>Ga0180432_10012052_pt1 | contig 10106 bp, 8 predicted proteins | sample SS_ome_10_FD_132414 | JGI IMG/M metagenome (GOLD analysis project Ga0180432, IMG submission 132414) | Hypersaline lake sediment archaeal communities from the Salton Sea, California, USA - SS_1_MS_2 metaG | ecosystem: Environmental > Aquatic > Non-marine Saline and Alkaline > Hypersaline >...
GAACCTAATGCTGGTGCTACAATGAACGCTAGGCTGAGAATGGGCATTAACATCAAGGTTGAACCAACTGACTACTGGTCTCAAGAAGTTTATGAAGCAATATATCCTATATTCTGGCTCGAACAAGCTGCAGAAATTCCGGATGATCTTGCTGCAATGTTTAAAGATCTTGTATATTTAGTGCTTGATATTAAAGCATACTTACACGCGGGATTAGTTGGTGGGGGTGCAGCGGCATTAACTATCGGTATAGTAGTTACCACGACCCAAAGACGAAAACGCATGCAAAAGCAACTTGAGAAGTTCGAACTGCAGAAGAAAGAATTCTTTAAATATAAACAAGAACTTCAGAAATACAAAGAATCCAAAATGCTTGTACCAGAGACTGCTGTTAAAAAAAAAAAGCTTGATCAAACGAAATAATTTATTTTTTTTCCTTTTTATAATAAACTGAAAACAATCTAACTCTATTTTAATTCTACATTGCAATTCTTGCAAGTTTTAGCATTAGGTGGATTTCTATCATAACCACAAGCAAAGCATATCAAATTCTTATTAATTTCTTGTTGTTCTGATATTTCCTTATTAAAGGAAGAATCATCTTCATCAGTTAGAATTACCGTTTTATTATCCTTAAAAATATTCATATCCAGTTCTTCATGGGGTGTAATAATTTTAAAATCTTTAGATGCCTTAATTTCCACGATCTCTTCTTGTATATTTTTTAACTCTTCATCAGAATATGTATTGTCATGTTGAGATTTGCGTATATCTTCTGTTTCTTGAACTGTTCGTCCCAATTCTTGGTCGTCAAACTCCTCTTCAATAAACTGCTGTTCTTCAATAATTCTTTCTGGTTCAACTAGATTTACTTTTAATTTTTTTATATGTTCAACTATATTTTCAGTCCGTTTTATTAACATGTTTCTAAAACTACTATCTAACCCACGAGTTTTAGAGTATTTTAAACTCATATCAGATACTTCTAACCAGGCATCAATAGCATTCTTTAAATCACCACGTTGTTCAAGACTTTTTGCTTTAGCGACTTTTATTGCTAATTGTTTGTTGAATAATTCAATGTCCATAAGAATAAAAAATATATTTAGAAATAAAAATAAAATTGTAAATTTAAAGAAAAAATCAAAATTAAAATGGTGATTCACTATTATTTTAATAGAAATAACTATTAATGAATTTGAAAACAGTCATTAATTAAAGAAAATCTAAAATGTCGATAAGACCATTTACTTCTAGCGAAATAGAAAGTCTAAAAGAAGCTATAAAAAAAAATGGCTGGAAAGCTGATAACCGTGTTGAAACACCCTTTAGATATACAATAAATAAGAATAATATTCTTATTTTTACAATGAAATTCCCAATAGAGTTAAAAAATGTACGCTTGAACATTCCATATGAAATTGCCAGTTTTAGAATCTCTATTGTTTTAAAAATATGGCATCTTAACAAGAATACCTCTAAGATAATCATTTATTTACTGAAAGTATTTAAAGAATTGGCAGATCAAGTAGTTTTAGAGCCAAACTTTCCGATAGAGGGAAGAATTCAGAATTTAATGAGTTTATTAAATATTATCATGCCTGATGTCATTAAAGGTGAAAACGAAAGAGCATGGTTGAATCGCATTAGAACATCGCTCATGAACAAAAGAGGACAATATACTGAACAATTCCAACAATTTGATTCTACTAAAGTACTTGCTGTCATCGAAAAACTAAAAGAATCTGGATTAGAACCTACTTTTAATCAACCCTGGGAATTAAAAAAGGGTTTGCCAAAAATCAGGACTTCAGAAACCTTGCTTTTTTCAAATGAAGATGAGAACTTTGACGAGTTTTTCATCATTGAGAAAGGATACATGACATATTTTAAGGATTTGGCATATAATAAATTCTATATTAGATCACTTTTCGAAACTTACAATCCATATTTATTATCTACTTTATTTGAATTTCAAGGAGCTTCTGACTATAATTTCGAGACTTCCATTCAAAATTGGGTAAAAGTATCGAGGTTATTGTTAAATTCGATTATTGAAATAATTAACGAAGGAAATATAAATCAAAACGAATTAATTCGGTTCAAACCTGAAAGAGCATTAAAACTAGAAAATTTTGAAGATAGTGAAAATGTGTTTCCATTTTCAGCGTTATTCTATGAAAGTACCATCGCCAAAGAATTATTTCCAATTCATAACGACCTTTTTGATACACCTCCCGTGAATTACGAAGTAATAGAATCTAGCATCGATTATTACACCAAAGCTGAAGCTTATATTCGAAGATATCAATTTGATGAAGCAACAAAAGTTTTAAATAAAGCATTGAAAATTTTCAATAAAAACCGGCAGAAAAAAGCAGTTCTCTCTGTATTATTATTGCTTAGAAAGATTGCAGTACTTCTAAATCAAGAAGATATTGCTCAAAACTATTTAGAGAACGCCGTAAGCATCATGAAATCAGGAGAAATTCCACTTAAATATATTATTGATGTTCACTACAAGCTAGGAAAAACATGTTTTAAGTTGACAGATTTCACAAAAGCTTTGAATCACTTTAATATCTTGATAACTCTTATAGAAAAAGAAATAGCTTCTTTAAATATGGAGGATATCTTAGAAATGAAAGAAATTCTAATTGAAAATTTGGGAATGGCATATTTATATGTTGGTCTCATAAATCTGGAACAAAATAAAGTTGCTGATTCGAAAAGAAATTTTAAAGAAGCATTTCAAATTGGCAACGAATCCTTAAAGATTAAGTTGAATTTTTTTCTCTATCGCGCAAGAGCATTTAAAAATAAAGGAAACATCTCTCAAGCGTTAAAATTACTGAAAATGGGCTTAAATTCAATAGAACTTGAAGATAAAGAGTCTCTTTATCATGACGTGCAATTAGAATTTTGGATAGAGCTCGCAGATATTTATACTAATCTCCGTAAAAATCGTACTAAAGCCTTTCTTTACTTGGAAAGGATTGGAAATAGAATTTCAAACAAAACTATTCAAGAAATCAAATTTGCTATAAGATGGAACATGATTATGAGCAAATTTTTTGCTATTCTTGAAAAAGATCGAGAGCAAGGTAATTTTTATCTGGAGAAAGCTGAAAAATTAAAAGCTCAATTGCGCAAAATTGGAGTGAGATAACTCTATTAAATTAAATGATTTGAACAAAAATAAAAATAGATAAAAATAAAAAATAAAAAAGAATAGTTAGTGTTTGAATCGCTTCTTTCGTAATACTATCGAAATTCCTATAGCGGCTCCTATAAGAATGAAGATATCAAATCCCGGAATAAGTGGACTTCCTCCAGAAGGCGTTGGAGGGCGGGCACCACAATACATTAATGGGAAGTCGTCTTTACTTCCTGCGTCTCCACCAATTGCATAGGCAGTATCACCAATGTTATCAGCATTAGCGTCAGATCCCGTATAATCGTCCCAGTAATTCCCAAAGATGCCATTATCCCAGTTATTTGTTGAACCATTGTCCCATGCGTGAGCAGTCCCCTTACTAATAAAGCAATTATCGTAAATATCATTCCCACTACAAAATGTTCCAATTAACACGCCATACCGTACATTACTTTGTATTGTGTTTCCCATTACCGTATTATCCTTGCTGCTATCTGCCCCAGTTCTATATATCGCGACGCCGTCTTTTAAGTTAGATGTAATGGTATTTGTAGTGACTTCTGTATTCTCACAATTAATGATGGATATCCCATTCTCAGTATTGTTGTAAATCGAGTTTCCCGTTATATCTGTATTATGACAATCATCTTCTAATCGTATTCCATCGCGTGAGTTGTTATATATTGTATTTCCTGATATCATGGTATTATCGCTATTGGTGTCTAATATTATTCCACCATAAACATTATCAGTTACTTCATTACTTGAGACTGTATTATCATCGCTATTATCTATAATGTATATTCCATAATCACTGGTAATAAGGATATTTAATGAAATGTTGTTGCTATTGCATCGAGTATTCAATCTAATTTGGTAGTTGTTATTGTTTGAGAGGTTATTGCTCAAAATATCATTATTATCGCAATCAATATATAACATGATCCCCCTATCGTTGTTATTTGAGATGTTATTGCCCGAAATCTCGTTATTTTCGCAAGTATTATTTAAAAACACGGCGTTTCCATCATTAAAGTGTACCTCATTTCCCGAGATCGTGTTGCCATCGCAATTATCGTTTAGGAATATTCCATACTCGTCATTATAAGTAATGTTATTATTACTAATAGTATTTCCATTGCTAACACCGCAAGAAGAATACAAATATAATCCATGATGCGTGTTATCATATAGAGTATTTGTGTTAATGTCGTTGTTTTCGCATCGATCGTACAAATAGATGCCGTTATACGAGTTTAAGGATGCGTTATTTCCTATTATATCGTTGTAATCGCTTTCTTCTAAAGCTATTCCAGCTTGAGTGTTAAATTTTACCTTATTATCTGTTATATTATTGGTATCACTGCTATAGAGACTTATTCCATTAAGATTATTTTCTGCTTTATTATTTGAAATGTCGTTGTCATTGCTATTGAAAAGATAAATTCCGCTCTGAGCATTGTAAGATGCATTGTTTCTTTCCATATCGTTATCGCCAGATCCCGAGATATAAAGTCCACTCTGTGCATTGTATGATGCATTATTCTTGATAAGATCATTATTGGAGCTTGAGCCAGTAATAGAAATACCATATCCAGAGTTATATATTGCGTTATTATCTGAAATTGTTCCCTGGTTGCACCCATTATATTGAATCCCGATCGTATTATTATAAACCTCGTTTCCCGTGACATTACAAGCGGCGCTATTGGCTAAATAAATCCCCTCTGCCCCATTAAAGCTTGCATTATTTCCCGATAGACTAATATTATTACAATTAGTTATAAATATTCCCATGTTCGAATTTATCCCTAGGTTATTATTCTTGATCGTATTATCATTACAAAAGAATAAACTCACGGCTCTTGAAGCTTGAAGGATCGTCTGACCGGAAATTGACGACATATTACAGTTTACCAGAATTATTTGACCCGCTCCAGTAATATCTAATCCATTCTGACTACTCCTGTAATATAATGTTTTTCCATTTACAGTGTTAGAAGAATCTATATATACTGTAGAAAAATCATTAAACTGATCATATCCGCCAAAGATTAATCCACAATTGGTCATTTGATTTCCAGAAACAGTAGTATTTTCGCCCCACACTGCGATTCTTGATAAACTTATTCCACTTATCTTGTTATTCTCAATAGTATTTCCAGTAATAGTACAATTTATACTGTCGGTTATTGCTATTCCTGAATTATCATTATTACTCACGTTATTCCCTGAAATTGAGATATTATTACTAAAAATAATAGATATTCCTGTACCTTGATTATATGAGCAATTATTATTGATTATCTGTGCTTTCTGTACAAAATCCAATTCAATTGCAGCATTGTTAGAACTTGCATTATATATCGTACAATTTTGGATTATTAAGTTAACACCCGAATTACTGATAGAGATTCCACTACCCAAATTATTTGCATTTATTGTTAAATTTTCTATATAAATTACACCAGATACATTTCTACACCATGGTTGAGCAACAGCCCATGTCCAGTTATTTGCGCTAGGACCCAAAGCACCACCATCAATAGAAATGGGTTCGGCATCTAGATCAAAATAAGAGGGCACTGGATTGGTAACTTCATCATTCTCATTTTCCATTAGAGGAATTGGAATTGTCGAGTAAAAATATAATAACACCGGCGATAAAATGATTCCTAACGCAATGCAAGATATTAATAAAAACCTTTTTTTAATCACGATTGTAACCTGTTTTTCTTTTTTTTTTAAATTTAAAAAATAATATTGTTTTTATTATTTTAATTTAGCATGGAATTTATATAAATGTAAGTCATGAATATTATGCCTAATTCTAACAGTTATAGATTATAAATCTCATTTTTGTCTAATAGATTTCAAGTAATTCATGTGGAAATAAAAATTAGTGAAGAAGGAGTTTTATGAATAAATGCATTGGAATAGAATAAATTTGTTTAGAAATTCAATACTAAATAAGAAAATAATTATTTTCGTTGATAACTTGCACGTTTAGCTCCAAGAGAATCTGTTTGCCCGCCGTAAACGCCTTTTATCATCCTTTTATTATATAGTTCTCTATATCTCGTTCTTGGTGGCTTTTTCTTGGTTGAATTTACTCCTGTTTTAGGAATTTTTGGGGTTTGTTGTCGTACTTTTCCTGCTTTAGTTAAACTTCCATGACTTCCGGGTATGATTAATCAACTCAATAATGATTTTGATATTTAATAAAAATCATTTCAAACACTTAAATTTTATTATTTTAACATTGTATTCAAACCATAATTGTTTTTAATTAAGATAAGTTCAAATTATATAATAATAAACAGCATGAAATTGAAGATGATTAGAAAACATGAGTGAAACTAAGCAGAAAACATCGGGATTCCTATGGATTATCATTATCATTGTTATCGTTTTATTTGTTATTTTAGGGATTGTATTTCCTGGTTGGGTAATTTGGTTATGGATCCCTATTTCACTCTTGATATTGATTGGTATTATCTTTACCTTCACTCAATTTTTCTTTGAACCTAAAAAGAGATGCCCAAAATGTAATACACCTGTGCCTTCCATGTATAGTAAGTCATGTGCGAACTGTGGACTGACATTAATAACAAAATGTCCTGACTGTGGGAAATACTTAAACACCTATGTTGACGGTAAGCCTATTAAATTTTGTAACGATTGCGGCTTACAATTAGATGTAAAAATTGAAGTTATTGAAAATCCTTACGTGCAATCTGATAAGATAAACTTTTGTCCTAACTGTGGCGTTGATATCGAAGAACCTAACTTGAGATTTTGCTCTTTGTGTGGAACAAAAATTGAATGAATTTCATGTATTTTGATGTAGGTAACTTCTTCTTTTTATATCTTAATAATCAATTAAACTGAAATACTATGATAAATTAGAAAAATTATAAACTTATGATGAGTTTTTCTATCATAAATAACACCGTGGGGACGTGGCGAAGCCCGGTATACTTTGCTTCAATGCGTAGCGAAGCCGGAACGCGGCAGGCTCCAGACTTGTTGGCCGTCGGTTCAAAACTACTGACCATTTCAGTCAAATGAGAAAATCCGGCCGTCCCCATTTTTCCTTTTTCTAAGATCAAAATCTAAGATTTCTATGTTTACAATAATATTAAATAATTAATTTTCCAATTATTTTATATTCAAATAAGTGTAAAGTTATTACATATAAATAACAAAATTTGAAAAAGAAGGTAATAATTATATGGTTAAAATAGACGATTATAAAGAATATATTTGGGTTTTTACTTTAATTGGCGGTATTTTAGCTTTGATATCTATTATAACACCGATTGCTACTAATGTTGTTACTTCTACATTAACTTTCTATTGTTGGACATGGGGTATATTATCTGTTGGCTCACAGATATCTGTCTTGCTAAATTCTAACAGCGTTCTACTCTTTGTTGGATTATTAAGCGCTTTCTTAATACTTGTTGCTGTAAGCATTATAATCATAACTGTTTATAAAATGAGCAGGAATAGTATCAAGAAAAACCTCATAGGTCCTTATTGGTTAATTAGTGGCTTTTTAATAGTAGGAGCACTTATAATCTCGATTATGGGCTTAGTATCATATGTTCTTAGTGGATATATTCCAAATTTTGGAGTATTTGGACAGGTAATCGCTGCGATCATAGTTATTATAGGAGCATATCTTTATATTAAAGAGAATCCTCGTAAATAATTTTTTTAATTTTTTTTCGTGAAAGGTCAGTTTCACACGCTTTCTACAATATATAAGGAATACGCCGTGATATATCAAGGGAATACAATATGAATAATTAAATATAATAATTAGATTAATGTATATACTATTAGTTAATTATGAGATGAATGGTCTTGTATCAGTTAGAAAAAATTAGAAACTCTTCGTTTTTATTCAAAGCAATTGGTTCATTTCCCCCCTCAATAGCAAAAGAAGCTATTGAAGATTTTTTAAAAATTACGAAAGATATGAGTGAGTTTTCAGCCATTATCGACCTTACAGACGCAAGATTAATAAAGTTTAACTCTATTGAACTTCTCGTGGATTTTTTTAAGAATAACGAACCTAAACTGGTAAAATCTGCCGTAGTGATCTCTGAAAATCCTCCTTTGGATACTGAATTTGAATATATCTTAAAACAAGTGAATTCGGTAAAAAGAAAAATTGTGAGCAATCTGGATGAGGCAAAAAAATGGATTGGAATTGATGAAATTATAATTCAAAAAGATTAACTTTCGCTTTTTATTTCTTCCTTAAATGCGGTTAAAAAAATCATTCCAACTATGACTCCAATAATCCCTATTATTTGCATGATGTGAATTGTCTCGCTCAAAGACACTATCCCAACTAAAATTGCTAAAGTAACTGAAGCTGAAGTAAAGCAAGGAACAACGATATTAGCGTTCGCTTTAGCAAGTCCATATTGAGTAATCAATAAAGTAAGTGTTGCCATTAAAAATGTTACAAATGTAAATGCCGTTGTTATTAAAGGATCAGCTACCGCGGTAATTCTTTTAGAGACTGTTTGAAAGGCTTGGCAGGATCCTGCAGTTAAACCTAAGATCAACCCAGCAAATTTATAATCATTAAGGTGTGAACCTATAATAGCAATTGCTTCTATTGAAAAAACAGGTATTAAAAATACGAGGAAACTCCCCAAATTAAAATCACTTATGCTTATAGTACCAGTATTAATATTGAAAAGTGTCACGAAAATTATTCCAACTATTATTAAAACTACACCAATTATCTCTATTCTTGTAATTGTCTCTTTTAATATATAATATGAGAATAGAAGCAGTATAATTAATCCAACTCCTTCAAGAGGTGCGATTAAATTAATGGGTGCGAATAATAAAGCCCCCCATTGAACGAACATGTATATTGAAGTGAGTATTGTACCAAATATCCAAATCCCAGAATGTTTACTCTTGACAGTTTTATCTACTTTTAATCCCTCAATACTATATTTCTGAAGACCCTTTCCTATATAGAGAAGGAGATATGCAACAAAGCCAATTATTAAACCAAAAGCAAGCAGTGAACTTTCACTCATATTTTACTCTCATCATGTTTAATAATAAGTTGAATAGTATAAGTTTGTATTAAGTTATATTTAATCTTTTCTTACACAATTCTATTGCTTTTTCATTATCATCTACTCCTATCCAATATCTATTATGGTTCATTGCTACCTTTAATGTTGTACCTGTACCACAAAAAAAATCAGCAACCAAATCTCCCTCATTTGAAGAGGCTAAAATAATTCTTTCGAGAAGTTTCTCGGGTTTCTGAGTTGGATATCCAAGATATTCTTTAGATCTCGTTCTTGTTTGATAAGAATAAATATCGTTCCACACATCACCTACTAAATTTCCCTGTCGCTCGTCGAGGTATTGTCTTCCTCCTCTCCTTTTTCTATATGAGCGACCATCTTCATCTTTATATCTAAACATTTTTTTAATATATTCTTCTTTATAAGGAATATATTGCTTATTGAAAGTAAAGGCGTTTGATTTCGTGTAATATAATATTGTAGAATGTTGTCGAACCCATCCTTTTACTTGACTTTTAAATCCTGATACGCTTCCAACATTCCAAATAATTTCTCGTCGAAATAAATTATTTCCAAAAATTTCATCGCATAATGGCTTTAAATCAAACACAGCGCTTGCATCGCAATGACAATAGAATGATCCAAATTTCTTGAGGGTGCGATGCATTTCTATGATTCTTAGCTTCATGAAATTCAGATATTCTTCTAATGAATTCCAATGATCTGAAAATTCTTTATAATCTACACCGCTGAAAAAAGGGGGATCAATATAAATTAAATCAATGAACTCTGAATTGCATTTTCTTAGAAATTCTAGATTATCAGCTAGATAAACAGTGTTTAACTTCAACGTGAGAATTTAATAGGATTGAAAA
>Ga0180432_10012053_pt1 | contig 10103 bp, 5 predicted proteins | sample SS_ome_10_FD_132414 | JGI IMG/M metagenome (GOLD analysis project Ga0180432, IMG submission 132414) | Hypersaline lake sediment archaeal communities from the Salton Sea, California, USA - SS_1_MS_2 metaG | ecosystem: Environmental > Aquatic > Non-marine Saline and Alkaline > Hypersaline >...
GGTCGGGCAATTCAATGAAACACTGGTCATAGTCCAACGGCGCCCGCAGGTTCCAGGAACTGGGCATCACGTGGCCGGTCACCCCGCTCCACGCCCAACCGTTGGCACGATGCTTCCAATTCTTTGACGAGGCGGGGTAGTGAAACTCGCCGATCATGAGCGTGTTGGTGGTACCGTCGCGGATGTCGTCGATCCGGCTGTTATACACCCTGTATTTCGGCACGGAATGAAGGTTGACGAAGTGCAGCGGGCCGCGCCAGCCGAGCAGGCCATTGTCAACCAGCTTCGCGTGCTCGTCGCGCCAGTCAAAGGTTCCGCACGTCTTTTCGCAGTTGCCTACCCAACCATGGGTCTTCCCGGCGACTCCGCGGTACGAGCCCGGCGCACGCAACTCGCTGGACCCCAGCGTCTCGAGAAGCATTCCGGGCTTAATGAGGTCGGTCGGGCAGGTATGCAGGGGCAAATGAGTTTGCCATACGGTACGATTACCGTTGTTGGCCCCCGGCGTCGCCGCCGAGACGTTGCTGTCCCAAAGGTCGTACAGTCCCTGCTGCTCGACGAACGGCAAGATAGCCACGGTCCACGGCATGAGCCGGTCGATGTAGGGGTCTCGGCCATACTCGATCTTGCTGGCCGGCAACACGCTGTGCACGTCATGGTAGCCATGGACGGCCAGGGCAAGCTGCTTGAGGTTGTTGGCACACTGGAGGAGTCGCGCCGCCTCCCGGGCACTCTGCACTGCCGGCAGCAGCAGTGCGATCAAGATGCCGATGATCGTAATGACCACAAGCAACTCAACGAGGGTAAAACCAACTCGCGGCTTCTGGCTCTTGCCTTCCGAGTTGCCGCCAGCCATGGGTAACTCCTTTCTGCTGTGGAATACGAGAGTTCATTCCCGCGTGCCCCCGCGGCCGTGTTTGCCCGTTTGATATTTCACATCCCACATTTCAGATCTGTTGGCTTGTCCAGCAGTGACGGAATTGTCCGACATTGGCCGTTCGAACACTGCTGGACAAGCCGGCAGTGGCACCCACGTTCACTGGATCAACCCCAAAACCAAGTCTTGACAAAACACTGGCCTCTATTCTAATTCTTTTGGAATCGCCATCTATTATTATAAGAGTCGACCAATTTTTTTGCACTATCCGATAGCCAGCGCCTCGGAATCAGCTTTTCTGGAATACACTCCGCGACGAGATGCCACGCCCCTACGGCCCGGCGAACACTGCCTGCATCGCCTCGACAGTCTTATCCGCCAGGACATGCCTGCTTTCAGGATCGACCCGATTGCTCTGAATAATGGCGCTGTAGCTCTAATTTACAACGCATGCTGTGGATTGATAGTCAAAACGCGCGGTAACCCAAATCATCGGTTGCGGTGCTTCAGAAACGGCCACGAACCATGCGATTGTGGCCACTACGAACAGGTTGCCAGCAGTGCCCACTGTCGCAGGGTCTATTTGCAGCAGGTCGTTTGTCGGGAAGAGTCCGGCTGGCCACAATGTTCTGCGGGCAAATGATTTGCGCTTGTCCACATGGCGCCGCGAGGGTGAGCTACAATATAATGTGAAGGTATTGATACTCGCAATAGATCATTGCTTTTGACTTTGTCAAAAAAACGATTTCCCGCTTGTCGTTTGGCCGCCGATGTAAGGCTGGCGCAGTCAAGTCGCCCGTTTAACGTCGTTCCATCGACCGCCAAGCGGCACGACATCGGCGCTGCAGTGGGAAAGTTGAATTTCACTTCTTTCGATTGAAAAGACCATGATGACGTGCCACGACCTGGCCGCTCACATTGAGAAGCTGCAACCCGACGCCGAGCCGCGCGACGTTGCCCGGTTGTGCCTCTTGCTGGCAAATTACGTGGGCAATATCGACGGTCTCGAGGACGAAGAGACGTTATCCCGGGTATGGCAAGAGATGGGTATCCGACTTCAGGCGGCTACCGATCAACACGCCGCCATGACCGAGGATCTGGAAAAACTGGCCGGTGCGGACCCCGCCGGGTTGACGATTGATCAGATTTGGGTGCTGCTTAGGGCGATCAAGGTCCAGAGCCAGATTCTCCAGTTATACGTGGCCCAACCGGCGGTCGACGTGTAATCACAACCGACCAGAATCCGGAAGATCACCGCCTGGACCGGGACGATCGGTCGGAGAGCGGTTGGTCGTCGAAGACGGTTCGAACCGGTATCTGTTTCTTCAACCGGGCAAGATACTCTTGCTGCTGTTCGTGTAGCCGTTGCTTGCGGATCTTCTGCTTGATGTCTACCTGAGCCGCCACAAACGGGGTGCGCCCCGCGTCTTTCCGCTCGATCACCCTGATGATGTGCAGCCGCTGTTTGTCTTCGATGATCGGGCTTAGCCGTCCCGGTGGTAGGGTGAAGATTGCCTGGTCGAGTGCGTCGGAGACCAGGCTTCCCTTGGTCGTCCAGTCGCGGATTCCGCCTTCGGAGGCCGTGGAGCCGTCGGAGTGGCTTTTGGCGACTCCTGCAAACGGGGCTCCATCGATCACCTGGTTGCCCCAGTGGGCCAGCGCGGCACGGGCGTCTTCCTTGCTCCGATACTCCGACACGCTAACCGTCAATTGCTCCCAGCGAGCCTTGGCCGGATGCTCGAACTCGGCCAGGTGTTCCTGATAGTAGTCGAGCATCTGCTGATGAGTAACGTCCTCATTGTACTTGATCTGCTGGCGGACCCACTGTTGGGCCAGCGTTCGTTCCATGTATGACCGCTTGGCTCGCTCCAGCGACGTTCCCAATCGGCCCAGCTTTTCGCGCAGCTCTGCCAGTGTGTCGACCTTTGCCCGCTTCATCATCTCCTTCAATTCGACCTTCTCAAACTGCTCGGTCAACTGCTGTTCGATGTTGGGGAAGGCGTCCTCGGGAATTGCCCGCTTGGCGTCCGAATAAATCAACTTGTTCTCGATCACGCTCTCCAATCGCCGGCGAAGGAGTATCTCGCGTTGCGCTTCCAGGGCCTCGGGGGGAATGCGGTCCTTGTTCTGCTCGAGAATCTGATTGACCAAAGGCATCACGTCGCATGCCAGGATAGTCTCGGAGCCGACCCAGGCGAGAATCCGGGCTCCTTCACAGGGCTCGATGTTGCCGGTTTTTGGAAGTATACGAACGGGTGTGGCGGGATATTGCGAAGACTGTTGGGCATAAGGTGGATGCGGATTGTAGGGCGAAGGCAGAGCCCTGGTGCCATAGTGCGGATTCGACTGGGGTGAGGCTGGCGGCCCCGCTTGCTCCGGATATTGGGGCATGACCGGCGTCTGCGATGGATAAGTTGTTGCGGGCAGAGATTGAGGTGCATTGGGTGTAGGGTAACCCGGTGCAGGGCAACCCGGTACAGTGTAAGCGGGTGTTTGGCCGGGTACCGATGGCGATGGACCGCCCGGCCACGAAGGCGGACGCCACGTCGGCGCCGGTTGATATGGTGCGCTGACCGGCGAGCGATAACTGTTTCCGCCGGGTATCTGAGAGTACACCGGACCCGTCTGTGGGTAGCCGGCCGGATACCCGACGGTCTGAGCGACCAAAGTCTCCTCCAAGCCGGGCCAAACACAGGACGCGCCGACTGCAATCAGACCGGCCAAGAACAACAATGGGGAAAGATAATACTGCACAGGATGCGTCTGCGTCGATCGATGGGCCTTAAGACGTGAACCGGAGATCTAACACTGCCCCAACCCCTTACGAGGAGCGGGATTATAGCGACCAGGTCAATCCAATTGCAACAGCGATTTGATCCGGTCAATAATCACGTCCGGGTCGGTGGCCTCCCCATCCAAAGGCAGATACGCGCTTTTGTCGTCTACCACCCGGAGCTGACCACTATTTCGGGTGTATAGCTCGTGCATCTTTCGAGGGGATGTGTAGTTGAAGACCGCGTAGTCGTCTTCCATGCGAATGGAGCTGATTTGCCAGTGATGGGCGAGGATCCGAAGGTCGCCCAATGAGAGCAGCCGTTTGCACGGCGGTGGCGGCGGACCGAACCGATCGTGCAGCTCGGCGACAAACTCCCGCAACTCGCCACGGTTCGACACCCGCGCCAAACGTCGGTACAGATCGATTTTGGACCGCATATCGGGTACGTAAGAGCGCGGCACGTATGCCTGACAGGGCAGATCGACGTCGACGTCTATCCAGGTTTTAGGGGGTAGGCGTTTGAGCGTGCGGACCGCGTCTTCGAGGAGTTGACAGTATAGCTCGTAGCCGACCAGTGCGATATGGCCGCTTTGCTGAGTTCCCAGGATGTTGCCTGCTCCGCGGATTTCCAAGTCGCGCATGGCGATGGCGAATCCGGCCCCCATGTCGCTGAACTCCTCGATCGCCCGCAAACGCTTGGCGGCGTTGGGCGTAAGGTTTTTGTTGGGGTCGATCAGCAGGTAGCAGTAGGCCCGATGTTTGTAGCGCCCGACGCGTCCGCGGAGCTGATGCAAGTCGGCCAGACCGTAGCGGTCGGCCTCGTCGATGAACATCGTGTTGGTGTTGGGGATATCCAGCCCGCTTTCGATGATTGTTGTGCTTACCAGCATATCGAAGCGGTGGTCGACGAAATCGAGCATGACCCTTTCGAGTTGTGCCTCGGGCATTTGGGCATGTCCGATCTCGATGGAAGCTTCCGGCACGATTTGGCGGAGCCGGTTGGCGACGATTTCAATATCCTCGACTCGGTTGTGAACGAAAAAAATCTGTCCGTTGCGGTTCAGTTCCCGGATCACGGCATGGCGGATCAATTCGGGGTGGAACCGGGTGACGCGGGTTTCGACCGCCAGGCGGTCCTCGGGCGGCGTTTCCAGGTTGGAGATTTCGCGCAGACCCGACAGGGCCATGTGCAGGGTTCTCGGGATTGGCGTGGCGGTGGTGGTCAAGACGTCGACGATTTCCCGCAAGGCCTTGAGCCGCTCCTTGATTTCGACGCCGAACCGCTGTTCCTCGTCGATAATCACCAGGCCCAGGTTATGGAACGCCACGTCTTGCTGGGCCAGGCGGTGAGTGCCGATCACGATGTCGATCGATCCGGCGGCCAGGCGCTCGACGATCTCGGCCTGTTCTTTTCGACTGCAAAAGCGGGAGAGCTTGGCGATTTCGAAGGGGAACTCGGCTGTGCGACCGGTGAACGTGCGATGATGCTGCTCTGCCAACACCGTGGTCGGCACCAGCATGGCCACCTGGTACCCGGCATCGACCGCCTTGAACGCCGCCCGCATCGCCACTTCCGTCTTCCCGTACCCCACGTCGCCGCATATCAGCCGGTCCATGGGCCGCGGCCTGGTCATGTCGCGTTTGACGGCCTCGATCGTGGCCAACTGGTCGGGAGTCTCGCGGTAGGTGAATGCGGCGTCGAACTCCTGTTGCCATTCGGTGTCGGGCGGGAAGGCGATACCGGGCCGGGAGGCGCGCAGGGCCTGCATGTCGAGCATGTCGGCAGCCAGGTCGCTAACCGCCTCCCGGACGGTTGCCTTGCGACGTTCCCACGCGCGCCCGCCGAGCTTGGCCAGCGTGGGACGACTTTTGGTGCCTCCCACGTACTTCTGCACCAGTTGAATCTTCGAGCTGGGCACGTAGAGCTTCGTGCCGCCCTGAAACTCCAGGACCAAATGCTCTTCCACCTGGCGGTCTTTTTCCAGCAGCTTGAGTCCGCGATATCGGGCGATGCCGTACGAGAGGTGCACCACCAGGTCGCCCTCGCGCAACTCCATGAAGCTATCGATCACCCGACCCAGCCGGCGCCGGGCCGTGCGTCTCGGCTCGGTGCGGCGGAACAGTTGGCTGCTGCTGATCAGCACCATAGAGTCGGGCACGAGCCGGAACCCGTTCTGGAGGGTGCCGATGGGGAAATGGAGCTTGCCGCTTTGGGCGAGCCGGGTGCTGCCGAAGACGTCGGCCAGCCGCCGCGCTTCGGCTTCGGTCTGGCAAACGACCATCACGTCCTGGCCCGCCCCCACCGCGTCCAGTTCGTCGCGGACTCGGCCGATATCGCCGGTAAATCGTTCCACCGATTCGATCTTCAAACGACAAGTGGTTTCCAGCGAACCGGCGGCCACGGCCGAGGCAGTCACCGAGGGAAACCGCAGCACCCGCTCCATCGTGCCGGGCATGCCGTGCATCTCTTGGGGCCGTTCGAGCCGACCAAGGTAGTTGCGGCCTTCTTCCTGCAACTGCTCGGGCTCGACGAGCATGAACCAGCTTTGCGGGGGCAGGAACTCGGCCAGATGGGCCCGGTGGTCGGCGTTCGGGTCGAGCATCGTGATGTCGACCGCATCGAGCATGGCCAGGCTTCGCTGGCTGGAGACCTCGAAGCGACGGACCGATTCGATCCGGTCGCCGAACCATTCCACGCGGACCGGGTCGTACCAGTCGGGCGCGAAAATGTCCAGGATCCCGCCGCGCAACGCAAACTCGCCCGGCAGTTCCACGGCCGTCGTGTTCTGGAAGCCGCTTTCCACCAGCCACCGCGCAAGTTCGTCTACCGGCAACTCGTCGCCGGTCCGCAGCGACCGGGTTTGCGCGGCCAGCGTACGCCGATCAGGAACCGGCTGGAGCAGGCTCTGAATGCTGGTCGCCACCAGATCGGGTGCGTCGTGACCCTGGAGCAATTTCAGCAACCGCACCCGATCGCCGAAGACCTCGTCGTGGATAACCCGCTCGCTAAGCACCGATTCCCACGCAGGGAAACGCTCCGGGGTCAGCCGGGTGAAGAGAGCCAGGTCGTCGAGCAGGTCGTCTATGTCGTCTGAGTGAGGAGAAACGACGACCAGCGTCTTGGGGGCATGTTGGGCAAGCGCGGCGGCGACCAGCGCGCACGCCGACCCCCAGACTCCGTCCAAGGTTGCCGCGTGGCCCGCCCTCAAGCTGGCCACAACCTCCTCGAAGCCTTCTTGCCGCCCCAGCAGCTCGACCAACTCGAAGAGCCGGTCCGACCCAACAGTAACGGTAACGGCACCAACCATGATCTGGCCGCATTTTAGGTAATCGATTGTCGGAAGGGAAGACGAAGAACCTTGATTTTCAGGCATGCGTCGCGTAGAAACACAATGTGATTGGCAGATTATCCTAGCCTTGCCGTGACCGGGAGGCGGTCGTAAGGGACGTGCTGGGACAGTTTTTGGAGGCGAACCAAAGGAGGTGTGATTATGAATAAATGGTTCTGGCTCGGACTGGGGTTGGCGTCGGCCGTCTCTTTTGGCGTCGTTCGCGGTAGCGCGACGGCGGCCGATACCAAAAGGCCCGACGACGGCAAGCTGTGTATCATCTCGTTCGGGGCACATCCGGACGACTGCGAAATCCGCAGTGGCGGTGCGGGGGCGATGTGGTCGGCGCTGGGGCATCACGTGAAGTTTGTCTCGCTCACCAACGGCGACGTCGGGCACTGGCTCATGGCCGGCGGGCCGCTGGCCAAACGACGCACCGCCGAGGCGCTCAAGGCCGATAAAATGCTCGGCATCACCGGCCAGGTGCTCGATATTCACGACGGCGAGCTGATGCCGACGCTCGAAAACCGCAAAACCATGATCCGGCTCATCCGCGGCTGGAATGCCGACATCGTCATCGGTCACCGCCCGAACGACTATCACCCCGACCACCGCTACACGGGCGTGTTGATGCAGGACGCCGCCTACATGGTGGCCGTGCCGTTTCTCTGCCCGGACTCTCCCCCCTTGAAGAAAAACCCGGTGTTCCTCTATTCGTACGATCGCTTCGAGCGACCGAACCCCTTCCGACCCGACATCCTTGTGCCGATCGACAGCGTCATCGACAAGAAGGTCGAGGCCCTGGTGGTGATGGAGTCGCAATTCATCGAGGGCGGGGCGTTGGGCGCACGCCGCGGTATGCCCAAAGACAAGGCCGAGAGGGAAGCCCGGCGCCAGTCGGCGAAAAAGGCCTTCAAGGCCCGGTTCGCTCGCATCGCCGACCGCTACCGCGAGGAACTCGTCGAGCAGTACGGCGACGAAGTGGGCAAGCAGATTCACTACGCCGAAGCCTACCAGATCTGCGAGTACGGCCGGCGCCCCAACCGGGAAGACATGAAACGGCTGTTCCCCTTCTTGCCCGAGAAAAAGTAGCCCTGCGCAGTCTTTAAAAACGTGTTTTGAAAATGGGTGCCACTGCTGGCTTGCCCAGCAGTGTTCGAACAGCGAATGTCGGACAATTCCGTCACTGCTGGACAAGCCAGCGGTGGCACCCAACCCGTCAATCAGAGATTGACACAACACCGGGCAGTCTGGTGATAAGAATGGGGCAGTTTCACGAGCCGAAGGGAGAAAATTCGATGCGGAAGATTCTGCTGCTGCTGATATTGCTGGGCTCGTGCGGCATTGGTTGGGACGTTGCCTGGGGGCAGACCACTGCGAAGCGATTTTCGTGGGTGCAGGTGAAGGAGAGCAATCCTTGGGTGCCCCGCGATTCGTCTGGCGAGCTGGTCTACCGCGACAAGATGTGGCTTATCGGCGGATGGCCTGGTAGCATGCGCGACGTGTGGAGTTCCGCGGACGGCGCCAACTGGAAACAGGCCACGCCCGAGGCGCCCTGGATCCACTGCGATCTGCCCACCTCGCTGGTGTACCAGGATAAGATGTGGATGATCGGCGGATGGTCCGGGGGTCGCAAGCCGACGGCGTCGGCCAGCAACAAGGTCTGGTGCTCAACCGACGGCGCCAAGTGGGAGTGCACTGCGCCCGATGCGCCCTGGGCGGCACGGATCGGCGCCGGGGGCGTGGTGTTCGACGGCAAGATGTGGTTGCTCGGCGGCGTCCAAAAATACTTCGGCGGTGAAAAGTATCTGCTCAACGATATCTGGACCTCCACCGATGGGGCCAGTTGGCGGCAAGTCACGGCCCATGCCCCTTGGGCACCCAGGGCCTACCACGCCGCGCTGGTCTTCGACGGCAAGATTTGGGTATACGGCGGCGGCAACTACTGGCCCAAATACCTGGGCTACAACGACGTTTGGAATTCCTCCGACGGCATCCACTGGACCAAGGTGACCGACCATGCCCCGTGGTCGGCCCGCATTTGGTTCTCCTCGGTCGTATATCGCAATCGAATCTGGCTTTTGGGCGGCTGGTCGAACAACCCTTCCAGGAACTGGAACGACGTCTGGTATTCCAGCGACGGCGCCGATTGGAAAGAGCTACCGACCGACAAAGTATGGTCCAAGCGGCACGAGCAGTCGGCATATGTCTTTAAGGACAAGATATGGATCGTTGCCGGCAACCCGTGGCCGATTACCAACGACGTCTGGCAGTTGGAAATCCCTGAGTCGTGGTTCGAACGGCAGAAGCGCTAAGGCAGTGCGGCCTGCCAGCCGGCGTGAAGTTGCTTGCTTAGCCTTTCGATCAGGTTCTTGTTCTCGGGGCGGCCGGCGACGTTGACGTTTTCCTGCGGGTCGGCCTGGTGGTCGTAAAGCTCGGTGGCCACAGGCTGGCCGCCTTTGCGAGGGAGCCACTCGGTGTAGCGGTAGCGGTCGGTCCGCATCGAGTAGCCCATCACCCGACCGCGCGGATACTGGCTGAAGGCGGCCGCTTTCCAAGCCCGATCCGGTCTCTCAATCACCGGCACGAGGCTGGTGCCTTCGAGGCCCTCGGGGATCGGCAAGCCGCAAAGCTCGGAGAGCGTGGGGTAGATGTCCACAAACTCCGCCAGGGCATCGGTCTTGGCACCGGGGTTTTTCTGGCCGGGGACGCTGAAGATCATTGGCACTCGGGCGGCCACTTCAAAGTTGGTGTGTTTGCACCATAGCCCGTGCTCACCCAGTTGCCACCCGTGATCGCCCCAGAGGACGACCATTGTTTTGCCGTCGAGCCGCAGGCGGGCAAGCTCGTCGAGCACGCGGCCGATCTGGGCGTCGGTGTAGCTGGCAGCGGCGTAGTAGCCGTGGATTAAATCCAGGGCCATTGCGTCGGTCAGCGGCCCTTTTTTGGGGATATCCAGGTAGTGGCGCAACTCGCCCCAGTTAGTCAGTGCAATTCTCGGGACGTCCTTCGGCGGCAGCGGGTTGGGTGCCAGCTTCAGCTCCTCCCGGCGATACAAGTCATAGTATTTCTTTGGTGCCACGAAGGGAAGGTGCGGCTTGTAGAAACCGACGGCCAGAAA
>Ga0180432_10012054_pt1 | contig 10101 bp, 11 predicted proteins | sample SS_ome_10_FD_132414 | JGI IMG/M metagenome (GOLD analysis project Ga0180432, IMG submission 132414) | Hypersaline lake sediment archaeal communities from the Salton Sea, California, USA - SS_1_MS_2 metaG | ecosystem: Environmental > Aquatic > Non-marine Saline and Alkaline > Hypersaline >...
CAAACGGTATATAGGAACAGCAACCCTTACGGTGTTAATCTCTCTCCACCTTTCCCAGGAACCAGGAGTTATAGATAAAGTGCTCCTGGTCAGGGTCAACCCCGGGAAGCCGGGTATGTGAATGCTCCGCCCTGACCTTTACCTCTCTCAACTCGTGCGCTCTCTCCGCCAGTTCAGCATCTATCAGCGAGGGAAAGCCGCAAATAGCACCATAATCAATCCACATGCCAGACTTAACCAACCCGGCGGCTTCCCAAGCTGATATCAGTTTCCGCCGGTACTCATCACGATAATCTGCCATACTATCTCCAAGCCTCCTGAAAATCTCTCAAAATGAAACGCCTCAACCTAGCCGCATCTCTCTTCAATTTCATTTATCTTGTTCAACCTATTCTGGTGTCTGCCGCCCTCAAATTCAGTGGTTAAAAAAGTCTCAATAATGGCGGGCACATGCGCCCTACCCTCATCCGCCGCCAGACAGCAGATTTGGACATCATTATGCAGGCGAGCACGCTGGGCAGTGAATGCATTGTAGCATTGAGCAGCCCTTACCCCCTTCACTTTATTGGCGGCGATAGACATACCGATGCCGGTGCCGCATATCAGAAAACCATAATCGAAGCTGCCCCCAGCCACGGCTTCAGCCACTTTAACAGCGATATCAGGATAGTCAACCGATTCCTCAGTATAACACCCGAAATCTTCATAACTGTGTCCCGCTTCGGTAACCAGCTTGATAACCAGCCTTTTCAGTTCAAGGCCCCTGTGGTCACAGCCGATAGCAATACGCACTAACCTGACCTCCTGATTTAAGTAAAATATTCATCGAAACTCCGGAGTCCCTTCAATTCTTCGCGAATATCCAGCCAGCTTACGCGACCATGACGGATAAGCTGAGGCGGACTAACCGATAAATCAACCACGGTGGATAGTTCACGCCCTGCCAGCCGGCCCTGGTCAAGTATCAACGCAACAGTATTTATAGCCTCTCCCATTCCTTCCACAATCTCATCAGCAGAATAAGGAGTTGGCTTACCACTGATATTGGCGCTGGTGGTGGTCAACGGCTGAGCCGTCATCTTTGTTAGACTGAGTATCACTTTGTTGTCAGGGATTCGAATGCCGATGGTATCCCGTCTGGCAACAAGAATATCCGGTATGGTTTCTTTCTTGGGCAGCACCAGGGTCAAAGCACCGGGAAGGAAGCGCCTGGCAAGATGCCGGGCAGCCTCATTTATATGGGCATACTTCCTTGCTTCTTCAATAGAACTCACGGCTACATGCATCGGGTTGGAATATGCGCGACCCTTAAGACTAAATACCTTGGCCACCGCCTTGCTGTCAAGGGCATTGACCGAGAAGGCATAACCGGTATCAGTCGGGCATACCAGCACTTCCCCCTTGGCTATCAGCTTGGCGGCTTGTTCCAGTATCAGGGAATCGGGGTTAGCTGCATCTATTTTTTCTATCCTCACAGTCATATTATACCTCAAGCGGGGCATTGGGAAACACATTAAGATTTAAATCAGCCGTCTCTCCCAGTCTCATTCTGGCATAGCCGGCGGCAGCAATCATAGCCGCATTGTCGGTGCACAGTGAGAGTCTGGGAAAGTACACAGCGATATCCTTATCCCGGCAGGCATCTTGAAAGGCCTCCCTCAACCGGCTGTTGGCGGAAACACCGCCGGTAACGCTGATTGCCGCCACTTCCCTCTCTATGGCAGCACGCAGCGTCTTTGAGACCAGGACATCCACGATGGCCTCCTGGAAGCTGGCGGCAATATCGGCCAGGGGTAACTCCTCATGGCGAGCAATCCTATCCTTAAAGTCATTTATTACGGAGGTTTTCAATCCGCTGAAACTGAAATCAAGTGCCCGGGCTTTTATCATGGGTCGCGGGAAATTGAAGGCATCTCTGGCTCCCTGGGCGGAGAGCTTATCAATTACAGGCCCCCCGGGAAAGCCAAGACCGAGGAACTTGGCAATCTTGTCAAAGGCTTCTCCGGCAGCATCATCCAGAGTGGTGCCGAGCAGTTCATATTTGCAGGAATCCCGGACATAAAGCAGCATGGTATGCCCGCCGGAGACGGTCAGGCAAACATGGGGCACCGGCATCCGGGGGTTACTGAGTCGGTTGGCGAAGATGTGTCCCTCAATGTGATGCACGCCAATTAAAGGGATTTGCCGGGAATAGCTCAGCGACTTCGCCGCCGCTACGCCGACCAGGAGACAGCCAATCAAGCCCTGCCTTGAGGTAACCGCGATGGCTTCCACATCGTCCAGGGTTTTGCCGGCGGAATCAATAGCCTCTTTAATGACGTAACCGATAAGCTCCGTATGCCGCCTGGCGGCAATCTCCGGGACAACACCGCCATACTTCCTGAGCAGGTCAAGCTGAGTGGCAATCACACTGGACAGCACTACTTCACCATCAGCCACAAGGGCGGCCGATGTTTCATCGCAGGAGGTTTCAATACCTAAGACCAACATTGGTACTACCTAATCCCTCTCCCAAGCATCACCTAGAATATCTATTAATAAAAGCCTTAGCCGTGGACTCTTTTAAATAAAGCGGCGTCAGCGAAAGTACATCGTCACTCTCACCTCGTGCCAGACGTATTGCGGCGAGTCTGGCAACCACCGCACCACCAGGTACAGCCTCAACAGCTCTAATACTGATTTTTGAGGAGCCTGCTTCCCGGCTTATCAACTGTCTGTATGACTCAGCCCCCAGACCAACGAAGACCGTAGACTCCGACAGCATTTTAGCCAAGCCCGGCATATCGCCAACATAATATTCGCCTACTCTGGCAATATTACCGTCTCCGGCGCGATAGAAAGCAGCGTAAACTGTATCACCGGTGCCAGTGCTGATAATAGGGCAAATTAGCGATGACTCATTCCTGGCACTATAAGCAAGGACTTCCAGCGTTGGCACACCACAGACAGGCTTGTCGGTGCTGTAGGCAAGAATTTTGCCCACCGTGACACCAACCCTTATTCCGGTCCACGAGCCTGGCCCCAGTCCAACCCCGATTCCATAAATATCATCAAGAGTAAGATTAGCGCTTTTAAGCGCCATGTCAATATTTGAGACTATCTTTTCCAGCGAATCGGTTCTTGCCTCAAAGGTAAAGTCCGCCAGAACCTGTTCGCCGTCAATTACCCCGACGGCGTTGACGTAACCCGATGTATCTATGCCCAGAATTCTCATTGCCCAGCGAGCTCCCCGAGCAGAGTGCCGAATTTTTCGCCGTGTGCCGAAAATAAAATCTCCCGTTTCCGGGCAGAGAGTACATTAAACTCTACCTTCAAATAGTCATCGGGCAGAAGGGGAAGCAACTTTTCCGCCCATTCCACCACTATCACCCCGGACTCCGCGCGGGACAGGTAGTCCAGTACCCCAATCTCAAACCCCTCGGCTATCTCTCCCAGCCGGTACAGGTCCATGTGTAAAACGGGAAATTTACCCGTATATTCGTTCACAAGAACGAAGGTCGGGCTATTGACCTGCCTTAACGGCACACCCAGTCCGGTACAAACACCCCGGGTAAACAGCGTCTTTCCACAACCCAGTTCCCCGATTAAGGCAAGAATACTGCCTGCTTTGAGACTCTCTCCTACTCGTTTACCAAGAACGGAAGTAGCAGCAGGGCTATTGCTGAGAAATATATATCTATTCATCTAGTCGAGGCAGACTTTCCCACTTGACGATAGTATAACATAATGGTAATCTGTGTTCTATAAAGATGGTTAATGAGAAGCCAGAACAGCCCCCGGATGAAAGCCACCGGGTAGCCACCACCGATGATATTGAAGTCTCAACGTACCTTGAGATTGCTAAGGAGATATGTGGCGAACAGCCGGCGGCAGCGGAGGAAGCCGTCTCTGGAGCCGAGCGCGAGGCTATAATCGTCCTTGACTTTGGCTCACAGTACAATATGCTGATTGCCCGCAGGGTGCGTGAATGCCAGGTATACTGTGAGGTGCTGCCGCACGATACCCCCTGGGAAAAGATAGCCCCCCTGAACCCCAAGGGATTCATCCTCTCCGGAGGCCCCGCCAGTGTTTATGAACCGAATGCGCCTCTGGCTCCCGCCTATGTTTACGAAAGCCACCTGCCGGTGCTAGGCATCTGCTACGGGATGCAGGTTATTACCAAACAGCTGGGTGGACAGGTTTCGCCGGGAACCAAGCGCGAATACGGCCACGCCGTCCTGCACCTGAGCGAAGTTGATTCGCCGCTGTTCGCTGACCTGCCCGAATCAACACCGGTGTGGATGAGCCACGGCGACAAGATTGAAGAAATGCCTCCCGGCTTTGCCACCCTTGCCTACACGGAAAACTCCCCCTTTGCCGTAATCGGCAATGAAAGTAAAATCTTTGGCCTCCAGTTTCACCCTGAGGTAGTCCATACCCCCGAAGGGAAACATATCTTGCAAAACTTCGTTTACCGGATATGCGGCTGCCGGGGAAACTGGACGATGGGTAACTTTGCCAGCGAGAGCATGGCCCGGATTAAAGAGCAGGTAGGCGGCGGCAAGGTAATCAATGCCCTTTCGGGAGGAGTAGATTCCTCGGTTGTCGCCATTCTTATCCATCGGGCTATTGGCGACCAGCTTACCTGTATTTTTGTCAATAATGGCCTGCTGCGACGGGAGGAAGTGGAGAGGACCCTCAAGGTTTTCCAGACCAACCTGGGCATGAATATCATCTATGTTGATGCCACCGACAGGTTTCTTGACCGCTTAAAGGAAGTAACCGACCCCGAGCAGAAGCGCAAGATTATCGGTGAGGAATTCATCAGGGTATTTGAAGAGGAAGCCGGGAAAATAGGCACAGTTGATTTCCTGGCACAGGGAACCCTTTACCCCGATGTCATTGAGAGCGTTTCCTCAGTAAGCACCGCCTCATCCAAGATAAAATCCCACCATAATGTCGGCGGTCTGCCGGCGAGGATGACACTCAATCTGCTAGAACCCCTTCGTTATCTTTTTAAAGACGAGGTGCGCCATGTGGGACTGGAGCTGGGTTTGCCGGAAGAGATGGTCTGGCGCCAGCCTTTTCCCGGGCCCGGCCTGGCGATTCGATGCATCGGCGAAGTGACCAGAGAGAAATTGGAAATACTGCGCAGCGCCGACTATATTTTGATGAACGAGATTAAAAAGGCAAAGCTGTACCGGCAGCTGTGGCAGAGCTTCTGCGTTCTTACCGATGTTAAGTCCGTGGGGGTTATGGGCGATTTCCGTACTTACGGCTACCTGGCCGCCATCCGCGCCGTCACCAGCGATGATGCCATGACCGCCGACTGGGCACGCCTGCCCTACGACCTGCTGGCGCGGATTTCCAACCGTATCGTCAACGAGGTGGACGGCATCAACCGCGTGGTCTACGATGTGACCTCCAAGCCCCCCTCTACGATAGAGTGGGAGTGAGAATTGAATCAGGCGCAACCAAAGCTAAATTACCAAATTGTGGAAACAAACCGTGCCTGCTCAGGCGTGAATTGTTTTTAGTGTTATGTCAACTGTGGAGCGGGAGTGAAAAGCAAAGGAGGTCAAATTATGCACAAGGCACTGATTATTCTAGGAACTTTTCTCTTGGCAATCTTGCTTGTGCTAGCTGCCTGTGAATCAACACCACTCCCACCAACACCAGCATCTGAACCTCAGGAAACACCTGCTACAACTCCTACTATCCCCGTGACAGAACCAGCCTCTGAGCAAGGAATGGTTGTCTTACCCGAATACAGCATTTTAGATGAAGAGTTATATGATGCACCTGTTAAGACTCAAGTAGTCTTGAATTTACTAGTTTCAGGTGAAATTTCCGAGCTAGGGCTTAATACGCTGCTTAACCAACTGTACTCTTCCATCTCGGTGAGAGGAGGTTTTAAATATCACGATTCCCCAACCAATATTTACATTTACGCTTATACCTCCAAGGAAAGAGCTGAGTCGGGCATGGGACTATGGATAGCCATGTTGCAAAAAAACTATGACGATGTAAAACCTACCATATCCATTAATGAACGCCAAATTGCCCAACTCAATGCAGAACCCGAACAAAAGTTTGGATTATCTGAAGCCGAACGCCAGCAAATCTGGAATGAAATAATTGAAGCTGAAGATAAAGCATCTCAAGAAGCACTACAGGAATTCCCAGACCTAGACCCCTTAGACCCAAACTATTCTCAAGAACTATTTATGGAACAATTAGAGAAACAAATTGAGTTGCAGCGAACCCTTGACGAAAAATATAGGGATGAGTTAGCTGACAAGTATGGGGTAACGCTAGACCAGCTTGACGAAATTATAGTAGAGGGCTTAACCAAAGACTGGCCACTCCCCAAGTTACAGAGTGAGTAGTCTGAATAGGTAGAACATCCCCCTTAGTCCCCCTTTATGAAAGGGGGAGATATGGGAGGGTAAATATTTGCGGGCTAAGCCGCTGATGATGCGAGGGAGGCAGGATAGCGCTACTCGCAAATTAGACACCAGATGCCACGAGGGCGGCAGGGTGGGAAAAGATAAGAAACGAAAGGAATCAGGCAGATAAACTCCGTAGCAGGAGGCGAGCGGAAATGAAAGAGAAATCAATCTGCATAATATTCTGGATAGCAGTAGGGTTTTTCTTCATCGCAGTAGTCGGTACAATGTTAGCTCCACCAATTAGAGTGTTAATGCCCTATTTCATGTTTTCTGCCTGGGGTGTTTTCGCCGGTTTGGGTGTAACCTTGCTGGTGCTGACCGTAAAGACAAAGGTGGCGGGAATACTCAAGAAGTTCTTATTGCTAACCGGGGCTTCCGCTGTGGGAATTCCTGTTTTTGCCGTCTTGCATAATCTCGTTTATGCTCTGTTCATTCTATGCTTTGGGGAATATTTCTGGGGAGCCAGCGGCGACGAACCGGTCTTCTTCATCCTCGCGGCTATTGTCTGCCCATTCGCTTTTCTGGTCGGGGCAGTGGGTACCATAGTGCTTACCATCAAAAACAAACCAAGCGTTCCGCTGGGAACAGCTTAAGGAGGCAAAAACTGAAAGTACTGGTAGTTGGGGGCGGGGCCAGGGAGCATACGCTGGTATGGAAGCTGGCCCAGAGCCCGAAGGTTAAAGAGATTTTCGCCGCTCCCGGCAACGCCGGCACGGCACAGATGGCTCAGAATCTGGATATTAAAGCCGAAGATATTAAGGGTCTGCTCAAATTTGCGCAGGAAAACAAGATTAACCTCACCGTCGTCGGGCCCGAGGCGCCGCTGTCTGAAGGCATTGCCGACTATTTTCTCGCCAGCGGCCTGGCAGTCTTCGGCGCCACCAGGTCAGCTACCGAGATTGAGTCAAGCAAGGCGTTCGCCAAGGAACTGATGCAAAAACACGCCATTCCCTGCGCTCGTAGTACCAGTTTCTCTGACTACGGACAGGCAAAAGATTATCTTCAGGGACAGAAGCCTCCCATCGTTATCAAGGCTGATGGGCTGGCAGCCGGCAAGGGGGTAATTATCGACGAGTGCATAGCTGAGGCTGAGGATGCTCTTCAGAGCCTCATGGAAGCCAAAGCTCTCGGGTCAGCCGCCGACAGGGTGCTTAGTGAAGAACACCTTGTCGGTAGAGAGATGAGCGCCTTCGCCTTCACCGACGGGCACACGGTTGTCCCCATGGTGCCCGCCTGCGACTACAAGCGGATATACGACGGCGACCGGGGGCCGAATACAGGCGGCATGGGCAGCTACAGCCCGCCGCAGTTTCTCAGTCCGGCACTGGAGAACATAGTGACTAAAACCATCATGGAGCCGACGGTAATGGCTATGCACGATGAGGGCAGACCGTACCGGGGTGTTCTCTATGGTGGTCTGATGATTACCAATAATGTACCAAAGGTGTTAGAATTTAATGCCCGCTTTGGTGACCCGGAGGCGCAGGTTACTCTGCCCCGACTGAAAACAGACCTGGTGGACATTATGCAGGCGGTGGTTGATAATGAACTTGACAGCATAAATGTGGAATGGAGTGAAGATGCCTGCGTCGGGGTGGTCATAGCATCGGCCGGATACCCCGGCAGCTATAAGACGGGCTTCCCCATCAGCGGACTGGATGAACTGGATAAAGGCGTTCTGGTGTTTCACGCCGGAACCAGACCGGGAGAAGCACCGGGGCAGGTTCTGACCGGCGGCGGCAGGGTCCTCACCGTGGTCGCCACCGGCAAAAATCTCGCTGAAGCCAGAGAAAAGGTTTATAAAAACATACCGCGCATCCACTTTGAGGGGTGCCATTACAGGAAGGATATTGCCGATATAAGGGGATAAAAAATCCCCCTTTAATCCCCCTTTATGAAAGGGGGAACTGGGTGAGGGGAAATATTTAAGGGTTAAGTCACAGATGATATGATGGGGGGAAGGGGTAGGAAATGTTTGCGGGCTAAGCCGTGAGCGATACGAGGGCGGCAGGGTGGGAAGAGATAAAAACGAAAGGGATGAAGATAATATGCCACTTGTCGGCGTAGTTATGGGTTCCAAGTCAGATGCCGAGGCGCTCCAGCCAGCCCTGGAGATATTAACCCGGCTCGGTATTGAACATGAGGTTAATGTAATATCAGCGCACCCCACCCCGGAAAAGTCAAGACAGTATGCGCTGTCGGCTCAGGAACGCGGGATTGAAGTCATCATTGCGGCGGCGGGGGGTGCTGCGCATCTGCCCGGGGTTCTGGCCAGCTGGACTACCCTGCCGGTGATAGGCGTGCCGCTGTCCAGCGGTGAGCTGAAGGGTGTTGATGCCCTCTACTCCATTGTTCAGATGCCGGCCGGCGTACCAGTCGCCTGCATGGCTATAGGCAGCGCCGGAGCCAAGAATGCCGCTTATCTGGCTGCCGAGATTTTAGGGCTGAAGCATGATAAAATTAGAAAAGCCTGCGAAAAATACCGGAGTGAGTTGCAAAAAGGAAATTCATAGCAAATAATTCCAAAAGAACTCCTCAACCTGCCTTAAATACCAGCCGAACTGGCAAATGAAGGAGAGCCGATGATTGAGCGATATTCCCGACCCGAGATGAAAAAGGTATGGTCAGATGATAACAAGTTTAACAAATGGCTTGATGTGGAGATTGCTGTCTGTGACGCCTGGGCTGAGCTCGGTGTCATCCCGCGAAAGGCTATGCCGAAGATTAAGCTGGCAAAGTGTAACCTCAAACGCATGGAGGAAATCCTGAAAGAAACCCACCATGATGTGACCGCCTTCCTCGGCTCTGTGGCAGAGAGCCTTGGCGAGGAGTCACGTTTCATTCATCTCGGCCTTACCTCCTCTGATGTCATAGATACGGCACTCAGTCTGCAAATGGTTGAGGCTACCGATATCCTTCTTCAGGATGTAAAGGAACTCAACACGGTACTGGCACAAAGGGCCATAGAGCATAAATATACGGTGATGATAGGCCGTACCCACGGCATACATGCCGAACCGACTTCATTCGGTTTGAAGCTGGCACTATGGGTTGAGGAAATGAGGCGCAATCTACAAAGACTCACCGAAGCCGAAAAAAATATTGCGGTTGGGAAGATTTCCGGAGCCGTGGGCACCTATGCCACGGTGCCGCCTGAAGTTGAACTGAAGACCTGCCGCAAGCTCCACCTCATCCCGGCCCCCATATCAAGCCAGATATTGCAGCGTGACCGCCATGCCCAGTTTGTCACCACCCTGGCAATTATCGCCGGCTCTCTGGAAAAATTTGCTACCGAAATCAGGGGGCTGCAGCGTACTGAAGTGCGTGAGGTAGAAGAACCATTCAGTGCCGGACAGACCGGCTCCTCAGCCATGCCACACAAGCGAAACCCGGAACTCTGTGAACGGGTCTGCGGTATAGCCCGTCTGGTAAGGGGCTGCGCTTTGGCCTCAATGGAGAACATCGCCCTGTGGCATGAACGTGATATCAGCCACTCCTCCAACGAGCGTATCATCATCCCTGATGCCTGTCTGATACTGGATTATGCGCTGGCTATTTTCACCTCAGTAATGAGGAAACTGCAGGTCTACCCGCAGAGAATGAAGAGGAATTTAGACATTACCCGGGGCCTGGTTTTCTCTCAGAGGGTGATGCTGGCCCTCATTGATAA
>Ga0180432_10012055_pt1 | contig 10101 bp, 5 predicted proteins | sample SS_ome_10_FD_132414 | JGI IMG/M metagenome (GOLD analysis project Ga0180432, IMG submission 132414) | Hypersaline lake sediment archaeal communities from the Salton Sea, California, USA - SS_1_MS_2 metaG | ecosystem: Environmental > Aquatic > Non-marine Saline and Alkaline > Hypersaline >...
AAAATGCACCTGTTTGAGGAGATAGAATCTCTCTACAGGGAAAACATGCTTGGCCCACTGGATCAGGTGGATAAGATAGACCAAGCAGATATTGTAATTGGTGTCCCCTTTTACAACGAAACCCAGACCGTGGTACACGTACTGAAAACTGCCATAAAAGGTTTAGAGAGATTCTATCCTGAATTAAAACCTGTTATCGTAGCTGCCGGGTCTCCATGGGGTAAGGATGCTCTGGAAGCAATTAGAGCAATGGCATACTCTCCCAATTTCGATTGCGTATCCTTCATGTTTGATGATATGAAATTGAATGGCAAAGGCTGGAGCACTCGGGCGATTGTGGATATCACCGATAGACTTGGCGCGGATCTGGTTTTGTTAGAGGCAGACCTGAAAAGCCGCAAGAGAGCAGGAGGAATTGAGGGATTAGCTCCAGAGTGGATAAAGCTGTTGCTTGAACCGGTAAAAAGCGGTGAGATGGATATGGTAATCTCTCGGTTCAACCGTCACTATTTTGAAGCCCCTGTCTCTACTCTCACCTACCCCTTATTCACTTGCATCTACAATTGCCCTATTCGTCGTCTCACGGGTGGGCAATGGGGGATTTCCCACCATCTACTGAAAGAATATCTGGATAGTGCCAGATACGCTTGGCATACTGATATCAGTGGGTATGGTGTGGATGCATGGCTGGCCACTTTGGCAGCTACCAGCAATGCCAGGATATGCGAGGCCAATCTTGGAATTAAAATTCGTCGCCATTCAGCGGCGAAGGCCGACCTCATCCTGAAAGACGTTGCCAGAGTGATGTTTGACCAGATTATCAATAGTAGAGAGCAATGGGAGAAATCAAACGAACTTGATGAATTGCCATTATTGAAGCGGTTGCCGAAATCAGGTATCGTCAGGTCGCATCAGGCAGAACCTGTAGAAGTTGTTCCTCAAATACGTGTAGCTAAATATAAGGATGGTTTCAACAGATTCCACCTGCTTTATGAGAAAATTTTTCCTTCAAAGACCTATGAGCAGTTAGCCACTCTGGCAGAAACCGATTTAAGGTCTTTCAAATATCCTTCCGGCCTGTGGGCACAAACTGTTTACCATCTAATTCTGGCATATGCCTTTAACCAAGAATTCGCTCATGATGATATGTTGAGCGCACTAATTGCTCTGCATCATGGTTTTGAAGCCAGCAATGAGTTGCATCTTCAGATGCTGAAAGAGAAACTGGAACCATCGATCCCGGAGTATGTGGAACGGTTACTGTCTCTGGAGTCCGAAAGTCAGGCAGAGGATATGGTGAACGAATTCCTCCGCCAGAAACCGGCTTTTCTGTCCGTCTGGGAGGAAATGGCTGAAGTTCACAAGCCGCCTGTCCCTCAGGTCACTTATCGCGAGTTCATACCTGGAGTGCCATTGATAGTACCCACAGAATTAACCTCGCTGGAAGGAAAAACAGTCAGTGCCAATGATATCTATCAGGCCATTTTTGATAGACAAAGAGACCAGTTTGAACACTTCATTTATGAGCAGATAGCAATTCCGCGTAACTCTAATTCCATGCAGGTATCTCTGGCTATAAAGGATTTCATGCATGGAGTAGAAGCCGAAATCTTCCCTGGCAGCGACCTGTCAACCGTTATGGGAATCACAGAAATGGTTAATGCCATATTCGATAACTTCCCACATGAGGATGCGTTCTCCATGACTTCAGAGATGGCCGCATGGATTTTGAGGCAGTATACCCCTATCAACCTGCTGGCCAAATGGGGTTATGGAAATGTAGATGAATTGCTACAGAACTGTGACCCACGTGCTGCCATGGCTTTAGCCAGTTGGACAGAGGAACGTGCATACGGGGAAGTATTGAGCAAGCTGATAGCTGAAAATATTCGTCCGGAACATTTTGCTCCCTGTGCCATTAAACCAGTAGTAGTCAGTCATGAAGATTTTCCTTTCCTGGCGGAAATGAAATATCCATCGGCCCTCGATACGCTTGGGTCCCTGATACTGGTGAGCACTCTTCATAAGGGTATGGGAGGTGAGTTCCCCAGATTGCGCTATCTGACAACCATCACCAGGAACATTGTGGAAGCCGAGAGATTCGGCTATGTGTGGGAGAGATTCGCCAATGTTAGAAAGGACTTTGGCAGAAAAGTGATAGATTCGCTGGAAGGCCATTGGGGAAGGGAGCCGCTATCAGCGCATGCCATCTTTGAGGATGGCCATCAAAGGATATTGGCAGAGCGGGTGGCCCAAATGGCTGACAGGATTATTCGGGAGAATGCCGAAGGGAATGGAAATGTGGCTCTGGCCGAAAGCCTTCGTGCCCTGGCCGAATCCTATCATCTGGCGCTTACGTTTCCGGACGGCAAATTTGTAACTTGTTCGGCATGGTCATGGGCCAGTTACAATTTCAAAGGCGGGAGGAAATTCCCGACCCCCCTGTCAGTACGCGTGGAAAAGGACTGGGCTTCCCGTGAATTCCTTGTAGAGTACTTCAAGGCTATAGGAGGAACGGAGTCCCAAATTGAAGAAAAGGTAATTGAACTCATGGGCCAGGGACGTGAATCGGAGAATCTGGCCCCGATTCTTTTAGGCACGGAGAAAGGCGCAGAGGAGATAATCCCCAAAAAGAGTATGGTTATAACATCGGAACAACCGCTGGCCCGGGAATTAACCCGATTCTCTGGCAATCCTGTTCTCGAACCTGTCAGAGAACATGCATGGGAATCGAAGTACGTATTGAATGGGGGCGTTATAAGATTGAAGGGGAAGGTCTATATGATCTACCGTGCCTTTGGCGAAGATAATATTTCCAGGCTGGGACTGGCTGTCAGTGGAGATGGGTTCAACTTCGATGAGAGATTGGATGAGCCTATCTTTGAACCTGCCGGCAAGAACGAAGTGAAGGGATGTGAAGATCCTCGCCTGACGTTGATCGGTAATCGTATTTATATGGCTTATACCGCCTATGATGGCAAGGTAGCGCAAATCGCCCTGGCCTCTATGGAGATCAAGGAATTCGAAAACCATCGGTGGAATGCATGGCGGCGTCATGGGCTGGTATTTCCCGGATTCAATGATAAGGATGCGGCTCTTTTCCCAGAGCAGTTCAAGGGCAAATTTGCCATGCTCCATCGCGTTGATCCGCACATTTGGATAACCTTTTCTTCCCATTTACGCTGCCCGTGGCCGCGTCGGGAACATAAGATATTGGCCGGAACTACAACCGGGATGATGTGGGATGCCAGAAAGATCGGCGCCGGGGCTCAACCATTGAAAACCAGATATGGATGGTTGCTCATTACTCATGGGGTTGATTTCGATCACATTTACCGCCTGGGAGTGATGCTGCTCGATCTGGATGACCCATCGAAACTGATCTATCGATCCCCCAATTTTATTCTGGAACCAGCGGATAAACAGGAAATTGGCAATGATGTGTCATGGGTTCCTAACGTTGTTTTCACCTGTGGAGCCCTGCCAAAAGAAGATCACCGAAAGGCGCTTGATATCGATGATGAAATAGTTGTCTATTATGGGGCCGCTGATACTGTGGTCAACGTCGCCAGCGCAAAGTTGGGAGAACTTGTGCCTGTACACAGTCTGCAATTACAAAAAGGGGGGAAGGGATATGTCTGAAGTTCAGGGAAAACCCAAGTATGAAAGACCGGAAGATTTCATCGCCCTTGCTAACGAGGGGGAAAAAGTTAAAGTTGAAATCGAATTAAACAAACAGCTTGTCAAACAGAAGGTCCATCCTGACGAAACTGATAATATAAATCTGGAAGCAGCTATGTATTTTCTTAATGGTAATTATTCTCTAGTAGATACAGAGGGGAAGTTACAGAGCGTTTCCAAAGTTTATGTATTTGCTTCGATGGGGGAATCTCTGGTTGAGTCCTATACAAACAGGGAAATAGCCAACGCGCGTCTGAAAATGGACTATGAGAGGCTGGCGCAAGCCGGTATTTTATTTAAAGAGAAGTACTTCTGAATTCCTTGTATTATTATCACGAGACAGAATATCAGGTAAATGGAACTTCTATTAGCCTTTTAAGGAATCTCTGATCATCCCCCTGTATCCCCCAATCTTGGGGGATTTTTATAGCTGGGGGGACACCCCCAGATCCCCGAAGTCCCCTCTTGTTCAGAGGTTCCTTAATTGAATTTACTTCATAACCTTCGTCTACAGCATCCAAGGTGCTTTCCATTTGGAGGTGAATACTACGCCAAGCCATTTCAAGCAGCTATTTGAGGAATAGCATCAAATTTTGGATATTGTTGAGTGAGCATTTTCCGTCACACCGACGTCTTTATTACAGAAAAGCTTCCAAATGCTATGATAAACACGAAGGAGGATAACAATGAAAAAGGCACTATTCTATCTGGCAATCGCATCGCTGGCCATTATCTCGCTGGTGGTTGCGGCCTGTTCGTCATCAGGCACGGATGAACCGGACCAGCAGGGAATTACCGAGGAAGAAAGCCAGCAGATTGCTCAACAGTATGTGCAGGAAAGCGCGACCTTTGCATTTGATGGCATCGAGGATACGCTGAAACTCACCGAAACCCTGTATCCGGATTTCGAATATAGCTGGCAATTTGTATTTCAATTTGATAGCCGTAATGCAGGCTATGGAGATCGCACCGGCCAGGCATTGGCCCAGGTAATTACGCCCCATGAGGCAATAATCACTGTTGAAAACGAGGAAGTCAAATCCGCGGTTCTTGATAATCAATGGGACATGATGAACCAGCAAATGCTGGATGGAAATGGTGATAATCCGTTACTAACGCCGGTATCGAAGCAGGAAAGCCAGCAAATCGCACTGGATTACCTTTTGAACAGCCCGACCTATCTTTTCGATGGGATTGATGGTTCCGTAGAACTGGTTGAAACGCTGACGGCCAGATGTCCCTACTGCTGGGTATTTAGATATGAATTCGAAAGCAGCCACGCAGGGTACGGCGACAGAACCGGACAGATGCTGGCTCAGGTAATTACCGCTCATACGGCAAGCATTGGCGTCGAACAAGGCAAGATAACTGTGGCCACTATGGATACAAAATGGAACATGTTAGCACAGGAACTTATCAGCCAGGGTTCTTCTGATGAACCCGGTTTACTAAGTGTGGCGGAACTGATGGCCGATCCGCAATACGAAACCACCGTAACCATTGAAGGTAAAGTATCATTGCTGGGTGAACTTTTTTGCCCCTGCTTCGAACTAAACTCAGGGGGAGAGACGGTCCAGGTCTGGTACGGACTGATGGTAGCTGACGACGGAACCGAAATGCCGTCGTTGAGTGTAGAAGGGATAGAAAACGGTGATTGGGTAACCGTCACCGGGAAGCTGAAACAGGCAGGTCAGCATTCGGCTCTCAATGATTTCTGGGCGGAGAGTATCACTGTGAGTGATCAGCCGGTAATCGTGGAAGATATCGATCACGATGACCAATTAGTTGGCGGAACCCCCGGCAGTTGTGGCTACACCTGGGATGCTGAGCGCCATGGTTGGCATCGTACTTGGGATGCTGAATCCTTCATCCCGGCAGATCAAAAACCGGAGTGGGAACAATACATTCCTTCTTCTCAGATCGTAAGCGCAGTACTTTTGGATCGATCAAACTCAGGCGAAGAGATGGATTTAGCGATCAGCGATTCGGTATCAGTAGTATTGGATTCCAATCCATCAACCGGATTCAGCTGGCAACTGATAGACATCTCCAATGAAAACGTGTTGAAAAATACCAATAAGGAGTTCAGGCTTCCCGAAATCGATCCACCTCCCGGCACACCCGGTGAAGAGGTCTGGACATTTGAGGCAATCGGCGCCGGTACGAGCACACTGTCGCTGGAATACAGTCGGCCCTGGGAAGGCGGGGAAAAGGCCGTTGAAACCTTCGTCTTGAACGTAACCGTAGAATAAACTAGTGCCGCCTAGAAGGCGGCACTAGTTTACATATGGAATCTCTGATTAAGCTCCCACGAGACAATTAAGATATGCAGTAAAATAATAAAGGTGTGAGCTATTTCACGAAGGTGAAATGAAGCAATCCATATTCTCCTCGATGATTTATGAAAACAAGAAAAAGGATATGCTCAGAGCCTCAAATTCCTGTTAGAGAAAGCGGATGTCATGAGCGAAAAACCTTTCCTTCGCTCATCAATAGTGACCTGCCCCCTGAATCTGGGAACGGTTATGGCAGGAGCCTTTAATGTAAATGCGACATATCAACTGGAGGAAAGTGAGGAATCCCTTTGCATCACGCCCATCGGGCAAAGAGCATCATAGACACAAACCAGTCTGTGTGGTACAATCAGCCGAAATAGGGCAAATGAATCAGTGAGATGAATATGCTTAACTCTGGCGCATTCCTGATCAGTAAACAGGCAGCATTATTGGCGTTTTTGCTTATTGTAAGCCTGTTATTGACTACATCGGGATGCAGTAATAATAACCCTGACGAGAATATTGAAAGCGCAACGTCGGAACCGTCAATTCAGGTGATCACCATCGGTAATCTAACAGACGTTACCGGGCCGGCTTCGACTGCCATGAGTTTGATAGACACCAGCCTAAAGGATCTGGTCGATTACTATAACGAGAACAATCTGATTCCCGGGGTTGAACTTAAAATAGTGAAATACGATGGCCAGTACGATTCGGCTCGTGATGTACCCGGATATGAAAAGCTTAAGCAGCAAGGAGCAGATGTCATTTTTACTGCTGCTGCGCATTCGGCGATTACACTTCAACCCCGGCTTGCGGATGATGACATGGTACTGTTCACAGTGGCACCCACCAGAGAAGCTATAATTCGCAATGGCAACGTGTTCGTACCAGGAAGTCCTTTGAGTGAGGATCTTGGTTATACTTTGTTGAAATGGGTTGCTGAAAATGACCCGGATTTCCCCAAAAATCGACCTGCGAAAGTTGGGGGAGCGTTCTGGACCGAAGCCTACGGTAACAAAATTCTGGAAGGTGCCGAAAAATACGCCAGTGATCACCCAGAGCAGTACGACTGGGTGAAGGGTTATTTGATCGAATTCTCGTTTGACTGGAGATCTGAGGTTGAAGAATTGAAAAATTGCGATTATGTGATCCCTCCTATACCGATGACCACGTTTATTGAGCAGTATCATAATGCCGGCGGAAAAGCGAAATTCCTGGGCACACATGCCCATGATGCATTCATCTATCAAATCGATAGAGCTAATCAATGGGACCAGACAGATGGAATGTATTTTATGCGGGCGTCAGAATGGTGGACAGACGAAGATAGTACGATGGTTAATCTATCAAAACAATTACTTGCTAAAAATCACCCTGATAAAATAGAAGAGATCAAGAGAATGGGAAACGGGTATCTTTCTCAGTATAACTTTTATGTTATGCTGGAAATGATCGGTGATGCCGTTGAGATATCTGGACCTCAGGAGTTTGGCCCTCTGGCACTTTTCGAAGCTGCCGATTCATTTTCCCTGACAATTGATGGAATGAAACGTGAAAGTTTGAGCGAAGGCGAAAGGATCTCTATAAACTATCTGACAATGTATGAATTGAGGGCAGACAGGAAAGACCTTTTCCGTGTTGGCCCAAAATGGAATCCTGTTGTCACGTGTCCGTAATAATGACATATCACCAAAAACTGGTCCCGTTAAAACGCTAGCAAAACCGCAAAATTCGGGGTATAAATCGGTGTTTTTAAAGCTAAAAAAAAGGGGGTGGTAGCTCATGGGGGATGTGTAACTAAGGCTCCCAAATAGCCATTTTACGTTCAAATCAGTAATTTTTTATAAAACAGCCAAAATCATCATTACGAGTAAAATACCATTTTGTACCAATGCCTTTGAAATGGTTCAGTTACAATTCAGTTACAATTTTTCAGCTTCGTTTTACTCGTAAGCGAAAATCAAAAAAGGGGAATGATAACAGCCACCCTGGTTTTTCCAGTCAGAACAGAGCAATAATTGCCTATACTCACACTAATATGTATAATGCAGTCAAAAGGGAGGCGAACTATGAAAACAATACTATCAATCTTATTTGTAGTAGGTCTACTGCTCATTGGCTGTTCGGGAGGGAACAGCACTCCCGACCCTTCACCAACAGCAACAGAACCACCTGATACTATTGAACCGACGCCAGTGGATTCAGATCAAGACGGATGGCTTGATGAGCAAGAAAAGGTAATGGGGACAGACCCTTACAATGAAGATAGTGACCAAGACGGAATAATTGATTCTGAGGATTCAAATCCTCTTGTTGCTGCTGAAGTTATCCCAACTCCAACTCCAACTCCAACTCCAACTCCAACTCCAACTCCAACTCCAAATATCACCATATCAGATTTGGTCGTATCACCAACCCAAGTAGAAACTGATGAAGAAGTAGCGGTCACTGTCACTGCAAATAATTCTGGTAATAAAGCAGGGACTCATGATCTAACCCTGAAACTCAATGGCAACATAGCTAAGTCACAAAGTGTGTATCTCGTTCCTGGAGAAAGCAAGTCTGTAAGTTTCAGTGTGACTGTGCAAGACGGCGGTACTTATCAAGTTGATGTTGACGACCTGAAGGGGTCATTTGATGCTGAACAAGCCCTCTTTGTCAATATTGTGTCTGCGCCGTCAACTATTGAGAAGGGTGATACTGCAAGGATAGAAATTGAAACACAGTCTTATGCCGATTGTAGTATAGCGGTGACCTATCCATCAGGGCCATACACTTCACTGCTGTATAACAAGACTGCCTATGGCGGTACAGCATATTGGAGTTGGCTTGTATTCGATGATGCAACTGCGGGAACCTGCGAGGTTACAGTAACAGTCGAAGATGAGAACAAAACAGCTACAGCGACTACTCAAATAGCCATTACAGATACTCTTGGGAAGAAACATCCAAATGAAATTGAATACAGAATTACCGGCTCCTGCTCCAGAGTAAGTGTTACTTATCAAAACAGTGATGGTGGGACGTCACAAATTGGCAACACTTCACTCCCCTGGACATATTCGTTTAGAGCGGGATCTGATGACTTCCTTTACGTATCTGCTCAAAATCAAGGTGATTCTGGAAGTGTCACTTGCACCATTTATAAGGGTGGCGTCGAATACAAGACTTCTACAAGTAGTGGAGCTTATGTTATCGCAACTGCTAGTGGGTCATTTTAGTTCCTTGCACCCCAACCAACACTCGCAAACTCAACCTTGTTTAGGTAAGATAGAAAGGGATTTTCAATGCGTGATAAAATCACTATGATAGCATCAATAACGCAGGGAGGGAAAGATGAAAAGAGTTTTAATAGGGGCATTCTTAATGATACTGATGATTTCTATGATATTCTCATTCGGGTGTTCAAGTAGTACACCTAAATATGAATACATGATTGTTTCGCCGGATGATTACACTTTTACCACTGAAATGAATGAATATGGTGAGGAAGGTTGGCAGTTAGTCTTTGCACGAAGAGCCAGTGATAGTTCCGACATAATGTCCTACGAAATCATTTTAATGAGAGAACTCTAATCAAGCCAACTTGAAAGTTCAGCCCACCATCTTTTTTAAGTAGGCAAACAAAATCGACTGTTTTAACCTTTGGGTCGCACTATAGGTCTTATGGAAGTTATTTGGACACCATTTCACGAATGAGTGTCCGTAGGCAAACGTTTACCGTTCTGTTATCGTCAAGTAAAATCAGGTCAAAAAGCCCAAATTGGGGCGAGGAAATGAAAAACATTGCCTACGGTTCCCCTGAAAACCATCTGCTTATCAGGCCTTTTGAGATATGGACGGCCAATCAGCCAGATCAACCCTGGAAGTCCCTTAGAATCGCCATTTGCGGCCTCTGACATGCCATAAGCACGAGGGGCAAAAATCAAAAAAGGGGGGACGGCCTGAACATCGTATTCAGAACAACTGGTCAGCGTTTTCAAACTCATATGCCCCAGTTGTTTTCGAGTAATATGTCCGCCCGTATACGCTCACACGGTCACCACTTTCATCCTTCCAAATCCATACACTAATGTCATCCTTTATACCGTGGGCCTTAAGAATGTCATATGTCGCATAGCAAAGCTCGTCGGCATAGTAT
>Ga0180432_10012056_pt1 | contig 10101 bp, 8 predicted proteins | sample SS_ome_10_FD_132414 | JGI IMG/M metagenome (GOLD analysis project Ga0180432, IMG submission 132414) | Hypersaline lake sediment archaeal communities from the Salton Sea, California, USA - SS_1_MS_2 metaG | ecosystem: Environmental > Aquatic > Non-marine Saline and Alkaline > Hypersaline >...
AGTCCCATCCCCTACCGTAATAAAGGCATCTGCTTTATCTGCATAACCTTTAGAAACGGCGTGGTCATCTTTTGCAGGAGTTCCCGTAAATTGAGGCAGATACGTTGCAGCCCCGTTGACGGGCATATCTTCTACGGCGGCTCCAATATATACGGTGCCTCCCGTAATATTCAAACCTTTTCCGCTTTGATCTTTACCACGGGATAGATAAAGGGTGCCTCCGGTGATATTTGCAGAATATGTATGAGAGGCACCAGAAACGCTTCCCAAAGTAAATGCAGACAACCGCAATGTTCCACCATTGACAATCAATGAACGAAACGGAGGTGCCGCTCCTACACTATACAGGGATATATTGTGGGCCGATACATCACCAGCATCAATCTGTAAAGCAGGATTCCCGGAAACACATTTCACATCTTCCACGGAGCCCGCATCGCAATTAGTATAAACAATGCCGTTACACTGAAGGTTACTAACAAACACCTTGGCCGAAGCATTATTGACTGTGATAACCCCTTGTAGATATGTAACAGCATTATCCGTATTAGACGCAATCCAGCCCTGATTTCCTTCAATCAAAATAGTTTGATCGGCCGTAGTAAAGGTATGGGATGCGCTAACAGAATGAGAAGCCGAAGATACATTGATCTTGTACGTACCGGCTCCCAGGGATTCCACATGAGTAGCACAAGCATCAAATGTCTGAAAAACCTTATTCGTTTCAACAGCGGCTGCTGGATCCACGTAAAACGTATTGGTATCTCGATGTTCTGACTTATTAAAATTAGCAATTATTTGAGCGGCTGTAATTGCATTTGGACCCCCAGTATCCAAACCTTGATCTGTACCCTGGGTATGTCGGGCAGACGTATTGGAATCAATATTCCCTTTGACTGTAGGTTCGATTCGCATTTTGTGTGCAGTGGCATCTACATCCAAAGTAGAGCCATCCACTTTGGCATCTGCGAAACCGGCGGTAGCGTCTCCCAAATCAGTCTTGAATTTGGAATCTGGACTTACACCTCCAGCCGGAGCCGTAGTAGGCGAATCCGAAAACGTCGGAATGGTTTCCAGATGAAAAACTTCTAAGTAGGTAAAGATGAGGTCTATTGGAGCCGCAAATGAATATGCTGTTTCCGTGCCTCCAGGAGCATGGTAATAGGTCAGTGTCCACGTACCGCTGGATTCCGTGACACGCCCATACACATTGTTCCCTGAGCCATCATCAGGAATATCCCCAGTGGAAGCGTCATAAATCCAAACGTAATTGAGAGAACCATCCGTAACCACACCGGGACTATACTCTGCACCGCCAGGAATCTTTCCGGCCATCAAGGCCGTGATATCAGTATTTCCTCCCGACGCGCCAAGGATATTGGTTGGATGTCTGTACCATTCAGCCCGGGGTTTGTATTGAATTTGTCGAAGCCCCTTCAAAAGGGACATAAGATACGGCCACATAGCACCCCTCCTACGGAAGCGTCGTGTACTCGGTCTTGATACCCGTCACCTTAGTTGGAAACAACGGGTCGGTATACGAATACGTAATTTTTAAAGCAGGGTCCCCCGAAACGGCACCGATGGCGTACCAATACTCGTAATCCGGCTGACCCGCATTCACCGCTGGAGGCTGGATGTAAACGATGAGAGAATCCTGTTCGGCAGATGCCAGGGCACCTGATTCCGGAGCCAGCCCAAGAGCGGCTTCTTCCCATGGCTCCAAAGTGTTTTTGAATTCAATGAAGCCCTTATCTATGTACAGTTGAATATAACCAATACCGTCCTTCGCAGTTTCTACAGGAATGGGACCCAGTTCGGCCCCTGTGGCTCCCGGAAACTGGTTGTACGGCGCCATCGTTGGAAAAGAAAGGTCTGCCCCTTGAGCAGCCGCCAGTTTAACAAGAATGATAGACATATCCTACCCCCTAACCCCGCTGCCGGAGTTCAAAGAGAATCTTCCGGAGAACCACGAACAAAGCCTTGGTTCCGGGGTCTTTGATTTTTTCAGACGCAGCCTTCGTAGACAGCATGTTTTCGTAGTAGGACCGCGTCTTGTCGCCCATGGTAGCCAGAATCTCCGCATGCTTCTCTTTGAGAGCCCGGGCATCTGTATCCTTCACATCGGCGATTTCGGCGTCTATGGCGTCCTGGAGAACCTGATATCGGTTCTCGGGGATGTCCACTGACTCACCGCGAGCCTCGGCATCCAGAACTTCCTGGGACGGTCCTGCCAACATGTTGGATTCTTCCGGCGGCAGCCCGGGCGCGGCCGTGGCGTTCTGGGCGCGCTGCATCGTGTTCAAAATAGCATCACCAGCCATGATATTCCTCCATTAAATGTTAAAAACCGTCCGCAGGGATGGAACCATCCCCAGAGGACGCATGATATTGAACGGCAACTGCTGGGAGCCCAGGCCAATGGACCGAGGCCGGAAAGCCTTTTTGAACTCCCGAACCATTGCTATCCAGGCGCCCCGTCCACCGGTAGCGCCGAGGGCAGCCTGATAGGCCGCATATTTGTCGAAAGTTAGGGAAAATCCGTAATCGGAGAAAGAGAATTTCTCTCCAGCCTGGCGCACCATCATCTGCTCCAGGGCAAGAATAAAAGCCCCATCACGGGTGTGGGTGTCCAACTGATTGGAAGTCAACGTCCAACCCGTGATGGGGGTAGCAGTGTTCACATACTGGAGTGCGTCGAAATAAAAGAGCAGCAATTCCTCGTCGAGCCATTTGTAAACGGGGTCATCGAAAAGATACCGGTCTGGTTCATTGTCACCCAAACGGATGCGCAAGTCCCAAACGATACTTTTCTCGGCCGGGTCATTTACTCGGTTACGCCGTAGGAATAATGCCATTCACGTGCTCTTATATTACTTCACCGCCAGCCTGGGCCAAGTCGTTTTCGGCTTCTTCCTGCTCGACCACCTGCTTCATACGGTCATCATAGTACGAATCCTGGTTCACCCGTTCGGCGACTTCTGCATCCAGGGATTCGTCCTTGTTCTTAACTGTAACTTGCGGGGTGGCACCACCGCGACCGGGGCTCACGCGACCCGCGCTGCGCACGAGAGGCTTTTTGATTTCCTTTTCCATCCGGTCACGCAGGACTTCGCCGTCAGTGGCGGCATCCAGGTTGGGGTCGTCTTCGCCCGTCAGCGTGATAAGGGTAGGCGCCACCTCGCGCTCATTCCCTTCCTCGTCCAACTCGGAGTCAGGCCACAGGGCCCGACGGAGGTCACGGCTGGCATTGATTTTCTCCATCGGGAAAAACTGACGGAGATCAATGGCCACCCCCGGTTCGAGGACGAGGCCCTCATCTTCTTTATCGGCCTTGAGGTCGCTGATGCGGACAAGGCCACCGCTCACGTTCTTAATGAGCGTGCTGGGCAGCGTCTGGCGAAGTGCCATTTTACCTTTTCGGTTCAGTGTTTGGGTAGGCAGCATGTTAGAATCTCTCCTTTCAAGTAATCGGACCGTGAAGGGGTCTTTGCTCGCCACGGTCGCCCGGTCGTCTCGAAGATACCTCCGAGCCCTTGCAGGCGAAATTCCGGCGAGTTCTTCACCCTCCGGACCAACCACAGGCACGGTTAGCACTGCCCGCTTCTGGTTCATGCTTACCAGCCTCCTTACAAGCGGGGTTAGAAAAATGAGGGTCGGGAGGGGGGATTGCTCCCCCCTCCCAGCGGGAACCGCGCGACTGGGAGGGGTCGTCGCGGGACCATCTTAAACCCTACTCAACAAACAAATGCTTCACTGAATGGATGCTTACACAACCACCAGCTTGGCAATGCCGCGCGGGTTGAACAGGGTCATGCCCTGCAACTGATAACCCACGAAGCCGAGACGCAGGTTGGCCGGGTCGTCCGCCGGAATGACTTCCGCATCCTTACGAATGGGCATCCATCCCAGGAACTTCGGCTGCGCCAGGATATACGCGGTCTGCGCGGGCAACTGGTCGGAGACGTAGAAATCTGCGCCCCACATATTGCCCAGGTAGCCGGTTTCCCGGACAGCCTGCATACCGGCCTGGTCCAGGTTCTGGAACTGCCAGGAGCGGATGCTCTTGGTTCCAAAAGCGGACATCAGCACGCCGGTCACGACGAGACGATGACGCTCTACCTGGTAGAAGGCCGAAGCCAGGTCCTGCTTCTCCCACCGCGTACCCACGACCGTGGTCACGGGGTTCACGATGTTGGAAGCCGCTTCAAAGAGGGAGAACCAAATGAGGTCTTCACGCAATTCCAGTCCTTCAATGAGGCGGTCCTTCGCACGGTCGAGAGCGCGGAAACGACGGATGTACAGTTCCTTGTACGGAACGTAGGGCCGCGCCGCAATCTCGAACTCTTTGATTTCGACCCGGGTACCCTTCATCTCCACGAGACGAACGGCGCCATCGGGACCAATCTTCAGAGCCGGTACACGCGGCAAGTCCTTGTCGTACAGCAACGGTACGCCGTCGGGAATCTGCTCCACGACCACGAAGTTGCGGGCGATGGCACGGTAATCCAGGACCTCGCGGACCGGGTTGGCCATGTTCGCCGCGATGCGCCGCAATCCTCCGGTGGTTTGCAGGGCACGCACGACGGCCATTTCCTTCCGTGCCAATTTCTGCATGATGGCCGTCCGGGTCTGCGCATCCACCCGCTGAGGGGCGTTGACGCGCGGATCATCCTGGGCGGAGCCCCCACGCAGCATTTGAGTCATTTTTCCCAGGGCGGAGGCAAGCACCTGCTGCTCACCCTGAGAAAAAGCGAGTTGTTGTTCCATAGTAACTCCTCTACCTTTCCTCTACGCCCGAGGCGTAAATGCGAAGTAGACCACGATGCCGCCGAGACGGCCATTTTCGTTGCCTACCAGGACGAGACCAAAAGGCGCTTCCGCTCCCGGCTGCGTTTTGGTCCAATTGCGAGCGACACCCGTATTGTAATACAGGCGGTCGCCCCGATCGACGCCCGACAAGGCTTCGGCGACCGGGCTGCCATCGTCAGCCAGTTCACCGGAATTGTCGAACAGTTCCACCACACAGACACCCGTCACGATAGTTCCGCTACCGTACTGGGTGCCACCTGCGCTGGGACCGGTTTGGTTCATGATACTGCGGGCCGTCTTTGCCAGGCCAAGCACCTGCTGGGACGTGGCTGCGCTTTGGACGCCACCATCAGTAACATTGAGACCTGCCGGTGCACCAGCCGGAAAAGCAGTGGTGTCAGTCGCACTGAGTGCGTAGTCACCGATCTTTTCCGGGGCGTGGTACAGCATGTCCATACCCATAGTGATACACCTCCTTTAGTGTTCGATTTGGAGAGCCGCGTCAGCCAGCCGGAGGAACTAGACTTTCAGCGTCCTCTCCAAATCGTAAGAACCTTTTTATCGCCGGGACTGACGGCCACCCGTCAGCATGTCCGACACGCTTCCATCTGCGAAAAGGTTATCCATTTCCCGATCCAGGCCAGAAGCCTGTGCCTGGAACTTGCCAGGGGTCGTCATCGGGTTCTGGAGAGTGCCTTCACGCTGACCCACCTGGATTTCCTTCGGGGGTACCTGGGGCACCGCCGCTTGCACTTCCGGGAGGGAAGCAATGGTCTGTTTCACAGCGGCCAGGGCTTCCTGACCCATCCGCATATACTCGGCAGCCTTGGCCTTCACCTGCTCTTTGGCCAGATGTCCCTTCGCCGCCAAGATGTTGGCCATGGCCAGACAATCTTTGGCTTTGGTATCAAGAGCCGCCTGCGATTCGTAACGGGCCACCTTGGCCTCCAATTCCTGCTCACGGGTCGACTTTTCCGGCTGCATCACCCGTTTCGCCGGAGCGGGCTGCGCCGTGGCAGCCGGGATTCCGGAACCTTCCGGACTGGAAACGGCCGGGGGATTGATATTCACGCCAGCACCATCCTGGGCAGTCGCCAAAAGGACGGCTTCCAATTTCTTGGCCTGCTTCACCTTCTGGTTGTGCACGCTGGCCTGAACCTTGGTGAATCCCTGGGGTTTCCCATCCGGGCCCGGCTGCTTGGCAGCCAATTTTTCCCGGGTGATGTCCGCCACGAGGGTATCGAACTGCGCCTGAAGATTTTCCCGCTTGGCGTCATTGTCCGCACCCGCCTGGGCCGGAGCCTGATCCTGACGCTGCGCCTGCTGGGCGGCAGCCTGCTGAATCGCTTCCGGAGAAGCAGCCTGCTGGCCACCCCACGCCCGGCGGGATTCCTGGGCAAATTCGGCGCGCTGACCGGAATTGGCTTCTTCGGCCACATGCTGGGTAGCGGTGCCCAGAGGGAACTCGCCACCTTCAGTGGTACCGGAAGTGCTGCCAGCGGTACGCGGAGCGGGGTCGCCGGGCTTCCAGGAATCGGCTTCAAACATCGGTTCGGCAGCAGCCTGCCGGGGCTTCGGAGCGGCCTTGGGCGCATCCTTGGCCTGAGCGGCTTCGGCGCGATTCAGAGCGGCCCGACGCCGGGCTTCCAGCACCTTGGGGTGCACACGCCGGGCAGTCCGCTTCGGAGCCGGACGACGGGTGGCCTGACGAGGTTTCGCCGGAGCGGTTTTCTGAGCCGTGGCGGCCGTCGCAGCCTTCTGGGCCAGACGGGCCAGGTCAGCCTGTTTCAGTTTGTCAAAAACGCCAGCGAAGCGTTCATTGGCCACTTCCGTGGCTTCCTCGAAAGACTTGCCTTCGCCCATCAAGGACACGGCATAGGTGATGGCCTGATCTGCATCAGCGAGCACTTTCTTGCGCTCGGCCAACTTGGCCTGACCCGCCGGGCTTCCGGACAGTTGGTACTGACCCCGGTCCTGCATGGTTTCCGTGGGATTGCCCTGGAAATCCTTGGTGGCCGGTTCGTTCTGCTTGGCGCGGCCCTGGTCCTTGGTCTTCACCGCGTCGTCTTCCTGATAATTTTCCCGGTCGATCATAGTCTGCGTGGGATTTCCACCCTGCGGACCTTCGATAGCGGCCGTCAGTTCTTTGTGCTGACGCTGCGCCCGGGCCAACCGGTCGCGCGCGGCTACCAGTTTGTTGCTTTCGGTGTCAATGAATACAGATTCCTTTTCCTGCAAGGTCTGGGAACTGTATCCATCACGCCGAGCCTCGGCTTCCTGGATAGAATTCTCCATCTGGAGAATCTGAGGTTCCAGGGTGGTGATAGTTTCTTCGACATCTGCCAGGGCGCGGTCCAGTTTGGCGAGACGCGGGCCACGAACGGCGGCGCCGAAGGCTTGTGCCATCTGGTTCAAAGTGTCGCTCATGCTTCCCAATGCTCCTTTCTCGTTTTCATCAGCACTGGGGGACCCCACAGCGCCTGACATTTCTTCACGCAATTTTTCCTCCAGACCAGCCGGAGCACCGCCAAGGGTGGGACCATCGTCCACGGGGACATCAGCTTCGGTTTCGCCAATACCGGCCTCGGGTTTGCTCACGCTACCTTCTTTGTCCTCTTTTTCATCCTCGTCTTCGCCCTTTTTGTCTTCCTCGGGCTTCGGCTTGGACGGCTCGGACTTCTCCGGTTTCTTGGGCTCTTTGGCCGCATCCGGCTCGTCCATCTTGGCATCATATTTCTTGAGAAGTTTCTGCCACTCCTCCATGCCCTTTTCTTCGTCCTTCATGAGTTTCTCGTAGTGCTCCACAGCATCTTCGGAAACTTCATCGAGGAACTTGGCCATGGGCAAGGTGGCTTCCGTGGGTTCGCCTTCTTCGGCTTCCTCGGCGCCAGCCTTGTAGGTGACCTTGGCTTCTTTGCCTTCACCTTCGACGTTCACGTCCCAACCGAGGACTTCCTTGGCAAAGGCAACTGCCTTTTCCTCGTCCCCGAAAGAGACCTTCGGTTTAGGTTTCTTGGCTTCAGGCTTGGGCTGAGGGCCATCACCAGCCGGGGCCGGGGCTTTGCCTGCGGGCGGAGCCGGGGGCGCCGGAGGGGCTGGCGGAGCGCCGGGGGCGCCTTTGTCACCAGCCGGAGGCATTGGTGGAAGCGGGGGCATCTCCCCCTTTTCAATCGCTTCCACGAGGGCGGCACGAGTCTGCTTCAAAGCGTGGAGTTGCGTCTTGGCCGTAGACAAGACCTGATCCCGCTGTTCTTCCGGCATGTTGGCCACAGCCGGACTTTCCAGGAGTGCTTCAAATTCAGCAATCTTGGGATCCAAGACTTGCGAGAGCATCTCCGAAGCAGACCGCACCATGTCTTTTTTGGACGCGGTTCCTGACATGCTGCTGTCTCCCTTCTCGATATTTTCTTCGGCTTCCGCCGTACTTGCGCTTTCCAGAGAGGCCCGCATTTCTTCCGGTACGGAATTGGGCCAGCTACCCCATGCTTCCTGAAGCCAATCCATATTCTTGTATTGGGAAGGAACATCGAGGTCAGCAATCTGTTGAAGAACTATCGGCCAGTCTTTGGATTCACCATCGGAAGCAGCCATAACAGTGAAAACCGACTTGGCCGCTTCGGAAGAAAGATCAATCCCCGCCATCAAAGAAGCCCCACGGCTATTCTTTTTCGTCTTTTCCTGGGGATAATCTTGCGGATTTCCCATAGTTTGGGTGGGATTACCACGGGTTCCTACCTGGTCGGAATCCTGGGTGGTGCGGCCATGGTCTTTCTTATAAATCTCATCCGCTGTGCCGTAATCCTTCGGAGGCTTGGCAGTGGTGGGATTGCCCAACATGTAGCCACCGCGCTTTTTGTCTTCGCGTTCTTTTTTCTTGTCGGGAGTGTCCCCGTTGCTGGCTGCCAGTCTGCTGCGTTGCAATTTTCTGCCTCCCTCCGCGTGATCCAGATACCGAACCCGGGACGCAAAAGAACTGGTCCGCAATTCGGTGGGAGGAGTAGCATGGATGGCAGCGGCTTCTCCGGGTTCGACCCCAGCAATCTTCGCGTCCATGTCCGCGCCCTCGCTCCATTCTGGGATGATGGTGTCCTCGAAGAACTCCACATCGCAGTTAATCTCGAAAACGTAAATATTGCCCAGCCACCGGCCTTTGTGATTGAGCAAATGCGGGCACAGTTCCGAATCGTCCCAGGCTTCATTGTCGCAGTACGAACAGAAACTGTGCTGAATCCAGGCGCCCATCGAGGTGTCCGTGATAATGTCCCGCTCCATCTTGTCAACGACTTCATCGGAGCAGGGGAACGGATACCCGTCTTTGTCAATGGCGCCACCAAAATCCAAACCGCGCTCTACGGCTCCTACAATCTCAATCCATCCGGCCGGGATGATTTGGTAGGCAATAATGATGCCGTAAGCAAACTCAGGATTGTCGTTGTTATGATTCCAGTAAACCGCAGAATCGAGGAAAGTGTTCCCGTTGGTCCTGAGTTCCACCCACGGAAAACCATCCCCATTCTGATTCGGACCGTGCGGGTTCTCCTCCGGAAAATCCAAGGCACTGACCGCACGGGTCCGATAGTAGTAATAATTATCAGGGTCCAGGTCTATGCGCTGGAGCACCTCTGCGGTACGCAAAGAACCGGGTTGGGCCAAAGCCATGCCCGGTTGCAGGGTTGCCTGCGAAAGGCGTCCGCGTCCAAATCCAATGTCTGTAAGCCGCTTGCCACTCGCCAATATCTGGCGGCGCCGGGCACCCCGAAACATTGCCATCTATGAATTTGCCCCCGTCAGGAAAACTTCCACGTCCACGGCCAAAGCCGGGTCCGGGTTAACAATCCGAATGATGGCCGGATTGTTCCCGGCCGGAATTGTCCAAATAAACAGGCTGTCAATCTGATGCGATACCGTGGGATCCGCTTCCAAACGCAAGTCCACGTACATATTGGAAGTGACCACTTTGATGACGAGCCCCCGCACAACGGGGACCAGGTTCCTCGGTATTTCCACTTCGCTGCTGGCCGGAATCTGAATTTGCTGCAACTGGCCACCAGCATCAGCGGAAGGCGAAGCGACGTAGGGAACTTCAATCTCTACCGGGGTCTCCCGGGAGGAAAGCCCCACATCTTTCTTCTGTATCCTCGCATCAATGTAAAGAACCTTGGCCATGCGTTCAAAATCCCTTAAAAAAATTGACCCGGGCTGATTATCAGTCCGGGTCACGCCGTAAATTTAGAATCTTCTTCTACAACCATTATACCGGGCCAGAAAGGGCTCCGAAGCAAAGTGTTG
>Ga0180432_10012057_pt1 | contig 10101 bp, 15 predicted proteins | sample SS_ome_10_FD_132414 | JGI IMG/M metagenome (GOLD analysis project Ga0180432, IMG submission 132414) | Hypersaline lake sediment archaeal communities from the Salton Sea, California, USA - SS_1_MS_2 metaG | ecosystem: Environmental > Aquatic > Non-marine Saline and Alkaline > Hypersaline >...
GCAGCTGAACGATGGCCGCGGATTGCAGCAAATGCATCTACAATCGTATAAATGAGTGAGTGTTATGAGATCAAGTAAAGCTCGGAAGCAAAGAAAAGCATTTTTCAATGCACCACTTCATCAAAGAAGAAAACATCTTTCTGCCCATTTAGAAGAAAATCTTCTACTAAAATATGATCGGAGACAAATCCCTGTTGTAAAAGGAGATACGGTACGTATTATGCGTGGTTCATTCAAGGGTCATGAATCAAAGGTGACTAATATTTACCTTAAAAAACATAGAATCGAAATCGAAGGGATCACCAATCCGAAAGCTGATGGAAAAAAAGTAGCTCGACCAGTTCATCCGAGCAATGTTATGATTACGAAATTAAATTTAACTGATAAATGGCGAAGAAGACGTTTAGAAGAAGGCCTTTCAGAGGATACAAAAAAGGAAATCGAATCCGAAGCCAAGAAACAAATCAAAGCTCAACAGGCCGAAGAGGAACAGCAACGGATAGAAGCAGAACGATTAGCTGCTGAAGCCGAAGCTGTGGAAGAGGATCTTGAAGAAAGTATCGATGAGCCCATAGAAGAAGCAAAGGATTCTGAGATAAAGCAAGATAAGAAATCCAGTGAACCCAAAGAGAAACCAGTAGAAAAAGAAACATCTGCGAAAAAGACAAAAGCTGCCTCACCTGATAAAAAAGAAATAAAAAAAGAAGAGAAACCTGTTGAAAAACCTACTGCTTCGAAGACAAAAAAACCAACAAACAAGCAATCGTCACCCCCAAAAAAGGATAAAGCGACTTCAGAACCAAAAAAACCTAAGAAGGAGGAGCAATCATGAGCAAACATTTAAAACGGCTTAATACTCCAAGAACTGTACAAGTACATCGAAAAGAACGGAAATGGACGATTCGTGCATCACCAGGCCCCCATGCCTTGTCTGCTGCACTACCACTTGGACTCCTCATTCGTGATTATTTGCATCTCTGTGACACTCGCCGCGAAGCAAAACGCATTCTTTCCAATGGTGAGGTACTTGTTGACGGAATCTTACGAAAATCACCGAAATTTCCCGTTGGATTCATGGATGTTGTCACGTTTCCTAAGACAAAAAAGCAGTACCGTATTGTGTACAATAGGCGAGGGAAACTCACACTTGTTGATATTTCCACTGGAGATGCGGAATGGAAACTGCGGAGAATTGAGAATAAAACAACCCTTCGAGGAAATATCACCCAATTACATTTTCATGATGGGACAAATTGTATTGTGAAAGAGGATACGTATACTACAGGCGATGTTGTGAAAGTTACCTTAAAAGACAAGACGATTAGTACCGTGTATCCACTGAAACAAGGTTCGATTTCACTTATCATCGGTGGAAGTCATGTAGGAGAACTTGCAACTATTGAGTCTATTGATATTATCACATCATCTAAACCAAATGAAGTAAAAATGAAAGGAGAACACGAATTTCAAACATTGGAACGCTATGTGTTTCCTATCGGGAAGACTAAACCAGTGATCTCGATTCCTGAGGTGAGTGTAGAATGAGTGCAGCACAAAAAGCAAAGACCCCAAATCCTATGACACAACCTTGTATTGAAAAAATCACGGTTAATATTGGAGTTGGTGAAGCTGGTGATCGATTACAAAAAGCTGAATCGGTCCTGCAAAGCATTACTAATCTTAAACCAGTGCAAACCCTCTCAAATGTGACAAGTAAGGACCTGGGATTACGGAAGCGAATGCCGATTGGATGTAAAGTAACCCTGCGGGGAGAAGCAGCTCATACCTTCCTCGCTCAAGCATTTGAGACCCGAGAAAATAAAATCGCTGAGTACGCCTTTGATGACCAGGGGAATTTCTCATTTGGAATTCCAGATCATACTTTATTTAAGAATCAGAAATATAACCCAGATATTGGGATTTTTGGTATGGATGTCTGTATCACAATGAAAAAACCTGGATACCGTATCAAGAAACGACGGATTCAACGACGTAAGATCCATAGTAATCATATAATCACCCGTGAAGAATCCATGCAGTACATCAGTTCAACATTCAAAGCAGAGGTGGTTCAATAATGAAAATTAAGGAGAAACAGAAAGTATATGGTCGTATCAATGGATGCGAGCGATGTGGACGGAAACGGGGATTGATTCGTGCATATGGTTTACATATTTGTCGGCAGTGTTTCAGAGAAAAAGCTGAAGAATTAGGATTTAAAAAATTTTCATAGGAGTGAGTGAAGAAAAGATGTTAAACGATCCATTAGCAGATGCACTTTCCATGATTAAAAATGCAGAGTTACGTGGAAAGGCAAAGTGCCACATTCAACCATCATCTAAACTCATTGGTGGTGTCTTAAATCTTTTAAAGGAAAAGGGATACATCGGTGAGTTCGAATACATTGATGATGGAAAAGCGGGCGTCTTTCAGGTCACCCTCCGTGGATATATCAACAATTGTGGTGTTATTAAACCTCGGTACCCTGTAAAACGTGAGGATTTAGAAACCTGGGAATCCCGGTATCTTCCTGCACGGGATTTCGGTATGTTAATTCTTACTACAACAGAAGGAATTATCTCTCATGATGAAGCGAAAAAACATGGCATCGGAGGAAAAGTCTTAGCATATGTCTATTAACAAAGGGTGAAGTATCATGGCCAAAGTATCAGAAATCAAAGAAGAGATTCACATACCTGAGCAGGTAGATGCCCAACTTGCAGGGCAACAGCTCACTATTAAAAGTGAAAAAGGAGAACTTACCCGAGTCTTTGCAAATCCAACGATATCCATGACCCTTAACGATAAAGTACTGGTTATCCAATGCAAGCAACCTCGGAGAAAACAAAAAGCGCTCGTCGGTACGTTTGCAGCTCATATCAACAACATGATCCGTGGTGTTACCATAGGGTTTGAATACCATATGAAAACCGTGTTCTCCCATTTTCCAATTAAACTCTCCGTTGAGGGGAATACATTTGTCATCCAGAATTTCTTAGGAGAACGAGCCCCCCGTCATGCAAGTATTTTATCTGATGTGAATGTAAAAATCGATGGAGATGAAGTTATAGTTACCGGTATGGATAAAGAGAAAGTCGGGCAAACCGTTGCCAACATCGAACGGGCGACCAAAGTGAAACGTCGGGATATCCGTGTGTTTCAAGATGGTGTATATCGGACGAGTCGAGGAGGAAGCTAGAGATGACGAAAACATCTTTTGTTGAAACGCTTACTGAAATCAAGGGAATCGGTCAGGCAAAAGCAGAGGCTATTGCCGATGCCGGATATACTTCCTTTACATCACTTCAACACGCAAGTATAGAAGAGCTTACTGCGATAAAGGGCGTTAGTGAAACCGTTGCAAAGACACTTCTTGCAGAAGCAAAGAAACAACTGAAAAATAGCAGTCCAAAGAAAGCAGCAGATACAACTGGGAAAAAACCCGCATCTCCAGCTAAAAAGAAAGAGAGCACGACGACTCAACCGTCAATTAAAACAAAACCAACACCTTCTGAAAGTACAGATTCCACTGCTTCTGATGCCGATGATGCCACAGGCTATCGGGTAAAACAGAAACCAGAGTTATCCACTGAACAACGACATGCATTACATATCAGAAAAAAGATTAAACAACGGACCCCAGCGTTCCTTCGAGAGGAATGGTTCAGATACAAACGGATTCCAAAGAATTGGCGTCGACCTGATGGTATCACCTCAAAAATGAGACGAAACTATAAGTATCGGCCTAATAAAGTACGGGTTGGATATCGTGGTCCACAGAATGTCCGTGGGCTTCATCCTTCAGGGTTTGAAGAAGTATTGATCTTTAATCCGCAGGATCTTGAATCATTGAATCCAAAGACACAAGCAGCACGAATCGGTGGTAGTGTAGGAACGAAAAAACGACTTGCAATTGAAAAAAAAGCAAAAGAATTACACATTCGAATACTAAATTTATGAGGAATCATCAATGACTGATTTAAGAAATCAACGAAGAATGGCGGCATCCCTTCTGAAATGTGGAAAAAATCGAGTCTGGATGGACCAGGATCGATTAGAGGAGATCGCCCGAGCAGTTACCAAAGATGACATTAGAGTGCTCATCAGAGGAAAAGCCATTCGTGCTCAGCAAAAAACAGGGATTTCCCGTGGTCGAAAGAAAATAAACATGCAACAAAAACAAAAAGGAAGGCGGAAAGGACCTGGTTCCCGAAAAGGAGGAAAATATGCTCGATTTCCTCGGAAACAACAATGGATTAGAACCATTCGACCATTACGTGCATACCTTAAGGATCTTCGTGCAAATGGAGAGATTACTCCATCCTATTATCGGAAATATTATAGGAAAGCGAAAGGCGGAGAGTTCCGCAGTAAACGCCATCTGAAAAGCCATCTTGTCTCAGATGGAATTCTAAAGAAGAAGGAGGAAACAACATGAGTCATGGACCTCGATATCGAACTCAGCTCCGTCGACGTCGTGAGGGAAAAACTGATTACCGTTCCCGTCTTGCATTATTGAAATCGGGGCGTCATCGTGTGATTGTCAGACGGTCTTTAAAGAATATTCGAGTACAGTTTGCAGCCTATGATGAACGTGGGGATCAGATTATTGCCTCTGCGATCGGTACGGAACTGCAATCAAAATATAACTGGAAACATTCACTGGCAACCACACCTGCAGCGTATCTGACTGGACTTCTTGCTGCGACCCGCGCGAAACAAGCAGGGATCACTGATAGCGTCCTTGATGTCGGACGGCAGGTCCCGGTCAAAGGATCAAAGGTGTTTGCAGCTTTACAAGGAGTATTAGATGCAGGGATCACCTGCCCTTGTAGTAATGATAAACTCCCCCCAGAAGATCGAATCATGGGAAAACATCTTGATAAAGGCATTTCAGAAGAGGTAACGCAAATAAAAGAAAAAATCATAGGAGGCAGTAAGTAATGGCAGGGCCACGACGCAAAGGCGGTCAAGGAAGACGGAAGCGAACCCGTGAGCCCCGACCAGTTGAATGGGACCCAAAAACCAAGCTTGGTCGGTATGTGAAAAGTGGTAAAATCACGACGATGCATGATGCATTACATTCAGGGCTTACCATTCGAGAACCCCAGATCATTGATATCCTCCTCCCTGAATTAAGTGATGAAGTTTTAGATGTCAACATGGTCCAGCGGATGACGGATTCAGGACGTCGGGTGAAATTCGTAATAACGGTTGTTGTTGGAAATAAAGATGGGTATGTTGGTATTGGACAGGCGAAGGGCAAAGAAGTTGGCTCAAGCATTCAAAAAGCCATTGAGAATGCAAAATTGAATATGATTGAAATCCGTAGAGGATGTGGTTCTTGGGAGTGTGGATGTAAAAAACCACATACCGTTCCATTTTCGGTAACTGGGAAAAGCGGATCAGTTGTCATCACCTTGAAACCAGCACCGCAAGGAATTGGGCTGGCAACAGGAGATGTTGCAAAGAAGATACTGAATCTCGCAGGCATCAAGGATTGCTGGACGTATACCGATGGGCAGACTCGAACTACGGTTAATTACGCAAAAGCAGTGTTTGATTCATTAATGAAGAATACTGAGATGCGGATTCGTGCAAAGGAAATAAACCGTATTGGAATCATTAGTGGGAGTATTGGAATTCCTGATGAAGAGGAAGCTCCACAAGAGGAGGCAATGTAACTATGGTGTATGCTATTATTCGGGTGAGAGGAACGGTTAACGTGAAACCTGATATCAAAAAAACCATGAAATTATTACGATTAACTAGAGCGAATCATTGTGTTATTGTACCAGAAACCCCTACCTACAAAGGAATGCTTCAGATAGCAAAGGATTACGTTACCTGGGGTGAAATCGATACGCAAACGATGACGGACCTTTTACAGAAACGAGGAAAACTCCGAGGAGATAAACCATTGACCGATGACCACATCTCAGCAGTTACCTCACAGAAATCCATACAAGAGTTAGCAGAAGCACTTATGCAGCAAAAGATAACGATGACAGAGATCCCTGATATGAAACCAGTATTTCGATTACATCCACCACTGAAGGGCTATGAAGGAATCAAACGATCCTATGTCAATCAAGGAGCCCTTGGATATCGGGGAAAGGAGATCAACAGCTTACTGACGAAAATGCTATAAAAATATCTAATCCTACATCATTATAGAAAAAAAGGTTTATTGAACAAGTTGGGAATGAAGAATCGATTGTTATGGGAGCGAAATAATCATGGAGGAAACATTATACGATATTGAAATTCATCGGAGTCCCGATGAATTTATCGGAAAAATATTCTCAGATGCAGATGGAGTAAAAGAATTTCGACATGAACACTTAGATCAATTCTTACGAGACATCACCATTGATATACAGCTTGCTTTAGAAGAATTCTCAACCCGTCAACAGGACCATGCTGAGGTCTTTTCCCCTTAAGAATGCATCATCTAAAGGGTAATGTTTTTAAACGCTGCCCGTATTTGGTGCTTTCACTATTCATAGAAGCTGGATGATTCTTGTGAAATATACCCGCTTTGAAAAAGCTCGCATTATTGGTGCCCGTGCCCTGCAAATATCAATGGGTGCGCCCTCACTGATAAAAATACCAAAGGACATCATCTTTCCGATTGATATTGCTATGTTAGAATTTGAAGAGGAAGCGATTCCGATAACGGTAAAACGCGTTGAACAGTAGCTGTAAAAAAGAGGAAAAAGAACATGACAGAAGAAGAAACAACACCTGAAGCACCCATGGAAAACAAAGAGGGTCAGTTAGCCTCTGAAGAAACCTATATGACTGCCGGTGTACATATTGGAACCAGACAGAAAACAGCGGATATGAAGGATTTTATCTATAAAGTTCGTAATGATGGTTTATACATCATTGATGTCAATAAAACCGATAAAAAAATCCAGGTTGCTGCAAAATTCATCGCAAAATATGATCCAGCACAAGTGCTTGCTGTCTCTGTCCGTCAATATGGTCAAAAACCAATCAGAAAACTTGCTGAGTTAACCAATATTCAGGTGCATCCTGGCCGATTCAGACCAGGGACATTAACCAATCCAAATGCAAAAGATTACCTAGAACCAGAGATGCTTATCGTAACTGATCCACTTGCAGATGCGCAAGCACTCCGTGAAGCGCAAACGATTGGCATCCCCGTGGTTGGTCTGTGTGATACCAATAATGAGCTGAAAGATGTTGATATGGCGATTCCTACGAACAATAAAGGTCGTCGTGCTCTTGCATTGGTGTATTTTTTACTTGCTGCAGCGATTCAGAAGGAAAAAGGCGTTATTTCCTCCATCGATGAATTTAAACCAGATGTGGAGAGCTTTGAAGCAGAAATCTAAGTGGTTCTCCTATATCTTTTTAACCCCTTGCACTTTACCATTATATCATACCACTACAGGTTGTGATATCGTTGCATGAGCAAATATCTGATGAGATCATCCTTGTCGGTACGGCGCATATCTCTCAGCGAAGTGTGGATGAGGTTCGTTCAGTCATTGAAGAATATCAACCCGAGGTGGTTGCTGTTGAACTCTGTCAACGACGATATGATGGGATAACAAAGAAGGATACCTGGGAGAATACCCCAGTTACCTCATTATTAAAATCAAATAATGCCTATTTTTTGCTTGCACAAACATTTCTTGCTTCCATTCAGCGTCGATTAGGACATGAATACGGAGTCGAACCGGGTTCAGAGATGATCGCTGCGATTCATGAAGCAGAGCGATTCAAGAAAGAAATTGCATTGATTGATCGAGATATCGCAATTACTTTGAAACGTGCTTGGAAAAAAATGAGTTTTCGAGAAAAGTTTCGGGTGTTCTGGGAGTTTCTTAAAGCAATGATTGGTTTTGAGGAGGAAGACTTGGAGGAACTTGATATTGAGGAACTCATGGATCAGGATATGATCTCAACGATGCTTGAGGAATTCGGACATATTGCACCAAGTGTGACAACAGTGCTTATTCATGAACGAGATACCTATATCGCTCAAAAGATAAGAGATATTGCTGAAGAAAAGAAACGTGTTGTTGCTGTGGTTGGTGCGGGGCATCTTCAGGGTATTAAAGAATATTTGACTACGAAACATGAACCTGTTGATATTTCAGCATTAGAAGTTGTACCAGCGAAACGGGTGAGTGTGTTAAAGATCCTTGGATACGCTATTCCTTTGTTATTTGTGGCTCTTATTGGCTATGCATTTTTTTCTCAAGGATTTGGACTTGCTTCTCAGATGTTTCTCTGGTGGTTCCTTATTAATGGGATTTGTTCTGCTATTGGAACCATTATTGCTAGAGCGCATCCGCTCTCTATTCTTACCGCGTTTGTCGCAGCACCCATTACGTCACTGAACCCAGCAATCGCTGCAGGTTGGGTTGCAGGATACGTTGAAGCAAAACTTCGGACGCCTACGGTGAAGGATTTCAAGCAATTAAGTAAATTGGAAAGCATTCGTGATTTTTGGAAGAATAAAGTCATACGCTTACTCCTTGTTGTTGCGTTGGCAAATGTTGGAAGTATGATTGGTACAATTGTTGCTTTTCCATATATTGCTAGTCTTCTTGCTTAGTGGATGATAATCTTTGAAATAGAAAAAGGTTCTTTAACGAAAACCTTGTTCTGTTTCTTTGTCGAAGAGGATGGAGAAACAACCTAGTTATCGGTCGTATCATACGTTGTCACCTCGTGAGTATATGTATTTTCCAAAGGGAACAATGGATGTGAGTACTCCGGGGCAGATTAGCCAATTGGAAATCTTGCATATTCTTATTGCTATGATTGTTCTTACGGTATCGTTTACCTTTGCGCTTACGCAGAGTAGTCTTTTGATGATGTATTTATTTCACTCAGCAACGATTCCTCGTTTCTTCATGGGTTTGGGGGTATCTTTTTTAGGGATTCTTAGTGCGTTTTTTGTGCATGAGATGTCTCATAAATTAATGGCGCAGAAATATGGGTTGTGGTCTGAATTTCGGATGTATCCTAAAGGTTTGCTAATCTCATTATGTCTATCGATTTGTACGGGGTTTGTGTTTGCCGTTCCTGGAGCGGTTATGTTTCGAGGGGAACCACGTCCGTTTGAGGAAGGATATATTGCCGTAGCTGGACCTGGAGCAAATATAGTTCTTGCCGCTCTCACATTTCCTTTGTTGTTTATATCTGTTTCAATTATGGATAATGCATTCTTTTTTTATACGGTTGGATATATTTGTTTTATTAACACAGTCCTTGGGTTTTTTAATATTTTACCGTTTGGCCCCTTTGATGGTGTTGTTATTATGAAATGGAATAAGAAAATATGGATCGTGTTGTTTATTATCGCTTGTTTACTCGTTGGACTGCTGATTCCCTTTATCCCTCAGCTGTTGATTTAGGGTATAAAAACTGTTTTTTAATTTTTTGCGTTGTTTATTCTCTTGTTTTAAAATTCGTTTCATTGCTTTTGTTTTTCTGGATTCTTTTTCCTGTTGTTCAACATCAATTGTATTGTTATTTTGATCAGGGGGTGTTTGTTGAATTGGTTTTTTTTGTTCTGTAGATTGCTGAGGAATAATAGTAGATTCTTTAGGTTTGGCGGTTTGTTTCTTTTGTTTTTTCTCAGAGTTGGATGATGTGTTATCAGTTACCTTAAAAAGTTTTGTGAATAAGGATGGTTCGTTAGATTGCTCTGTTTCTTTCTTTTTCTTCGCACTATTATTCGAGTTTAATTGTTTTTTAATACCCGAAAAAAATGAATCCAACATATGAGTATTCTCTTGTTTTCTCCCAAGACTCCGATACCACAACAAAGAGGATTCATACTCATCCTTCAACATACCTAATTCCTTCTCATATGCCTTAGAATCCTTCTTTTTCAAGGATTCAAGATGTTTTTTCTCTTCAGGAAGATTCCAAGGTTTATCAGGTTTACCAAGAAGTTCACGTTCTTTTTTCGCACCCAGCTTCACATAGAAAAAAGCAAAAAATAGGATAAGACCAATAACCAGTATCAACAAAATAAGGATAGGTTGAGAAAGATACATCCCCTGAGTAACCACAATAACCCGCCCGACATACGTTTTCGACGGATCACCC
>Ga0180432_10012058_pt1 | contig 10100 bp, 19 predicted proteins | sample SS_ome_10_FD_132414 | JGI IMG/M metagenome (GOLD analysis project Ga0180432, IMG submission 132414) | Hypersaline lake sediment archaeal communities from the Salton Sea, California, USA - SS_1_MS_2 metaG | ecosystem: Environmental > Aquatic > Non-marine Saline and Alkaline > Hypersaline >...
ATATAGATTAATTTCAATTTTTATTTTACTATTAAATTTAGATAAATCATGTGATAACATTAAACAAGATTATAATATACTACTAAAGCGATTGATATAATAGCACCTGGTAGCATAGAAATAGTATCATCATCAAATTTATAATTTTTCATGGAATTATAGATATTAATATAAGTATTTGACATAATTATTGTAGTTTCGGATAGAAATATTTTTATATTTTCAATTTTAATATATAAATATAGTATATGCGCGAAAGAATAATTAAATTCATGAAGGGTCCTCCTGGGAAAAAATATACAGCAATAGTAGAAGAAAAAGGCACAAGAAAGAGGCGACGGATACATTTTGGGGCAAGTGATTATCAGCAATACAAAGATAGAACTCCTCTTGGATTATATAGTCATAAGGATCATGGTACTAGAAAACGAATGCAAAATTATTTTTCACGACATTCAGGTACTCGTTCAAGAAGTAAAGCTATTAAATTAGAGCGTAAAAAATCAAAAGGATATTATAATGCTAAAATATTAAGCCATGAATACTTATGGTGATTTTTTAAACCACTAAAAAAAAATTGATATATATTTTCATAGTATATATCAATTCAACAGTAAAACAAGAAGATGAACTCCAAGTTTGATACCACTACTCGCGAGCGTAAGATGTCGAAGCGTGTCTCTAAGCGTCCCGGAGCATTGATTACTATGTCAAGTCACAACATCAAGAATGAAAAGCAGTTAGATAAGTGGCACAAGATGAACAACAGTAAGCGTGGTGGTAAGTCGCGTCATATTCCATAGAAAGGATAGCGACTAAGTTAAAATAAAATTTTGTAATAACTTATATGTATCTGTATTGATGGGTGGGGAAGAGAATAATTTTTTACTGGCATCTAGGCGTTTTTTATTTTTACTTATTACAAAACACCATACTTTATTCGATTCTGGTAATTTATTATTATGTTCTTGCCAGATATTTTTACCACGACTATGATCAGTAGTAATAATAATGGTTTCCGGCAATAGATTTTCCCATATATATTCTACACAGTTATCATAATATTTTAAGAATTCTACATATTTTGAGAAGTCATTATCATGTGCCCATTCATCAGACCCTACAAAACCCAGATGACCACATTTAACAGGTTCTCTGTTTTTTTGCCAATAGTAACAAAATGTATTAAATATTTTACAATCATCCATTTTATAACAATTTCTAGTTGATAGTTTATATTTTGTAGATTTCATACTCTTATTTAGTCTACTGCTGAATTTTTTGTTTATTTTTCTCGTTTTTTTATGATTATTAAGTATTTTAAATTTGTTACGTTTAATATTATAAATAAATTTAAATTTTTTCCATGCCAATGCTAATATAGGTTTAAGATTGTATTTTTCAAAAAAAGTAATATTTTTATTATATCCATGCTGATTACTAGTTATTGTATGGTCTACTTTACCAGTTAGGATATCATTATATCCTGGATAACTTTTTTTATATTTATTTGCAACTACCATATTGTCTACTACATAAACATATTCTTTATCTTTTATAGAATTCATATAAGGTAATATTTTCTTGTTGAACACTTCTTTTCTTCTTACACCATCAAATGTTATTAATATTGTACCGCTCCTAGTTTCCATAATATATATTTATTAATTATAATAGATATATATTTTAATTTAGATTTTGCGTGTTACATTTTGCCCGATGTTAACTGACGATTAAACATAAACCATAGGAATACACTAATAGCAAAACCAATTGCAAATCCAGCTACACATTTATCAGGACTGTTTCCGGGTAGAAGTGGCGTTGTAATAAATGGCATTATAAAGAATGTTAGTATGGAGTAAAATATCATTGCGCCCATAGAGAGAGGTGTACTTAGATGAGACATCTATAATAATAGTCAATATATTTTTTATAGAATATTATTATATACAAAGATATATGGCAACAAAAAAATATAAACGAGACAAACAACGAAAAATCCATAATAAAACTACTCATAAAGCAAAAAGATTAGAATGTGTTGCAGTATTAAATCCAGATAAGAGCATCCCTAAAAATAGTGTTCATGGTATAGTTGAATTTATCCAACAGCCTAAACATCTAGATATTAAATATCAAATACACAATTTATCAGATGGCGAACATGGTTTCCACATTCATAAATGCGGTGATTTAACTAAAGGTTGTAGTAGCGGGTGTGCACATTTTAATCCTGCAAAATGTAATCATGGTGGTCTAAAGAGTAGAAAGTGTCATGCTGGAGATTTAGGAAATATAAAGAGCAAACGGGGAGTATCGCGGGGTACTATTAAGACAAATAAAGTAACTTTGCGGAAAAGTATTCGAAATATTACGGGTAGAATGATTATTGTTCATGCTGATAGAGATGATCTTGGTAAAGGCGGGGATGAAGAGTCCCTAAAAACTGGTAATGCAGGAAAAAGACTAGCGTGCGGAGTAATCGGTATTAGAAGTGATTAATTATACTCTATTATTAGAAATGCCCTAGTTGCTGTGCTAGTGTCTGTCCAGTAGCAAGCTCACTACCAACCATGTGTGCAGCAGCAAGCATAGCTAGACGACCATTGCTAAGTTCAGTATTATATTTTCGCTGTGTTACCTTCTCCGGGTCAAGACGAAGAAGATTACCGGGCTGATAATCTTTGCTTAGCGAAAATGGAGTTCGCATATCTCCATAAAAAGGGCTATTCCATCCAGTATACATTCGGTAAAACTCTAGAACTGCTAGAGAGTACCAAAATGGGAGCTGAGAATTGAGATCCATATCGGAAAGATAGTTAATACCAAGTGTTCCTGGCTTCATCATCTCAAATCCCGGAATTAGAAGAGTAGCAAGCATAGCAATACGACCATGCTGAAGCTCGGCTTCACGAACAAATTTGCGATTACCATCACTCACAATATTAAGTGGGTCAAATTCACCTAATGGAGCGATATCACCATAGTAACGAAAATTCTTTGTTCGCGATGATGTAGTAGTTGGAGTTGGTGACTTGAGTGGTGGTGTAGGTACAAACGCGAGCATAGTAGGAGCAATGACGAGGGAGAGAGCCATTATACTTATATTTTATAGAAAGGCTTTATGTATTTTTATAAAATATTATAGTCAAAGTTTTCAAAGTTTTCAAAGTTTTCAAAGTTTTCAAAATTACGGAGTTAAAGACTTTTATACGTTATAATATACGTAAACGTATGAAAACTTTTATAATATTTAGATATCTAATGTATCTGGTGTATTTAGTCTCTATTACAGAGAGCTATAATTTACCTTTTAACAACAATATTTTACTACCAAGAAGGGATATTATGGGTAGTATTATATTTGCAAATAATAATTTAAACCTGTTAACGAATATGAAGGATAGTGTGCAAAAGAAAAATAATAATATTAAAAAAGTAGACTATTACGCGCACTGGTCAATTTATGGCATAGTCCCACCACCAATAGAATGTATTATTTATCTAATAAAACAACGAATATAAATATCACCGAGCTATTTAATAGTTCTTTCAAGTTTCCCATTCAATAATCCACATTGTAGCACGTGAAGTATCCCTCCAATTTTGTTTTTCAATCTCTTTATCAATAATTTCTCTATCAAATTTTTTTAGATACCATTTAGCATTTTGTCCTGCTTTTATAATTATATTTGCACCTATTTCATGAGCTAATTCTAATACTTCTTCGAGACTATAATTTTTATTTATCCCCCTTTTCCCTACGCATCCCCTCCTGTTTAGAGGTTCTAAAACTGAAGTATGATAACCAACGTCTACACCATTACGTTTCTCAATAGTTCTAATGTAATTCATTATTGATATAGCTACCTCGTTTTTTGTTCTAAAAACAATTATACCTATATCAATTTTTATTTCATGGCACAGAAATTATTCTATATAAAAAAAATTGATATTAATTATAAAATAGTCAATAGTAAATTATTAATATCAATTCTTTTACAAGAATGACAGATCAAATTGACAAAGAAACCATGAATATTTACTATCTAGATAATTTGAATGGTAGTTCTGATAACAAGACAATATTGAGAGCAACGACAGAGAGTAAGATAATTATTAATTATGGCAACAAAATGGATGAGTTTGTATTAAATGCAGGCGATACAATTCGATGGGCTGATAACGTAATAATCTCCAGTAGCAAGTTGGACCATTACAAAAGTAGGGTTGCTGGTAAAAAACTAGTGGTTATTAGCGAAGACCATCCATTAGAAAAAATAGAATATATTGAACCCAAAAATATTAGCGTTGCACCAGGAACAGGGTGGGATGCACGCCATTAATTAAATGTGCTATTATAGAGTATTCCCATAACAGCAAAGTTTTGTAATTCTACAATACTATTAATCCAGATTCTATTCTCAAAATGAGGATTTTCTATTAAAGCGATTGATGATATAACTAGAGCAATAAATGATATAATATTTGAACGAGTGATTCCATATTTTACTGGGATAGTCATAATTCCATTACTAGTATCTTCTTGAATATCTCGATTATCGGCTAAATTGCTAGTTGCAAATAATGTAAGAATGCATGGAACATAGTCAAGAGGATAATATATTATATCGTAATTATGTTCGTATAGAACACATGGAAGAACTAGACTGGCAAGACACCACATAATTCCTATATAGATAGCTTTGTATTCCCCTAGTGTAGGTTTAAATGATTTATATTCGCCATTCAGATAAAATAATGGTATAAATGGTAAATTGTATACAATTTGGTCTCTATCTGAAACACTAGTTAAGAGTATATATATAATTGCTATAAAACTTAGTGACAGTGTTATATTGTAGTTATCGCGATTAGTATATATAAAATTATAGAGTTCGTCTTTTGTGGTATTATATGGGTTAGCAACATATTCTAATGCATCACTATATCTATCTTTACCATATGTATAATAGCCTAATAAGAATTGTATTAGTATAGATTTTGGACTAGTAATATCATAACCATAATGAAGATTGGTAAATATATTAGAGAAAATATTTAATGGAATACCTATATCAAAACCAGTAAATAAATTTGCATCATTCATCGTGGGGGTTGTTTTTATTCTGGGAAAAAAATTGGTTCTAGGCCTAATTGTATTGTAATGTATATTATTTAATAGTCTCATAATAAATAATATAGCATACAGAATTTTTAAACTTAAATCTCTATATATATTAATGGAAACTATAGAAATTGGCTCGGACAAATATAAGCGTTCTGATAATCAAATATTTTTATTAAAACTTCCTAATCCAAATGAAATATACATAAAAACTAGTTTTATAGCGAATGTGGAAGCTCAAAATCCTGAATTTTTTAAGAACATGATATTAAATAGACAAACAACACGTGGTCGCGAAGAAAGTATTTTAAAAGACTATACTAAATTTAGTCTTAATAAACAATATGAAATAAAAGGTGAAAAAAATGACTGTCTACTTTTTGCTGAGCGCGTATCATTAAATGACCTTAAATATAATAAATCGGCATCAGTATTTAGTGTTGAATTAGGAAAGACTAGTAAAAAATTTGGAAAAAGTGATCGGGATAACAGTCAAATAGTGAGTTATACAAGAAATTATGGCGTTAAACGCGATAGATTACATAATTTTACTGTTAATCCTGATATAGGCGATGCATATAGTATGGTTCCATATGAAATTCCAGTAGATAGTGGAACATGTCCTTATCATGTGGCAACAGTAGTTTTTAAAGATGGCGATACTAATATAACAATAGAAGCAGATGCTGGTATAAAATTAGACAAACCCATATTTGACATGTACTCAGTCTCTTTGTTCAAGTATAGTTTTTTTATTAGCCATGTAAAAACATATCTAGATACAAAAGTAGATGATACTGGTAAGATTATGTATAGAGTACCTACTGTTCTGCATTTACGAAAGACATATAGAGAACCTAGTTCCAGAACTCCAAATAGAACCGTTACAGTTACAGTTGAACCCACTAGACGGCAACCATCTAGAAAGGCAAAAACTGCTGGAAAGCGAAAAAAGATGACAAGAAAAAAGAGACAGACGCGAAAAAGGAGTTATAAGAAATAAATAAAGAAATAAAGAAACTATTATTTATTTTTTTGTATTAATAAATGGTTTGGGTGAATGGCTTTCATGCATCTCAATCTTATTTCCGCGTTTAATTAGGATTTTAACACCTGTGTTGATACTTTCTTCTAATTTTTTATTAGTATCTCTCGAATACACGTCAAAAAATATATGCTTTTTTACTTTATATGGCGTTCGTTGTGTATTTGTTGATAAAAATCTATTTATGAGCCTAAAAGCTTGCATAATATTAAAATACAAATATTATTTTAATATTATTTGTGATAATATTTATCTTAATTGCCGAAACGTTATTCCAAGATTAATATATAGATTAATATTTAGGATCAATTTTATAAATAATTATATGCTATCATAGTAGCTATGAATATTAATGTTGTACAAATTTCAGCTTGATTATGTATAGTATTTCGATCATGATATCTTTTGATATAATAATATGCAAAAGAAGGATTAAATGATAGAGCATATATTGTTCCCAATACTTTTGTTAAGATTTGCGGATTTAACATTGGTCCTATAACACTTACAAATTCACTTACTGCAATTGCCTGAATAGGATGTTCGGGATATATTAAACATACCGAAACAGCTCTAGATGTCCTTATTAATGGAATTAATAACATTTATTAAATGTATAATAATTGTTATTAGTTTGGTTTTAAGTTGTTACATCATTGATTTTATTACCAACCCATGCGCGGAATAATTCTAACTGAGCTGGATCCCGGTCATCACACCCACGACTCAATGTGTTATGTATCATATTACTCCATTTATCATCTAGTATATCAAAATGACCAAAATCATCTGCTTTTATTACTTCTTGTACAACATTTTCATCTAATACTAAACGATCGGGTTTAAGTGCTAACATGCCTACTGGAAAAATAAATGGCATTACACTCCAATCATTTGATTTCTTTGTATTAACAACTAATAATTTATCCAGATTTGTCACTTCTACTTTTTTATCCTCTTTTTTCTGTTTTGATAAACTATTAATATCATCTACATCATAATCCACCGTTCTCCCTTGCTTATCCGCTTTAGTATTAACATCAAGTGGATCAATAAGAACTAGTGTCTTAATACTATCAACGATATTTGACATGCTAATTGCTGTTAGAGCCGATGAGGAATGTGCAATTAGGGTTATATCGCATTCTGTATTATTAATATCATCTAAAATTGGCTCTAGATCAGTATCAGGAACATAGACATCAAATGATTTTTTTGTCATAATATTTAAAAAGCTATCATATAATCCTGCAGTAGCAGAATTACCTGTTAAAGCTGGTAAAAAAATTGCTGTCTTTTTACTACCTTCAACTTTACTATCATACTTTTTAAAACCATTGTCTGAGAGCCTACTATCAAACTGTTTGTAGAATTCTTTCCCAATAATATTATTGGAGAAGGGAAGTGGTTTCATAATATAACTCCTCACATTTTGAATATTGCACAGACTTAATAGTAATGTTACTATAGACTTCATCTATATAATTATTAAGAGTTAATATATCTTTAAATTAATATAAAATAAAGATAAATAAAGTTAAATAATCTTTATAAATATAATGTATATGTTGAGAAAGTTTTTGATATTTATTGGTCTAATAGTCAACTGTAATTCTTTTGTAATTAATCCATTAGTCTATAATTCACATAGTCATGTGTTAACTAATGAACATGGTATAAAAATCGATACACATACACATACACGAACAGCTAAGCGAACAAGTATGATAACTTTATTGAATAGTAATTTACCACCTCCTCCAGAAAGTCCTATGTCTCCAACACTAGTCGATCATCTCTTAGATGTTACAATTAAGGATAAATATTTAGGTAAATTAATAGTTGAAAAGATATCAGCACTTCTACCAAAAGTAGATACTATTGGACACAGTGTCTTACATGCTAATAATGAGTTCATAGACTACATACTAAATGATACTAATCTCTCTGAAATGATGAAAAAAAATATCGTGTTAACTTCTATAAAACTAGCAATTATGGGTGATAATATGGGTTCCACACTTCTACAATTGTATTATGATATTGTAGATAAATGTCTATAAATGTCTATAAATGTTTATAAAATTAAAACATATTCAAATATTATTTAAAACTTTCGAGAGATTTAAATAATATTTACACTCTGATGAAAAATATTAATTTTTTAAAGAATTTCTACAAGTTCCTAATGGTGGGATTACCCCAATATATCTATAATCCGTTAAGTAATAATAATTTTTTAGCACCACTAACTGTGCAACCATATAGTACATATGTGAATTTTAAACTTGATGAGAACCAAGTTGATTATTTAAATAGATATATAAAGGAATATAGTGATGATTTAACAATCGTCCCGCTAAAAATAAGTAAATATGAATTTCCTAGTTATTATATCAATGTTAATGTGTATAATTGTACTAGTCCAATCTTAATGGACGATAAGAATATAGTGCGGTGTGAATTGAATACATATGTCAGAAATAGTGATGGAACATTAGGCACAGTTATTCTTGATTATATTTCAAATGGTATTTCGCTTGATCCAGTTACATTATTTAAAAAACCTAGCCGGATTAGTTTTTCTAGAGAGAATGGGTATAATATTATAGATTGTACATCTGAACGTCAAGAAATAGATTTGCAAATCACATATAGTGTATTAAATGGCGATGAATTCACAATGAGTACAGAACTAGTAGACTATACTGACAATATATATTATAAAAATGGTATTATGGATAAAATATATTATGATTCAAGTTTAACTAGAGCAAAAATAAGGCAGACTAATTTTATTAGTAACTTCCATTTTAGATATAGAGATCTAGAATTTACAGAAATAGATAGTGTATTCTATTTTAGAGACGAATTACGGTTTGTAGGCAGTCTATGGGATAATCTTTATAAGTGATAGACTATATTATTAATTTTACTAAATAGTAAATTGTGATAATTATAGATTGCCCGTTTTCTATCTGGATTACCTCTACTAATGCCAGTAAAATGCATGATATCTCTATAGGGTTTATCTATTAAATCTGAGTGGCCATAATTATCAATTGTTTCGACAGAGATTAAATTTTTATCGATGTTTAATCGCGCAGGGTCTAATTTAAAAATAGGTATAAATGGTAAGAACGGTGGTTTATATGACCAACGATATGAGAGATCTGCATTAATAATATTAATACTATCAAGAGTATCTAAATTTATATTATAGTCAATATTTGGCGTAGCAACCGGATCTAATAGGATTAATCTATCTACACTAGGATGAATCTGATTAATAGCCGTTGTAGCTCCAGAACTATGAGCTAAATAAGTAATTGTGTCATAGGTTTTGTCTAAATTTTCTATAAAATTATCTCGCATAGATTTTGTGTAAACAATAAAAGGCATTTTTAGGACTTTGTGATCACTTTGTATATGTGATAGAAAATCGGTGTAAATGCAAGGAGACATTATATTACTACCACCAGTAAATAACACTATACATGATTTAAGAGATAAAACAGGATAGATTAATAAAAGACGTAATATTGTATTAATCATATACTTATAAATACAATATTATTTAAATGTTTAAATTATTAAATACTTTTTAAAGTGCCATTGTGTTTCCAGGGAAGCCAACAAGGTTAGCGCCAATACCAAAGCCGGCACCTGTTCTAGCATTTACTCCCATGCTTGGAATGTATGTGTCAAGGATACTGAAAGTAGCGGCCGCAGTTAAGGCAATTAGCGCAATCTCATCGAGTTTTAATTGTCTTTGAGGAATGGCATAGGCTGCAATAGCAACTAAAATACCTTCAACAAGATATTTTACTGCTCTTCTGAAAAGTTCTCCCATATCGAAATTCATATTATATAAATAATTGAGAAAATTATTTATTTAAAAATATAAATTAATAAATAAATTAA
>Ga0180432_10012059_pt1 | contig 10100 bp, 8 predicted proteins | sample SS_ome_10_FD_132414 | JGI IMG/M metagenome (GOLD analysis project Ga0180432, IMG submission 132414) | Hypersaline lake sediment archaeal communities from the Salton Sea, California, USA - SS_1_MS_2 metaG | ecosystem: Environmental > Aquatic > Non-marine Saline and Alkaline > Hypersaline >...
GAGTTCCTTGACGTTCATGTGGACCGCGCCGGGGACGTGGCCTTTGGCGTAATCCTCCGCCGAGCGCAGGCTGATGATGTAGGGGTCGTTCTCCGCGTCGCCGTCGTTCAGGTTCTCGTACAGATCCGCGGCGCTGATCGTGCGCGGCCCCGCACTGAAGTAAGCTTCAGCCGCATCCATAATAGGATTGTCCTGTGCCAGGGCCGTAGCCACCAACAGCATACTGCCGAGCATCGTCACGATGGCAACCAGCTTGAACAAAGTTAATCTTTTTCGCATTTGCCTTAGTTTCCTCCGATTATGGTTTTGTTGTATCATCTCGATATATAGGGACGAGCTATTGTGTTCGCCCTCTTGGACAGGCACAGCCTCTACCCCAATTTATTGAAAAGTTGTCACGAGTGCTTACACACCACCAAGGACGAAAATAGCCACAGCCGCACAACCCACTTCCGCAGAGACCAAGATATGATACACTGGTAGGTAATGGCTGGTCCGAGGCCGATTTGTAGCTGGTGCCGAGAGCCTGATAAGAAGTTTGACCCAGACACCCATAGGCACCACCAATTGTTGCCGCGAGCACGTGAAATCGTCGAGATGCAACCAACCGCTGCTTGAGACAGTTTATTTTCGAAGCAGATACGTTTTGTTGGCTCAACGTAGATTTGTGGGGTGGACCTTCCTGAAAGCTCGTATTTGGAGCCAGAATCGCTTGGAAATGATGCGAAAACCTACCAAAACCAGCTTTCGGGAGGTTTCGAGCTGTACCTCACCACGCAAATCTGTGTAGAACCGTTTTGTTTTAGGCGGGTTTTGGATCGGTTATTAGGTCATTCAGAGAACACTTGATGCCGATAGCTCACCTCCTAAAGAACAGAACGTCCTGCAAACGTGTAATTAAGCAGCCGGCAAATCTGATGCCCAAGGACACGAGACAGAGTATTCGGAGCTGAATACTCTCCTCAGTCAGCGCAGATTATATCACAGAATGTTTCAAGGTCAAGATGTTTGATTGGCAACCCATTTTAACGGGTTTTGTGCGCCATCTGGACAAGATTCGTCTGCGCCGCGTCTTTCGCGAGTTCGCCGAGTTGATGTGCAAGAGCACTATGCCTTACCGCGACGGCCCCGATGACACAACCTGCGAAATCGCCGTCAACCGGTATTGCGCCGATCTCCCCATCCGCCTCGTCGCCGGCCGCATTGAGGATCAGACCGACCCCAACCTGCGGACAGAGGAACTGGCGGAAGCGTACCGCACCTTCCTGCACACGCAGCGGCAGGCGGTGCAAGAGCGTTTCGGCGAAGAGGTCGCCGCGCGATTGCACCGCCAGGTGCTCTCCCAGGTCAACCCCGATCTACAGGAGGCGTTGGAGCAATACGATCTGGTGTAACCGCCAACCGGTTTCCTCTTCGATCCCGGCCCCAACACAATTTGGTCACTGGCAGCCCCGCCCCGCAAACCCTCCGCTTGACTTTCTCAAGAACGAGTGTATAATCCGCTTTATCCAAATATCTAAATGTGTCAATATATAGATATATCGAAATGGAACATCCTCTCGAGCAACAGGTTAATCTACTCCACGCGCAAGTTTGCCAGGGATTGGCAGACCCCAAACGGATACTGCTGCTCTATGCCCTATCCAATGGCCCGCAGCGAGTGAGCGAACTGGCCGCAGAGATCAAGGCCCCTCAATCCACCACCTCTCATCACCTCAAGGTTCTCCGGGAGCGAGGAATGGTGTTGGCGGAACGAGATGGAACAGCCATTTATTACTCGCTGACCGATCACCGCATCATAGAAGCGCTGGACCTGTTGCGGGCGATGCTGGCCGACATTTTGGCGCAGCAGGCAAAACTAATGAAGGAAGCACAATCAAGCGGAGCGTAACGTGCTCTGCAATTCTTGGAGGAGAAGAATGGGATTGACAAACACGCAAAAAGTATGGCTGCGCGAGCACTTTAACGGCCGGGCACGCACCGACCTGACTGAGCGCAAGATCTACAGCCACGACGTGGGCGACATACCTATGATGATCAAGCCGCTCGTCGGCAAGGCCGTGGCCGACGGTGTGGTGCAGCCAAAATCCGAAGAGGAATTGGTGGAATTGGTCAAAATGGCTGCCGAGCAGCGGCTGCCGCTAGTGCCTCGAGGCAAAGCCACTTCCGGTTACGGCGGCGTGCTGCCCATCAAGGGCGGCCTGGTGGTGGATTTCTACCGCCTGCGCCAGATCTTGGCAGTGGATGCGGAAGGTCTCACCGTCACGGTCGAGCCGGGCATCGTGTGGGAGAACCTGGAAACCGCATTGAACAAGCAAGGACTGGCGCTGCGCCTTTACCCCTCCAGTGCGCCCTCGTCCACCGTGGGCGGCTGGCTGGCCCAGGGCGGCTTTGGTTACGGTAGTTTCGAGTTCGGCGCCTTCCAGGAGAACGTCGTCTCGGCTCGCGTGGTGTTGCCCAGCGACGAGGTGCGCGAGTTTGCCGGGGAGGAGTTGGACCTGGTCTCGGACGCCGAGGGCATCACTGGCCTGATCTCTCAGATCACGCTGCGGGTCAAGCGCCTGGAAGAGGAAGTCATCGTCGGCGCGCGGTTCACGGAGGCCCGCTGGCTGGTGGCCGCGCTCAAAGCCGTCGTGCGGGAGGAACTGCCCCTCTGGTCAATCAGTTTCATCAACCCCACCATGGCCCGGCTCAAGGGCCAGATGCCGCCCAGATTGGAGCACGGTCATCCGGTGGAAGATAATTTCCCCACCTGCCCAGAAGCCTACATCGCCGTCTTTGTCTGCCCGGCCTCCCGCGCCGACGAGGCCATACCGGCCTTGCAGCGCGTCCTGGCGGCCAACGGCGGCGAGCACTGCCCTCAAGGAATGGTCGAGCACGAGTGGGACGAGCGATTCCGCATCATGAAGATCAAGCGACTGGGACCATCACTGGTGCCCAGCGAGGTGCTGGTGCCGGTGGAGAATCTGGACCAAGCATTGGACGAGATCGAGTCCAAAATCCAGCAGCCGCTAGCTATCGAGGGTATGATTCTCAAGGGGGGCATGGCATTGCTGCTGGGCTTTATCCCTCACGACTATCGCGACCTGGGCTACAACATGGCCTTTGCCCTGGCCCTCTCGGTCATCAAGATCGCCAAAAAGTACGGCGGGCGGGCCTATGCCACCGGCCTCTACTTTGCCCAAGAAGCGGACAGTGTTCTGGGAACCGAGCGGGTACAGCGTCTCCACCAGTTCAAAAAGCAAGTGGACGCGCGAGGTATCATGAACCCCGGCAAAGTGCTGGGCAATGGACTGTTGGGCGGTGTGATGGGGTTGGCCGGCGCTTTCGAGCCTATCGTGCGTATCTTTGGCAACGCGGCCAAGTCGCCCCTGAGGGAGCGGATGGAGAGGGTCGGCAAGCGCGGCGTGCCCGACGACGTGGCCTGGTACGCCCACGCCTGCGCCCAGTGCGGCTACTGTGTGGACGAATGCGATCAGTTCTATGGACGGGGGTGGGAATCCGAGTCGCCGCGCGGCAAGTGGTTCTTCCTGCGCGAGTACATGGCCGGCCGCACCGAGATGACGCAAGAGTGGGTGAATAAATTCATCGCCTGCACCACCTGCGAGGTGTGCAACGTCGAGTGTCCGCTGGACCTGCCCATTGAGCCGAGCTGGCTCAAGATGCGTGGCCAGTTGATCCACGAAGAGGGCCGCCTGACCTTCCCACCTTTCGAGATCATGCGCGCCTCACTGCGCAAGGAGCGCAACATCTGGGCCAGTTATAGCAAGGATCGCTCCGACTGGGTGCCGGACGAGCTTCAAGACAAGATCAAGTGGCGGGCCGAGATCGGCTACTTCCCCGGCTGCACGGCCAGCTTTGTAGAATCGGATGTAGCTGAGGGCACAGCCCGGCTGCTGGACGCAGCCGGCGTCGAGTTCACTTACATGGGCGATGGCGAGGCCTGCTGCGGGTTGCCGATGCTCGTCTCCGGCCAGTGGGACGCCTGGGAAGAGATCATGCGCCACAACATCAACGGTATGAAAGAGCGAGGTGTCGAGACCGTCGTCACCTCCTGCCCGGCCTGTTGGCTCGCCTGGACGCACTACTATCCACAATGGGCGGAAAAACTTGGCATAGAGTACCACTTTGAATCCAGGCACTATTCCGAAATTCTGGCCGAGCGCATAGAAAGCGGCGACCTAAAGTTCAGCCACGAGGTGCCGATGAAAATCACCTGGCACGACTCGTGCCACATGGGGCGCGCTGGCGGCTCCGAGGGCATCTACGAACCACCGCGCCAACTGCTGCAGGCGCTCCCCGGCGTCGAGTTCGTGGAGATGGAGCACAATCGAGAGCACGCCCATTGCTGCGGCGGCGTGCTCAGCCTGCTGGAAAATCCGGGGACGGCCAAGATCATTGGCGACGTGCGGATGCAAGAGGCAGTGGACACCGGCGCCGAGGCGGTGATCGCCTCCTGCCCCTGCTGCGAGGTGCAACTGCGCGTCACGGCTCAGAAGACGAACAATGAATTGCCCATCATTGACCTGGCCCACCTCGCCGCTGAGGGACTGGGCATCAAGCTCTCCGATCCCACCGATTACGCCATGGAGATGTGGGCCACCTTCGAGGCCATGATCTATCTGATGAAGCCAGAGCCGATGGCCGACCTGATGGTCGAACTCTTCCCTCCGATGGTGGACGCTATGCCGCTGGGGATGGGTGGCATGATGCGCGCTATCGGCAAGCTGGGACCGGTGGGCGGCGTGATGCTCAAGGCAATGAAGCCGATGTTCCCCATTCTCTTCCCGTTGCTGATGCCGGCGATGATGCCCAAAGTGATGCCCGATATGCTGGCGGCGGTGGAGAAACGCGTGCCAATGCCCCAGCACATGAAAGAGCAAATGCCAGACCTGATGCCGGCCGCGATGGACAACCTGATGCCCAAGATGCTGCCGATGATCGTGCCGCTCATCAGCGACCGGTTGATCGAGTACCTGCGCCAATAACGTCAAACATCTTACCAACACAAGCGGCGGGGCGCTCGTGCACGCCCCGCCGCTTCAGTTTGCAAGCCCCCTACGTGAGTTGACGTTGACATAGTTCTCTGCTCGTGGTATAGTCCGCGTTGCACATTTCCTAGAGGGAGAGATTATGGCAAACAAGACCAAGTTCATCGTCGCCGGGCTGCTCATCACAGCCGCCGCGGCCTATCTAATCGTGACGAGCACCGGCAGCACCGCCCACTACTTTCTCACCATCGAAGAGCTGCAAGCGATGGGAAGTAAAGCCGGCGAGCGCAACATCACCGTCTCCGGCGCGGTGTTGGGAGATACCATCGTCTACGACCCATCCGCGCCCCGCGTGACCTTTACCGTCGTCCAGGTTCCGGGCGACCCTGAAGAAGTGGAGCGAGCCGGGGGACTGGCCAAGGTGTTGCACGACGCCGTGAACGACCCCAACAGGCCACGCCTGGAAGTGGTCTACGACGACGTAAAGCCGGACCTCTTGCAGAACGAGGCCCAGGCCATCATGCGCGGCCAGCTGGGGGAGGACGGGCGCTTTTACGCCGACGAGGTACTGCTCAAGTGCCCCACCCGCTACGAGGAGGACGTTCCCGACCAGGCCGGAGAGAATTGATGCTAGCAGAAATAGGTTCTGTACTCACCGGACTGGCGCTGACCGTGGCCCTCTACACGGCCTTCGCCGCCTTGTGGGCCATCCGCCGGGATGATTCCCGCTGGGAGCAAAGCGCGCGCAACGGCGTCTACGCTACGACGGGGTTGCTCGGCCTGGCGCTCCTGGCTCTCCTGGCCGCTTTTCTGGGCGATCAATTTCAAATCAACTATGTGGCCGGACATTCCAGTCGCGCCCTACCGCTCTACCTGAAGGTCTCAGCACTGTGGGCTGGGCAAGCAGGTTCGCTGCTTTTGTGGTCATTCCTCCAGGCGCTCTTTGCCGCCCTGGCAGCCGGCCGGCCGGCGGAAAGGACCCGCCCCCTGATCCCCTGGGCGACAGTTTTCCTGAACATTATCACCGCTTTCTTCACCGGTGTGACCCTCTTTCTCTCCAATCCCTTCGCCCAGGCAGCAACGGCGCCCGACGACGGAATGGGAATGAACCCCTTGCTGCGCCACCCCGGTATGATCTTTCACCCGCCGGCGATGTACCTGGGATACGTGGGACTGGCGGTGCCTTTCGCCTTTGCGCTGGCGGCATTGGTCACCCGGCGGATAGACGATTGGCCCGTCGCCACCCGCCGCTGGACGCTGACGGCCTGGGTATTTCTGGGGTTGGGCCTCCTGTTGGGGATGCGCTGGGCCTACGACGTGCTGGGCTGGGGCGGCTACTGGGGATGGGACCCGGTGGAGAACGCCGGCTTGTTGCCCTGGCTCACAACTACCGCCCTCCTACATTCCACCGTGATGCAAGAGGAGCGCGGCGGTTTTCGCTGGTGGAACTTGCTCCTGGTCACCTTTTCCTTCGTGCTGGTGCTCTTTGGCACCTTTACCACCCGCAGCGGGCTGATCCAGTCAGTGCACGCCTTTGCCCGCTCCAACCTGGGACCGCACTTTTTGGCCGCTATCGGCGTGACGCTGATCGGTGCGCTGGCCCTGATGGTCAGCCGCCGCTCTCTTCTGGCCGACCAGCGCCCCGTCGAAGGATTGTTTTCCCGCGCCGGCATGTTCCTGCTAACGTTGATGCTTTTCGTCACGCTCACCGCATCGGTGTTCATCGGCAGCGTGCTCCCCACCCTCACCGCCGTCCTCACCGACCAAAAATTCGAGGCCGGCTCCGCCTGGTTTGACCGGGTAACCGGCCCCCAGTTCGCCGCGCTGCTGTTGGTGATGGGAATTTGCCCCCTCCTGGGGCAAGCGGCCGCCGCCCTGGCGCGGCTGCAAAGACGAGGCTGGTCGGCCATCCTGGGCGCCGTGCTGGTCGTGGGCATCGCCGCCCTGGCAGGATTCACCAACTGGCCCTCCCTGATCGGCCTGGGACTCGTCGGACTGGCGGGCGCGACGACGCTGGCGGAATACGCCCGAGACGCAAGCGCCCTCAGCCGGCGGCAGGGGGTAAACCCTCTGCAGAGCTTGTGGACACTCTTCGGCCGCAACCACCGCAAGTACGGCGGTTACCTGGTCCACACCGGCGTGATTCTGATGGCCGCAGGGATAGTCGGCACCCGTATGTACCCTTTCGAAACGGTAGCTGTGCTCTCATCCGGTGAAGCTACGGACATGGGAGAATACACTCTGGTCTACGATGACTTTTCACAGGGGGCGGGCCAGGATCACCTGAACACCCAGGCCACCCTCTCGCTCTACCGGGACGGCAAACTGCTAAAGACGCTACGACCGCGGCTGGAGCAATACGTCAACTTTGCAGATCAGATGGCGTCAGTGCCCGCGCTGCGGGTGGGACTGCGAGAAGACTTCTACGTCGTGCTATCCGGGTGGTCGGAGGGGGGACAGGTGGCGACCTTCAAAGTCTTCGTCAACCCCCTGGCCATTTTCCTCTGGGTGGGCGGCCTGGTCTTTCTGGCAGGTGGAACTTTGGCGCTGTGGCCGTCGGCCCAAGCTGTACGCTTGCCCGCGCCCCAGGCCCGCCGAAGGGCGGCGGGGACCGTCGTCGTGCTAGTGGTGGGGCTGTTGGTATTGAGCGCCGCAGGCGTGGCGATGTGGGGAGGGACAAGTAGGCAAATGGCAAGTGGGCAAGTGACAAGTGAGCAAGTGGGGCGTCCGCGTGTCGGGGAGCCGGCACCGGATTTCACACTCGACTTGCTGGATGGCTCGACGCTGGCCCTCGCCGATCTGAGCGGCGAGATAGCAGTGATCAATTTCTGGGCCACGTGGTGCGCCCCCTGCGAAGACGAACTGCCCGACCTACAAACAGTCTGGGACCAGTACCGGGATCAAGACGTCGCCTTTGTCGGCATCGCCATCCAGGAGGAGAAAGACGAAGTGCAGCAAATGCTATCTCGTCTGGACATCACCTATCCCCAGGGGCTGGACCCGACCCAAGGCATCGCCCTTTCCTATGGCATCACGGGCGTGCCGGAGACTTTTGTGGTGGACGCCGAGGGGAGCGTGGCCTACGTCTACATTGGGCCGGTGGGCGCGGAGGAATTGAGGGCAGAACTAGATAGCCTGCTAGACCAGTAAAGGAATCTCGAATGAGCATTGGGGCAATCCTTGTCGGAATCGCCGGCCTCCTGGTCGTGGGGGCGTACCTGGCGCGACCATTCTACACAACAGAGTTAGACTTGGAACGAGCGATCGAGGCGTGGGTGGCTCAAGCGCGGGCGGAAGGAACAGGAGAGCAGAGGGGCACAGGAGCAGGGGAGCCGGTGAACTTTTGTTCCAGGTGTGGGCGCAGCGTCGGCCCCGACGACCACTTCTGCCCCGGCTGCGGAGCCCAGCTACCAAGGGGGACAAGATGAAACTCCCTCAAACATCCCGCGCCCCGCATCACGTTTTACGTTTCACGCACTACGTTTCACGCACTACGTTTTACGTTCTAGTCTTGCTGACAATCGGCTGGTCTCCCTACCCCCAGGAGCAAGGGATCGTCGTAACCGGCCAGGTAACCAACGGGACTCTCGACGGCACGGTGCCGGCAGATCTACCTGTAACGCTTCACACCTTCTCCGAGATGGAAGAAACCGGAGTCTATACCACCACGCTGACGCCCGACAACTCTTTCTACTTTGATGATGTGGCGTTGGAAGAAGGGAACAGCGTCAGAGCGCGCGTCGTATACCAGGACGTGGCCTACTTTTCCGACTTTGTCGAGGCCGAGCAGGCCGAATTGGAACTGCCGGTGACCATCTACGAGACCACCGAGGACCCGAGCGACGTCCAGATAACTCAATTGCATCTATTTGTCAACAAAGTAGGAGACCACATCCAGGTGGGCGAATATCACCTGGTCGGCAACACCGGCGACCGCACTTTTGTGGGCGTAGAGAACGCAGAGACGGGGCAGCAGACCACTTTGAACATCTTTCTGCCCGATGGCGCAGAGGGGTTGAGCTTCGACGGCCCCGGCCTGGGAGAGCGCTTCCTGGAGCAGGAGAACGGCTTTGCCGACAGCGAACCGATCCTGCCGGGAGACACCACCGTAGACCTGCTCTTTAGCTACGAACTATCTTACCGCGAGGGGATGCAGGTAGAGCGCATCTTTGACGCACCGGTAGTCTCCATCGCGCTCCTGCTCTACCACGATGGCAGCGGGCTGGTCCTGGAAGGGGAGGGCATCATTCCGGGCGACGCGAAGGAAAAAGCCATCACCTACATGGCCGGGCCCCTGGAGGCGGGGAGTCCGTTCGTCTTCAAACTGGTCGCTGGCTCACCCGCAATGTCACCCGCGCCGGCCGGGGTCGCGCCGTCCCGCAACAACACGGCGCGAGAAACGGCCATCGGGCTGGCGGCGTTGGCCGTGGCAGTGGCAGTGGTGTACTGGATGTACCGCTCCCCGGCCCCGGGGCCGCTCCCGTCCCAGGCGCGCCCAGTGGTGGAAAAGATCGCCGCGCTGGACGCGGACTTTGAGGCCGGGCGAGTGGCGGAGGGAGCCTATCGCAAAAAGCGCGGTTCGCTCGAGCGACAGGTGCGTGCCAGTCTGAAGGAGTGACTGGGGCCAGTTCTTTACAGTAATGTCCGGCAAAGAGCGCACGTGAAATAGTTCTTGGGTGTCGGGTACGATTGCTCCGCTAAAGAGATTATCGGTCGCCATCTCGCTCACGTTCGTCCCGCACGGCGCGAACCACGTCCCAGCCTGGCACAGGCCGATCCTGGCGCGCCAGTTTATCCATCAGAATTACGGCCTCCTGCACTTGGGGATCGTCTACCGGTCGGCGTTGGGAAGCGCGCACACGTAGATAGAGACGGGCTGCCTCGCGGAAGAACTCGCTCCGGCTGCGGTGCTCCTCCTGAGCGGCCTGATCCACCTCTTTCAAAAAAGGCTGAGGAATTGAAATCATGACTTTCCTGAAAAAAGGAGTTGGTTTGTTCGTCGGTGGGGATAAAATGCCCAAAAACCAGGTTTTTTGGTGAGATATTCCCACAAACACGTCAATTTTGAGCCAAAAGTGGGACGCTGTCCCATAAAACCATTGAAAAACC
>Ga0180432_10012060_pt1 | contig 10099 bp, 7 predicted proteins | sample SS_ome_10_FD_132414 | JGI IMG/M metagenome (GOLD analysis project Ga0180432, IMG submission 132414) | Hypersaline lake sediment archaeal communities from the Salton Sea, California, USA - SS_1_MS_2 metaG | ecosystem: Environmental > Aquatic > Non-marine Saline and Alkaline > Hypersaline >...
ACGAAAACGAATATGCCAGAAACCACGGTGTCGGTGAGCCTATCGTCCACGGCACTCTCAAACGCGCCTGGCTGGGGCAACTGATAACCGACTGGATTGGCGAAGAGGGAGAGCTGAATAAGCTATCCTGCCGTTTCCGCGGAATGGATTACCCCCGCAAGATGAAGAACATGGACGAGTCGAACGAAGGCGAAACGTGGTGGTGCCGAGGCACAGTGATGAACAAGTATGTTAAAGATGGCAAGCACTTTGTCGAATGCGAGATATGGGTAGAGAATGCCAAGGGCGAAAAGACAACCACCGGCACAGCAACGGTTACCCTCCCTTCAAAAAGCAAAATGTAGCCAGGCCGTTAGCTCCACTCGCTCATCTCCGGCCAGACCCGCGCCAGCTCCTTAGCCAGAAGCCGGTGCTCAGGCATCTTCAACTTATCATCAATTTTTAAAAGCCTTATCGCCTCGCGGCGCGCTATCTCCAGCAACGATACATCGGAAAGTTTCGCCATGCGCAGGTCGGGCATCCCACTCTGCCGCGTGCCGAAGAACTCTCCCGGCCCCCGCAGCTTAAGGTCCTCCTCCGCCAGTTCAAAACCATCCTGCGTTTTCTCTATTATGTCAAGCCTGGCTCTGCCCACCTCGGAAGGATTATCCGCCAGCAGCATGCAGTAACTCTGCGCCTCACCCCTTCCCACCCTGCCACGGAACTGGTGCAGCTGGGACAGGCCAAAACGTTCGGCACTCTCCACCATCATCACAGTGGCATTCGGCACATCAATACCCACCTCCACCACCGACGTTGAAACCAAGATGTCAAGCTCGCCGTAGCGGAACCGTCGCATTGCCTCGTCCTTTTCAGCGGCAGACATGCGCCCATGCAGCAAGCCCAGTTTTAAATCTGGAAAAACCTCTCCCGAAAGGCGTTCATACTCCGCCACCGCGGCCTGCGCGGCGATAGCCTCCGACTCCTCGATTAGAGGACAGATGACAAAAGCCTGACGGCCTTCAGTTACCTGCCGCCGCACGAAAGCATGGGCACTGTTGCGCTGCTGCGGTTTCAGCCACTTTGTCTTCACGACCTGCCTGCCCGGGGGCAGCTCGTCTATCACCGAAAGATCAAGGTCGCCGTACAGAGTCAGGGCTAGAGTCCGCGGGATAGGCGTCGCCGTCATCACCAGCATATGGGGTTTAAAACCCTTCTGCCGCAAAGCCGAGCGCTGCTCAACCCCGAAGCGGTGTTGCTCGTCCACCACCGCCAGCCCAAGCCGGGCAAATTCCACCCCTTTCTGGATAATAGCGTGCGTGCCGATAACAATATCCACCTCGCCACGCTCCATAAGCCGCTGAATCTTCCGTTTTGCTGCCTGGTTCACATCGCTGATAAGCAACGCCACCGTGAGCGGCCTTGATAAAAGCCCGTTATAACTGCGAAGATAGCCCTCGCCCTCCTCACTCCCAAACGTAGAAAGAAGCCGACAGATAGTATTAAAATGCTGTTCCGCCAGAATCTCGGTAGGCGCCATAAGCGCCGCTTGATAGCCATTAGCCACGGCAACCAGCAGGGCGGCAGTAGCAACCACCGTCTTGCCGCTGCCAACCTCGCCCTGCAGCAAACGGGACATCGGCTGCGTTTTCTGCAAATCCGCCAGTATTTCCTCCAAGACCCGGTTTTGCGCCGCTGTCAGCGTGAAGGGCAGAGATTTCAGAAAGTTTCCCAGTAGTGTTCTGTCAATATCAAACCGGCTGTCCGGCTGGTTCTCCTGCCACTGATGTTTTTTACCCATCACCCCAAGCTGGAGAAGAAAGAGCTCATCAAAAGCCAGGCGGACCCTGGCTTTATCCTTGGCGGCTTCATCTTCAGGATAGTGAGCCTGGCTTATCGCCTGCGGCAGCTCCAGCAACCGGCACCGCTGTCTCAGCTCCGGCGGTAAAAATTCCTCCATCTGCCCGGCCCACTGGTCCAAGACTGCTTTTAAAAGCTTCCTTACCTGCCGGGGGCGCAAGCCCTGGGTGAGAGAATAGACCGGCACCAGACGCCCGGTATGGACTAAATCCTTATTCTCCAGGATTTCCCACTCCGGAGACTGGAACACATGCTGCCCCTTAAACAAGCTTACCCGCCCGCTGAGGACTACCCTGGCATTGGTAGCCAGCGTCTTCGCCAGAAAGGGCTGATTAAACCATACCGCCCGGACATTACCCGTCTCATCACCAACGATGGCTTCGGTTCCCTTCCTGCCACCCAGCACGGTCACCTGAGCCTGCCAGACATTAGCAATTACGGTCTGCTCTTCCCCCTCGCTCAGCTGGGAGATAGACTTCGTCTGGCTATAGTCAAGATGGCGGTGCGGGAAAAAATAAAGCAGGTCACGTATTGTCTTTACCCCCAGCCTGCCAAACTTCGCCGCCAGGCTGGAGCTTACTCCCTTTAAAACCGTAACCGGCGAATCGATGCCATCGCTAAGGAGAGGCACGCCTCCAGCCGGCGGCTTCTTTTCGGCACTGGCTGAAGACACACTGATACGCTTTTTAGCTTCAGCGCCACCCTCTTTCACACCCACGACCTCGTCTAAAAAACGAAGCACATTGCTTACCCATTCCCGGCGCTGTGGCTCGATTAAAGAGGCATAACTGGAGCTGATAAAAAGATGCCGAAACCTTTTCAAGAGGCGCGGGCTGGCTATCGAGCCGATATTCCCTGAAGACCAGTTTCGGAGGAACCTGTCCAGACCACCAAACACGGCTGAATCCGAATAGCCCTTTTGCTCCTCAAGCTCAAGTATTTTTCGTAGAGGCTCAGCATTCATTGCAAGACATTCTTCCATCCACCAGGCGCACAGCTACTATCTGTCTCCCAGCACCGCCACCAGCAGCAGACCGGGGCCTGTATGCGTGCCAATCGCCGGGGTCATCTTTGAGCGATAGATGCGCTCTTTCGGGAATATGGAACCCAGCCTCTCGACCATCACCTCCGCCTCGTCGGGACAGGCGGTATCCTCAACCGCCATCTCCTCGATACGGGCATAACCCGCCGCAAAATCATACAGGCGGTCTAAGGCCCTGGCACGGGAGTGCGTCCTGCCGACAGGCTCAACAACCCCCTCTTTCAGCGTAATGAAGGGATTCACCCTGAGCATTGAACCCAGTAAGGCCTTCGCCCGCCCGATACGGCCGCCTCTTTTTAGATACTCCAGCGTATCAAACGCCGATAGGAAGCCAACTCGGGGGATATTCTCACGAGTTATATCCAGCACCTCATCGAGACTGGCTCCCGCCCTAGCTGCCCACGCCGCTCTCATCACTATAAATCCCTGCGCCATAGTTGCCCACTGTGAATCAACGACTTCTACCCGGCACTTCCGCTTCATCAGCCCCACGCTCTGCCGGGCAACCTCATAGACACCGCTCAACCTCGAGCTAAGAATGATGGCAATAATCTCATCTGTCTCATCTGCCAGCCTGTCATATGCATCAGTAAAAGCCCCGGGCGACGGCACGGAGGTAGTTGGCATGACCTTCCCGGACGACAGCTTTTCGTAGAACTGCTCACTGGTCAGGTCAACGCCATCACAGTAGACTTCATCACCGAAACAGATATTTATTGGCACCACGCTTATCCCCAGCTCTTCAACCACACCAGACGGCAGGTCGGCAACGCTATCAGTTAACACCTTGACTGTCATAGAAGTCTCCTCCCTCCAGCATGATAGCCACTATCTTCTCAATTATCCCCCAGCACAGCCACCCCCAGAACCCGGGGTCCGACGTTGGCTCCTATCACCGGGCTTACCTTGGCACAGTAGATAAGTTCCCGGGGAAATCTGCCGTCAAGCCTCCCGATCAGCTCTCCTGCCTCATCGGGAGTGGTAGCGTCCTCTACCGCCAGTTCCTCAATATGAGAGTAGCTCATAGCAAAGTCATAAAGGTAATCCAACGCCTTAGCCCGCGAGCGTTCCTTGCCAAACGGAAAGACCTCCCCATCCTTTATCCCGATGATGGGGTTAACCTTAAGCAATGAGCCCAGCAGGGCTTGCGCCTTGCCGATACGCCCGCCTCTCTGGAGATATTCCAGCGTATCAAAAGCCATGCGCAACTGCACCCGTGAGATATTGTGCCGGGTCAGTTCCACTACTTCTTCAAGACTGGCCCCGGACCGGGCTGCTTTGGCAGCCGCAATAACCAGAAGCCCCTCGGCCATGATTGCTACCTGTGAATCAATTACATTTAAGCGACATTTTCTCTTCATCTGCTCGGCCGCCTGCAACGCCACTTCACAGGTAGCGCTGAGCCTGGAAGAAATGGTAATAACCAGCACCTCATCCGACTCTTCTGCCAGACTGTCATAGGTATCGGCAAAGGTCTGAACGGAGGGCGCTGAGGTGGTCGGCAGGACTTTATTACGCGAAAGCCTTTCATAGAACTGCCCACTGTTCATGTCGACACCATCAAGATAGACTTCATCGCCAAAGTGAATATGAAGCGGAACTACAGTAATTCCCAGTTCCCTAGCAACCTGCTCAGGGATGTCTGAGATGCTATCGGTCACCACCTTGACCGGCATTATACCTTCTCCGCTTCAAGGACAGACACCGAAAGAACATGAGGCCCCACATATGTCCCGATTACCGGGCTGACCGTCGCTGTATAGATTTGTTCACGGGGGAAGATGGCGCCGAGGCGCTCCACAAGCCGCGCCGCTTCATCAGGAGTGGTGGCGTGCTCCACGGCAAGCCCCTCGATTTGAGGGATACCGGCGACATAATTATACAGGTAATCCATACCTGCTGACCTGGAACGCACCCTCGCCAAAGGGGCTACTTCACCATCTCTTAAAGTAAGTATCAGCTTCACCGACAATAACGAACCAACCAACCCCTCTGCCTTGCCGATACGCCCACCCTTGACCATGTACTTCAGTGTATCAAAAGACATGACAGAATGGGAACGCGGTATTGCCTTCCGTGCGAAGTCAACCATCTCGTCCAGGTTCGCCCCGGCGCGGGCGGCTTTAACCGCACTGATAACTATCAGCCCAAGCCCCATCACCACCGTTCTGGTATCAATCACTTCAATACGGCATTGCCCACTCACCATACTTTTCGCCTGAACCGCCGATTGATAAGTCCCGCTGAGCTTGCTGGAGAGGGTAATAACCAGTATTTCATCAGTCTCCTTCGCAAGCTCCCGGTAAACATCGGCGAAATCTACCGGTCGGGGCTGGGTGGTGGTCGGAAAAGCGGGATCCCTGACCAACCGCCGGTAAAACTCCTCGGTGGTCATCTCAACCCTGTCCCGGTAAACATCTTTTCCAAAACGCACGTAGACCGGCACCACGGTGATACCGAGCTCTGCAATCAGGTCACCATCAATATCAGATAGACTATCTGTAACTATTTTTACCGCCATATAGAAAAACCACCTTTACTATTCGATAGATACTATGTAATTATAGTGCGGCTGCCCGCCCCGCACCACCTCAATCTGCACATGAGGATGCTGCTCCTGAATATTGCCTCTTATCTGCTCCGCCTCAGCCGCTTCGGTATCAGCGCCATAGTAGATGGTAATTACCTCGGCCTTACCCAAATCCAGCCTGGCCAACATCTGGCTGAGAACATCCTCGGTGCTGTCGCCCACTTCTATCAGGTCACCATCCAGCACACCGATGGGCTGTTTTCTCTTTATCTTCAGGTTACCAATCCGGGTAGAGCGTACCGACCGGGTAATCTCAATAGACCGCACCGAAGATATCGCCTTTTTCATAAGGTCGGCATTTACCTTCAAGTTCGCCTCATAATCTAAGGCCAGCAGTGCCGCTACCCCTTGCGGAATCGTTTTCGTGGGCACCACAGCCAACTCCTTATTCGTCAGGCTATGGAGCTGCTCAGCAGTAGTTACTATATTTTTATTATTGGGCAGGATAATCAACTTATCCGCCGTCACCATCTCCACAACCTGGAGCAGCTCTTTGGTGCTTGGATTCATCGTCTGCCCCCCGGAAACAACAGCTGACGCCCCCAGGCTCCGGAATACATCGGCGAGCCCCTCGCCTGAGGCTACAGCGATAACAGCCGTATCACATACCGGCATCTTCTCTTTTTGCATCTCCAGAAAATCCAGATGCTGCTCATCCATATTACGCGCTGAAACCTGGTGCAGGGTGCCCAGGCTGGTAGCGTAATGAATAACGCTGCCCGGGTCCAGGGTATGCAGATGAACCCTGACAGCCGATTCATTCCCAACGACAATCACAGACTCACCCTTCTTGCCCAATCTCCTCCTGATCTTTTCGGGGTCTAAATTCTCCCCCTTAATCAAAAATTCGGTGCAGTACCCGTAGGGCAATTCATCAGCGGCCAACACCTGCGGCGACCTGGAGGCTATGGAAACATCACCAACAATAACGTTAGGCTTACGAAACTGCATCATATCAGACTCGCCGCGGAGATATCGGAGGGCGCCATCCAAAAGCGTATAGAGCCCCTGCCCGCCGGAATCCACCACACCTGCTTCCTTCAACACGGGTAAAAGGTTGGGTGTATTAGCAACCGAATCACCGGCGGTGCTGACCGCTACCTCCATAACCGCAAGCAAGTCTTCATCTTCACGGGAAGCCTGCACCTGAGCCGCCTCAGCCACCTCCCTGATAACGGTAAGAATAGTCCCCTCTACAGGGTTACTTACACCCTTATAAGCCGTTACTGCGGACTTCTGTAAGGCATTAGCCCAGTCAACAGCGCCACAGGCATCGCTATCCGTCAGCCCCTGTGCCAGACCATGCAAAATCTGAGACAGGATTACGCCGCTATTACCCCGCGCCCCCATCAAAGCCCCCCTAGCCATAGCCTGAGCCACTGCCGAGGCGCTGTGGTCAGGAGCCCGATAGGCTTCCTCCATAGTCGAACGCATGGTCAGCAGCATATTAGTCCCGGTATCACCATCAGGCACCGGAAAGACATTGAGGGCATCGATTTCAGAGGAATTCTTTTCCAACCAGCCAACAGCCGCTTCAAACATTTCCCTTAATTCCTGGCCACTGATAGAGCTGACTTGCTTCACCTTACACCATCCTTGCCAATCCGTGCTTGGCTATGTTAATATTAACCGGGCTATTAAAAATTACAACAAATTTAACTAAATTACAACACACCTGCTCCGTAATAACCGTAATCAAAGGAGAAAATAAATTGAAGTGCGATTTATGTGGCAAAACACCACAGTTCGGTCATAATATCAGCCATTCCAAACGCCATACAAACCGTCGCTGGGAACCAAATATTCACCCGGTTACCATTCAGATAAACGGGCAGAAGAAGCGTCTCAACCTTTGCACCAGATGCTTGCGAACCCAGCATAAGATTGCCAAGGCCGCGTAGACACCGGGCTAGGATTTATCAGCTTCCCTCTGCCCAATTGCTTTTCGCGCTTCAGCCAGTGCCCGCGCTACCTGCTCCGGAGATGTGCCGCCAACGGTGTTTCTCACCTCAAGCGAAGACTTAACACTCACTGAGTAAACATCCTCATCAAACAAAGGCGAGAAATCCCGATACTCGGCAATGCTCAGCTCACTAAGAGGTTTGCCTTTCTCCATGGCATAACGCACCAGGCGGCCGACAACATTATGAGACGTGCGAAAGGCATCTCCCTTTCTGACCAGGTAATCAGCCAGCTCGGTAGCCAGGAGATAGCCCCGTTCCAATGCCTGCCCGGTCTTCTCCGGCCTGACCCGCAGGGTGTTCACCATTCCTGCAAACACGCCCAGAGTTGACAGAAGCGTGTCCACAGTATCAAAAAGACCCTCTTTATCCTCTTGAAGATCTCGGTTGTAGGCAAGAGGCAAGGCTTTCATCGTCGTGAGCATTGCCAGAAGCCTGCCGTAAACGCGCCCGGTCTTGCCACGCGCCAGTTCAGCAACATCAGGATTCTTTTTCTGCGGCATGATACTGCTGCCGGTAGCATAAGCCTCGTCAAGCTCAATAAAGCCAAACTCCGCCGAAGACCAGATAATAATCTCCTCCGCCAACCGTGAGAGGTGCATCATGCAAAGGCTGGCAGCCGCTTCATACTCCAGCACAAAATCCCGGTCGGAGACGGCATCCATACTGTTCTGGCTCAACCGGCTGAAACCCAGCTTGCGCGCCAGGAAAGGCCGGTCAACATTGTAAGCCACACCGGCGAGGGCGCCACTGCCCAAGGGCAGAACGTCGGTATGATTCAGACAGCCGACAAACCGGTCAACATCCCGCTTAAACATCTCAAAATAGGCTAAAAGGTGATGCGCCAGCAGCACCGGCTGCGCCGGCTGCAAATGAGTGTAGCCAGGTATGATTATATCTTTATCAGCTTCAGCCAGGCTAAGCAAAGCCCGCAAAAACTCCACAAGCCCAACCACCGTGTCAGAGATTGCCTCCTTAACAAAGAGGCGCAGGTCAAGAGCTACCTGGTCATTCCGGGAACGGGCGGTGTGGAGCCTGCCCCCCACATCCCCTATCTTTTCGATAAGCCTAGCTTCAATCGCCATGTGGATATCTTCCATCTCCGGCTTAAAATCGAAATCGCCCCGCTCTATCTCCTCTCCAATCTCGCCCAGCCCCTTAACAATAAGCCTGGCTTCCTTTGCCGATATTATGCCCTGTTTCGCTAGCATACGGGCATGGGCAATACTGCCGTCGATGTCATAACGGTACAGGCGCCAGTCGTAAGAGAGAGACGCGGTATATTCTGCCACAAGCTTATCAGCCACCTTTTCAAAGCGCCCCCTGATATGGCTCATTAAAGTCCTTTCTCCAGGCTTTCAGTGCCCTGTATCTGGGCCTGGTTTTTGCCGGAAAGCCCCCAGATTTCAATAAAACCTGCCGAGGCACTCTGGTCAAATATATCCCCCTTATCATAAGTAGCCAGACTGTAATTGTAAAGAGAGTGCGGCGATTTGCGCCCCACTACAATAGAGCTGCCCTTAAGGAGCTTGAGCCTGACCGAGCCGGTAACAAACTTTTGCGTAGATTGGACATAAGCCGCCAGGTCCTGATGCATGCGGGTGAACCACAGCCCGTCATAGATGAGGTTGGCATATTCCACCGATACCCCCTGCTTGAAACGCAACTGGTCTTTGGAAAGGGTCAACTCCTCCAGAGCCTGATGCGCCTGGATTAACAAGAGAGCCGCCGGGGCTTCGTAAACCTCCCTGGATTTTATCCCCACCAGCCTGTCCTCAATATGGTCAATTCTCCCCACCCCATTGCTGCCAGCCAGCACGTTCAGATGCTCAATAAGAGCGATACCACCTTTCCTCTTCCCATCCACAGACAGCGGTATTCCCTCTTCAAATTCAATCTCAACGTAAACCGGTTTATCCGGCGCCTCTTCGGGCGACTTAGTCCAGGTAAAGGCATCTTCCGGGGGCTCAACCCAGGGGTCTTCCAGCACGCCGCATTCGATAGCCCTCCCCCAGAGGCATTCATCGAGAGAATAGGGGCTGGAGATGGTAACTGGCACCGGGATGCCATATTTCTTGGCATAGTTAATCGTCTCCTCGCGAGTCATGCCCCATTCCCGCGCCGGCGCCATAATTTTGATATCCGGCCCCAGCGCCTGGATACCCAGCTCGATTCTTACCTGGTCATTACCCTTGCCGGTACACCCGTGGGCTATAGCTTTGGCCCCCTCCTGCTTCGCCATATTCACCAGCAACTGGGCGATAAGAGGGCGGGTAAGCGCCGTAGCCAGCGGGTACTGCCCTTCATAAAGCGCGTTGGCTTTCAGCGCCGGAAAGATATAATGATTAACCAACGCTTCCTTGGCATCAAGCACGAGCGATTTTACGGCGCCAACATCAAGCGCCTTTTGCTGGATAACTGAAAAATCGCGCTCATTACCCACGTCGACGGCAACGGCAATAACTTCCATATTGTATTTTTCTCTAATCCACCTGACTGCGACCGAGGTATCAAGTCCACCACTGTAAGCCAATATTACTTTATCTGACATACCCCAACCTCCTTTAATCTGACTCCTCACTATTTAATCCCAGGGTTTGTTCCAAAAAGTTAGTGATTTGATGATGGACATCGGGAGCCCACCACCAGTACTCGTGCCCCGGTGCC
>Ga0180432_10012061_pt1 | contig 10099 bp, 8 predicted proteins | sample SS_ome_10_FD_132414 | JGI IMG/M metagenome (GOLD analysis project Ga0180432, IMG submission 132414) | Hypersaline lake sediment archaeal communities from the Salton Sea, California, USA - SS_1_MS_2 metaG | ecosystem: Environmental > Aquatic > Non-marine Saline and Alkaline > Hypersaline >...
CCGTCGTGAGACAGGTCGGTCTCTATCCGCTGTGGGCGCAGGGGACTTGAGGGGAGCTGCTCTTAGTACGAGAGGACCGGAGTGGACAGACCTCTAGTGTGCCAGTTGTCCCGCCAGGGGCATCGCTGGGTAGCTACGTCTGGCAGAGATAACCGCTGAAAGCATCTAAGTGGGAAACTCGCCCCAAGATTAGGTCCCCCACCGGATAGAACCGGGTAAGACCGCCGGAAGACTACCGGTTTGATAGGCGGGAGGTGTAAGCGCAGTGATGCGTTCAGCCAACCCGTACTAATGGTCGAGGGCTTAACACGTGATGCGGAGAACTTGGAGTTTTCGCACTGTTCAGTTGACGAATATATGTTGTTGTAGAGAAGTCTCTTGGTGATCCTAGCGGCGGAGTCACACCCGGTCCCATCCCGAACCCGGTAGTTAAGCCCGCCAGCGCCGATGGTACTTGGGGGGAAGCCCCCTGGGAGAGTAGGTCATCGCCAGGGGGCTTCTTTTTTTGTGCTACGTGCTCTATTCCTCGCTCGTGCCGCTTGCCTCTGTGCTTACCTCTTCATCGCCCTTCAGGCCCTTTCGGAACTCGCGGATACCCTCGCCGAGATCCTTACCCAGCCTGCTCAGACGTCCTACACCAAAGACGAGCAGTACGATCACTAGTACGATGAGTAGTTCTGGTACACCAATTTTCGGCAGCATGCCCTTGTCCTCCTCTGGATTGTGCTTTAGATTATAACACACCTTATGTGTAACTTCAACCGACTTGCCTTTCTCGCCTGACGGTGTTAGACTATCAGCCGACTTCAAGGGGAGGCGGCAATGGCAGTGCAAGCTCTGTACCGGAGATGGCGACCCCGAACCTTTGACGAGGTTGTGGGACAGGAACACGTTGTCCGTACCTTGCGTAATGCGCTCACGTCCGGGCGTATCCATCACGCGTACCTCTTGGCTGGCCCCCGTGGCACGGGCAAGACAACCACGGCGCGGCTCCTCGCCAAGGCGGTCAACTGCCTGGCTCCAGCGGATCAACGTCCCTGCAATGAGTGCGCTATCTGCCAGGCAGTCAACGAGGGCCGGCTGATTGATCTGATTGAGATTGACGCCGCTTCCAACACCGGCGTCGACAACGTACGGGAATTGCGGGAACGGGTGAGCTTCCGCCCCAACGAGGCACGTTACAAGGTCTACGTGATCGACGAAGTGCATATGCTTTCGACCTCGGCGTTCAACGCGCTGCTCAAGACGCTGGAGGAACCTCCTCCCCACGCTATCTTCGTGCTTGCGACCACGGAACCGCACAAGATCCCTGTCACTGTGCTCTCTCGTTGCCAACGCTTCGATTTCCGCCGCATACCCGTCGACGATATCGTCGGCCGTCTGGAGTGGCTGGCTGAGCAGGATGGTATTCGGGCCGGACGGGATGTGCTGGCGCTGGTCGCGCGTCAGGCGACTGGCAGCATGCGCGATGCCGAGAGCCTGCTCGATCAGTTGGCCTCCTACGACGAAAGCGGTATCACTGTCGCCGACGTGCACGCGGCGCTGGGAACGGGCGCTGGGGAGACGATCGTCCAGGTGACCGATGCGCTGGTCGAGGGCAACGTGGGACAGGGCCTGGAAATCATCAACCGGGCCATGGATCAGGGGGCCGATCCTCGCCAGTTCGCGCGCCAGATGGTAGAGTATCTGCGGGCGCTGCTCCTGCTACGTCTGGAGTCCGGTTTCCTTCCACCCTACATCTCCGAGGACATGCGGCCGCAGTTGGAGACGCAGGCGTCTGCTTTCCCGCTCCGCGCGCTGGCACGAGCGGTGCGGCTTTTCAATCGGGCGGCAGCAGAGGCGAAGGGGGGCTGGCAGCCGCAGTTGCCCCTGGAGATGGCTTTCATCGAAGCCATATTCTCATCCGAGCCCCAGGCCCCTGCGCCTCCTGCGCAATCGGCCCTGCCCGCTTCACACGCGCCGTCCTCCACGGGGCGTACGGCCTCCGTCAAGTCATCTTCAAGCGCAGCGCCCCGGCCTGCGCCTGCCCGTTCGGCTTCCCCTTCCGCACCTCAGCCTCGCCCTGCGCCTCAGGCTGGGGGCGCGGTGGTTCGAGAAGCTGAGCCCGTGTATGACGGTCCCCCACCGGGGGATGGATCGCTGACCCCGGACGTGCTGCGGAGCCGCTGGCCGGAAGTGCTGAATGCCCTTCGCCCGCGCAATCTCTCGCTGGAGGCGTTGATGCGCGCGTGCGAGCCCGTCGCTGTCGAGGGAGACGTCGTTGTGTTGGGGTTTACCCATGACTTTCATCGCGGAAAGGTGGAAGAGGAGAAGAATAAGCGGGACGTGGAGGATGTACTGACCAGTCTGGCCGGGCAGCGGTATCGCGTGCGGTGTGTGTTAAGCGGGCCCGGGGACACGGGCGAAACACCTCGGCGCGTGCGATCAACGCCCGCCGGTGGCAAAGTGGTTTCGTCTGCCGAACAGATTGTCGTTGATGATCCGGTGGTACGGACCGCTGTGGAGGATTTAGGCGCGCAGATCGTACAAGGCCATCAATAGTTCGCGGGCGTTGACCCCGACCGTCAGCGGTTGGCGCCGGCTGCGTCCGGAGGAGGGTGCATTGACCAGGAAGATCAAACGTAAGGGGACAGCTCCTCGGAAATCCCAAGCGGGGATGCTTCAACAGTTGCAGAGCCTGCAGCAGGATATGCTCAAGGCACAAGATGAACTCGCTGAGATGGTTGTCACCGCGACAGCCGGTGGAGGGGCGGTGTCTGCCACCGTCACCGGCGAGCGACGCGTGAAATCGCTTGCCATTGCGCCGGAGGTCGTCGATCCTGAGGATGTGGAGATGCTTCAGGATCTCGTCACAGCCGCTGTCAACGAGGCATTGGAACAGATTGACCAGGCTGCGACCGAGCGAATGTCGACCTTCACCGGCGGGCTTGGTATCCCAGGCTTGGGCTAGGCGCAGCTATGTCGACGACTCCTGCGTCAGTGACGCACCTCATTGAGGAGCTCGCCGAGTTGCCGGGTATCGGCCGCAAGACCGCTGCGCGTCTTACGTTCTTCCTGCTGCGCAACCAGTCCGGGTTGGCAGAGCGGCTGGCTGAGGCATTGCGTGAACTGAAGGAGCACACCCGGTTCTGTTCCGTCTGTTACAACATCACCGAAGATGACCCTTGCCCTATCTGCGCAGATCCGGCGCGCGATCACGGTACCATCTGTGTGGTGGAGGAGCCACTCGACGTGCTGGCGCTCGAGCAGGCCAGGGTGTTTGAAGGTGTGTACCACGTCTTGCACGGCGTGCTGGCCCCTTCGGAAGGGATGTTCGTCGAGGATCTGCGCATTGGCGAGTTGGTGGCTCGCATCCGGCGCGGTGGTGCGCACGAGGTGATCCTGGCGACCAATCCGACCAGCGAGGGAGATTGGACTGCCTCCTACCTCTTGACTCGGCTGCGCCCCCTGGACGTGCGTGTCACCCGGCTCGGCCGGGGGTTGCCTGTAGGCGGCGACTTGGAGTACGCCGACGCAGTGACGCTGACGCGAGCGCTCCAGGGGCGCGAGGAGATCTGATCCCCTACTGTAGCCAGGCTGGCTTGGGTCCGCGTGTCCCGCCGCACGTGGGGCAGGTAGTCAGGCTGGCCTCGTTTTCTGCATACGCGCGGCCACACCATTCACAGTTTGTCCAGGCCCGCTCGGCGGCTTCCCGCTTCTGCTGCTGCTCGCGTTTCCTGCGCTGTTCGTCGAGATACGCCTTCTCGGCCGCCATTCCTACACGGTCGATCACAGCCCAGACCCGGCCCGGCAGGTTTAGGTCTTGGATGTCTTCGACCAGATCCCCTACGCCCTCGATCATATTGCCCGCGGTGTCTATGAGACCTCCGACGCCGCGCCTTCGGAAGAGCAGCCGTTTCCCGTGATCCAGGATAGTGCTACCCGCGGAGCTGAGCGTCTCTCGGACTGAACTCTGGTTGAGGTCGCTGACCGTCACCGTCAGGGCCTCCGCTGTCTCGATCAGAGTCACGGTCACTGCAGGGGAGAAGTCGTAGCGTCCCTCGGTCTGGCTCTGCAGGATGGTAACCACGACCGAGTCTCTGGCCTGCTCAACCTGTACGTGTGTGTCGTCGTCCGCGACCTCCGACTTCAGCGCATTGACGATAACCGCGGGTTTGACTCCTTCGAAAGACACCGAATCTGGATGCCCGGCCGCTAACCCGCCGGCCACACCGGCGCCGAGCCCTAACCCAGCCAGCATTTGGTCACCGGCGGTGGGTTCGCTTGGTCCAGAAGTGGGTTGCGGTTCAAAGGTGAATCCCTTCTGGAGCCGCTCTCGCTCCTCTGCCATCCATTCTTCGAGGTTATTCTCTTGGTCTGTCATCTTGTCCTTATCTGTCATCTTATCATCACACCCTCTACCTGGGTTCTGAGAGCTACGGGTGGTATTCTAGCACATGTCTGGATTTCCTTCAACCGGCGGTTGACCTCCGCCAGAACTTGCACTATACTCACTCACACTGCGCCGCATCGTAGGGGGGCTCCTCGCCCTGGGGCGCTGTGCCTGTGGGAGGCTCCAATGATCCTTGTCTACGTCGCCGTGGCCTGGCTGGTGGGCATCGCGCTCGCAGAGACAGTCGACTTACCCTGGCAGGTATGGCCTGTGCTGGGCTTGGCGGCGTTTCTCGCCCTGTTGTTGAGCCGCGCCGATGCAGGCGACCGGGGCCGGGACCAGGTTCGGCTGGGCGCGCTGTGCACGTTGACGCTCGTCCTGGGCGCCGGGCGCTTTCTACTTGCTGTGCCTCACTTTGACGAAACCTCACTGGCGACCTACAACGACGTGGGGAGCGTGATCCTTGAGGGTGTCGTGGCGGCAGAGCCCGACGAACGAGGAGTCTACACCAATCTTCGGGTGCGGGCCGAGCGATTGACATTGTCCGGCGGCACGGAATTGCAGGTCGACGGCCTGGTACTGGTCAAGGCTGACCGCTTCCCCCGCCGCCAGTACGGCGACCGCGTGCTCGTCTCGGGGATGCTGGAGACGCCGCCTGTCGAGGATGATTTCTCTTATCGCGAGTACCTGGCGCGTCAGGGCATCTATTCACTGGTCCAGCGCGCTGATGTCACGCTCTTGGCTGAGAGGCAGGGCAATCCTCTGTTCCGCTGCCTGCTTGCCTTCAAGCGCCGCGCGCAGTCTGTCATCGGCAGTATCCTGCCGGAGCCACAGGCGGCCTTGCTGACGGGTATCTTGTTGGGCGTGGAGTCTGGGATCCCGGCTGGCCTGATGGCGGACTTCTCTGCCACCGGCACGACGCACATTATCGCGATCTCCGGATTCAATATTACAATCGTCAGTGGCATCTTTGCCGGGCTGGCGCGGCGGCTGTTCGGCCAGCGGCGGGCGGTGTGGGTGGCGCTCGTGGGCATAGCGGTCTACACGGTACTCGTTGGTGCGTCGGCGGCGGTACTGCGCGCCGCATTGATGGGAGCCCTCTATCTGTGGGGGCAGCACCTGGGGCGTGGCACCTTTGCTCCGGTATCCCTAGCTGCGGCGGCTATCGGTATGACGCTATGGAACCCGTATGCACTGTGGGATGTGGGCTTCCAACTGAGTTTTGCTGCTACGGCGGGGTTGGTGCTCTATACGGAACCGCTGGAGCGTGTCTTCGAACGGGCGCTGGGACATTTCACCTCGGCCGAGCGCGCGCAAGAGATCGTTGCCACGATCAGTGAGGCGGTGATATGCACGACGGCTGCGCAGATCACCACCTTACCTGTCATCCTGGCCTACTTCGGCCGGCTTTCGATCGTGACGTTCTTGACAAACTTCCTGATTCTCCCGGTGCAGTCGTACGTGATGGTGGTGGGCGGTCTCGCCCTCCTGCTGGGCCTAATCATCCGCCCCCTGGGGCAGATGGTGGGGTGGGTGGCCTGGGTGTTCCTCACGTATACCATCGAGATGGTGCGACTGACGGCGCACGTACCGCATGCCTCGGTGCCGCTGAGGGTGGAGGGCTGGATGGTGTGGGGGTACTATGCGCTCTTGGGGGGCCTGACCTGGTGGCTGGCACAGCCCAAGGAGCGCCGGCGCGAGCTGCAGGAACGGCTGAGTATCCCGACGCGCGTGCTCATTGGCACCGCCGTCATCCTGTCGCTCCTGGTTTTCTTTGCCTGGCGGAGCTTGCCCGATGGCCGCCTGCACGTCGTGTTCCTGGACGTCGGGCAGGGGGATGCCATCTTCGTCGAGACGCCATCTGGGCGCCAGATGCTGGTGGACGGCGGGCCGGATGGGGCGGTGCTGCTCTCGCAGTTGGGCCGCCACATGCCCTTTTGGGATCGCACGCTCGATGTGGTCGTGCTCACACACCCTGACTCCGACCACATCACCGGGCTGCTGCCCGTGCTGGAGCGATATCGGGTAGACGTGGTGATCTTCCGCCCGGTGGAGGCGGACTGTCCCAATCTGATCAACTCTGGTGAATACGACTACTGGCTGCAGTTGCTGGACATGGAGGGCGCGGAGGTGCACCACGGTGAGGCAGGGTTGCAGCTCGCGCTCGACGAGGGGCTGGATATGGCAGTGCTGCACCCTGGAGCGGAACTGCTGGAGGGCACAAACGATAACTCGATCGTGGCTCGCTTGAGCTACGGAGCGGTGTCGGTGCTTCTGACCGGAGACATCGAGGCGAAGGTGGAGCAGCGCCTTGTGCGCGACGGCACGCCGCTGGCGAGCACGGTGCTGAAGGCGGCGCACCACGGCAGTTGCACCTCGACGACGCCGGAGTTCCTGGATGCCGTCGCACCGGAGATCGTCGTCATCAGCGTGGGGGCGGACAACCGCTTCGGCCACCCGTGCGAGGCGGTGATCGAGCGGCTGGAGGAGGTGACCCTCTACCGGACTGACGAGGACGGCGCGGTGGAGATCGTCACCGACGGGACGCAGGTGTGGGTGGAGTCAGTCGGCAACTCCAAAATCACCACCGTGCCGTAATCCACCGCCGTCTGTACATCCAGCTTGCCGCCGATCATGGCCGCCCGCTCGCGCATCCCAGCCAGCCCATAATGCCCCTGTGCCACGAAGCGACCTGGTCCCGCGCTACCTGGTATGCCCCGCCCGTCATCGGTCACCGTCAGCCGCAGCCGGTCGGGATACTGCGTCAGCCGCACCGCGATCTCGGAGGCATCGGCGTGCCGGATAGCGTTGTTCAGCGCCTCCTGGGTGATACGGAACACGGCCAGCGCCACGTCGTCGGACAGCTGCAACCCCTCTGCTGAAACCTGGATGTAGACGGGAGCGGGTGAGCGTGCGTCCATTTCCTCCACCAGCGCTTTGAGCGCCGCGGCGAGATCGTGCTGCAACAGCGGCGGGCGGAGGTTGTGGCATATGGCGCGTAGTGCGTTTACCGATTCACCCGAGCGCGATACCAGACCGGTGAAGCGTGCCTCATCTGGATCAGACTGCGCCCCCAACGCTTTCAGGTCGCGCGTTATCGCACACAGGTCCTGCAGCACACCATGGTGCAGTTCGCGCGATAGCCGCCCGCGTTCCACCTCCCGCGTCTCCACAACCTGGCGGTAGAGCGCGCGGATCTCGGAGGCGGCGCGCCGTTCCTGCTCCGCATAGTGAATTGCGTCGAGCACGACGGCAGCCTGGCGGCCGACAGCCGTCAACCAGCCCAGGTCATCGGGCGAATACCGCAGATTGTCATCCCGCAGTCCCAGCATCCACAACCCGCGCAGGTCGATGCCGCGCATCAAGGGTACCCAAACACGCGTCCAATCGATCTCAGCGGGTCCCTGCTGGGCAAGTTCACGCAACCGCCCTCGTCCAGCGTCCAGCGCCTCTCCACTCGATGCCACCCAGCGCACCGCCGCGTGGCTGATCGGCAGGCACAGACGTCCGCCTTCAGACGGTTGATGGGGCGGACGCAGACGTCCGCCTTCAGGAGGTTGATGGGGCGGATTGTTCCAATCCGTTGCGTCCTCACCCACGGCGATGAGATGGTGTCGCTCTGGCAATAGCAATGCCGCGCCTTCGACCTGCAACACGCGTGGTAGATCATTTGTCAGCAGGTGCGCCAAAGCGTGCCGATCGGGCGCTCCCGTCATCCTGCGGCCATACTCTACCAGCAATGTGCCGTGATCGATTGGCGTTCCATACCGCCGCTCGCGCCACCACCGGCGCGCGCCACGCCAAAGCAAGGAGCCCAAAGCCAGGGCAAGCGCTCCCAGCGCTAGGCCAATGAACAACGCGCCAGCCTCAGCCATCAGTTCCTCAAACCAAGTTTCGCTCGCCGGGACCTGAAGCGCCTCGTGCCGGCTGTGGACCCCTAGCTTGCGATAGACGGCGCTGAGGTGATTGCGCACCGTGCCCGGCGATATGTGAAGCGCCTGCGCGATCTGTGGGTTGCGCAGCCCGCGCTTAGCCAGGCGTAGTACCTCCACCTCGCGCTCTGAGAGCGGTTGCTCGGCTCCCTCGGCGCGCGTGGCCTGTGCCAGCGCCTCGTAGGCCTGAGGGCTGAGATAGACCTGCCCGTCGGCCAGATCACGGACGATTGTCGCGATCCGCGAGACGTAATCGTCGTCCTTCAGGATGTAGCCGTAGGCGCCGGCTTGGAGTAAGTCACGCACGACGGAGGGCTCGAGGTAAGCGCTGAGCAGGCACACCCTTAAGTCGGGGAAATCGGCGCGCAGCCCGCGCACTGCCGATAGCGCGTCGAACTCGGGCTCGATGAACAGATCGAGCAATAGCACATCAGGCCGCGTTCGGCGCATCAAGGCCGCCACATCACACCCGCGACGAGACTCGGCCACCATCTGAATATCGGGCGTTTCATCCAGCAGCGTCCGCAGAGCAATAGCCACGTGCGGATGGTCATCAACGACGGCAACACGGATCATCCTGGTTCTCCTAACTTCCCGAATCTGCTGTGTGTGACCTCTGCCTCATCATATCGGGAAGCTTCACGTCGGGGTGATGATAGGGTTTGATACCCAGATCAAGACCGCCTACACTGATCGCTTCCTTGGGGCACCAATTCAGGCAGGCAAAACAACCCGCGCAGTGGTCCGACCATATGGGTTTGCCGTTGACTATTTCGATATTACGCACCGGGCAGACCTTCTCGCAAATCCCGCAAGCGTGACAGGCCTCGCTGAAAGTGAACCCCAGCGAATCCGTCCCTTTCAGCAACAGCCGCCATGCAAATGTCATGGCGTGCGATACCATTCTGATATTCTTGGAGAAGTTGAACAAAAGGCTGCTTGATTCAATCTTGCTCTCTTCTCTAGCATCTATGGTCTCGCATATCCCTTCGAGCCTATCCTTCCAGCTTCTGAACATTTCTTCCTGCTGTGTCTTGGTGATCGTGCTAGAACCAATCCCACTATGCGGCATGTACACTGCAAATCCCGCGGATAACTGCCCGCCACGGGATCTGAGCACCGTGTCGAAGTGCCTCAGAGACTGCGCTGGCGCCAGGCCATAGGTACATATTGCAAACAGATATTTGGAGTCGATGCCTTCCAGCTTGCGAACCACATCCTCGACGATTGGGGGAGGCTTGAAGTCGTAAATTGGAAATACGAATCCGATGACGTCGGCTTCGATATCGATGCTTTCTTGGTCCATCAGGGAAGTGACCGGCGTGAGATTGGCACTCAGTCTTTCTGCCATATCTCTTGCGACCGCCAACGAATTACCTGTACCTGAGAAATAGAAGATCTCCACTCCGTCCACGATTTCTTTCCTTTCCTCTCCGAATCCACCGAAGGTCAAGTCTCAACGTAGCAATTGCGCACTCAGGCGCATAGTCGTTCGTAAACTCGGATTTTGACAACTTTCCACCAACCCGAATCCCCCTACAATCGATTCACCAGGAATCGAAGGAGGATCGGGATGGGCTTGACGGACGAAAACCGGATCGAAACGACGTGCCAGCTGACCCACCACGCGATGTTGGTGCCGTGGGGACGATTCTCGCGTCATATGAAACTGAGCCTGTTTTCCGCACTTTTCCAATCGAATAGAGAGCAAACCTCACCCACCTGATGGGCATCGCTGAGGCATCTGAGTTGCGCAAGTAGACCGCGAGGCTGCTCCAGGCCGTTCTCCACTGAC
>Ga0180432_10012062_pt1 | contig 10099 bp, 16 predicted proteins | sample SS_ome_10_FD_132414 | JGI IMG/M metagenome (GOLD analysis project Ga0180432, IMG submission 132414) | Hypersaline lake sediment archaeal communities from the Salton Sea, California, USA - SS_1_MS_2 metaG | ecosystem: Environmental > Aquatic > Non-marine Saline and Alkaline > Hypersaline >...
AGGTCACGATCGAGATCATCTTCAAACCAAAGGAATCATCCGACGCTGGTGATCTCGAAACGGCCGAGACGGACATCGCCGTCAAACACACCGTCCCGCCGAAGAAAGCCCGTCAGAACGTTTTGGCGGCATCACGTCAATTGACCGGTCTCGGATTTGAGCCGGACACGACTGTTGCCAAGTTCGATCACAACCAGAAGACCCTTCCGTTGGGTGACGGCGATCCGGAAGGCAAGGAGGTAACACCAGACACGCTATGATTGCTCAAGGACTCCAACAACTGACTCAACTCGTTCGGGATTCGGATGTGATCAGGCAGCACGAGCTTGAAGATCATCCGGACATCGCCTTCTTCACGTACAGGGGCGACGTGAAGCTGGTTGAGCTACCTCCACTGCCCCGGACTCACTTCGTCTCTTCAATTGGAAGTCTTGTTGAGGCCACCAAGGGGTTTGGCAAACACGGTTGTCCGGTCTGGGTTTCGTTCAGTGATGTGATCGCCCTGATCGACGATGAGGTCAATCCGGACTTTCAAGGTCGTCGGTCGGCAAACATCTGTCTCAGCCTGAAGCCGTCGCCAATTTGGAATGCGCTAGTCGTCGCGACGAAAGCGCATTCCCAACAAGATCTCGTCGATTTGCTTCGGCATGATTTCAGCGATGCCATGATCTCCCCAAAACTGTTGGACAAGGTCCGGCAACTGAAGTTCTCCTCACAGAGAGAAGAGCAAGGATCGTTTCAGCAACAGAACATCGAAATGGGGAAGAAGGTCGCTGCTCAGGTGGCTGGTTCTTCCGAGATTCCTGAGGCCGTCTCGATCGAATTCGAACCGTTCCCGTCAATCAGCGAAGAACTCGAAGGATTTCATGTCGAGATCGTCTGCTCCGTTTTCGTCCACATTGAGAAAGCGACCATTTCGATCAATCCGCTTCCCGGACAGATTGACGCGGCAAAGGTCAACTCCACCGCTGTTGTTGCCGCCGTTTTGAAGAAACAACTCGAAGACAACCTCATTTTGCTTGGAAAACCATGAACGAGAATCTCGACAACGCAATCAAGGATGCGCTCGGCGCAATTGACCGGTTCTTCTCCGACCGATCGCGTTCGCTCGGAGAAACGCTGGAAGGCATGATAGAGATCAGTGATCACGTCGAGTCGCTGATCTCTGCCTTGAAATCCGACATCCAAGACCCCGAAGAATAAGTGCCGTTCAGCGAGCCATTCTGAAGACCCGATCTCAGGATCTCCGCAAGTCAACCTGAAATCAGGAATGGTGAACAGCACTGGGCGGGTCGCTCGTCGCGGCCCGCCCCATTTTCACACTCCTTACGAAAGGATCTGTAGCATGGGATCGAGACTCCCTCTGGCGAAGAAAGCAATAAAGGAACACTTCAGCGACAACTTGACGGCGACACCGGAAGGCAAGACGGCGATCATCCTTGACGAGAACCTCGTCGAGATCCTGAGACGAATCACCGCCCTGCTCGGCATCAATGTGCCGGAATGGGTTTGGGAGATCGTCGCCTTCCTGATTGACCTGTTCCTTGACGACGAATAGTCTGGCTCGGTGCGGCGTGGCGCGGCTGGGTCCGGTTCGGTGTGGATTTTCGATTTCAAACTTCCCACTTTGGAGACTTACGACATGATCCCGAAATCACTGATCGTTGCAGCATTGTTCCTTTCCCTGACCTACCCGGTCTACGCCGGTGTTCCAATGGCCGCTGTTGTGGACAATGTCGTCGTCGTTGACACGAGCGACGCTCCGAACGGCCGATACGTTTTCGTCGTTGATGTCGCGAACGGTGCGGCAACACTCCGTCAGATCACGACCGTCGTACGCATCAACCCGACCGGCACGACGCCCGATCCTGATCCCGGAACTCCACCGGACCCGGACCCGGACCCGCCAACTGGTCTTGCCGCGCAGGTGCAGAAGTGGATCGACTCCGTGACGGATCCCCAGAAGCAAGCCACGGCGAAAGGACTGGCGAATTTCTACAGGGGAATCGGAGTCATGGTCTCGACCGGGATCATCAAGACGGCTGACAAAGCACGTCAGGGGGCAGCGTCGGTTCCAGCAGCCTACTTGGACGGCATTGGCAAGACGGCCGCGTGGCAACCGTTTGTGGATGCCGTCAACACGGAACTCTCCGGGAAGAATCTCGAAGACGTCGGGACATCGCTCGCAACGATCGCAGATGTTCTCAAAAACCAGTAGAGGAAGACATGGAATTCATCACCGCGTTCGATATTGACGACGCTCAGCTTACAGAGCGCATCCGGCAACTCGGTCACGACTCCATCGAAGCTTACCAGCGATGGCACGGACTGACGCCGGACGGTTGGCTTGGCCCGGTCACAACATCACATCTGAACCGGCCCCGCTGTTGCCTCCCCGACATTCTCCCGAAAGAACTCTTGGAGAAGTCGATCTGGACCGTGAAGGAAATCACGGCCGCTCATCGGATGACGTTCCCGTCGCTGACGTCCGCACAAGTCAACCTCGCGTACACGACCGCAATGCGGCGGTGGTCCGAGGTCTGCGGCTTGAACATCCAAGTCATCCCGACGTTCGACGAAGCGAACATCTACTCCGAATCAGGGACCATCGACGGACCCGGCGGAACGCTTGCGTACGCCTACCTACCGGAAGACAGCCCGGCAAGCGATCAGCTTCAGCAGATGTACGACGTTCGGGACATGAACTCGTATGATGTTTTGCTCGAAGTCATCACTCACGAGACCGGGCATTCAATCGGACTCGGCCACAACAACAACACCAGTTCGATCATGCACCCATACATCATGGGGAATCGACAACTCAGCCCGGACGACATTGAATCCGCCATCCGCCTCTACGGCCCGGCGACATCCCCGCCGATACCTCCGGTTCCGCCACCGGGAGAAGTCTCACGGCTAGTTGGACCGATCGAAGGCGAAACGTGGGCGTTCATCGGATACAAGCTCGACTGAATCCATACGTCTCAGGGAGGGTGCAGCAAGACGTTTCCAGGGGGGCACTGAGGCTCCCCGCTTTCCTTGAGACAATCAGATGGAAGCAACTGGGAAAATAATCGGTGGTCTGTCTGCTGTGGGGATCGTTTGGATTTCCTACCGGATTCTCTACCTCACGAATCGGGAGAATGATCCAATGGACAAAAATCTAAAGAAGCAGAACCTTCTACTCGCAGCCGCAATGCTGATTGCAGCGATGATCATCGTTATCGCCGCGACGGCTGGTTTCGGTCAAGAACTCACAACCACGTCGAGTTACTCGTACGAGAACGAAGACGATTACATCTGTCTTCCGTGCATCATTGCGCTGGGTCAGGAGTCGCAGAAGGTCTACCAAAAATCACTTCCCCTCGCGTCCACGTCCGGCTGTTCACAACCGGCAAGGTCGGGCAACCTCCAATTGGGAAGTGCGGTCGTTTGCCCGTGGTGTGGGCAGTCGGACTGTGTAAACGCCCGCCCGCAATTCTCTACCGCAAAGGCGGGCAGCCTCGTGTGTCCAGATTGCGGGCGGGCGGATTGTTGGCGAGTCACCGGCGCCCAGCCGATGACGGCGAAAGAACTGAAGGCGTACCGCAAGGAGGTTGAACGGTACAATCGGGAAGTCAGACGTCAACAGCGCCGTGAGGAGATCAGCGCCGGGGCGGCGATTGGAATTGCAGGGATCCTTGTCAAGCTCATGTTCGGCGGTTGTTGTAGCGACTGACCGAACGACTCAAACTCAGAATGAAGGGAGAAGACGTGCCGAAACTACACCAAGTTCTCGCCGTGATGAGCGGCAGAAAGTCCCAGGCCGAGAAGGTCAAGACGTGGGTCTACCACACGTTTCAGGCTGGCGCATCGTTCATTGGTATGACGCGCCGGTATCATCCGAAAGACGAAGAAGGGGAAGTTTTCCCGCCAGAGTCAAAGCGTGTCCAGAACCGTGTTCACGAACTCCTGAATGAGGCGTACGCGGCTTGGAAAGAAGTCATCGACTCAATCGCCACGGTCGACGAAGGCAACACGGAAGCCCGTGCCGACATCGTCATCGACGGACGTGTGATCGTCGAGTCAGTCCCGGCGACGACACTGCTCTACCTCGAAAAGCAACTGAAAGACATGGCAACGCTCTTCGAAGCGATACCTGTCCTCGATCCGTCATTCGACTGGGTTTGGACGAAAGAGGCGGAATGTTATCGCACACCGGAAAGCGAGACCACGAAGACGCAAAAGGTGCTCAAACCCTTGGTGAAGTACGAAGCGACTCCACAGCACCCGGCCCAGGTCGAGACATTCACGGTCGATGAAGTCATCGGACACTGGAAGAGGATCGACTATTGCGGGGCAATCCCGCTTGAACATCGGAACGCTCTCGTCGAGAGGGCGCGCAAGCTTCGCGATGCCGTTGTCATGGCCCGCGAGGAAGCAAACAGTATCGAAGCCCCTAAGGTAGAAATCGCCGAGGCGATTTTCGACTACTTGGGCGACGTAGGGAACACCGCAGCTTCAGCCTGAGATTCAGACTCCAAGTCCCCGTATGTTGCAGGTGCAAATCCTGCCCCCGGCACTTGAGTTCAACGCCGGGGTAGCCCAAATTAGCAGAGGCGACGGGGCGGTTCAGAATGAAGTTATCGGTGTAAGTTGAAAGGACCAACGCAGGGTGCAATCGAGTCCGACTCGACAAACCGTACCTTCGGATGCCAGTGCAAATCCGGCCCCCCCCGCTTCGCGGGCCAACTTCCGGGGGGGTAGCTCAATAGTAGAGCGCGAGGGACATCAGACTTACGCGAGTCGGTTAAACGGAAGACGTGTATCCTGTTACGGTCAATGGGCAAAGCACAAGCCTGATAAGCTTGGAACGCTAGCAAACCAGACTCCCGTCGGAAGGCGATCCGGCGGGAGTCACACGACGACGTCCAGTGGGGAAGCCGGGGTGTGAGAGTCCTGGTAAGGCCGGTTCGATTCCGGCCGTCGTCACTATGAACTACGATTCCATCTACCTGATCTCGATGATGCGTGGGGGAACCCATGCCATCATGTTTTGGATTTCCGAGCAACTTGTGGATGCTGGGCACGATCTGAGTATATTGAACGACCTCACGTATCTCGCCTCCGATGAAAAGATGAGTCGTGTCGTGTTCAAAGAACGATTTCTCGCTGAGCAGAAAACAATCGTTGCCGGGATTGAAGACATGGCATTCGATGAGGCAGTGTGCAGGATCGACACGCTCGTATCGGCGACTCCGCTTCGCCCCGGCAAGGTAGTTCTCGCCTTGCGTGATCCGTTCAACCTCTTCGCGTCTCGCCTCTTGAATCGAGACGTCTCACTCAAGTTCAAAGCCGGTCGAGCTACACGGCAAGCGATAGCATTCTGGGTAGAGCACGCTAAAACGTACCTGAAAGCCGACGTTCTTGAAATCGAGACGGTCAACTTCAACATGTGGTTCAGTTCGCGAAATTACCGGCAGGGATGGACCGAGACCGTTCTTCAAGTCCCCTTCACCGACTCAGGACTCGATTACGTTTCAGACAGCGGTGGTGGATCATCGTTTGATGGAGAAAGATTCAACGGGAATGCTCAACAGATGGGAGTGCTGGATCGCTGGAAGATGGTCCCCGACCAATGGTATCAGTCCAACTTCCCACCAGAGATGTTCGAGCTATCGAAAGAGATCTTCGGCTTCTGCCCGGTCGAAGCAGGATAGAGCGCTGGGATTCACGGGATGGCTTCGGATGGCGCCCCCCAGCAATCAAAGGCCGCTTGGCAACAAGGAAGCCAAGCGGCCTATTTTTCTTCCCTGATCGACCTGATCTCGGCTTCAACATCCTTTTCCGGCTTGACGCCCCACTTTGCCAGGATGGTTTCCCCGCGTGCAGTGGCGTCCAGAAACTTGCGACTGAATACTTCAACGCCCTGCCGCTGCAAGTAGATCTTGACCCGGTAGTTCCAGACGCAATCTTGAATGTAGCGGACAGTAGCCTCACGATCCTTTGCCCTCGCCAACATCTCAGGCTTTGTGGACGTCGCCGTCTTCGCAGGTCGCATGATGCCATGTTTTCGGCAGTGCCAATAGATCCGCTCGTAAGACATTCCAGCCGAGTGCATCAAGAAGAGTTCCCGGCAAAGTTCAAGCTCGCGTGGATGAACCACGAGATTCCAGACTTTCTTCCACTTCCAACCCTTCTTCTTCCAGTCGAGCATGGGCGGCGCCACCGTTCTGACTGGATTGCCTTTTGCCCGTGATCGCAGACGTCCCTCCAACGACCGTTGCCCGATCAGCTTCGCTTCGAACGCCGCTACTCCCGTGAGGATGTCGAGCACAAGCTTCGAGACGATGTTGTCTTTCTGGATCTCCAGTCCCTCGCTGATGAAGAACACGCGGATCCCTTGGTTCATCCAATTGTCGTACATCGAGACCATGTCTTTCATCCCACGGAAGGCGCGGTCGAGACGGTAGAAGATCAATGCGTCCCCCGGCTGGAGTCGCTCCGTCAACGCTTTCCCGGACGGACGTTGACAGAACTCTTTACGGGACGCGCTCGACTTGTCGACGTAGCAACCCCCGTCTTCAAATTCATGCTGAAGCCTCATTTTGTAGAAGCTTTCTAAGGACTCCTCTTGAAACTCAAGGGAAAGACCCTCGTTCGCCTGCACGAACGTCGAAACTCTGGCGTACCTAAATGCGTGTGGTTCTCTCATCGGTATCCTCCAAAAGAAAACCGGCGGTTGAAGCCGAGACGCGGGGGATCTTCGGGTAAGAAGTTGCGTCTCGGTGTTCGGGTCGCCACAACCCTATCAACCGCCGGAAGGTCAGCCTATTTCATTTTGTACGTGCCACTGTCGTCGTCGTAGACAACCGCCTTGTCGTTGTAGACGCATTGGTACAGCACGTTCCTGAAGTTCTTGCTGTTGGTCTTGTACCCGGCCGCGAGGATCTTTTCGGCCAGTTCGGCGAGAGGATACCCATTCTTCACCTTCCCCAAGATGGCGTGAACCGCGTCCTTGAGACTCGTTGGGTTTTCCGCTTTCTTCACCGGTTTCCGTCTCCTCACGGTCCCCTTGCCGACAAGCTCCTTGATTTCGCGGTCAATGGCGGCGCGTTGTTCCGTCAGTTTCTTCACGCGCCCCCTTTTCTCCGCAAGCTCCTTTTCCAACTGGCCGATCGTCAAATTCCGTGCTGAACTCATAACAGCCCTTTCGTGATTGCCAACAGCAGAAACACCACGGCCCCTACTGCCAGCGAAACGTTAAGGATGACCTCCCCGGTTGTCAGTTCTGAAAGCCGGTATCCTCGCTCTTCCCGGCTACAACGTTGTTTCGTCATGGTTTGCCTTTCGTTTCTGCCCGCGTAACGTGTGTAGGGCAGGGACCGTTTCCCCGCCGCCCGCGTTCCCGCTCACTCCTCGCCCGCGATGACTCGGTACGCTCTCATCTTGCTCAAGTCAGTATCGAACGTGAACGTGCCATTGTTCAATTCGTTTAGACCCGTCCACAAGTCGAGTGATCCCAGAACATTCTGCGCCCGGTCGAGAAATTCCAACCGGTAGTCCCCCTCGCTCAAATCGTCAATCGTCACGCCTTGCTCGATCGTGACGGTCTCAAGAAGCTGCAGGGCGGTCTCGGTACTGTTTAGCCGTCCGTTGCTCATCACTGCCCCTCCCTATGCTTCATCTGCAAGTTCCGCGATCCGTTGTCGTCCTTGCCGTTGCCGTTCCAGGCTCGCATTCCATTCATCAAGATCCTTCAGGTTCTCAATTTCTTGCTCGATTATTCCAGAAAGAACCAATGGATCCAATGCGTCTAACTCCCAGCTTTGATTCCCGTACTTGGCGATGTAACCGTGTGCCCGCGAATCCGTGATCTTGGCTGGATTCGGCGGGGGATCAAATTCGTTGATCTGATCTAAGTTCAAGGCCAATCGTTCGACCCGAATCAACGCGCAACCGAATACAACGAGACGGTCTTCAATATCTCTCGTCATGTCAATCCCGCTTGGATCATGGTCCCCTAAATGGATTATGTACGGTGATTGCCCGGCAGTGCGCCATCGGTCAAGTCGCATCGCCGCCCGCCACATTTCGCTTTGACTCGTGTAGCCACGACAAGAGAAGTATGGAACCGAGTTCTCAGAGCAGACTTCTTCAATCACACCTACCAGAGCGTCTTTCTCGATCCAGACCTCCGGCCGGTATTTTTGGTTCTGCCACATGTCAACTTGATACTGCTGGGAACATGCCCGTAGTATCTCGGCGGGATCATCCCAGCTTGGATGTGTCCGTAAAAACCGCGTACGGTCAACCATCTGTTCCCAGTCGATCAATCCAGCTAGACGGGCATCGTTGACGATCGACCCTAACCGCTTGTAACTCTTATTTGTGTTCGGAAGTAGGTCTCGTGCGACAAACTGGTAGTACAATTGGCGCAGCGTCAAATCGAAGCCCTCTTCCGCGTACTCTCTGATGATCCTGTTCGCAGTGTGAATGATCTCCAGAGAAGGCGCGGAAAAGCGCTTTTCAACGTATTGGATTTTCATTGTTCGTCACTCCGTGGTGGAAATCCCGGCCCCCCGTGCTGTTCCCTGATGCTTAGCTGCGAGTCACCGGGAATTGCACTGAGGGACCGGATTGCCCACACTACTGCTTTTCTACTTTCACTCGCCAGACCGATCCGTCTTCGATTAGCTCGATGTCCAACGCGGGCCAGTCTTTCATCCTCATTGCTTCAGGGGGATTGAACAGCAACACGGCAGGTTCCCCCACTTCACATGCGACTTCAATCGTAGATTGGAGCGCTTTGAGCGCCTGGAATTCCGTACTGCTCATACTACTATTCCTTGAACACCAACGTTTCCCCGTCCCACGGGCATCCGGGGCACTCTTCATCGTGCAGTGTGGCCAACTCGGCGTTGCACTGCTTCAACGCGACTTTGTACCGTTCCCACGCGAGCCCGCACTGCGTCCACTTGGAGCTGTATTCCTTCCATGCGGCTTCGTATCGCTTCACGGCTATGGTGACAGCATTCGGCAGCACGCCCCGCACAGGTCGCAGCCATTTCAGCCGGATCGGTATTTCGCTCTCAGGTTTTCTCGCGATGATCCATGCTATACGGTTAGCGATACGCTCTTCAAGAGGTTCCAGCAGCATATCGTGGTGTAGATGCCACACAAGCACTAGCGGCCCGTTTGGATCGTAGTCGTGGCCTTCGAAGCGTTTAATAACTTCGGCCCGCAGATCGTCATACTTGCTCACAGCATCATTTCTCCTGCTTCGATCCGGTTCAGCGCATCCCGCAAGTTGTTTCGGCACTTCTGCAACAGATCGACGTACGACTTCAGCGGTTTGCCGTCCAATCCTTCCGCCCGCGCGATCTCCTGCGCCCGTTCGGCGAACGGTTTCGCCAATCCCTGCCGAGTCAGACCGATTCTAGCGCATCGGCTCAACAATGGATTCGCGTCAAGCTGGTTGTCGAACAGCGTGTCCTGCCCGTCGTTCGTGGTCGTGAAGATCCACGTAACGTGGTCGGGAATCTCTTCCAGTATCACGAGAAGCTTCGTGATCGTATCTGCCCGCAGCCGATGCGCTTCATTCACGATGAAGGCGCGGCCCCCCTTTTCACCGATGGCTTTGTAAGCGCTCTCTTTCTTCCACGCGCGGACTTGTTCTGCGCTCAATTCACTGCCGTCGATTTCTTCAACGTTGAAATCATCGGCAACGGACTCGGCAATGATGCGGCCGATGGTTGTCTTGCCCGTTCCGCTTTGTCCCGTGATCCAAAGCGCCCGCCCCCCAAGACCGCGACGTTCAAGCGTTCGGATTTGCTTGACCGCTTTCTCTTGTGCAATCACGTCATCCAACGTTCGCGGCCTGTATTGTTCGGCTAACGACTTCATTTCGATCCCCCTTTTCAGTTGTGGCAACTAAAGGGGGGGGAACCAACCCGCCCCCCGTTAGTTATTGTTATACAAAAATCGTGACTGAAAGTCAAGCTACTCCCACGAGTCAGACTTTTGATATTCCGGAAGATTCCGGACGATTGCCCGTCTCAGCATGTCCGCCCGGACTTCCATCGCGTTGTACAAATCCGACTTGACGCAATCCCCCTCA
>Ga0180432_10012063_pt1 | contig 10099 bp, 6 predicted proteins | sample SS_ome_10_FD_132414 | JGI IMG/M metagenome (GOLD analysis project Ga0180432, IMG submission 132414) | Hypersaline lake sediment archaeal communities from the Salton Sea, California, USA - SS_1_MS_2 metaG | ecosystem: Environmental > Aquatic > Non-marine Saline and Alkaline > Hypersaline >...
AGGCACGGATGGTTCTGTAACCAACAATCAAACTAGCCATGTGTTAGATTTTTCTACAGGAACTACAGACGCAGGTAAAGAGGTCACGTTAGATTTCACTTGCCCAAGTGATCCAGTAGGTCAGTATCAACTTATACTAGTGAACGAATCAGCAGTGTCTGATTTAACTGTAAAAGTACAAACTGTAGAGACTAATTTATCTACCACTACTACTACATTATACGCAACGTTAACAGAGGTGACCTGCCCATATTCTGAATCAAGAGCGTATAACATCGAAGGTATACTTAACAAAGCAGACATGCGATTGGTAGCATCTAATGATAGCTCTACATTGGATAGCCAAGGGTTCTATGGGTATGCACGTGTGAAAGAATTGAAGTAATAAATAGAAAGGTGGTGTGTACTTTGAAGTATAATATACAAGCTACTTTGAGTTTTAACGATTCGGAAGTAAGAGACACCTGTTTATCATATCTAACAAGTAACAAACCTGCAGGAAACTCAGAGGACTATTTACAATGTGGAGTATCTAAGTTACTTTTTAGTTTTAACTTTACCGAAACGGATCAGGTATCAAGGGATTCTTTATATGATTATATACTGAGCAATTATGAGGTTAATATAACCAAAATATCTAAACATACTTGTTATCATGAAGAAGATCAAGGTTGTTTAGATTATGTGAGCTATAGCCCACTTGGTGAGGTGATCGATTAATGTTATCTGGTACATACAAAGGGTTGGAGGGCACAAAGAATGTATACCCAAAATTAGCAGATGATTGGCAAGAGTCTAATATTTTAAAAAGAATGGGCAGTGTGTGGGGTGTTGATTTTTCCCGAGATAGAGGTAGTAGGATTTTAGATAGGATTAATAAGCCTTCCGATTTTCCTATACTTAATGCAAACCCTTCTATGGTAGAGGGAGGAGTAGCGTTCAGCAATTGGTCTGTAACAGATGAAGCGTGTTATACTCAGGAATCTTCGTATGACGCGGAAGAGGATGCGGCTAAAATAACAATATCAGCAAGCACAGATACAGATGATATAAAAATAGGACAAACTATCTCAGGTATTAATGCAGGCGATAAAAGTAGTTTATGTGTTTATGTGAAGACATCAGGTAATGTTACATTTTTAGAGAGGTATGACATATTCGGCTCTGGTTCTCGACTAAGTTATACGTCAGGGTCGTGGTCAGCGTATACTAATTGGACTAGGTTAGAGTTAACTGTTGCTAGTGCAGACGTTGGCGCAGATGAGATACGTATATCGCATAGATTTAAAGTTAATAATCCGGGTGATACAGGAACTTTGTGGATAAAGACTTGTGAGGTACGTAGAATAGACTCGTGTGTCTATGGGTATAGTAACCTTATTTCTCAATACGCTGATATGGATACTGATACTGATGGCAGTGGTGAGGTGGATGGCTTTGGTGCTGCAGGTAATAATTATGATGGGACATTTGTAAGAACACTAGACGACGATGCGCAAAAAATGACTATAAGTGGTGGTACTAATTTAAATGAACCTTTTACGTATATTTATACCCAGGATGTTTATTGTGGCGAATATATAAGCGGATCAGTTATGGTTAAAGTAACTGGAGATGTTAAAGCACGAATTGCCCTACAAGCTACCTCTAATTTGCAGGGTGCTGGTGTAAGTGGACTGACGTCTGCTTATGTTGACAGTGAGGAATGGGTTAGTTTAAAGGTGGAAGGCTTGCTTTGTGCCTCAGGGACACTACACCATCAGCTCAAATTACGTATAGCGCCTAATGCTTCGGGAAGTGAGGGTTCAGTGTGGTTTAAACAAGCACGAGTAGTAAGAGCCCCTACCATAAATCGTCCTAGGATTACCTCTACGATTTACGGAGCTACCCCGACACCAAGTGCGTTTAGTTTTGATGGCACTGATGATTACGTAGATATTACAAATAGTAGTATATTAGATCTAACAGACTCACTTAGTTTGTTTGTTATATTTAAGTTGGATTCTTTAGCCTCTGGTTATGATTATATAATATGCAGAAATCATGACAGTGGTGTGCAGTCATCTTACGCATTGCTTGTTGATACAAATAAAGCACTAAGGTTCAGTTTAGAGGGTTCGTATTACGCAACAGACACCATTGTAGCCAATAAGTGGTATATATGCGTAGCTACGTGGGACAGAATATCAGGGGTAACTAAACTTTATTTAAATGGGGTGTTAAAGGACACTAACACATCATCACCGACAACAGTGTTAACCAGTAGACCAAACTGTAATATTGGTAGAAGATTCGCAGGTTATTATTTTAATGGTAAGATAGCTAAGGTGTACGCATTTAACAGAGCGTTGACAGGTGCAGAGGTAACGCAACTTTATAAAATGAATTGTCAGGAATATAAGTAGGAGGGGGTATAGATGTCAGATTTTTACTGGGTAGCAGGAACAGGCAACTGGGCAGACTCTGCAAATTGGAGTAGTGAAAGTGGAGGAGCAGGTGGTCACTCAGAAGGAATACCTAATGCTATAACTGAAAATGCTATATTTGACGCTAACAGTTTTAGTGGCGCTGATCAGGTTGTGACTGTAGCACCACAACTTTTACAAATAGGGGATTTAGATTTCAGTGACGTAACAAACAATCCTACTTTGTCCGTGGTGGATTCCACAGTATCTACTACATATATGGCAATAATTACGTCAGGAAATGTGTATATACCGTCAGGCGTTACTGTAGACTTTAGTACGGATAGAACTGGGAGTCGAGTATTTACGTTACGTGATAGCACAGGAGATAGTGTAAATCATATCAAAATCAATACAGCGTTGAATGGGGTAACAGCATTTACGATAACAGATAAGAATTCTGAGGAAGGTTCTGCTAATATCATAATAGCTGGAGCGTTTAGTGTTCCTGATGGTGATGTTACCATTGATTGTAATGTGAGTGCTATAGCGTCTAGCGTGGCAACAATTACAGCAGGAACTGACATTACCTTAGCTGATAGAGACACTGGGGAAACGCCTGATATAGATTTAGACAATATAACTTTATCGTGTGCCGGGGATTTTAATAACACAATGTCTGAAACGTTTGATGGTGACGCTCGGGGGACTGTGGTTATGACAGGATCATCTGCCACATTTAATGGGGGAGCATATACGTACAACTCATTAACTATTAACGATACGGTTACCTTTAGCACAAGTTGTACAATAACCACATTAGTATTAGAGGCGGCAGCAGTATTGACTTTACCATATGACACCACGCAGGTGGTGACATCTATTACATGCAATGGTACATCAGACGACTTAACAACCATACAGAGTAGTACGGACTTGTATAGAGCACACATACGTATGTCTAACAAATCTAAACAAGTGCTTGATTGGTGTTCGATAAAGAATATATCGTTTGTAGGAACAACGTTATTTAGAGCTACAAACAGTTTTGATCTAGGTGGTAATTTAGGCATCAGATTTATAGATGTCACTTTAACTAATCTATTAAACGATATTGATGTGTCGGCGGACAACGCATTCACCGCAGCACAAAAACTTATATGGCTTAACAACGCAATACGTAGATTATGGAGATATTTCAACGATGAAACAAACTGTGATTTTGATACTATAGCAGATCAAGGTGTGTACGGTATACCAAGTGATATGGATTTTGAGTATATCAATAATGTATTTGTTAGTGACAGCACCACAACGTTAAGTTCCACAACATTGTGGACAGAGTATAAATTCGCAGGTACTGAAGACGAGAAGACAGGAAAATCATGGTATAGATATGGGGATAAGATAGGGTTATATCCTGCACCTACCGAAACAGGGTATCATGTAAGAATTAAATATGACCCTAGATCGTATAAGTTGGCGTCTACTGATATAGAGATACCAAATATTAATCAAGATTTTTTGGATGCTATAAAATACGAAACAATGGCATCAATATCAGGAGCAGGAAGTAGCCCAGATATTGAAGCAAGGAATAATTATAAGCTAGAAGCTATGGACTTAGTTAGACAAGCACAGATGGCTAGAGCAAAGAAGAAAGCAAACAATCCAACACAGCGTATTTCATACAAGGAAGGTTGGGATGACTAATGGCACAGTGGCGACCTTTAAGGTATGAAACAAAAATGATAGCACAACAGTTTGGTAATGGAATAAACACAGGTGTTCCTGCTTTTGATATAAAAGATAATGAGTTAATAGATGTATCTAATATGTCAGGGCATAACTACCCTGCTATAACAACTAGATATGGAAGAACATTCTTATCTGCATCATTAGGTACTGTATCTACACCTAATGGTATAGGGGAGAGAAATAATACAGATTTACATATAATTGACGGTAACACGTGGAAGTATTGGGATATATCGTCTAGTGCTTTCATTGAGCTAACGACACAGTTATCTAGCACATCGGCGAGTATACAGGATTTTGCAACAGGCACAGCTAGATATACTATTATGATGAATAGCACGCAGATGAAATATTGGGATGGGACAAGTAGCTCTTTAGATTTAGGTGATGCGTCTACACCGTATACTAAAATATTCACCGTACACAAAGGGAGAATCTTTGCCGCTAGGGATAATGATATAATGTACTGCGCGGCTAATGATATCAATGATTGGTCTACTGCTAACGACGCAGGGAGTATAGATGTTACTAGATCCAAAGGAGTTATCACCGGTTTAGTTGAGTACAACAATCATGTTATAGTATTCACTGAATTTGGAATGCATCAGCTGTACGGCGACTCGCCGTCAAATTTTGAGTTGGTGGATATAGAAGGCAGTGCTGGTTGCATAAGTCATAGGTCAATAGTTAAATGTAACAAGCGTTTATACTGGTTAAGTTACGATGGTATCTATGAATACAATGGGGCTAGTCCTGTGAAAGTAAGCAGTCAAGTTGACAAGTATGTGTATGGCTTAAACACTACGTATAAAACAAATGTTGTTGGTGGAGCTATAGGCGACTATCTATATATGGCTATACCGTACAATGAAGCTACATCGAATGATACTATTTTAGTTTATGACACACGCCCTAAGAAAAATAATTGGTTTGTAGAAACAGGATCTTTTGTAGATTTTGTTACTATCCAAAATACTTTATATGGTATAGATAGTACTGGTGGTGTTATGAATATGAGAGATACCTCGGCTGAGGATGATAATGGCACACCTATTACGTGGTCTCTAGTAACTAAACCTTTTTCTGATGATACAGTATCACAAAAGAAAAGCTTAAGGGATATTAGCGTAGTATACAAAGCGTCAGCATCTGCTACTGTAAATGCCTCTTTCACAACGAACGTTAATAGTGCAGTGTTTACAAGTTTAGCCGTAAGTACAGATTTCAATTTGACAGATGCAGAATCAAACACAAAGCTTGTTATACCATCTACCGAGCTACAAAACATAGATTGGGTAAGTCATAAATTTAATGGTACAGGACAGTTTTCATTATATAAACTAGAACGCAACTATAGAGTAAAAAGGAAGTGATGTTGTGCCTACGCCTGCTTTTAAGTTATACGAAGGAGACCCTAAGAATACGCTAATTGTTTGGTCTAGAGATTTAAATTACTTATTAAAAAACCTAGATGATGGTAATATCTATTCTACCGAATTAACTCTAGGAACGAATCAAGTAACAGCAAGCAACATTGATTTCGGTACGGGGGCTGATCAAGTAGATGCTAGTGATATACCTGTTACAGATGCAGGAGGGTATTTTGTAGGCGCTACAGTTGAAGCAGTTCAACAGGAGATAGGCGGGTGGATAAACTACTCATCTGGTACAGGAGCGTTGAATATTAATTCTACTGCCACCGTTAATCTTATATTAAACACTACCACATTACTTAGTTTATCAACCGATGGGTTAGCAGTAACTGGGGCATTTGGATGTAATGGTGCTTCTGTACAAACAGCGTACACACTACCCGCAGCGTTATCAACGGCACTGGGTACAGTTCTCAGTTCGGATCTGAATAAGACGAATGGTGTTATAAATGAAATAAGAACTGCGCTGATAAACAATGGTATTTGTGTATAAAAAGAAGAAAGGATGTGGTCCTATTGGCATTGCCGTATTTAGAGTATCTACAAAAAACGAGAGATAAAGTAGTTAGTAAGGGGGGAGATCCTTCTAAATTTGATACTAGAATAAATGACTTGGTTTCCAAGTCTACACCTGAGCAATTAAAAGATCCTTATTATTATCCTTCGGCAAAGCTACTAAGCACAAAACCCATACTGCAAACTGTAGATAGCGTAAAACCTATACAGCAGACTGTGGATAGCGTAAAACCCATACTGCAAACTGTAGATAGCGTAAAACCTATACAGCAGACTGTGGATAGCGTAAAACCTATACAGCAGACTGTGGATAGCGTAAAACCTATACAGCAGACTGTGGATAGCGTAAAACCTATACAGCAGACTGTGGATAGTACGAGATCTCTAAAGAAAGCTAACGAATTCACAGGAATAGCTAGAGATGAAATGAAGTATAAACCTAAATATACTGAGCAGATAGAAAATACACTAGCTGATGTTAGAGGCGCACAGTTTGAATCACAATACGAAACTAGGATTGGGGATATTTTAAATCAGATTAATGAATCTAAATTTCAATATGACCCCATATCAGATTCAGCTTTACAGCAAGCACAGGCACAAGCTCAGCAAAGTGCTATGGAGGCAATGAATCGCAGAGGAATATTAAATTCTACGGTTACAGCGGATAGGGTTGGGCAAGTCACTGCGTCTTTAGTTCCAGAGTATGAAGCTATAGCCTACGATAGATATCAAGATAATCTTAGTAATATGTTTAAGCAGGCAGATTTTCTGAATAGTTTAGACGAACAGGATTACCGTAGATTTGTTGATGACTTAGAACTTAAGTTGAAGGATGTAAATATCTTAGCACAATTAGATGATAGGACATTGAAAGCTACTCAACAAAATTTAGATACTTTATTCAAGGTTGTAGATAGAGTAACAAAAGAGAAGCAACAAGAAATTGACAATATGAATAACGATATAACAAACGCATGGGAACGTGTGGCTGAACTAGGCTATGTAGACAATTCGGCTAGTTTAATCCTAGGGTTGCCAATAGGTACGCCGTCTAAAGAAGCAAGGGAACGTATTGAAGCGCTAGAAGATGAGATGTTTTTAAAAGAACAGGAGTTGGCATACGAGATACAACTAGATGAGTCGAAAAAGAAAACAGCACGACTTAATTTAGAATACGCTGAATCATTGAAGAGAGAAACTAAGCAACAAGAAACAGAAGCCAAAGCACAACAACAAGTTATAGAGAATGAAAGGGATGCAGTATATGGTAATATACTTAGTCAAATTGCAGGATTAACGGTGGACGAAGCCGTCACTCTTATCCAACAGGATGCGGATAGAATCGCAGAAATGATAGGTGGAGAGCGTTTAGTTAAGTTATATGACGTCCTCAGAGATAAGCAAAAAGAAGAACAACGTATCAAAGAAAGTGAGGCAGATGCGCAGTTACAAAGGGAGAAGTTTAGGGAAACAGCGAGATCAAATAAAGCTAGAGAGACGGAAACAGCGAGATCAAATAAAGCTAGAGAGACGGAAACAGCGAGATCAAATAAAGCTAAAGAGGAAAAGAAAGAGGAGGTTACTACTAAGTCTTTTGAGGATTACCTTACATTTATCAATAATAATATAGTTGATAAGGGAGATTTAGCAGACCCAGAAAAGAATAAACAGGCTGTAACAAACTACCTAGAAACATTGTTTAGTCAAGGGGTAGACAACAATATCATAGATCAATTAGCTAGACAATTCGGGTTGTAATAGGAGGTGTTACCTTGTCTTTTACTGATAAGTTGAAAGCGAAAACAAAAACAAATACCAGATTGAGTTTTACAGATAGATTAAAAGCTAAGGCAACAGGGAACAAACTTCTAGCAGAAGAAGCACGCCCTTATAATATCAAAGAATTAACAGGGATGACCACACAACCTATAGATAAACCTAACGTTAGTACCGACGATGATAGATACAAATCTATTATAGATACTATAGAGATGGGCAGGAATAAGTTGCAAGCTTCTCCAGAGTTTCAGCAAGCAGATGCAGAAGAAAGAGCACGATTGGTTTTATCAAATAAGATATCAAATGAAGATCTCGCTTTTAAAAAGCAGTATGAGAACGAGCTTAGACAAAGGCAGTTCCAGGAGCAAAGCAGTGGAGGTAAGTTTATCGATTTAATAGGTAAGACAATCAGAGGTGAGGATACAAAGGATCTAACCACAGGCAGTAAGATAGCTGATATAGGTGCAGGTGTTATAGGGGCAGGTTTACAATTAGGCATGCCTACTGGTCAAGGTTCTGTTGTGGGTTTATCTAATCAAATAGGTAGAAGCGTGTTAGCATCCAAACTGGGAAGCAAGGTAGGATCTAAGGTAGGAAGGTTAGCAATAGAAGGGGCGACCACAACACCCGGGGCTTCTTTATATCAAGCCGGACAGGAACAATTGGGTGTAGGTGATACAGCTAAGAAATTAGCTATTGAGTCGGCGTTAGGTGCAGGTATAGGAGCAGGATTAGGTGTAGCAGGTAAGGTAGTAAAGGAGTCTGTGACTAAAGGCACTAAAGTGATATCTAAAGCTAAAGACACGAAGCATTCAAAGTTAATAGATCAGGTGTATGATAAATATAAAAAAGGTATTATAGAAGAGCCTAAACCTACCACAACTAAAATCGAAAAAACAGACGTTAAACCTACTAAGAATGCTGTACCAGAAACTAAAATACCATCCCCGGAAGAACTTAAAGTTCGTGTGGCTAAGCATAACAAACTCACAGAAGAGACATTACCTAATGATGTTAAGGCTTTAGAACAGATAGTAAGTGAGATGGAGCAGGCACAAAAAAGTGGTATGGTAAAAGTCAATCTACAGTTGTTTGCCAAGGTTAAAGAGAAACTTAAGAAATTAAAGACTAGCAAGTTTTACAAAAACACAATACAGAAAAGTAATATACTGGATGACAAAGATAAAGCTAAGATTGACAAGTCTTTGTTTGCGTACGAGCCTACTACAGAGAAAGTGACGTTAAATAAAGCTAAAAAGTTTATCAATGAAAAAGGTATTGACGAAGCAGAGCAAACTTTGATTAACAAGAGCAAGTTAACTGCCGAGGATACCGATGCTTCTATGATGATAACAGAGAAGTATATACAAGAAGCAAGGAAGACAGGGGATTACTCTAAGGTAAATGACTTCTTATCTAAGATGAGAACTAAACATACAGAGTCAGGGCAATCTATACAAGCGTTAGCTAAGTGGAGCAGGTCTCCAGCAGGATATCTTAAGAAGGCTACGGATGCATTAGAGGAAGGGACAACCAAGAGGACAAAGGCGAAAGGCAAGGATACCATTAAAGATATAGATCGTATTCGAGGACAAATAAATGAAGCTACAAAAGAGGTAGCAGATAAAATCAGTAAAGAGATAGAAGGCACAGAAGTGCATGACGTACTAGCTCGAAAAATTATAAAATATACTGAAAGTCGTGATATACCACAGAAACGAAGAGATACTGTTATCGCTAAAGTAGTAAATGAAATGTATAAAAAATTTAAAGATGTGGCTCCTTCTTCTATAAAAAACAAAACTAGTAGAAGTAAATTGTTGGCTGACGCAATTAAGCATAGGAAAATAAGTGCAGAAGCATGGACTAAAGCTAAAGATGTTGTGCGTGCAAAGTTTAGTGGAGACCCCGAGGCATTAAAAGCCTTAGACGCATATTTTGAGTACGGCACAAAGCCACCTTTTGCGGATAAAACTATTATGGGCGCAGTATCTGAGGGTTTTAAGAATATAGATAATAGCATGGGTAAGATTGTGAAAGATTTTTATTTATCTGGGAAGCAAAGTAAAGACGAGTTAGTTGATTACTTAATAAAAAAGACACAGGTTTCGGGGGAAGATGCTAGAGTATTAGCTAAGTATGTAGATAATAGATTTAAACAATTAAGGAAAGAAGAGGCTGAAAAAAGGTTAAGTGCTTTCTTCG
>Ga0180432_10012064_pt1 | contig 10098 bp, 7 predicted proteins | sample SS_ome_10_FD_132414 | JGI IMG/M metagenome (GOLD analysis project Ga0180432, IMG submission 132414) | Hypersaline lake sediment archaeal communities from the Salton Sea, California, USA - SS_1_MS_2 metaG | ecosystem: Environmental > Aquatic > Non-marine Saline and Alkaline > Hypersaline >...
GATGTGGGTTACAAGCATACTTTGCACGGATTGCTGCCTTTTGTCAACTCAAGCTATGCACAATTTCAGATACACACCCATTTAGAAAACACCCACTCTCATAAACGAGCCCCTCTCCGCTCGACGTTGTCAGAAACAATCGTTTAGGATACAATCAACGCTGATACTGCCGGGCGCAAGGAGCGTAGCTTTTATGTCTGCCCTACCTTTGTCGAGCGCGTTATCGAGAACAACGATTAGCTGACTGATAGATTCTGTTGGGACATGGATTCTTGCAGGTTTTCATCCGTTGTCTCACCGTGAGGAAAAATGCCCGAATCTCAGTTGCGACTCAGGACGCGATCGTTGCCCTCCCTGGTTGGCCTGCTGCTGCTACTCCAGTTGCTGATACCCTACCAGGGCTGGCGGATTCTGCTGGTGGGATTGGGCGGCTTGTGGCTGCTCAGCTACCTGTGGGCCCGGTCGCTGGCGCGCGGCTTGCAACTCACTCGCGAGATGCGCTTCGGCTGGGTGCAGGTGGGCGATCGTCTGGTGGAGCGCTTCACGCTCACCAACGAGGGCCGCGTGCCGGCCCTGTGGGCCGAGGTGGCGGATCACTCCACCCTGCCCGACTACCAGGCCGGCCGGGCGGCCGGCGTGGACAGACAACGCTCCATCCGCTGGCACAAGGATGCGGTCTGCACCCGGCGCGGGCTGTTTACGCTTGGCCCGACCAGCCTGCAAACCAGCGATCCCTTCGGTCTGTATACTGTCACCCAACACTACCACGCTTCTCTCCCCTTGATGGTTTTGCCGCCCATAGTCCCTCTACCGACCATCGAAGTAGCGTCGGGCGGGCGGGCAGGTGAGGGGCGTCCCCGCGCCAATATCTTCGAGCGCACCGTCAGCGCCGCCAGCGTACGGGAGTATCTCTCTGGAGACAGCGTGCGCTGGATTCACTGGCCCACCTCGGCCCGCCACGGCTCTCTCTTCGTGCGGCTCTTTGACAGCACCCCCGCCAGCGACTGGTGGATCCTGCTGGATATGAACCGCTCCGTCCAAGCGGGCGCAGGCCAGGATAGCACTGAGGAGCACGGAGTGATCCTGGCCGCGTCGCTGGCCGACCGAGGGCTGCGGTCGGGGCAGGCGGTGGGGTTGGCGGCGCACGGCGAGCAATTGGTGTGGCTCCCGCCACGCAAGAGCGAGGGGCATCGCTGGGAGATTCTGCGCTCGCTGGCGCTCGTCTCCCTCGGCGAGCAGCCTCTGACCGAACTGCTGGCGCGGATAGGGCCTGACTTGGGGCAGCGCGCCAGCCTCGTCGTCATCACGCCCGCCGTGGATGGAGACTGGGTCGAATCGCTCGTGCCGTTGCTACGACGGGGCGTCATTCCCACGGTGCTGCTACTCGACCCCGTCTCCTTTGGCGGGGCAGGCGATGCGCGTGAGATGGCGGCGCAGCTCTCGGATTTGGAAGTGGCGCACCACACCATAACCCGCGACCTGCTCGACCGCCCCGAGGCCCTGCCTGGTCGGGAGGGACACTGGGCGTGGCGCGTCTTGGGCACCGGGCGAGCGGTCCCGATCCGCCGCCCCCAACGGACCGCCTGGAAAGTGCTGTCGTGATGGAGGGCGTTATCGTGCGGTTGTTGAAATGGATCGTACGCCGGGTGGGGTTGCGGAACTTGTTGTTGCTGGCGCTGCTCGGGTTGGCGTTGAGCAGTGTGGTGTTGGGGCTGGCGGAAGTCATCCGCGGACTGGATACCCGCCAGATATGGTTCGTGACCGTGATCGGCATACTGGTCGGGTGGGGGTTGGCTGCGACGGGGTTGCCGGGGCGTGGGGCCGGCAGCCTGGCCGCCCTGTCCGGCCTGGGGCTGGTCTCTATCCGCATCGGGCGGCTGGGGGCAAAGTTGGCGGCGTTGCTCCGGGCCTTGATCGGGCTGTGCTGGAGTGCGGGGATACAAAGCATCCCGTGTAGTTGGCTGCCGGACGACGCGCCCCTGAATCCACTGCCGGCCGTCGTGGCCGTTCTGGATCTGTGGGGCGACGTGAGCGCGCTGCTGGCCCGTGTGCGTGACTGGGTGCTGGCTCTGGTAGCGGGCGAGCGCGTCTTTGATCCGGTGGCAATTGCTCTTCTTTGGGGGTTGGCCCTGTGGGCGGCAAGCGTGTGGGCTGGCTGGATGGTGCGGCGGCGCGATCAGCCGTTGCCCGCCCTCATCCCGGCCGGCGCGTTGCTGACGATCACCCTCGCCTACGCAGGGAGCGGGTCTTGGGCGTTGCAAGTGTTCCTGGGCGCGACGCTGCTACTGCTGGCGCTGGTGGGCTACGACGTTGCCGTGCGCCGCTGGGAGGCTGCCGGGGTTGACTTTGCCGACCCCGGGCCGGAGCTTGTGGCGACGGTGGCGTTGCTCTCGCTGGCGCTGGTGCTGGCGGCCGTACTGTCGCCCTCGCTCTCGGTGCAAAAGCTGGTCGAGTTTGCGCGGGAACTCGGCGCCGGGCAAACGGAGGAAAGCGTCGAGGCGCTTGCCGAGTCGCTGGGGGTGGAGCAGCAGCCTGGCGAGTCGTCGGGAGCGGCGGGGGGGCTGCCGCGTTACCACGTGATCCGTGCGGGGCCGAGGCCTTCGCAGCGGGCAGTGATGATCGTCAGCACGGGCGACCTGCCGCCCGGCCTGTCTGAGATCATGAGGAGACAGCGGCAGCCGCGCTATTATTGGCGGGCCGCCGCTTACGACAGGTACGTCCACTATGGCTGGCTCACGGGCGAGACGGGACCGTCGGTATCGTACGAGGCCGGCGAACCGGCCATCACGGAAATCCTGGATACCCAGCGAACGGTGCGCCAGGAGGTGCAAGTCGTAGGCGCCCTAGGGAACGCACTCTACGTGACTGGCGCGTTGGTCACGGCCGATCACGACTATCAAGTGGCCTGGCGCTCCCCGAACGACGCCTTCGCCGCGACGATTGACGCTGCCGCCTACCGGGCTGACTCGGTCGTGCCCGTCGTCAGCGAGGAGGGGCTACGGGCCGCCGGAACCGATTATCCAGAAGACTGGGTGCGCGAGCGCTACCTGGCTCTGCCCGATCTGATCCCCGAGCGGGTGCTCTCGCTGGCGTATGATCTGACGGCGACCGAACCCACACCCTACGACCGCGCCCGCGCCATTGAGGCTCACCTGCGAACCATTTCCTACACATTGGACGTGCCCGCTCCCCCGCGCGAGCGGGACGTGGTTGATTACTTTATCTTTGATCTGCAAAAGGGGTACTGTGACTATTATGCCACGTCAATGGTGGTCCTGGCGCGGATGGCCGGCCTGCCGGCCCGCTACGTGACCGGCTACGCCAGCGGCACCTACGACGCAACCAATGCCCGCTACGTCGTCGTCGAAGCCGACGCCCACGCCTGGGCCGAGGTCTATTTCCCCGGTTATGGCTGGGTAGAGTTTGAGCCTACGGCTGGGCTCCCGCCCATCGATCGGCCCGCCGCAAGCCCGTCGCTCGAGTGGCCCGAGCCGGAGGGGGAGCTGGAGCCAGCGGTCACGAGGTGGGAGTCGAGTTCGTCACGGCTGTTTGGGGTGTTGGGTGAGTTGTGGTGGCTAATGTTGCCTGGGACGTTGGCGCTGCTGGTGTTGGCGAGCGTCGCCTGGTCGGCGGCCGATGGCTGGTGGTTGCAGCGCCTGCGGCCGGCAAAGGCAGCGACGACACTTTACGGACGATTGCGTCGCCACGGCCAGCGACTGGCCGCTCCACTGCGAACGGGCGACACGCCCTACGAGTTTGTCGCGTCGCTGGCGGAACACGTCGCTGCTCTGGCGCAGGGGAGGCGCTGGGGTGGGGCGTTAGCCCCTGTCGATCGAGACGCGCGCTTGCTGGCCGGCCTCTACGTGCAGGTGAGCTACAGTCCCCGCGCGCTGACCGGGGCTGATCACGCGCGGTTGGTACAGATTTGGCAGAGGTTGCGTTGGCGCTTGTGGCTGGCGCGGTTGCTGAGAGGCCCTAGGGGCATTGAGGCAGCAGTCGCACTGCTACACAGAGATAGCGGATAAACAACATCCGGCAGAGAAGACGCAGAGATACGCAAGGAAAAGCGCTCTGAGGCTCTCCGTGATTCCTCTGCGTAACAAACGTGTCATACCGTAATGCCCTAGGGATTCTTGGGCCTCTTGGGGTCTAGCGCCGCCTCGGCCGCGTCCAGCCGGGCCAGCGCCGTCTCCCGCCCGATGATGGCGAGCGACCCGAACAGCGGCGGAGCGACTTTTTGGCCCGTCACCGCCCAGCGCACGATGCCGAACAGTTGCCCAGCCCCTAGTTCCAGTTCATCAGCCAGCGCCCGCAGCAACGGCTCCATCGCCTCCGGCTCGAAAGGCTCCACCTCCGCCAGCAAACTCCGCACCCGCCGCAGAGCAATCAGGCTCTCCTGCGGCGTCATCTTTTTGCCCACCAGTTTCTCCACCGGCGGCGTCTCGACCTGGCGGAACAGGAAGGCCGTCCACTCGACAATTTCGTCCAGCCGCCTCAGCCGCTCCTGCACCAGCGGCACGACTTGTCGCAGCGTCGCCAGCGTCTCCTCCGGGCAGGGATCGGGGACCATTCCGGTCTCTTGCCAGAAGGGCAACAGCCGCTCCAGCAGCTCCTCTTCCGGCAACCTGCGGATGCAGACGCCGTTCATCCAGTCCAACTTTTTGTAGGAAAAAGTGGCCGGGGCGCGATTGACGCGGAACAGATCAAAGCGCTCGATCAGCTCATCTCGGCCAAAGATCTCCTGTTCCTCCCCCTCCCCTGGAGACCAACCCAAGAGAGCAAGGAAATTGAACAATGCCTCCGGCAAGTATCCCCGATCGCGGAACTGGGTGACGGAAGTTGCGCCGTGCCGTTTGCCCAGTTTCTTGCCGTCGGCCCCAAGAACCAGCGGCACGTGGCAATAGACGGGATGCTCCCACCCCATCGCCTGGTAAATCATCACCCGCTTGGGGGTGGAAGGAATCCAATCGTCCCCCCGGCTGATGTGCGTGATCTTCATATAATGGTCGTCCACCACCACGGCCAGGTGGTAGGTGGGAAAGCCATCTGACTTGAGGAGCACCTGGTCATCTATGCCGGCGTTATTGAACACCACGTCACCTTTGATGACGTCGGGTACGACCGTCTTGCCGGTCAGCGGGACCTTGAGGCGGATGACGTGCGGCTCGTCGGTAGAAATGGCGCCCGGCGGCAGGTCGCGGCAGTGACGGTCGTACATCGGCGATTTCTTGCTGGCCCGCTGGCGCTCCCGCACCTGATCCAACCGCTCTGGCGTGCAGTTGCAGCGATAGGCCCATCCGCGCTCGATCAGCTCCTCCGCCACCTCTCGGTACATCTCCTGGCGCTCCGATTGGATGTACGGCCCGTACGCCCCGCCGACCGCGTACTCCGCGGCGTTCTCCAACCCCAGCCGCTGCAACTCTTCCAGCCCAGGCCCTTCGTCCCAGTTCAGCCCCAGCCAGCGCAGCCCGTCCATAATGACCGCGACGGTCTCTGGTTGGTAGCGTGTGCGGTCGGTATCCTCGATGCGCAGGATGAACTGCCCGCCCATCCGGCGGGCAAAGAGCCAGGTGAACACCACCGTGCGCACGTTACCGATGTGCGGCTCGCCCGTGGGGCTGGGCGCAAAACGAACTCGAACTGTCATATTTCCTCCAGTGTAAGTTTGTAGGTGGGCAGGCGTCTGCTCCCTAGCCTGGACAGGGCCGCCTTCTATGAGGTAGAGAATAGAGTTGTCGCCCTATCGTAGACTGCTCTAGTGATCCTACATCACACCAGCAATCCTCATTTTGCCGGATTCGAGGCTTCAGCCGGTGCTTTTCGACGTTACGTTCCAAATCCGGCCAAGCCTCCAATCCATTTATTTGCCCATGACATCATGATGAGAATTGCTGACATCACACGGGCTTATGGTACGGCGTGACAAGAATCTGAGGGAATTGTATAATCAAACTGCTTTGTTTCGCCGGGAGGTATTTCGATAGCAGGGCTGGTACATTCAACCCCTACTCCATCAGACCTTGTGTACTGAAACAGCAAATAGTACGTCCCACCCGCAAGATCACCAGAATATCCCTCACTGCCATCGCTTGTAAAGTCTCCGCCGACAGTATAGTCATAGTCAGCAGGGCTGGTTCCCCGGTTTAGTTCGATACGATGATCCGGACCAAGTGGGGTGGCGAAATAGTCCTTTGTAGCTCCATCGGCATCCTCGTACCGAATGACCCCAGTCCAGGCACTGCCAGTGACAGGATGCACCGTTACGTCGAGCAAATAGACGTCACCACTCTCGTTGTGATGATAAGCAAAGTGTGAATCACTACTGCCTTCGGAAAGCGAATACACGTCACCACTCGTTTCCTTTATGAGATAGTAACCACTGCTTTCGTACGCTTTTCCATATTCCTGGTCGCCATTGAACCAAACTTGATAGTGTCCTCCGTCCACCTGTTTTAGATTGTCGAAGGAGTAGGATCCGGTCTCGTCTGTATACAGATTCCACTCTCCAAGCTGGCGATAACTGCTTCCAGTTCTGTCCCAATAGGGTCCTTCCTCGAAGACCGTAATAGCTACGTAAACGTCAGGAACCACATTCCCAGCAGGGTCTCTCACAACTCCTTGAACGGAGAGACTGCCTCCCATCTCTGTATCCACTTGGCCGGTCGGTCGTGGTGTGGGCGTCGGCGTTGGTGAAACGGTCTCACCGCAGGCCGGCGTCACCAATGCGAGCGCCAACGCAGTTAGTGCCAGCAACCCAACCTGTTTCTTCACTTGCTTGCGTAACATCGTTTCCTTCTCCGCATCCAGCAATTCCTGTTTCGGCGTTGATCTGCGTCCTGTTTCCGAAAATCGTAACCCGCCAGTGTCCAGTCAAGTTTTAGAACCGCTTGGTCAACTCGTTGATCCGCTCCACGTGTGTCACGTCGTAGCAGTCGCCAAAGCGCGTCTGGGCAAGCTCTGCCTTGCGGGCCATCAACTCCTCGTACTCGTCGTCTTCCACAAAGGCGACGCAGCGACCGATGCACGACTCGCCGTCCACGAACCGCCAGGGGAAGAAACCGATGGTCGCCCGCCGGTTGCACAGCAGGTCAATCTCCCCGCCCAGGCACTCGGCGTGGATGATGCCGTGCGGGAACATCTCGATGTGCATCAACTGGTACTTGTCGGGCGTGAACCGCTCCGCCAGCGACGCGCCGTACATCTCGCGGAAGACCTGGTCGGCCTCTGCGGCCTGGCGGCCCATCCAATCGCGGATGATGGTGTTCATGGGGTGGTCGGCGCTGCCACAGTCCACACCGATCCAGCGGATCTTTTTCCGCCTGGCCCACTCGGCGAACTCGCGGTCGGGGCCGGGATGCTGCACCATGTAGCGGATCTCGTCGGCGGTGGGATGGTCCCAGCCAAAGTGGTGGTAGCCGGTGTGGATGATGAGGATGTCTCCCTCCCGCACCTCCACCCGCTCCTCGACCATCTCTGAGGTGTAGATTTGATAGTCGCCGGTCGCGTCGGAGAGATCCACAACCGCCCCCGGCCCCACCAAAAAGTCGTTCAGGTCGAGCGCGGCGATGTCTTTGCCGGGGGTGTAAAAGTGTATCTCGCCATCCAGGTGAGTGCCCAGGTGGTTGGAATGGGTGAGCAGCTGCCCATTGGCTCCGTTGGGAGCCAGCCGCTTAAAGTATTTGATTTGTAGCGGCTCGTAGGTGGGCCACGGCGGCGTGCCGATGCCCAATGGAACGGTCAAATCTATCATTTTCATCGTTTTACTCCTTTTATTAACTACCACCGGAGACGCGGAGAACACGGAGAAAAATTGAGATACTCATCGAATTTGCGAAAATTGTGCTTAACAATTGATCTCTCTGACATCAATGTCAAATTCTCTGCACCCTCCGTGTCTCCGTGGTGAAATCCTCTATGCGCAATTCGGGCTGAAATCTTGCCTCCAATGAGTTGACATAGATCGTTTGAAAGTCACCGTCGCTGAATCCGAACACGTTCGAGAGCAGTTCGTACTCTGACACCATGCTACACTCGAACGGGCCGGGATCATCGGTGTTGATGCTAAAGCTGAGGCCCAACTCGCGGGCCAGGCGAACGGGATGTTCCTCGATGCGCGCGACGCTGCCTGTCTTCAGGTTGCTGGTCGGGCACACCTCGACGTGAATGCCGCGCTCCCGAACGAGGTCGAGCAGTCTCTCGTCCTTAAACAGACTGACGCCGTGCCCGATCCGGTGCGGGTAGCCGTGATCCAGGGCATCCCAAACCGATTCCGGCCCGCACCACTCGCCGGCGTGGATCTCGATGCCCAGCCCGGCCTCGCGCAATTTCGCCATCGTCTGTTGGAAGGGTTTGATTGGATGGTCCTGTTCCGGACCCGCCACAGCAACGCCAAAGATCAAACCGGCTTCGTAGAGCGCCACCAGTCTCTCGGCCAACTTGGCAACTTTGTCAGGGAAAGCGTCGCGTCCAAAGACGACCAGCAACTCGACCTGAGTGCGACCCGCCTCTTGCTGATTGAGCCACTCCCGAAAAGCCCGGACCTCTTCCACCGCCTCGGCGGTATCCTGCGGAAGCCCACCAGAAGGGAGCATAATTTCCGCATAGCGCACGTTCTGTGCCTTGAGCCGCTCGACGTATTGGCCGAGTATCGGGTAGAAAATTTCCAGCTTTCCCTCAATCGGGTCAATGAAATGCCACCAATTCCAAAAGCTGTCCAGGTCACAGATCGGATACGCCCGCTCGAACTCGCGCGGATCAATGGGAAAGGTGGGATCATCCCGGCGAATATCCCGCACCATCGCCCGATCCAGTACGCCGTCTAGGTGGCAGTGGAGTTCGACTTTGGGAATCGCTTTCCAGTCCATCTGGTCACACGCTCTGGCGTATCGCCCGTTTTCTCCCCTGTACGATCCCTTCGATGGAGTAGATGAGGAGCGCAGTCCATATCACGCTAAACCCGATCACCCGTGTTTCCGTAAATTCCTCTCCATAGACCAGCACTCCCAGGAGAAACTGAAGCGTCGGGGTGATGTACTGCAAGACTCCCACCGTAGCGAGCGTGACCTGTCTGGCGGCAGAGGCGAACAGGAGCAGGGGAAACGCAGTGGCAACGCCGGTCAGCGCGAGCAGGGCGCTAGTCGTTATCCCCGCGTGCCCAAAAGAGGCGCTGCCCGTCAACTCGGCGTAAACCAGATACGCCAGCGCTGGTGGAAACAGAAAGGTCATCTCCAGCATGAGCCCTTCGAGCGATCCCAGCGGCGCTGTCTTTCTCAGCAAACCGTAGAGGCCAAAGCTGACGGCCAGCGTGAGCGCGATCCAGGGGAACGCGCCGTAACCCAGCGTGAGGAAAACCACCCCACCGGCCGCCAACCCAAGAGCCACCCACTGCCACAGCCGGAGCCGCTCGCGCAGAAAAATCACGCCCAGGAACACACTGAGCAACGGGTTGACAAAGTACCCCAGACTCGCATCCACCACGTGGCCCGTGTTTACCGCCCAGATGTAGATGAACCAATTGAGCGCCAGGATACCGGCGGTGACCAGGAACGTGATCAGCGTCGCCGGGCGTTCTCTCACCTGACCTAGCCAGCGCCAACGCTTTTTCCAGATCAGAACGAGCGCGACGAACACGAATGACCAGATCATGCGGTGACAGATGGTCTCGAGAGCGGAGACGGCCTGAATGGACTTCCAATAGACCGGGAGCACTCCCCAGAGTGCGTAAGCGCCGATGGCAGAAATAATTCCGTTTTTCATCTCGTTCAGTATATGACACTCCCATGAACGGGCCCTTTATGCTTGCCGAGCCCGAGCAGATATTGCGTAGGCAAAATGCCCCTCCGCAGATATTGGTCGTTGGCCGTCACAAGTATAACACACATTCACCAGAAGCGTCAAATGCTCGCGCGCTTGACCCGCTTCACCTTCGATACTATAATGAGATCCGATCTAAAAGTGCGTCGCGGGAAGCTGCTTAGTACAGGTTTCCGTTAATTCGTGCCGAGTTTTTCACACTCACACCGGCCTAAAGAGCCGGTGTTAGGGCACTTTTCGGCCAATTTGTGGGCCTAGCGCCGCCTCTTCTATGGCTGAGAATCA
>Ga0180432_10012065_pt1 | contig 10098 bp, 7 predicted proteins | sample SS_ome_10_FD_132414 | JGI IMG/M metagenome (GOLD analysis project Ga0180432, IMG submission 132414) | Hypersaline lake sediment archaeal communities from the Salton Sea, California, USA - SS_1_MS_2 metaG | ecosystem: Environmental > Aquatic > Non-marine Saline and Alkaline > Hypersaline >...
CGTAGCCTGCTCCACTCCCGCTGGCGTCACGTCCTGATCCTGGTTCCGCTCGGAACCGGCGTCGGGCTCGTCGTCGGGCTCCTCTTCAGGGACCTCACATTCGGGATCGCCGTCGGCGCGGGATTCGGGGCCGGATTCGGCCTGTTGTTCGCCGCGCGGAACCCGCGCTAGAGCGGCGCCGGACACTACAGATTCGGGAAGCTCCGCTCGATGATCTTCTCCAGGTTCGGGAGGCCGATTTCCTGAAGCTCGTAGCGGACGCGCGTCGCCGGGACGTCGAACGTCAGCAGCCGGCCGAGATCGATCGGCGTGCCGATCACGACGGCTTCGCACTTGGTCCGGTTGACGGTCTCCTGCAGGTCGCGGATCTGTCCCTCGCCGTACCCCATCGCGGGAAGAAGGCGCCCGATCTTCGGGTACTTCCGGTAGGTCTCGGCGATCGAGTCGACCGTGTACGGACGCGGGTCGATGATCTCCGCCGCTCCGAAACGCCGCGCGGCGATGACGCCCGCTCCGTACTCCATCTCGCCGTGCGTCAGCGTCGGCCCGTCCTCGATGACGAGGACGCGCTTGTCGCGAATCACGCTCGGGTCGTCGACTTGAATCGGCGATGCGGCCTCGATGATCGTCGCGTGCCGGTTCATCGTGACGACGTTCTCCCGGACGAAGTGAACGTCGTCGAGCGAGGCGGTGTCGACCTTGTTGATCACGACGACGTCGGCCATCCGGAGGTTGACCCCGCTCGGGTAGTAGAGGAGCTCGTGCCCCGCCCGGTGCGGGTCGACGACGACGATCGAGAGGTCGGGCCGGTAGAAGGAGAAGTCGTTGTTCCCGCCGTCCCAGATGACGACGTCGGCCTCCGCTTCGGCCTGCCGGAGGATCTTCTCGTAGTCGACGCCGGCGTAGACGACCGTCCCCGCGGCGATGTGCGGCTCGTACTCCTCGCGCTCCTCGATCGTGCACTCGTGCGCGTCGAGGTCCTCGTAGCTCGCGAACCGCTGGACCTCCTGCTTCACGAGGTCCCCGTAGGGCATCGGGTGCCGAATGACGGCGATCTTCTTCCCCTTGGCCTTCAGAATCCTGCTGATCCGCCGCGTCGTCTGGCTCTTCCCCGAGCCGGTCCGGACCGCGGTGACCGCGATCAGCGGCTTCTCCGGCTCCACGAAGGTAGACGCAGGGCCGAGGAGCAAGAAGTCGGCGCCCGCCGCGTTCACGATCGCCGAACGCTCCATCACGTACTGGTTGGAAACGTCGCTATATCCGAACACAACAATGTCGACGTCGAGATCGCCGATCAACTTCGAGAGGTCGCTCTCAGGATGAATCGGAATCCCCGCCGGATAGAGGCTCCCCGCCAACTCCGGAGGATAGACTCGTCCTTCGATGTCGGGGATCTGCGTCGCCGTGAACGCCACAACCTCGAAGTCCTCTTGATCACGGAAGTAGACGTTGAAATTGTGGAAGTCGCGCCCGGCGGCTCCCATGATGATGACGCGCCTTTTCATGTTCAGATCCCCCTTTCGTCTCGCGGGCGGGATTATACGCAAGCGAAAAAGGAGCGTCCACGATGCAGTTGTGTACCCGATCCCGTCGACATATGATCCCGTCATGTCGCTAGCGAACCTGATTACGCTCTCGCGAGGACTGATGATCGTGCCGGTCGTCGCGCTTCTCGCGTCCGGCCACCGATGGGCGGCGTGGTGGCTGTTCGGCGTGGCGTGCGCGACCGATCTGGTCGACGGGTTCGTCGCTCGCACGCGGGGCGAGGTCACGCAGCTCGGCAAGGTTCTCGATCCGGTCGTCGACAAGCTGCTCTACGCCGCGGTCCTGTGCACCCTGTACGTGATCGGAGACGTTCCGGCGTGGGCGTTCGCCCTCTTCCTCGTTCCGCAGGCCGCGATCGGCCTCGGCGCCCTCGCCTTGCGGGTGCGAAAGAACGCCGTTCAGCAGGCGAAGCTGCCCGGGAAGGCCGCCTCGGCGCTCGCGTTCGTCGCGCTCGCGTTCCTCATCGTCGGCTGGCCGGGCGGGATCGAGATCTTCTACGCTGCCGTCGCCGCGACGTACCTTGCGGCGATCGATTACGCGATCTCGGGAGCGAGGCTCGAGAGGGACAGCGCGTAGCGGCAGCACGCCAGAATGAGCGATCGGCCGCTCACTGCGCGTCGACCGGCCCCGGAACTCGAGGCCAGGGAAGCTTCCCGTAGGGATAGTCCGGAAACCCTTCCGGAACGGGGGCTTCGAGGCGAAGCTCCTCACCGGTACCGGGGTGCCGGAGCACGAGCCGCCACGCGTGCAGCATCATTCGCCCGTCCTCGGTAGTGGCGCCACGCGTTCCGTACGTCTCGTCACCGACGACCGGATGCCCGATGAATCGAAGGTGGGCTCGGATCTGATGGGTCCGGCCGGTCCGCGGGCTCACCTGAAGCAGCGTCGTGCCGCTCGCGCGCCGAAGGACGCGGAACTCCGTCCGCGCCACCCGGCCGCGCGGCTCGACCGTCATCCGCCTGGGACGGGCGGGGTCCCGGCCGATCGGTGCGTCGATCGTCCCTTCGTCCTCTTCGATCTCCCCCTCGACGACGGCGAGGTACGTCTTGGCGATCGCCCGATCGGCGAACTGACCCTTGAGCGAGTCGAGCGCGGCCTTGGTCTTGGCGACGACGATGATGCCGCTCGTTCCCTTGTCGAGTCGGTGGACGATCCCGGGACGCGCCGGATCGTCGCTCTCCGGCAGCTCGCGCGAGGAGAGGAGCCCTTCGACCAGGGTCGTCGCATTCGTTCCGGCGCCGGGGTGAACGACGAGACCCTCCGGCTTGTCGATCGCGATCAGGGCGTCGTCCTCATAGAGGATCGAGAGAGGAAGCGGCTCGGGCTCGAGAGGCGGCGTCTCCCGAAGGCTCCAAACGATGACTTCCCCTCCGCGGAGACGGCGCGCCGGCTGACGGACGGCGGCCCCCGAGACGTGGACGTTCCCGTCGCGTATCTCTCGCTGAATCGCGCTCCGCGACGCATCGGGGCGGACGGACGCGAGGAAGCGGTCGAGCCGCATTCCCACAGCCCCCTCGTCCGCGATCGATTCGATCCGCTCCATCGCCCTCCTCGAAGCCCTTTCGGATTTGCTCCAACGCCGTACCACACGTATAATACGAAGTTCCCACGAGTACTGGAAGGGGAAGATGTGAGGGGTCGCCCCAGGGCGACCGTCATTGTTTGATGGGACGAAGGAGTGGGACGATGGGCGTCGAGGGCGCTCCGTCCGATTGCGAACATGAACATCGAGTTCATCGAAGCTCTGGAAGAGATGGCCAAGGACAAGGGGATCCCGCGCGAGGATCTCTACGACGCCATTCGGAAAGGGCTCGCGGTGGCCTACCAGGAAGAGCACGAGACGGAGGAAGAGGTCGAAGTCGAGATCGACGAGCACTCCGGCGACATCTTCATCAACGGGGAACGGATCGAGCTCTCCAAGTTCGGACGGATCGCGACGAAGAAGGCCGAAGAGGCGATCCGCCAGGAGATCGTCCAGCGCCGGCGCGAGATCGTCTACAACCTGTACATCCACCGGGTCGGAGAGATCATCAGCGGATCGATCCACCGGTTCGAAGGGAAGGATGTCTGGGTGAACCTCGGCGAGGCGGAGGCGATCCTGCCCGAGGCGGAGCGGATCCCGGGAGAGCGGTACCACGCCGGGCAGCGTCTCCGCTGCTACTTGGTCAGCGTCGAGCAGACGCAGGGAGATCCGAGAATCGTCCTCTCCCGCGCGTCGCCGAAGTTCGTCGAGCAGCTCCTTCGCCTGGAGGTCCCGGAGATCGACGACGGCGTTCTCGTCGTGCGCAAGATCGCGCGCGAGCCGGGGAGACGGTCGAAGGTCGCGGTGGAATCGCTCGATCGGAACGTGGATCCGGTGGGGACGTGCGTCGGCGCCGGCGGCGCCAGGGTGCGTGTCGTCACGCGCGAACTCTCCGGGGAGAAGATCGATCTCGTTCGCTGGAGCGAAGACATCACGCAGCTGTTGAAGAACGGCCTCGAGCCCGCGTCGGTCATCTCCGTCGAGTTCGACGAGGAAAAACGATCGGCGAAAGTGCTCGTCCCGGATGACGAGCTGTCGCTCGCCATCGGCAAGGGAGGGCAGAACGTTCGCTTGACTGCAAAGATGATCGGGTACGACATTGAGGTGGGAAGCCCCTCTGAGGCAGGGGCCTAGGACCAGTCACTTCGAGCGCTATGCCACTCAGAGAGCGGCTCCTCGGCGGCGCGTTCCGGGTTGGACGTTACTACGCGTGGTGGGTCCTGATTGTCGTCCTCGTTCTGACGGGAGCCGGCGTCTACTACGTTCGAGACATCCCGCTGCGCAGCTCGCTGTTCGACCTCCTTCCGACTGACGATCCGCTGATCGACGAGTATCGCCGGAACGAGCAGTTCTCCGCGCAGACCGACTACGTCGCCCTCTTGATCTCCCTCGACCAGGCCGAACAGGTTCCCCGAGAGGAACGGGCGGACGTTTTGCTCGGCGTCGCTGAGGCGATCGCCGTCTCGCTGAGGGACGACCCGGAGTTCGTCGACGTCCGCTACCTTCACGAGATCTCGCCGAGCATCCCGGACCAGTACCTCCACCTCTTCGAGCTCGACACGGAAGAGCTCCTACAGATCGAGGAGAGCGTCGATCTCGCGCGCGGGGCGATCGCGGGAGGCGACGCGCTTTCGTTCGCGAGCGGCGAGATGACGCTCGGCGGCGCGTACCGAACGATCGGCCGGACCTTCAACGAGACCCTCTATCGAGGCGAGCTCTCCGACGCGATCAGTTCGGCGAGTCTCGGCCAACTCCAGCCTCAACTCGACTCGATCAAGACGCTGAACGACGGCGTCCTCCAAGCGATCGACGGACTGGACCGACTCGGACCGGTGACGTCCGCGGTCGAAGCCCTGACGGGGATCTTCACGCCGACACCGGAGCAAACCTCTCGCGGGCCGACCCCGTTCCTGTCGCGGGACCGATCCAGGCTGCTGATGACCGTCCAGCCGCGGTACCCTTCCCAGCGAGGCGTCGAGTACTCGACACTCGTCACCGAGAAGGTGCGCGGGGCGATCGCGCAGGCCGACCCGGCGGCGTACGGGGCCCGCGTCGGGATGACGGGGACCTACGTGTTCAACGAAGGGACGAACCGCGTCGTCAACGCGGACATGATCCGCACGACCGTCATCTCGTCGATCGGCGTCTTCGTGATCTTCCTGCTCGCGTTCGGCTCGGTCTTCTACACGATCGTCGCGATCGTTCCGCTTCTGATCAGCGTTGCGTTGACGATGGCCTGGGCGAAGCTCGCCGTCGGCGGCTTCAACCTGGTGACGACGTTCCTCCCCGCGCTCGTCCTCGGCCTGGGGATCGACTACGCGATCCACCTCATCTCCCGCTACGCGGAGGAGCGCAGCCGGGGTCGCTCGCTCAACCAGGCGCTCCATGCCTCGGTCTTGCACAAGGGAACGGCGTCCTTCGTCGCGGCCGCCACGACCTCGTTCGTCTTCCTCGGTCTCCTCGCCGCTCGGTCGAGAGCTCTCTTCGAGATGGGGGTGATCTCGAGCGTCGGCGTCATGATCGCGTACCTCGTGACGCTCGTTCTTCTCCCGGCCCTGATCACGCTTTCTCACTACCTCTTCCGCCACCGTCACCGCGGCGAGGCGATCGCCAACCGCGCAGCGAAACTCACCGGGGTCTTCCGCTTCGTGACGGGCCGAGGGCGCACGATCTTCGTCATCGTGCTCGTCCTCACCTTCTTCGTCACGTTCCAGGCCGCGCAGACCTCGTTTGTCTTCTCGAGCACGGACCTGGTCCCGCGCGTGGAGTCGCAAGAGGTGATGGACGAGATCCTCACCAACTTCGAGGTCAGCCCAACCGGAATCGGGAGCTTCTTCACGTTCTACGCATCGAGCGAGGTCGAGCTCCGTGAGGTTGTTGCTCGGCTTTCCCAGAGCGAGATGGTGGAGACGATCGACTCCGCGGTCGGGATCCTCCCGGTCGATCTCACCGCCCAACAGGAGACGCTCAACAACCTCGACATCGGTGCCTACGTCGGACAGCTGAAGATGATCGAGGATTCGTTCGGAGAGCGACCGGCGATCCTCTCCGAGATCCGCGGGCTCCTCGCGCAGTTCGCACTCCTCCAGTACGGCGCCTCGCTCAACGGGCTCATCGGAGTCGCCATCGAGAGCGGAGACATCTTCGAGCAACTGCGGACGATCCAGCTCCGCCTGAACGAGCTCGACGTTGCGCAGGCCCAGGCGAGCGTGGCCTCGCTCCGCGCGGCCCTCGAAACGCTCGACACGAACCTCGAGGGACTGCGCGATCTCCCGCCCGTCGAGGCGCTCCTGCGAGAGATCCTCCTCGCCTATCCGGAAGGAATCCGCTCGCGCTACTTGACCTCAGAAGGGGACTTCGTCATCCAAGCCCGGGTCAGCCGCAGGATCTACGACGGGACCAACCTGGCCGACTTCGAGCAGTTCGCGGCATCGTTCTCCGACGACTATTTCGGGATGCCGCTGGTTGCAAAGAGGCTCGAGGACTACATGAAGCGCGACTTCTACATTTCGACCGGCCTCGCCCTGGTTCTCATCCTCGTCGTCTTGCGCGGGAGCCTCCGGAAGTGGTCGCACGCGCTTCTCGCCTCGACCCCCCTCATCCTCGGATACATCTGGATGCTCGGAGGGATGCGCCTCTTCTCGATCGACTTCAACTTCCTCTCCATCGTGATCTCCCCGCTCCTGATCGGCATCGGAGTCGACAATGGAATCCACTTGCTTCACCGGACGATCGAGGAGCGGCTCGTCGACCCCGACGGAGCGATCGTGCGCGGCACGAGCGTGACCGCGGTCGCCGTGATCGTCACGTCGCTGACGACGATGCTCGTCTTCGGCAGCCTTCTCGCCGCCCGCACTCCCGGGCTTCGAATGCTCGGGATCTCCGCGCTACTCGGGATCGGCTTCGCACTGGTCTTCAGCCTCGTCTTCCTCCCCGCCGCGCTGAGTCTCTCGCGTAGAGGGCGAGTATAATCGGGTGGTGCGGGGGATGAAGGGAAGTGAGCTAGAGTGCTCTTGAACTACGTCGGCTGGGGAGTCAGTGTGATCGCCGCAGTCGCGATCGGCCTCCTTATCGGGAGCGTTCCGAGGCGCCGCAAGGAAGAGAAGCTCCTCGCGGCCGCCCGCGAAGAGGCCGACCAGACGAAGAAGGAGAGGCTTCTCGAGGCGAGGCAGCAGATCCAGGAGCTGCGCGAAGAGCTGGAGGAGCGTTTCCAGCGCCGAGAGGAGGAGCTCGCGCGTGCCGAGGAGCGCGTTCTCGGCCGGGAAGATCGCCTCCGCGAGAAGTCGTCACAGCTGGAGAAGACCGAAGACTCGCTACGCGAGGACGAAGAGGCGCTCGCGAAGCTGAAGGCCGACGGCACACAGCTCCTCGAGGCTGCCAAGACCCAACTGGAGCGAATCGCGGGCTGGTCCGAAGAGGAGGCCCGCGAGCATCTCCTCGGCGTTGTCGAGTCGGAATCGCAGCGGTTCTTCTCCAGGAGGATCGAGGAGATCGAGCGTCGGGCGAAGGACGACGCCGAACAGCGGGCGGCCCACGTGATCGCAACGGCCGTGCAGCGATACGCAGCGGAGTACGTGGAGGAGAACACGGTGAGTTCCGTGCCTCTCCCGTCCGAGGACTTCAAAGGGCGGATCATCGGACGCGAAGGGCGGAACATCAAGACGTTCGAAGCGCTGACCGGCGTGGAGCTGCTCGTCGACGACACGCCGGAGATGGTGGTCCTTTCGTGCTTCCATCCACTGCGAAGGGAGACCGCGCGAATCGCGCTGTCGCGACTGATCGAGGACGGACGAATCCACCCCGCCCAGATCGAGGAGAAGGTGCAGCGGGCGAAGGCCCACCTCGCGGAGCGCGTGAAGGAGGAGGGGAAGAAGGCGGCGTTCGATCTCGGCATCGAGATCCACCCTGAGCTCGCCACCCTTCTCGGGCGCCTCCGCTATCGAACGAGCTACGGACAGAATCAGCTGACCCACTCAATCGAAGTGTCGACGATCGCCAAGATCCTGGCCGACGAGCTCGGTCTCGACGCGAGCCGCGCGAAGCGCGCAGGACTCCTGCACGACATCGGGAAGGCCGTCGACCACGAGGTGGACGGTCCGCACGCGCTAATCAGCGCGGACCTCGCGAGGCGGTACGGGGAGTCGAAGGAGATCGTCCAAGCGATCGCCGCCCACCATGAGGACGTCGAGCCGACGACCCCCCTGGCGATCCTGATTCAAGCCGCGGACACGCTGTCGGCCGCCCGCCCGGGCGCGCGCCAGGAGACCTACGAGCGCTACGTGCAGCGCCTCCACGACCTGGAAGAGCTCTGCAGTTCCTTCCCCGCCGTGCAGGAGGCGTTCGCACTTCAGGCGGGCCGAGAAGTGAGGATCATGGTGCACCCGGATCGGGCGAGCGACGACACGTCGGCGAAGCTCGCCTACGACATCGCCCGAGCGATCGAGGAGGAGCTGAGCTACCCGGGCGAGATCAAGGTGAACGTCATCCGACAGACACAGTTCACCGAGAGTGCGAAATAGCGAGAGGTTGCGACGTTGAGTCAAGTCTTGAAAGTATCGTCCTTCTCGGACCCATCGGCGGCCGCGGGAGCGATCGCGAACGGGATCCGCGAGACAGGCTCGGCCGAGATCCAAGTGATCGGACCGCGCGCGGTCAACCAGGCCGTAAAGGCGATCGCGATTGCGCGAGGGTACGTGGCAGCGAGCGGCATCGACGTGTACTGCGTTCCAGCGTTCGCGAGCATCCGAATCGGCGACGAAGAAGAAGAGAAGACGGCAATCCAGTTCGTCGTTCGAAGCCGCCACGGGCTCCACGGAGGGAAGTGGCCGAGCAGCGGGATCTGAGACGCGGGTCCCCCGGAGTGAGTTCTTGTCCGGGCTACGCCGAGTCAGTACCATTCCGGCAATCCGCCGGATCCGAATCAAGGGGAGTGAGCTGCCGCAATGTCTAGGTTCTTCCATCGTCACCAGAAGACGATCATCTGGGTCGTCGTCCTTGCGTTCCTCGTCGGTGGTGGGGGACTACTCACCCTGAACCAAGCTGGCGTCTTCCGGTCGTCGTCCTCAAGCTCCGACGAGACGGCGGTAACCTACGCCGCCCGCATCAACGAAGAAGAGGTCTCGATCGCTTCCCTCGACGCGATGTCGAACCGACTCTTCAATCAGTACCAGGCCCTCTACCAGCAGATGGGGCAGGACGCGAACACTCTGCTGGAAGGGGCAAGCGGAGCGTTGTTCCGACTGCGCCTTCAGGCCGACGCGATGAGCGAGCTGATCAAGCGCGTGATCTACGCGCAGGAGGCGCAGAGGCGCGGCATCCAGATCGCGAGCGCTACAGTCGAGGCCCAAGTCGCCGCCGAGTACAACAACCTCCTGCAGCAGAACGGGATCACCGAAGCGCAGCTTCAAACCTATCTCGCACAGCAGGGAACCTCCCTCGACGCATTCAAGGCGTCGATCCGATCGGAGATCCAGGCCAACCTGATCGCGGAAGGGGTTCGCCAGAGCGTTGCCGGACCGATCGACGCGACCGACGAGGAACTCGAATCCTACTTCGAGACGAACATCGTCCGATACGACGTGGCCGAGCAGGTTCAGGCGTCGCACATCCTGGTCAACGACCTCGAGACGGCCCGCGAAGTCGCGAACCTCTTGCAGGAGGGGGCGGACTTCGCCGAGCTCGCGAGCGTCTACTCGACGGACGAGAGCACGAAGGAGAGCGGCGGAGATCTCGGCTGGTTCGAGCGAGGAACGATGATCCAGGCGTTCGAGGATGCTTCGTTCGCGCTATCGATCGGCGAGATCAGCGAGCCGGTCGAAACCCAGTTCGGGTATCACATCATCAAGGTCACCGATCGGAAGAAGGCGCACACTCCGACCCTGGATGAGGTCCGAGATCAGGTCCTCGCCGACTACGAAGTCGAGGAGATCGATCGCAGGGTCACCGACTGGTACTCCGGCATCTTCGACGCGAGCGAGATTGACATCGCCTTCCCGTTGGTTCACGCCTACGTCGTGAAAGAGCGTGATCTC
>Ga0180432_10012066_pt1 | contig 10097 bp, 10 predicted proteins | sample SS_ome_10_FD_132414 | JGI IMG/M metagenome (GOLD analysis project Ga0180432, IMG submission 132414) | Hypersaline lake sediment archaeal communities from the Salton Sea, California, USA - SS_1_MS_2 metaG | ecosystem: Environmental > Aquatic > Non-marine Saline and Alkaline > Hypersaline >...
AAGCTTCACCGATTGCTCATCTTGATTGGGTTAATGAAGTTGGTGTAGATGGGCAAAGCGGCAGAGTGCAAATCGGTGCTTATGATACAACTGTTCAGGCTGGGATATATACAGTCGACTTGAATTTTGAAGCTGGTTTTGATGCTTATGACGGCCTATACTATGGATACTGCATTGAGGATGAGCCGAGTGCTTCCAACTCAAATTATGACTTTTACGTTGCTGAAGGAAGCTTTGACCGATATGAAGCGGCTGCCTACCTTTTCAACCAATATGGGAGTTCTGTATCAACCCAAGCACAGAAGGCAGGCTTACAGTTGGCTATCTGGGAAGCTGTTCTTGATTACCAGAATTATAATTTGGCTCAAGGGCAAGGAAATTTCTATGTATATAATGGTCATTTTGCTGACGCTCTCCCGGCTGCCACTACGTATTTAGGCAGTTTAGTATCATTTAATCCGACTACCTTTGATGCTTCAGCATATGGTTTGGTATCCGATGACAATCCTTTAAATGAGGGGCCGACGCCAGATCAAGATTACATCGTCCGTAATCCTATTCCCGAACCGGCGACAATGTTTTTGCTTGGAGGAGGACTTTTTGGTTTGGCATTTGCGGGTAAGAGGAGAAAATTAGTTTAAATAGGTTAACTTTTCGAAAAGTTAAAAAGGGGAGCAGGCGGTAGCACCCCTGCTCCCAGAAACAAAAAATATATGAAAGGAGGTGAAAGAATGAGAAGAATAGTTATAAGCTTAGTTTTTGGTTGCCTGGGCCTGTTGCTGCTCAGTCAATCTGCCGGGGCGTATTACATAAACGATACCCGAGATTATTTACCAACGATTACGAAGGTACCGGTGTTTCGAAACGGCACTTCCTATCTAAGTATGTATGCGGATGAAATCGATACCTCGGGAGATAGCTGGCAGGTAAGCAGATATCAAACATGGGGAATCGATTATGCGCAACTTCCCGGGGATACCAATCTAACCATTCAAATTTACACCAACTATCCCTCAACAGGTCCGGGGGATTCCTGGGGAACCTTTCCCGGAGATTTCGGGATTGACGTAGATAAAAATGGGTTCTATGAATATGCTATCCCGCTTTATGGGCACGATGGTTTGACTGTCGGAGGATTATATAATGTCACCAGTTGGCGCACGCCGGATACAGGTTATCCGGGCAGTAGTTATCGGCCCGCCGGCGATACCACTTCGTATTACGGTAACGCTAATGTTACCGCTTTTACCAGCGGCCCCCCCATAGGTTTAGAGACGGTTTCCTGGAATACGATTGGCAGTTACCCAAGCAGCTATCCCTACTATCGGATAGACCTGATTCTTGATGTCAGTCATTTCCTGCCTTTGCCGTTCGACGGTGATATCGGTGTTTATTGGTCAACGGCTACTTGCGCCAATGATGTTATTACGGGATTTATTCCGGCGGCGCATACCCCGGAACCCGGCACCTGGTTCCTTTTAGGGACGGGCCTGGCAGGTATCATGGCCTTCAGGGTTAGAAAAAGAAACCAGAGCTCTTAAGAGAAACTCAAGGTTTAATCTTTGATGGAAAGCGATATCAAATTAAACACTTGGGTTCTCTTAGGGCGGGGTCTGGAGCAAGGATAAAACCTTGCTTTTTTTTTCTTTATATGTTATATTACGCTGATAATGCGAATTAAAGAGAAACTTGAACTTAGCGGGGCAGTCTGGAGGCTTTCTTTTTCGGCCCTTTTCAAAAAGCCGATTATCGTCCTTCCTTTAGCGATAGCGGCAATAATCAACGCTTTAGGCTTAACCGTATTATACTATTATCCCCGGCGTCCTTTTTCTATACTGGCCGGGCCGATATTAAAATATTTCCATCGGGCTCACTATCTCCATTATCCGGCCAATTTTCTTTTCCTCGACAAACTAAGCAATTATCTTACTTTGTTTTTAGGGATAATTTTTGTCTCTTTGCTCAGCGGCTGGATGGTTTATTTAATCAGCCAGCAGATAAGGAAAGAAACGCTAAAGTTAGCCGAGGGATTTAAAAAAGCCCTTTCCCGCTATTTGAGCCTGGCGGCGGTTTGGTTCGTGGTAATCATTTTCGCTTTTGGTTTTTTTAAAGGAGAGGGTGTCTTGTTTAAAAAATATTTTCAGGAGCATCTGCTCCTCTTTGGCCTCAATTCCGGGCAAATGCGCCAAATAATCGTTTACCTCAATTTTGTCCTTACCGTAATGATTAATACCGTTTTTGCTTTTGCCATCCCGGCGATAATCCTGGATGGAAAAGGATTTTTTAAAAGCATTATCCGGTCGTTTGGATTGATGAAAAATTTGTTTTTGCCTACCTTTATTCTTATTCTCTTACCATCTTTGCTTAATTTCCCGATATCCTTGATGAAATATAATCTGCCGCGGCTAATGATAAAATTTTCCCCGGAGGTTACCCTGCTTATCCTGGGATTGGGTATCGTGATTACTTTTGTAGTCGATTCGATTGTTTTAAGTGCGGTGACAACGCTGTTTATCTTGAATAAAGAAACGGAAGCTTAGCGAAAAACCAGGGATTTTATCGGATTAACGATGAAGAAAATATTTATTTTAGGTATGTTTCTGACGGCGGTTTTGGGGATGGCCGGCTGCGGCCAGGAGTATGCGGCGGAGAAAGAAATGTGGCATGCCCAGAAAGCCGTCAAAGAGATTTTGGCTAATCCGGAAGCCACCCCGCCGGGACAGTTCGAAGTTACCGCCAATCGATTCCGCGCTATCATCAAGAAGTATCCGGACTGGCCGGATAAAATAAAGGCACAATGGGCAATCGTAGAATTGTATATTGCCCGGAAGCATTACGGCCAGGCGGAGAAGGAATTGGAAAAGATTATCGCCGATTATTCGGATAATAAAGAGGTATGCGCTCAGGCAAAAGCAATTATCGGCAGCCTCTATGAAATGCAGCATAACTGGGAGGGGGCCTCAATTATCTATGCCCGCTTAATCAAAGACTATCCGCAGACTTCCCAGGGACTGGCGATGCCCTTCTATTTAGCCAGCCGTTATCAAAAACTGGGCGATTTCCCCAAGGCGGCTGAGGCTTTTACGGAGGCCATAAAACGATATGAGACGGTTAGTAAAAACGGCCTGACCGATAAAATAAAAATGACGGCTAAAGGGCTGACGGTTAAAGCCCGGTTTGCCTTAGCCGTTCTCTACGAAAAAGAGGAGCGTTGGCCGGAGGCCTTGGCCTTGTTAAAGAAAATAATGAATGAATATCCTTATAGCCAGGAAGGCCTAAGGATTCCCCTTTATATCGCTAATCATTACCAACTGAAGGACGACAAAGTCCAGGCAGAAAGCGCTTTTAATGAAGCGATAAGTTATTATCAGAAGATTTACGGGGAGAATAAGGAAAATCCCTTGGGATTGATTGCCATTAATTTAGAGAGCACCGGTTATTTCAATCAAAAGAACTGGGAGAAGGCGATAGAAACACAGGAGAAGATAATTAAAGAATATCCCAAATCCCCGGGGATTCCTTTAGCCCTGTTAAATATGGGCATCGTTTATGAACGCGAATTGAAAGATAAAGTTAAAGCCATTGCCACTTATCAACGGTTGATAGAAAAATTCCCCCGAAGCCGCCTGGCGCAGGTAGCAAAAAAAAGGGTCGATGAGTTGAAAGTGTCCCCTTAGAGATAATATTTATGATAATCAAGATTCTTTCTCTCCTGGGAATTCTTTCCGTTGCTTATTATCCAGCCTTTATCTGGATGTATCAGCGCTGGACGACAGCCGATTCATATTATTCCCACGGTTTTTTAATCCCATTAATCTCGGCTTATTTAATTTTTGTCAAGAGGGATGAAATTAAAGAAGGAAAACCTTCCTCTTTCCCGCCGGGGCTGCCGCTTTTTATCGCCGCTTTATTAATTCACCTGGCCAGCCGCTGGCTGCAAATCGGCTTTGTTTCCGGTTTTTCATTTATCCTGGCCGTTCTGGGAATATCTCTTTATCTCTGGGGAAAGGAAATTACCAGGGTGATTCTTTTCCCGATTTTCTTTCTTTTCTTTATGATTCCCCTGCCGCTGGTAGTTATTTCCAATATGAGCTTGAAACTAAAACTTTTAGCGGCGGGAAGTTCGGTCTGGCTGATAAAAAAAATAGGATTTATGGCCGTGGAGCGCGGCAGTACTATTTTTATGTCCCGGTCAAGCTTGACCGTCGGAGACCCCTGCAGCGGACTGCGTTCTTTGATTGCTCTTCTTGCCCTGGGGGCGCTTTTTGCTTATTTTATCAAAACGACACGGATTCGAAAATTTTTAATTTTTTTGTCTTCTATCCCGATTGCCCTCATTGCCAATATCTTTCGAATCAGCAGTATGTGCGCCGTGGCCGAGATATACGGCGAAGAGGCGGCCTTAGGCGCATTCCATGATATATCCGGTGTTTTGGTTTTTATCGTCGCTTTCATATTTCTTTTAAGCATAGGGAGACTGTTGAGTGCCGGGAGAAAATAAACGATTTTTTACGGTTATGGGTGTCTTGACGTTATGCGCCGGGATAATTTTCTTTCTTGAAGCAAGCCAAAGGAAATTATTGGTTAAAGAGGAATCATTTGACTTCCCGACGAAGCTGGGGGAATGGGTGGGAGAGGAAATCCCGGTTTCCAGGCGGACCCTGGAGATTTTGGAAAGCCCTTTTGTGGTTATCCGGAAATACAGCAACCCTGAAGGTGAAATTGTCTATTTTTCAGGCGTTTTTTCTTCGCGTAACCGCAAGGCAATTCATCCGCCGGAGGTTTGCCTGACCGGCGGGGGAGTAGCGGCGCATAAAGAGGTGTTCAATTTAAAAATAGGCAATAAAATTTATCCTACCAATAAATTAGTGATTTTACCGGGGAAAGAAAAAAGGCCGGAGGAGGTTATCCTTTATTGGTATAAAGCCGGTGAAAAGCTATTTACCAATTTCTACGCGCAACAGCTCCAGATGACCTGGAACCAGATAAGGCGGAAGCCTTTTAAAGGGACCGATACGGCTTTGATTAGAATTTCCACCCGGGAAATTTACGGAGAAAATCAACATAACCTGGAAGAGCGATTAACGAATTTTGCGGCACTACTCTTTAAATACCTGGGGGTGGGTGATGGATGATGGCTGTTGGTTCCTGGGTACTGGCTGCTGGCTGATGGCTCTTGGCTCGAATTGGCTCACCCCGATACCAATCCCTTCGGGATGCTACGGGGGAAATAGCTCGTGGCTCGTGGTGGGGGTAAAATTTGCTTGACTTCCTATATATAGTGTACTAATATAGGCTAAATGCCGGTAGAAAGGGCTTAGCCCTTTTTTTCTGTTTGTAGAAAGAGAAAAGATTGGACTTAAAATCCCTGCGGCATAGCGCCGCTCATATATTAGCCTCAGCCGTTAAAGAATTATACCCGGAGGTAAAGTTGGGCATCGGCCCGGCGATTGCCGACGGGTTCTATTATGACTTTGATTATTCCCGCCCTTTTACTCCGGATGATTTAGCGAAAATCGAAGCTAAAATGAAGGAGATTATCGAAGCCGACCAGCCCTTTTTCCAATCTAAAGTTTCGAAAAAAGAAGCCGTAGAAATTTTCAGCCAGCTTAAAGAACCATATAAACTGGAACTGCTTAAGGAAATCCCGGATGATTCCGTAAGTATCTACCGCCACGGAAACTTTACCGATTTATGCAAGGGGCCGCATTTAGGAAAAACCGGAGAGGTAAAAGCGGTTAAACTTATAAATGCCGCCGGGGCTTACTGGCGGGGGAAAGAAACCAATACGATGCTTCAGCGTATCTACGGCACCGCTTTCCCGACCCAGAAAGAATTAGAGAAATACCTTGAGAACCTTGATGAAGCCAGGAAAAGGGACCACCGAAAGCTGGGGCCAGCCCTGGACCTATTCAGCTTCCATGAAGAAGCCGGCGCCGGGTTGGTTTTTTATCACCCCAAAGGGGCAATTTTACGTAATATCCTGGAGGATTTTATTATCAAAGAACACCTGAAGCGGGGTTATCAATTGGTCTCTACCCCGCATATTTTAAAATCGGATATCTGGAAAATGTCCGGGCACTACGAGCATTACCGGGACCTGATGTATTTTATCGAAGCGGAAAAACAGGAATATGCGGTTAAACCAATGAATTGCCCCGGGCATATCCTGATTTATAAAGCCCACCGGCATAGTTATCGGGAACTCCCAATCCGTTTCTTCGAATTAGGCACGGTGTACCGCTACGAAAAATCCGGGGTGCTCCATGGATTGATGCGGGTGAGAGGTTTTACGCAGGATGACGCCCATATTTTTTGTTCGCCGGGGCAGTTTAAAGAAGAAGTCGATAAGGTGCTGGATTTTGTCGAGGATGTCCTTAAACTCTTTGGTTTCCAATGGGAAATGGAGGTAAGCACCCGGCCGGAGGATTTTATCGGAAAACAAGAGGACTGGGATATGGCTACCCGGTCTTTGAAAGAGGTTTTGAGCGAACGAAAAACGGCCTATCAAATAAACGAAGGCGAAGGGGCTTTTTATGGGCCGAAAATCGACGTTAAATTAAAGGATTCTCTGGGACGCACCTGGCAGGGAGCAACTATCCAGGTGGATTTCACCATCCCGGAACGGTTCGATGTCGCCTATATCGGAGAAGACGGAAAAAAACACCGTCCGGTTATGATTCACCGGGTCATTTTAGGCACAATCGAGAGATTCCTGGGGGTGTTAATCGAGCATTTCGGCGGGGCTTTTCCCTTATGGATTGCTCCGGTGCAGATTAAACTCTTGACGGTTACCGAAAACCAGATTTCTTACGCCAAAGGGTTAGCCAAAGACTTAAGAAATAAGGGGTTCCGGATAGAAGAAGATTGGCGCAATGAAAAAATAGGGTATAAAATCAGAGAAGGAGAAATGGAAAAGGCGCCATACCTTTTGGTTATTGGCCGGAGGGAAGAGGCGGCTAAGACAGTAGCGGTAAGGAAAAGAGGGAAGGGAGATTTAGGCAGTCAAAAGGCAGATAAGTTAATTAAGAATTTAGAGAAGGAGATTGAACAAAAGCGGAGGGAATGACCAGTTTTTAAAAAGGGGTTTATACATCTGCCGTCAGGACAGGCAGAAATAAAGGAGGTGATTGACAATTTCACAAGAACCAAGAATCAATAGCGAGATTCGAGTCGGAGAGGTTAGATTAGTCAATCAAAATGGGGACCAGATGGGGGTAGTGGCGATTAAAGAGGCGCTGAGATTGGCCGAGGAGGCAAATTTAGATTTAGTCGAAGTGGCCCCGACAGCCAAACCTCCGGTCTGCCGGATTATTGATTACGGAAAATACCGTTATCAGCAGGCTAAGCGGGCCAAAGAAGTAAAGAAAAAACAAAAGATTATGGAGACCAAAGAGATAAAAATACGCCCCAAAATCGATCCCCATGATTACACTATCAAACTTAATCATATCGAGGAATTTCTGCTTGAGGGGCATAAGGTGAAAATCACCCTGATGTACCGAGGCAGGGAAATGTCCCACAAAGACATCGGTGATGCTTTGATGCAAAAAGTGATTGAGGAAACAGATAAGTTAGCAGTGGTAGAATTCGGCCCGAGACAAGAAGGGAGAAGCACAATAATAATTCTGCGGCCCAAAGTTTCTAAACATGGAGAGGAAAATGCCTAAGCTTAAGACTCATCGCGGAGCCGCCAAGCGGTTTCGAAAGACCAAAAAAGGGAAAATAAGAAGAAACAAAGGATTTAAAAGCCATCTCTTGACCGGTAAAAGAAGGAAACGGAAGAGAGCTTTGAGAAAGTCAACCTTAGTCACAAAGACTGAGACTAAGACGCTGATGAAACTTTTACCATATAAATAGCGAGACGGGGAAAACCCTGTTTTTTTATTTCTTAGAGAGGAAAAAGAAAAATGCGAGCAAGAAAAGGGCCTGCTTCAAGGAAGCGGCGAAAAAAAATACTGAAAATGGCCAAGGGATACTGGGGAGGCAAACACCGCCTTTATAAAACCGCGCATGAAACAGTTAACAAAGGTTTGATGTATGCCAGCCGGGACCGCCGGACGAAAAAAAGAAATATGCGCCGGCTCTGGACGGTGAGGATTAATGCCGCCTGCGAAAACCATCAGCTTTCCTACAGCCAGTTTTTAGCCGGATTAAAAAAGGCAAAAATCGAACTCAACAGAAAGATGCTGGCCGAAATTGCGGCCACAGACGCCAAAACCTTTACGTATTTAGTCAAAGCCGTCCAGGGTAAAGGTAAATCTAAGGCTAAAGCCTAGCCAGTTACATCCTGCTGCAGGTTAATAGACCGCGGCTTCATTAGCTGTCCAGCGGTTTAAAAATTGGGAGTTCGGGTAAAATGTATAAGAAGGGGATTTTGCAGAAGCTTAATCCGCCGCAAATCATTATCTTAAGTTTTTTAGCGGCTATTTTTGCCGGAACAATTCTGCTTCAACTGCCCTGGGCAACTAAAGAGGGGATTTCTTTAATAAATGCCTTTTTTACGGCTACCTCGGCAACCTGCGTGACCGGATTAATTGTCGTCGATACCGGCAGTTATTTTACCCGTTTCGGCCAGCTGGTGATTCTTTCCCTCGTCCAAATAGGGGGATTGGGTATAATGACTTTCTCGTCGCTATTTGCCGTTCTTTTCGGCAGGAAAATAACCATTAAGGGAAGAATGATTATGCAGAGCGCCCTGAATCATAACGAAGGTAAAGGCATACTTTATTTACTTAAAAATATCGTTTTCTTGACCCTCATTTTCGAAGGGGCCGGGGCGGCTATCTTATTTTTCCATTGGCGGAAGATTTTATCCGGCAGTTTAGGCGAAACTGCCTATCGGGCAGTTTTTCATGCCATTTCCGGTTTTTGCAATGCCGGGTTTTCTTTATTTAAAACCAGCCTAACCGCTTTTCGAGGGGATGTCTTAACAAATTTAGTTATGATAACCTTAATCGTCCTGGGAGGGATTGGATTTTTCGTCCTTATCGATTTATCAAAATTACGCTTTACCCCGGGTAAAAAAGAAGCAGTTAGAAATAAGGTTTCCCTGCAGACGAAAATTGCGCTTATTTCGACACTGGTGTTAATCGGGCTGGCTTTTACAGTTTTTTTCTTTTTAGAGGGAGAAAATACATTAAAAGGGCTTCCTTTGGGTAGAAAAATGCTGGCCTCTTTCTTTCAAGCGGTTACCCCGCGGACAGCCGGTTTTAATACTTTACCGGTTGCGGAAATGCGGCCGGCCAGCCATTTTTTTACTTTGATTTTGATGTTTATCGGAGCCTCTCCGGGAGGAACCGGCGGCGGAATTAAAACCTGCACCTTTATAATTTTTTTAGCCATTTGGTGGTCGATGCTGAAGAATAAAAGTTATGTTTCTATTTTTCACCGGACAATACCCCGCTTAATTATCCGCCGGGCGATGGTTATTTTTGTCTTAGCCATTTCCTGGATTTTTCTGGCTACCTTGCTTTTACTAATCGCCGAAGGGAAAATTGCCCATCAGCCGGGTTTTTTAATCAAAGGAATATATGAAACTACCTCTGCTTTCGGCACGGTGGGCTTGAGCACCGGGATTACCAAAGAGCTAAGCGCCTGGGGACGGGTTATTATCATCATTACCATGTTTGTCGGACGGGTGGGGCCTTTAACCTTAGCCTTAGCCATGACCCGGCCGGAAGAAAGAAGGCTTTTTAAATATCCTGAAGAAAAAGTGATGATTGGCTGATTGAACGTGTCAACGGGTCATATTAAAGGAGGTAATTAGAATGAGACAGTTTGCGGTAATTGGTTTGGGGCGGTTTGGCGCCAGTGTTGCGCGGACACTGAGCAGCCAAGGAGCGGAAGTCTTAGCCATCGATATGGTCGAAGAACAGGTCCAGGAGGCAAATGATTATGCTACCCAAGCAGTGCAGCTCGATGCCACCGATGAAAAAGCCCTGCGTTCAGTGGGAATAAAAGATGTAGATGTTGCTATCGTCAGTATCGGACAGAATATCGAAGCGAGTATTCTGGTAACCATGCTTCTTAAAGAAATCGGTGTTAAGGAAATAATTGCTAAAGCGATAACCGGGATGCACGGAAAAGTCCTGCGC
>Ga0180432_10012067_pt1 | contig 10096 bp, 11 predicted proteins | sample SS_ome_10_FD_132414 | JGI IMG/M metagenome (GOLD analysis project Ga0180432, IMG submission 132414) | Hypersaline lake sediment archaeal communities from the Salton Sea, California, USA - SS_1_MS_2 metaG | ecosystem: Environmental > Aquatic > Non-marine Saline and Alkaline > Hypersaline >...
CATCAGTCACAAGATGAAGCGGCTCATGGCACTGGCGGTATCACTCCGTACCGGGTGCGCCAATTGCATCATCGGGCAGACCAAATGGGCAGTGGAGCTTGGCGCCACCAAAGCCGAGGTGCTGGAGGCGGTATCGGTCGGACTGGTTATGGGAGGCACTCCGGCAATGGGTTGGGAGTGGCGGGTGGTCCAGGTGCTGGAAGAGATGGGTAAGTGGTAGGCAGAGTCCCTGCCCGAAACGTGAAGGAGAACCCAGACTATTCTTTTCGGGTAACCCGGTAGACCCAGACCTGGTGATATACGTCAGGCTCTCCTTTGGGAAGCACCTGTATGTTCTCACTTACCTCAACCAGCTGCCATTTGCCCTCGGTCTCCAGCGCGGACTGCTTTTCCTTGAAGCCGTTATTCTCATAGATGTCCGGTCGCAGCGTGTAGATAATATAGCCCCCGGGCCTGGTAACGCGAATAAGCTCGTCAAACGAGCCGGGCGGCGCATGCCCGAGGGTGAGCACGCCGACACTTACCACGGAATCAAAGGAACCGGTAGGAAAGTCCAGCGGTTCGCCCATCACCATCTGGCGCAGTTCCCGGTAGACCATTTTCTTGCCGGCTTCCGCCAGCATTCCCGGAGACAGGTCTATGCCGGCTATGTCCCGGTAGCCCTGTTCGGTCAGCAACTGGCCCATCAGTCCGGTACCGGCTCCGGCATCCAGAATTTTGGCGTCCCTGGGGACATACCGGGTAATGAACTCGACGGTAACCTGGGGACCCCGGTAGGCAAAGTCCCGTTCAAGGTCAGCTTCGTACGTTTTTGCCCACTCGTCATATCGCTCGGTGAGTTCCTTGTTGTCCCGGGAAGCGTAGACATGCTGGACCCGGTTCTTTTCCTTCATGAACGTCTCCTTTTAAAAAATATGAGACGACTTAAAAAAGCCATCTGGTTATTGTAGCATAAAAGTCAAGGAGGGTTTTAAACCCTCCCTGGTGACTGATCCGGTCTCTATTTGGGGTTACTGATAACCGTTTAATACTGCAGGCGAAAACGATAGTCAAGGCACTTTTTAAGGTTCTCCAGTGACCTGCCCAGCTCCTCCAGGCCGCGGGCAATTGATACCAGTTCCGTTTCCACATTGGTCGCCTGGCATTCCGGGCACATAATCACCCCTCCGTCAAGGAGCTGGTGGATGCTGACCCGGAATTCTTGCTGGCATTCGGGACAGGGGAATTTAATTGTCATGTCTTCTATATCCATACTCACACCTGCCTGCGCTTATTCTATGCCACTGTTTTATGGGTATCTTTTACAGGGTAACCTGTAGTCCAGGTAAGGGTTAACACCCATATCTCACTGTTAAATTTATCATAGTGGTATAAAGATAATTATAAAAATCATAAAGAATTCATGAAGATTTCACGAAGCTTTTGTAAATTTAACCCATGAAACGGTAGCTTCATTTCCGGAGTAATAGCGGGCATGATGTGTTATACTGGAATGGCGGTTCCAGGCCGGTGATTTTAGCCTGGCATACCCGGCTGGGTAAGTAGTCCCAATTTGCACATTGAGGGTCAGAGAATGGATGTCAGCGACTTTTTTCTGGAGATAGAGCAGATTACTATTTCCGGGCAGCTTTACCTGCCCGGGAAAGAGGGTAACTATCCGGCGGTGGGCATCTGTCACGGCATTCCTTCAGGGAAGCCCGGTGACCCGAACGACGGAGGCTATCCGGCACTGGCGGAGAGGATTTGCCGTGAAGGCTTTGCTGCCTGTGTTTTTAACTTCCGTGGTAGTGGGGAAAGCGGCGGCAATCTTGACCTTCCCGGCTGGATGAGAGACCTTGGGGCAATAATCGACTATTTACAGGGTTTGCCGGTGCTGGACAGTTCTCAGCTGTTCCTGATGGGCTTCAGCGGCGGCGCCGCCGTCTCGGTATGCGTGGCGGCGGGAGACAGGCGGGTATCGGGTGTGGCTGCGCTGGCCTGCCCGGCGGATTTTAACTCATTGCTGGAAAACGGCGAGCCACAAAAAATGGTTGACCATTTCCGCGAGGCTGGTACTATACGGGATGCTGAGTTCCCTCAATCCGCTGAGCAGTGGTTTAATGAGTTCCGTCAGGTGCGCCCGATTGATTTTGTGGCTGGAATCACTCCGCGGCCCCTGTTGCTGGTGCACGGCGATAGCGATGACACCGTGCCGGTAGACCATGCCCGACGCCTGTACCGGAGCGCCGGGGAGCCAAAGCATCTGGTCATCATAGACGGTGCCGGTCATAGGCTGCGGCAGGAAGAGCGGGCGGTTACGGCGGTACTTGACTGGCTGAAACGCTGGCACCGGGAATAGTTCCCAGGCACCGACATAAATTGACCGGAGTATGGGAAAAGGTTTATACTTTAAATAGTCGACTAGCCGGGATTTAGTAAGAGGCAGGTACGTTTTGCACGAATCTTGTGCTGTTTTTGGGGTGTATGCCCCTGATGAGGATGTAGCTCGACTTACCTTCTTTGGACTTTTTGCTCTCCAGCACCGCGGCCAGGAGAGCTCCGGTATTGCTACCGCAGATGGCAAGAAAATCGGCGTTTATACCGGAATGGGCCGTGTTGCCAATGTTTTCAGTGAGGAATCACTCAGCAATCTTTCCGGGTATGTTGCCATTGGCCATAACCGTTATTCCACCGCTGGTTCCAGTCGGATAGGTAATGCCCAGCCGCTGGTGGCCGGTAAGGGTGCCAATGCCGTTGCCGTGGCTCACAATGGTAATATTATCAATGCTCGTTACCTTTATGACGAGCTGGCCGGGAAGGGTTATTCCTTCAAGACAACCACTGATACCGAGGTTATTGCCAACCTTATCATTTCCTCTACCGAGAAAGAGTGGGTCGACCGGGTACGATATGCCATGCGGCGGCTTCAGGGCGCTTACTCAATGGTCGTAATGACCGCTGACAGCTTGTTTGCAGTTCGCGATCCATTCGGGGTACGTCCGTTATGTCTCGGCTCACTTAATGGCGGCCAGGTGGTCGCCTCGGAAAGCTGTGCCCTGGACCATATCGGTGCCGAGTTTATCCGTGAGATTGAGCCGGGAGAGATAGTAGCCATTAATGAGAACGGCGTTAAGAGCTATCGGATGGACTCGGAGAGAAAAGGGATGTGTATATTTGAATATATATACTTTGCCCGTCCCGATAGCGTGATTAACGGGCGACTGGTTCACCTGGCGCGGCAGGCAATGGGGGCAAGATTAGCCCGGGAGCACCCGGTGGCTGCTGATATGGTGATGGGTGTGCCTGATTCCGCCACTGCGGCCGGTATTGGCTATGCCAGTGAGTCCGGGATTCCGCTGGCCGAGGGACTGATTAAGAACCGGTACGTGGGGCGTACCTTTATTGAGCCTGACCAGCGTCTTCGGGACCTCGGCGTCAAGCTGAAATTCAATCCGTTACCCCAGATGCTGGATGGCAAGCGACTGGTGGTGGTCGATGACAGTATTGTCCGCGGTACCACCACTCCCAGCGTGGTGAAGATTCTGAAGAGGGCCGGAGCCAAGGAGGTCCATATGCGCATCTGTGCCCCCCCGCTCCGTTTCCCCTGCTTCTTCGGCGTGGATATGGCTACCCGCCGGGAACTCATCGCCGCCCAGAAGAGCGTGGAGGAGATTAGGGACTTCATTGGCGCTGACTCACTGGGTTATATGAGCATTGACGGGCTGGTTGAATCTGTTGCGTTACCCCGCGATACCTTCTGTATGGCTTGTTTCACCGGTGACTATCCCATACCGGTCCAGCTTGAGATGGATAAACTGGAGCTGGAAGCGATGTCCGCAGCTAAACGGGCCTGACGTACTGGTCGATATATACTACATCGGTTTCTATTTTTTATAGCCTGGACTGATTTCGGGAAGATTCACCACACAGCTTCCCGAAATTTTTTTTATCTACCAGTTGACAAACCGTCGGTGATGGTGTATTCTGGTGTAAATAGAACAAGTGTTCGTTTTATAAGTGAGATGAAGGATCTGTCATCCAAACAGCAGAATATTATTGATTTCGTTCGGCGTTTTCGTGCTGAGCGGGGCTACCCGCCAACTATCCGGGATATACAGGGGGGCTGCGGCATCAGTTCCACGTCGGTGGTGGACTATAATCTCAATATCCTGGAGAGAGAGGGGTATATCCGCCGTCATCCCGAGGTCTCGCGGGGTATTGAGCTGCCTGCCGTGAGTGGCGCCAGTGGGTTGCTGGTTTCGGTTCCCGTTATCGGTCAGATTGCCGCGGGCAAACCGATACCGGTACCGGCTGCGGATACCTGGGATGTCACTGCCGGTGCTGAGACACTGGAGGTGAGTCCGGATTTGACACGGGGTCGGATTGATGTGTATGCCCTGGTGGTGAAGGGATGGTCAATGGTGGATGCCCTGATTAATGATGGTGATATCGTCCTCATGCAAAGTGCGGACATGGTGGAGAACGGGGAAATGGCGGCGGTCTGGCTCAGAGAGGAAAAGGAGGTTACGCTCAAGAAGGTGTATGTTGAGCCGGAACGCATACGCCTCCAGCCTGCCAATAACCAGATGGAACCGCTCTACACCAGTCACGGGAACGCCGAAATCCAGGGCAGGGTTATCGGAGTCATCCGAAAGCTGGTCTGAAGCGCACAAAATATGTTCATTTTCCCTTACCACCGGGGCTTGATTTGCTTTTTTGTAGGCAGACGTTGTAGATTAGAGATGAGCGATTGCTTAACCTGGTGAGGAAAGAGGGAAAGTGATATTATCTCAGTTTCAGACGGTAGGACGTGACCTTTTTGCCGGGGGGCTGGTGTCTTCCAGTGGTGGCAATATGAGTATCCGCTTGGGAGACCGCATCATCATCACCCGGCGCGACAGCATGCTTAATTGCCTCGAGGAAAGCGACTTAATTGAAACCGGGATAGATAAGAATAGCCGGGCGACACCGCTGGCTTCGATTGAGTTACCAGTGCACCGGGCAATCTATCGGGAAACCCAGGCGCTGGCCATTGTTCACGCCCATCCATCCCATGCTATTGCCCTCTCCCTGACCGACACTGAGATAGTACCCAGCACTGTTGACGGCCTTTCCGCGATTGGTACGGTGCCGGTACTGGGTTGGGGAGTGGAAGTCAAACCCGGAAGCCTGTCCGGCGAGATTGCGCAGGCGTTGAAAGAGCAACGGCTCGTTATGGTTCACGGTCACGGCAGCTTTGCCATCGGGCAGTTGCTTGGCGAAGCCTATAATCTTACCACGATACTGGAGGAAAGCTGCCGCATTCTCTGTCTGCTCCGGTCGTTGCAGGTAAGTCCGGCGAACGAATAGCTATTGCCGGTAGACCGGGGTGCACCACTCGGCGTATCTGGAATTATTCCCCTTGATAACGCTGGCGTAGATTGCCTGTAATTTCCCGGTTACCTCGCCGATTTCACCCTTGCCGATATTGCGGTGGTCTATTTCCGCTACCGGGGTCAGGTGGGCAGCGGTCCCGGTAAGAAAACACTCGTCGGCGGTGTAGAGTTCGCTGCGGTCAATCGGCCGGTAGATGGTCTCTATGCCGAGCTCATTTTTAGCCAGTTCAATCACGGTGTTGCGGGTAATGCCGATGAGTATATTGTTATAGTTGGATGGGGTGACCAGTTTACCGTCGATAACCAGAAAGATGTTTTCGCCACTCCCCTCTGATATATGCCCGTCCGGGGCAAGCATGATAGCCTCGTCGAAGCCGTTGCTGATAGCCTCGGTCTTGGCGAGGGCATTATTTACATAAAGTCCGGTAATTTTCACCTGGGGTGGAATGACGTTGTCCGGCGGGCGGTGCCAGGAAGAAACGCAGCACCGGGCTTTGTCCGTGTCCAGATAGGGACCCCACGGTATTACGAAGGCGAGAAAATCATCGTCAAGGTCATGCAGGCGGACTCCCAGGGCCTGTGAGCTCTTATAGACGAGCGGGCGTATGTAAACGTCTTCCTTGAAGCTGCACCTGGCAACCAGGTCAACAGTTATCCGGCACAGCTCATCGACAGAGTAGGGCAGGTTGATCATCATCACCCGGCAGCCGCTGGCCATCCGCTCGTAGTGCTCTTTGAGGCGGAAGATGTACATCTCCTGCTGCTCGCTGTTCCAGTTGCCCCGGATACCCTCGAAGATACTGGTACCGTAGTGGAGGGCATGGGTCATGACCCCAATCTTCGCTTCTTCTAATGGAACGAACTGTTTTTGAAAAAAGGCATATGAAGGCATGGAACACATCTCCTTTTTCTCATTACCGTCTATTATAACCAGTGAGAGTATGTAAGACAAGCGCAGTATTGCCCGGTGTAGCTACCCGGGTCTTTGCCGGATAGAAAGAGAGGTGGTATAGTGGGCAATATGTCCGGCGAAGGAGAAATACTGGAGAAAGCGCGGCGCCTTTTCGATGCGGTGGGGGTGGCTCCCGCCGGTGGGGAAAGCGTGGTCGTTCTGGGGCTGCTGACCACCCCGGAGCGGGATCTGGATGACTTTTTCCGGGATACACCCGGGAGCCTAAGGCTGCGTGGCTTTGAGATTCATGCCATGCCAAAGCTTGAAGAATTACTCCGGTTTATCCGGGAGCAGGGTATGGTGGCGGAGTTGTGGGGACGGTGTGGCTATCCCCGTGGTGACGACCTGAATTTGAAGCGGCAGGCAGTAATCGCCGGACTGGGCAGGTGGGGTAAGAATTCGCTGGTCATTCACCCGGAATTCGGGCCCTGGCTGCGGTTCATGGGGATCAGGGTCCGGGCGGAGCTGACTCCTACCGGGCCGGGTGCTGACAACCACGAAGAAAACCCGCTCTGTGATGGATGCAGCGCCTGTATTGATGCCTGCCCGATGGGTATCATTAAGCCGTATTTCCTTACCGACCGCACTCAATGCCGGGCGTCGGTATCATCATTTCCCCGGATGGGCAGGCTGGTTGCCTGCGACCGGTGCCTGGCAGCGTGTCCGGTGGGGAAATAGGATAATCATCCTCACCTGACCATGCTGGTCAAGGTAATCCGCCACCCGTAATCATCCGTTTAATAAAAATATGTGGTGACCTCACCCCCTGTGTCCCCCTCTCCTTGTTTAAGGAGAGGGGGAATTATTTTTTAAAGAGGGGCGAAGCCCCTCTTTAACTTCCCTCTCGGTAGTGGGTCAATTTGAAATGCATCGGACTTGACAAATGCTTGACCGCTTATGCTATACTTTAGATATGGCAAAGAGTAAAAAGAAATCCAGAGACGTAAATGTGTTGGCTTCTCAAATTGTAGAAGAAGCCACTGGCGAACCTAAACCAAAGCCAGAAGATTCTAATAAAAACCCTGCTGCTGTGGCTCTAGGGCGTCTAGGTGGTCTAAAGGGGGGTAAGGCTAGAGCAAGTAAACTAACTCCTGAACAAAGAAAGGAAATAGCTAAAAAAGCTGCTCAGGCTCGGTGGAACAAGTAAACATACGTTTGTAGAGTGCAAATGTATAATCCCCCCTTATATATGGGGGGTTGACAAATACCCCTTAAAATGGTATACTCCCTTTAGATGGCGTGGCAACTATCTAAAGGGAGTATTTTTATGGGTCTATTTAATTTGACCCTACTTGCCGGAGGAGTGGCAGAGTGGTCGATTGCGCCCGACTCAAAACCGGGAGGTCTGCTGACACAGACCCAGGAGTTCGAATCTCCTCTCCTCCGCTCAAGTGTAATTATACCACGGGAGTATAATTTGTCTAGTTGGAAGCTATTATTAAGGTGTAAGGTACACCAATGGAGGGGGTAACATGGTAATAAACAATGGCTTTGAGGAACAGATAAGAAAACTGATATCGGAAACGCAAGACGAGTTGAACAAAGTAAGTATTCAAAAAAAGACCCTTGAGGAACGCGAGACTGCACTTGCCGAAGAACTGAATTCTTATGACGTTACACTACATAGCTATCTCAGGCGTGTAGGAAAGCAGGTTGAAGAAGTAGAACCAGTAGATTGGGGTGAGATACTAAAGGGTTTGCAGACACACAAACAAAGGCTCCTGGCTATTGGGCGGCATAATGGGGGGAAACTGAAACTAAACTCAGCTGTTGATATCATTTATAACGGGAAATACATCAAATCAAGGACAAGGCATAATGCGTATGTTCAACTATACCAAATTGTAAATGATATGGTTGACAAAGGTGAGTTAGTGAAAATCGAACCTGGAATGTTTAACATAGGTAAACGAGAAAAATTATTTTAAAAATATATCCAAAATAACCCTTTAATCTATTGACAATGCATGAGCGGTCATGTATAATACAAGTATGAATAAGTTATGTGTTGAGAAAAGAATCCAAGTTATAAGAACCTTAGTAGAGGGAAATTCAATTAGAGCTACTTGTCGCATAACAGATACCGCAAAGGGTACTGTAACCCGATTATTAGCTGATATAGGCACCGTTTGTGCCAAGTATCAAGACGAACACCTAAGAGACTTACCATGTAAAAATGTTCAGTGTGACGAAATCTGGTCATTCTGCCATGCCAAGCAAAAGAACGTGCCAGAAGATAAGCAGGGTACATTCGGTTACGGTGATGTTTGGACTTGGGTAGCTTTTGATGCTGATAACAAACTGGCTGCTACATGGTTAGTGGGTTTACGGAATGTCGAATGTGTTACCCATTTTATAAATGACCTAAAGGATGGGCTAGCTAACCGGATACAACTTACTACTGATGGTCATAAAGTCTACATCAATGCAATAGATAAAGCCTTTGGCTCTGAGATTGACTATGGAATGTTAAACAAGTTGTACGGGCAAGAGCCGGAGCAAGAAAAGCGATATAGCCCCGCTAAGTGCATCGGAGCAGAGAAGCAGGTTATACAGGGTAATCCAGACCAGAAGCTAATATCTACCAGCTATGTAGAACGGCAGAACCTTACAATGAGAATGAGCATGAGGCGATTCACAAGATTGACCAATGCGTTCTCAAAGAAGGTTGAGAATCTAGAACACGCTGTAGCCCTTCACTTTATGTATTACAACTTCGCTAGGTCACATAAGAGTCTTGCTAATCCTTATCCGAGAACACCAGCGATGGCAGCAGGAATAGAGAATCATATCTGGACGGTCGAAGAAATAGTCCGATTAACCGAGTGAGAAAGGGGGTCAAATAAATGGGGAAAAACGAGCAAACCTCTAAGCGTGTAGGTAAAATCGCCTCTGACGTTCTTAGGGATAAAAGAACATCAAGCAAATCTAAGAGCGCTGCGGGTTCAGCGCTTACTCAGAGACCGAACAAAAAGAAGTAGGTAGCTTCTTAATGTTCGTAACGCATCCTGACGGGATGGTAGTCCTACCTAGCACTTGGGTTTCACTCAGCCCAAGTGCTATGGTTTTATAATCAGGATTATCTTCGATTATAAAACCTACCGTATAGCAAATGCAAGGAGGTAGTGTCTATATTTCATCAAGGTATTCCCAAGTTTGAATACCTTTACTATCTAACCACTCTATTAACACTATATCCTTTTTCATATAAGTAGTATTAGTTATCATAAAACATATTTACCATTGACTCCTATCCAAATTGACCCACTACCTCCCTCTCAATATATTTGACATAAGATAATTATTACTCTATGTTAGGCATTGCCGATAACTTTTAAAAATGAAGAAAGGAGGAGCTCAGGGACATGATTGATAAGGCGGCATACAGTAAGTGGTTAGCTTTCCAAATTGATATGTATGAGAGGTACCATAACCACAAGGAAACGATGGCATGGGTAATAACCGCCCTCTATGTGCCCGGGATTATTTACTGGGGTTGGGGGATTTGCCGAGGTTGTGGCGAGTGGGCAGTTTTGGGGCTTATGGCTTTTGTACTATACTTTGTCCTTCTGTTTGTCAATATGCAATTCCGCAAGCGCTGGGAAGCTGCCGATGCGGTAAAAGTTCTCAGGCAATGCTGGACTGAGTTGAACAGGGGCGGAGAACCGCCGCGAGACGGTGATTGGTGTATTGATAGTAAAGAGAAAGATAATAAAGAGAAGAATGACTGGCCTCGTTTCATGCAGGGTGAAGTCGATGAATTACATGAACAGAGAAAATTGAGAAAATC
>Ga0180432_10012068_pt1 | contig 10095 bp, 5 predicted proteins | sample SS_ome_10_FD_132414 | JGI IMG/M metagenome (GOLD analysis project Ga0180432, IMG submission 132414) | Hypersaline lake sediment archaeal communities from the Salton Sea, California, USA - SS_1_MS_2 metaG | ecosystem: Environmental > Aquatic > Non-marine Saline and Alkaline > Hypersaline >...
AAGTTTCCAAGTGTGCTATTTACATTGGAAAGATTAATATCAATACTTATAATGGTATTATTTATATCAGAGTTTTGATTGCTAAGGTTAATTTCCACAGCAGTAATTTGATTTCCAATCGTTGTGTTTACATTAGCTATATTATAGATAATTTGGGATAAGGTATTGTCGGAAGATATTAATAGGATATCATCTCCACTTAAAGTATAAGCATAAAACGAATATGATCCACCCTCGTTATCGGTCAAATTAATCTTATAGTATCCTGCAAACAGCTCGAATTTTACAATCTCGTTTGGTGCAACCCATTCAGACCAGCTGTATGGTGATTCGTAATAATTTGGATCTCGAGTTATATTTATATGATTAAATACTTCTTGTTGGTTCATTATCTTTAAGCTATACATCGTCAAAATAATTGGAATATAGTTATCCCCAACTAACACTGTGTAAATATCCTGATATACCTCATAATCAAATAGGTCTGTAATGGTAATATTCACATCTTCATCAGCATATCGGTAAAATATGTTTTCATACAACAGAGTTCCATTAATATAGGTTTTGAATTGTTCAAAAGGAAGATGGACTCCTTTCTGATTCACATACGAAAGAAAACATAATTTTGAACGATTAAGTTCAAGAACCTTATTAGAATCTAAATAAATTGTAATTTGTTGATAATTATTGTTTAAATCGTAATACCCAACTTGATAATAGTCTTCCTTTAGGATGTATTGGATATATCTGTCTGCTCCTAATTCAAAAGTTAAAGTTCCATTAATGTCTACAGTTGTCTTCTGCTCCATTAAATTTAGGATTTCTAATTGCCATACCTCTAATTCTAAATTAATGAAGTCAGAAACGAGCTTCTGTTCATAATCCAACACCAAACTTCCAAATCTATCATAAACAGTGAAATATGCGTAAGTTCCCTCGTCTGCTTGAAAGGAATCTGTGTATAATGGCAAATAATTATATGAATCATAGAGACTCCTATTTACATAGATATCATAATCGGTAAATGTTAATACAACGCCTTCTGTTGTCGATAATCTTACTCTGGAGGTTTGAGTTTCAGTAGGAGTGTATACATACTGCACCTGTCCGGTCTCTGATATGGTAATATTGGTATTAACTCGTATGTCTGTTCCTTCATAGATTCGAAGATTATATTCAGTATCGGAAGGAGTTAAATAAATCTCTTTAGTTCTCTTAGAACCTAAATAAAAATCAGCTGAATCACCTGTTAATGTATATTTATAAGTTTTAATGTCATATACTTTACAATAGTCTGTATCTTCAAAAGTAGAGCTTATTTTAATCTGATCAAACTCTAAATCTTCTGAAACTGATATTTGAGCAATATGACGATTGAAGTTCGTATTTCCCGCAGGGCTTAAAGTTAATGTTTTTTGAACTGCTCCATCTTTAAGCAGAATAAGGTTAATTTTTGAATCGGAATTGGTTTGAAAATCTACTTCAAAATAATCTCCTGAACTTAGCGTTTTATGAGTACCATAATCTTGGGATTTTAATCCTATTGATTCGGTTGTGTTGGTTTGCATGTACATATACCCTGAACCAAAATAATTTTTAGAGAAATTATGAGTAATTATTGGTTCATAATCCACTACTTCAGAGCTTCGAAAGTATGCTAATCTGAGAGAGGAATCATAATTAACAAGTTTGTAATATTGACAGGGTTCACCTAAAGATGCATAATTCCATTGGTCTTGAACTATATCAAAAGAAGTTTGATAAGTTCCTGTATCAGGTTGATTATTCCAAGTAGCTGTGCTTTCATCAAAATCCCCTGTATGATAAACTTTCATCCAAGCATCATAATCGGTATGATATACATAAAAATCTAACTGAGAGTTTGTGTAATTTGAAGTTAGATATGAACCATATTCATATTTTAGAAGTGTATAATAAGTCTCACCAGAAAAATAGCCAATTAAACCATTATCATAACTATTATAATTCGTATTAGGATCTGTTGATCTAACATACACATCTTCTTCGACTACAGAAGTGTGATACATCCAATTAGTTGATACCTCCACCAAATTCCAATAATCCGTATTTATATCATCATGGAAATCCTCTACTGCAGAAATTGTGCTATTCTGAAGAACCCAATGAGTTGTGTAATCGCTTTCTGATACTGCATGAAAATTAGGTTCGGGAGAGACCACTTCAAAATAAACCCATTGTGTATAATAAACCGATCCTAACACTTCCCAACGATATTTCCATAACCCTGTCGCATTGAAAGAGGAAGAATGAGTTAAATCTAATTTATAAATTAGTAGATATTGAACATAGTCAATATTGAGTGTATGTGTCCCTGTTCCTTCGTAATCTGTAAGATATTGTAGCTTTACCTTTCCATTCACATCAAGATAATCATCAATATTACTTGTTATTGTATAGCTTTCTGAATATTCTGAGGTTCTCGTATTATTCCATAATAATTCATACGAACTCGTGTCATAATTATAGATCTTAGTTGCTGTGGGTGTAGAAATACTCGTATAATGGTTTGAAGTTATTTTTAAAGTAAGAAAATCATCTCTCTCGTAGTTAGAGAATATAGGAGACTCAACTGTAAAATCTAATTCTGCAGGAGAAGGAGTCACAATTTCTACAAGTTTAAAATAATAGATTCTCATCCATTTATAATAATCTCCTGTATCGCACAATAATTTGATCGAATTAACAGGATTAGGGTATTCTGTATCGTCAAAATCTATTGTTGTTCCTTGTTGCCAGAGAGCATCATTTACATATAACTTATGGTTGATTGGACTAAATCCAGATGAATCGGAAGATGCAAAAGTATGAATGGAAAACTCGAAATCCCTTCCATTTAACTCTGGATCGAAAAGAAAGGTTATTGTATCCGTTCCACCACCACCTCCCCTTACACGATACATATTTCCATCATCTACTTGAGTATTCGCAAGACTCCCATCATAATATGCAGTTCCAGAAAGAGACACATCGTCTATGTATTGAGGATCGGAAGAGAGAACTCCTGTGGTAGAGGTAAATACAGAATAGCTATTATCATCACTATGCATGTTATCCGTATCGTCAAATGTTCCTTTATTCATCGAAACTCCTGTATTAAATGGAGTTTGTGATTCCGAATTGTTTACATTCGATACACTTTCGTTATACTGGACTTCCGTGCTCATTAAAGTCTTCTGAAAGTTTGCTCCTGTATAGATATGAGTTAGATCTTCGTCGTCGTAGAAATCGTCTAAATGGAAATCGTAGTTTTTGTTAGAGTATAATGTATAAGAATCAGAAGGTTCTGGTGTTTCTGCTTTTGCTAAATTAATATTATTTAAAAAGAAAGGAACCACAAAAACAACCAACAAGCATATTAAAATACCTATTTTTCTTGATTTTCTCTTTGCCAACATTATTATCATTCTCTTCCTTTTCTCTTTGCTCGTCTGTAAGTCAGACAAAATTAAAGAAAGGAAAAAATAAAGATTTAAAATTTAGGGTTATCGTGTTCGTTTTCGGTGTTGTAAGGTTTTATATAGGATGTAAAACGATATGCTTATGAGTATCATAGCAAGTAAGAAATACAGTGGTGGAAATACTCCTGTGTTGTTGTAAATGTTTATAGCCATGTATAATTCGTAAAGACCAAGCAATAGAACCATTGTAAATGTTATAAACAGTAATAGAGCACTGGTATCGGTTAGTTTAAATCCAAACAGTTTTTCGGGCATTTTTACTTACCTCTTTTTATTTATTTTACGGGAAATATACGAAAACACACCAAGTTTCGCCATAATGATCGCAATAGCAACAACTAATATCACTCCAAGAATCAAATAGATAAAAGTAAAATCACCAAGTCCCGAGGTGGTATCTTCCGCTAAGGTGGGAACATCTCCTAAAAGGGAAGCATCCCATACCCAGTCTCCCATAGCAAAAAATGGCTCTTGTAATTCAGATGTGCTTAAGATATGATCTGGCTCCACAGTCATATAGAGATCTAAGGATCCCCGAAAATCGAAGTGTTCCATAAGATTATTTATGTTGATCCCTATCACACGACTGTTATAGCTTGTCGAAGGACCCCAATAGAATCCCATACCTGCAGGACTTCCTAAGAAATCATGGTAATCCCACCACATGCTTGCCTTTGTCATGGAATACCCTCGTTTCGCCACCGTCACTTCTGGTTGGAGCCCAACTTGTATTCTATATGCTCCTGGAGTTGAGGTTGGAGAAAATGAACCACTTGCTATATAGTTCTGCTGAGTAAATGATCCTAAAAGAGCACCTTCTTGCCATCCGATTTTTGCACGACTATTTACATAATTCATAACTGCAGAATCAGCTGTTTCTTGTGTGACAGATTCAATGGTTAAACGTCCTTCAGTTGTAGGATTATAATTGATATATTCGTTATTCCATGTGCCAATGTGATCATATTGGAACGACATTAATTTTATATCTAAAATATCATACTCTAATCCAGGCATTTCAAATGTATACCCTCCAATCTCTTGTATACCACCGAATCCAATTGTATTTTTAATCCCAACAGTTAAAGGGAAATAACCCGAATAGAAATGAGTATTTATAATATCGAAGTCTACACCGTAATAATTTACATAGTATTTTTTGACGTTTGTGCCCGAATTCCAATTCACATCATATTTATCAACTCGTAAGAATTCTTCTGAAACTAATTTGTTTGCACTAAAACCAGGATCCATGCTTGTAGGATTCACAGTGCTATAGACAATTACTTCAAATCCTACTTCAACTTGTGCTTTGTATAGTATCTTATTTGTTTCGGGATCATAACTAATCATTCCAAGATTGTTGAATGCATAGAGATCTTCTCCACCAACATAGCTATGAATTTGCTGAGATGTTCCCCAGGTATTCGATCCTTGAAAGTCTCCAGCAACAATGGATAAATGTTGTGCAGTGAAAGTAGCTCTTGCCGGAGTAGAAGCAACTCCAAAATCGATTAAACTAACGAATGAACAGGAAAAGATAAGTAAAAAAAGGGAAAAAAGGAGTAGAATTGGTTTTTTCATAGTGATCACCTTAATTGGTATGGTATGTCATTGGTTTATGCAGCAATATCACTTAGTTTCGCGAACGTGCCAAGAGCATTACCACTTTGTTCGATAGGAACATTACCAGAATCAATGTCAGACATTGTAATATTGGCAGCATAGGAAATTTCAAAGCCAATTTGGTTAATACCAGATAAGAAATTAATTGGACTGTAGGCAATTAAATACATGTAAGCACCAGAGATTACAGCTTCAAAAGGAGCATTGTCAGTGAGGGTAAAATTCACTTGGGTTGCAGCACCATCAACTACACTGATTGTATCATTAAAGGTTATTTTAAATGCGAAGGCATTGGTCATGGAAGCCAAGACAGGATGCATTAGGGTTGTTTTGTAAACAAAATCGTTAGGATCAAACAATCCAAATTGTCCAGCATAGTTCTTTTCGTCGTAGAACCATTGTTTTTGAGCAGTTGTTAAAGCAGCAAATTCGGTTGCAGTTGTTTCCCAATTTGTTCCATAATGCATTTGGGCAGCAGTTGTAGTATAGTGTGGACAATCGTAAAGTAAGGTATAATTACCATCTGTCTGATGATCTGCAACTGTGACCTCGTTCATACTTTCATCAGCAACATTAAAGTTCACATCGGTTGTAGGATCTTTTGCATAAAGATTATAAGCACCATTCTCACCATTAGGATAGAGTAATTGCCAATCTTCAGCAAAAGGAGTTTCAGCATCGGGATCCATCTGAACCCATACATACTCGTAAGAGCTTAAATCAATAGATATAGAGCTACCAGGAACAGAGGCAGTTGTTTCTTGAAAGTTGGTCATGGTATAAATGTCTTCAACATCCTCAAATGTGGCAGACGCAGTTGGTGTCCACAAACTTATAGGCACCCACGATACATCTTCACCATCGATATAGGCATCTATGGTAAAACTGGATCTGTCTGCAGGAGTTGTAGATGTTAAATTAACAGGAGACCAAGGAGAGTAGAAAAAGAGCACCACAGCAGAAATAGCTAATGCACCAATTATAACAGCTAATAAGGCAGTTCGTTTCTTTTCTTTTGTTTTCATTTTTTATATCCTCTTATTTAATTTTTAATAGGTTTTAATTAATATTTTAGGTAAATGTATTATTTAATTAACTGATTTCCTTTTATATTTAAATCTTTGTGCAAAACCTTAATTTAGGTTAATAAAATTGACTCAATTTTAATATTCACTTAATTAAAAGAAGTGAAAACAAATTAAAACAAGTTAAAACGATTTTGACTCGTTTTCAATAATTTAAAATAAATTAAAATGAGTTAAAACGATTTAAAAAATTTAAAATGAATCAAAACAAGTAAAAATGAGTGAAAAACTAAAATTAAAGGAAAAGGAAAACAAAAAGAAAGGGTAAAATCTAAAGTAAGGGAAAAAAGAGAAACAGCAAAAAGGGAAAAAAAGAGTTAATAAAATCTACAAGGATGCTGTTTCTCGGTTAAAATCTATGAGGAAAGTATGGAAAAAACAAATGTTTCTACTATTCATAACTCGTGGTTTATTTAAAGGGTTTGTGCTTAAGTTTTTCCCAGCTTAATATAATCAGTGATTATATAATCGTGGATTATATAGAATTTTAAAGTTAGACTAAGAAAATCTTAAACTTTAATTTTTTCCCCATTTTATAATTCCTAAATTTTTAAACAGAATGGAATGGTAGCACAGCGTCCAGAATTATTTTTACCTAAAAGATGATATTATATATTATATAATCAGATTATAGGTAAAAATACTTTTGGGCTTGGAGCTATCATTTTAATCGTAGTTAGTAAAAACATAAGAATTAAAAAATCTAAAAATATTAAAAATAAGGTTCTGCTTTCCAGGGAAAGAAAATTTTATACTTTTAATTTACATATAAAATATTATAATGGGAATGATTGCATATATAATATTTTATATGTCTTCTTAAAAAACCGATTTTCATTAAGATAAGGAAAAATTGATAAAAAATTAATGTATTATTAGCAAAAATACTATTCTTAATTTAGTTTTTATTATATTATGATTAGATTTTTAATGAAATAGATTTATTGAGTCTGCAGATTCCGCTTTAAGAAGACATATAAAATATTATAATGGAAATGATTGCATATATAATATTTTATATGTAAATTTAAAGCGGAATTTGGGGAATGGATTTTATCTAAAAATAAAAAGTTTTTTCCAAAGTATAAAAATATTAAATATAATATACAGCTTGATGTTGAGAACCAACTATCTTAATGTTTAGTTTTTTATTGGCTACCAATTCGTCTAATTTCCTTTTAGCTATATAATAAGATATACCATACAATTCCCTACACTCTTTTATGGTTATTTGATTGTCGTGTTTAGCTAAAAAGTCTTTTAAGGGTTCGTCAAAATCGTTTGTTATACCTCGTTTATTATTTCCAAGTTCCTTGAAGTAGGTGATCATTTCTTTATAATTCATCTTTATTACTTTTACATTTTCAACACCTTCAAAACCAAGATCACAACCATTTAGCTGCAAGCCATATCGTTTTTCAACACCACGCAATATGCGTCCAACAGCTTGTTTTATCTTTGTTCTCACCGATTCTTCACAATTTTTTATTGGATCAGTCCCTTTCAATACTGCTTGACGTGTTACAACACCGTCCGATACATCTGCCGAACCAAATATTATAACCGATTTGAAATTTTCATAATCATTCATACCTATTAGTGGATATTTCTCTAAAGGGATTTCCTTGCCATCTTTCAATAAAATAAACCAGTGTTTTATTTCTTTTCCATTTATAAATAAATCTTTATGTTCGAGGGTGCCATCCAATTCCCGTGCAATGTATTCCCATAATTGAGTAGAAGGATGTTCTTCTCTTAAATTTATACGCACTTTGGCATCTCTTGAAACAAATAAATGATTATCGAGTTCTATTTCTGGGTGTGCATAAAGATACCATTCTACAAGCTCTTTTAATCGGTTTAAGGTGGGGAATCGTTGTAGAGATGATTGTGTATAATAAGAATATTTTCTTCCATATCTATTTCTTCGTCGTTGCTTAACTTTTAGTTGATATATCGTGAAATCATTCGAGATCATTTCCTTTTCATATACATTTAAACGATCTCCAAACAAGAATTTTAACTGTAAGGCACTGGCAGTTGCATCGTTGATAAAAAGCTTTACAATTTTTCCCGTATCTAACAAGGTAATTATACTCTTATAATCATAAAATAACATTCCAAGTTTATATTGAGTGGGTTCTTCATCGTTCTTCTTTTTTATTTTTAGTCTTAAAATAGATTTACGAATCCATTCGTCTATTGTAGTTGGAGTGTGTTTTTTCATAAAAGCATAGTTCTTTATAAATGTAAAGATACTGTAAAGGTAAAATTTGCTGAAGGGAATATGTTTTTCTTTATTTTCTTTATTTTCTGGTTGGTTATATATTTTTTTTAAAACCTTCCATCCCTCATCATTTAACTTATCAATAGATTCTCGATCAAGGTTTTCTTCCAAAAAATCCAATTCGTCTTTAAGAGAATCATAATCAATTCCTTCTATAATGAATTTTCTAAGCAATTCTAAGAAGTCCAAAAGCAAATCAAATCCACTGAGTAAATCGGGGTTTGGGTATATTTTTTTATTTTCTTTTCCAAAAATCTTTTTTAGGAAATATATGTGTTGATCCAGGGTATTTTTATATATTTTTAAGTCTATTTTTATTGCATCTTCAAAATCTTCGTCAATAATAATTATTGCTTTATCCAATTTCTCTAACCAATATGGAATGAAGCTGTTGAGCTGATGGGATACAGTTAAAAGCAAGTTTACTTGTTGTGGTGGTAAAACCTTTCGCACCTTGCAAAAATAAGGACATGAAGAGTTATAATATTTACAGTTCCTGCATAAATAATTAAAGGATAATCCTATTTTATATCCCATTTCAATCAGAGGGTCATAACGACGAAAACATATGCGATTTTTGCCTTCTAAAACTAAATAATCAACAGGATAGGTTGTGGCAAAATTTCGTATCTGATTTTCAATTTCATTAACACCTTGTTTATATTGTTGTCCAAGGAAAGCAATTCCCCATTTTTCTCCATTTTCACTAATGAATTCCCGTGTATATCTTAGAATTTTTAAAATATATTGAACTAAAGTGGCTGATTTCCCTGCACCAGTGGAAAGTTTTAATACATTAACAACTTTATCGTTTAGGAAAACCTCTTTAACTATTGTTTTTACATCCAACCATTTCTTTTTCAGTTTTTCATCTTTTTCAAGAATGGATTGCTCATATACTAATAGATTATAGATTGTATTAATTAACTCTGGGTTGTATTGATAGAAGATCTTTATGGATCTTTTTAGATTAATAGGTATTTTTTTGTTTGAGTCATTTTCCTTTTTATTGAAATTCATTTAATTACTTTCCTCCTACTTTTGTTACATATCCTCTTACTTTTTTTCTATCATAATTATTAATTAATTTATGATTAGGTTTTATCACTTCTGGATTTACAACAAAGTATTCTTCCTTGTGGGTTCTATAAAATGGTTCGTTTAATATTTGCACCATACCATGCATTGGTGGAAGTTCTATTGTAAACAAATCTGATGGTATTTGTATAACAGAGGATTCAGCAATTTGTAATATGTCTTTTGGAATGTAATCTTTTAGTATTTCTGGCAGGGAATTCTCAAATTTCCAACGATAAATATTTGTGGTAAAAAAATCGTCAATGTATTGGTGGGTATCGATATACCAATCTCTACCATTCTTTTGGATTAGGTCTATTGCGTGTCCTATAACATAAACAATCTTACCAACCATAAGAGAAAAAGGTTCCACATACTTAAAAGAAATGTCTGGTTGGTTTCCTTTCTTGATTTTATTATTATAGTTTGCCATTTACTTCAACTTCCTCATTTTTGTTTTTCTCTAATAATTCAAATGCCTCAAATAGTGTTATATTACTATGTGGAACAAAATGTATTC
>Ga0180432_10012069_pt1 | contig 10094 bp, 5 predicted proteins | sample SS_ome_10_FD_132414 | JGI IMG/M metagenome (GOLD analysis project Ga0180432, IMG submission 132414) | Hypersaline lake sediment archaeal communities from the Salton Sea, California, USA - SS_1_MS_2 metaG | ecosystem: Environmental > Aquatic > Non-marine Saline and Alkaline > Hypersaline >...
GCGACGGTAACGCTCCAGGTTTCGACCGACGACGAGATGCGTATCGGCGACGGCCTGATGGCCTTTGATTCCGGCAACACCGGGCTGCACGAGGAGCACGGGGTGCTGCTGTTCAACGGCAGCCCGGCGATCCTGATGGTTGATGCCGACAACTACTTCAAGTCCGAGGAAGTGATCATTACCGAGGCCCTCGACGCCAATCAGCTGCTCTACACTCATTGGGATGTCACGGGAGAACACACCCTGGAGCTTCCGTCATTCGACGAGATGAACGGCTACGACATCGTTCTCTGGCATGCCGGTTGGAGCGCCTATAGTCGCTTCACCGACGTGGAGGCGCTGAGTGTCAAGGAGTTCATGGACAACGGCGGCCATTTCATTCTCTCCAGCTCGCAGGCCTTGAACGACCTGACGGCGGGGGCTTTCACGTCCGACTATCTCGGTGTCGGTAGCTGGGAGCTGGACGTCGATCCGCTGTCCGCCACGGGAGTCGCCGGCGATCCGATCAGCGACGGGATGGCCTACGATCTCACCTATCCGACAATCTATACCAAGGGTGACAAGATCATCCCCAGTGCCAGCGGGACGGTGATCTTCACCTCCGAGTTGGACGACGGCATTGCCGTTCGCTGTGGGAATCGCGCCGGGCGGTCGGTCTTCTTCGCCTTTGGCCTGAACGGCATCGAGGCCGGTCTCGAGGATCCCAACAACATCACGACGTTGGTGCGCCGGTCGATCGAGTGGGTCATGCCCGAGGTCGGTCAGGATGTCGCCGAGGGCGAGTTCGTGCTGACGCCGTCGACGATCGGCAGCATCGCGCCCAATCCGATGAGCCTGCGCCAGGGCGCCGGAACGACGACGATCCGGATGCAGCTCTCGGCCAGTGCCGCGAAGTCGCCGGCCAGCCTTGACCTGCTCGATCTGAACGGTCGTCTGGTTCGGAACCTGGCGAGCGGCAACCTGCCCAGTGGCACCGCCACCGCCACCTGGGATGGTCGCGACTTGAACGGTCGTCCGGTGGGTGCGGGTGTCTACTACGCGCGATTGACCACCGCCGATGGAATGCACAGCGCCCGTTTGGTCGTGCTCCATTAGTTCGATTCAGCCATCGAGCCTGTGACAGAGGCCGGATCCCCCGAGGATCCGGCCTCTTCTCTCAGGATCCCCCCGGGAGGTACGTTCATGAAGCCGATGCTGCTGCTGGTGGCCCTCTGTCTGCTCGCTCCCGCAGCCGAGGCATGCACGATCGTCGTGGCCTCGGATGGGGATGATACCTGGGTCGGGAACAACGAGGATTGGTCCAACCCGTTCACCAAGGCATGGGTGGTGCCGCCATCGGAAGGTGAATACGGCCGGATCTGCTTCGGATTCGATGCGCCGTTCAGTTATGTCCAGGGGGGCATGAACGACCAGGGGCTCTTCTGTGATGCCAACATGGTTCCCGAGACCGGGTGGACGGCCGATCCGCAGAAGTCAGCCCTGGGCGACCCGGTCGACCGCATCCTGGCCGAGTGCGCAACGGTGGAGGAGGCGGTCCGCTTCTGCGGTACGCACAACATTCCCCTCGGCCGGGCTCGCTTCCCGATCGCGGATGCCTCCGGCGATGCGGTGATCCTCGAGTGGGGTCGGGAAGGGCTTGGTCTCGTTCGCAAGGAGGGGAGCTACCTGATATCGACCAACTTCGTTGCCTCCAACTACACGCCCGGCACCTACCCTTGCGACCGCTACCGGATCGCCGAGACGCTTCTCGCTTCGTTTTCCCCCATCACATCCGATCATGTTCGCGCCGTCCTCTCCGCAACCCACAGTGAGGGGGATGTCCCCACAATCTACTCGGACGTCTATGATCTCCGAAGACGCGTGGTTCACATCTACAACTTCCACGACTTCGAGCAGGGGATGACGATCAGCCTGGCCGAGGCGATCGCCGCAGGCCGGCAATCGTTCGACCTTCCCCGGCTTTTCCCGATCGTCACCCACACCGCCCGCATCTTCTACAATCGGAGATTGAAGGACAGCGTCCGCGCGATGTATGAACATGCCGGCGGATCAGAGGCCCGAGACCGGTGCCAGCGGCTTCGGGATCGGTATCGCGCCGAGTTGGGCTTCCTCGTCGGGGAGGATGAGTTGAATCACGTGGGCTATGCGCTTCTGGGAGAGGAGGCCTTCGGTGCGGCGGTCGAGATCTTCCGTCTGAACGTAGAGGAGCACCCCGACTCTTGGAACGCCCACGACAGCTTGGGCGAGGCCTACGTCCGGATGGGTGATGAGGGGCGGGCGGCCGAGAGCTACCGCCGATCGCTCGAGCTCAATCCGTACAACCGTTCGGCACAGAAGCAATTAGAGCGTCTGGGTGAATAGGACCTGTCCCGATTCGGATCATTAGAATTCCTGATCCAGGCGATCTAGCATCGCTCCGCCGGCCGTGCTATGCTCCTCGCCATCTTGATCCTGAATCCTTGGCGGGGGGACTTACACCATGATGTACCGCTGGCATGCCGGCTATGTCGCCTGGCTGCTCAATCGGCTCACCGGGGTTCTCATCTCCTTCTATCTCGTTCTTCACATTTGGGTCATGCACCACCTCGCCCAGGGTGAGGAGCAGTACACGAAGGTGATGGAATTCTTGAGTAGCAAGCTCTTCATGTTCTTCGAATTGGCCCTCATGGGGGTTGTGCTCTATCACGTGATGAACGGCATCCGGATCGTGCTGGTCGATTTGGGGAACGCCGTCCGTCATCAGAAGATGGTCTTCTGGGTGCTGATGGGCATCGGGATTGTCTTGTATGTGATCTGTGCTTGGGATCTGGCCGGGGCGTTTCTCGGCCTCACCGGCCACGAGGTGGCCGAGGGACAGGCGGCGCTCATGTAGCGCCCGGCCGATCTTGGGGGAAGAACGATGAGAGACAGAGGTGTCGGATCCGGTGGAGCGGTCGGCTGGTTCTTCCAGCGCCTGACGGGCATTGTGCTCGCCCCGATCCTGCTCGTTCACCTTTTCACGATGCACCGCGTGCACGAGCATGGACTCGCCTTCGAGTCGGTGACCGAACTGCTGAGCAAGCCCTATTGGAAGGTGCTCGAGCTAACCTTCCTCGTCCTGGCGCTCTACCACGCCCTCAATGGGATCTACGCGTTGCTCCAAGACTACGTGAAGCGGCCGGGAGTACGGATGACGCTCTTCAGCCTGGTCGTGCTGGTTGGGTTGGTTCTGCTCGTCTTCGGAATGGTGACAGTCTTCATGGTCGCCAAGCCCGCCTAGGTGGGCCGGACAGGGGATTGCATTCATGAAATTTGATTGTGTCTACCACAAGCATGACGTGGTCGTGGTCGGGGCGGGGATCGCCGGTCTGTACGCGGCGCTCAAAACGAGTGCCAAGGCCGACACCGCGGTTCTGAGCAAGGTCTACCCCACCCGCTCCCACTCCGGGGCCGCCCAGGGCGGATGCGCAGCCTCGCTGGGCAACATGATGGAGGACAAGTGGGAGTGGCACATGTACGACACGGTGCGGGGGAGCGACTTCCTGGGCGATCAGGATGCCCAGGAGCTTCTGGTCCGGGACGCCGTGCCGGTGATGTATGAGATGGAACACCTGGGGGTCCCGTTCGACCGGACGCCGGAGAACAAAATCGCCCAGCGTCCCTTCGGCGGCCACTTCGGCAACTTCGGCAAGACTCCCATGCAGCGCTCCTGCTATGCCGCCGATCGCACCGGCCACGCCCAGCTCCATTGCCTTTATGAGCAGTGTCTCAAGAATCAGGTCCGCTTCTATAGTGAGTTCTACGCCCTCTCTCTCATCATAGACAACGGCACCTGCCGCGGTCTGGTCGCTTGGGATCAGGTGAACGGCGGACTCCACGTCTTTCACGCGCAGGCCGTTCACCTGGCCACAGGCGGCTACGCCCGCTGCTGGAAGATCACGTCCAACGCGATGGCGAACACGGGCGATGGGCTGTCGCTCGTGATGCGCCAGGGGCTGCCGCTGGAAGACATGGAGTTCGTGCAGTTCCACCCGACCGGCGTCTGGCAGCACGGCATGCTCGTCTCCGAAGCCGCCCGCGGCGAAGGGGGTTATCTCACCAATGACAAGGGCGAGCGCTTCATGGAGAAGTACGCCAAGGCGAAGATGGAACTCGCTCCCCGAGACGTTGTCTCCCGCGCTGAGCAGACCGAGATCGACGAAGGCCGCGGCATCGGCGGAAAGGATGCGATCCATATTGATCTTCGCCACCTGGGAGCGGAAAAGATCCTGACGCGCCTGCCGCAGGTCCGCGAGCTCGCGCTCAAGTTCCTCGGGCTCGACATGATCACCGACCCGATTCCGATCCAGCCGACCGCTCACTACTCGATGGGTGGGATTCCGGTCAATCTGGATACGCAGGTTTTGAGCGGCTCGGGCAAAGAGGTCGTACCCGGCCTGTACGCCTCGGGTGAGTGCGCGTGTGTCTCGGTGCACGGGGCCAATCGCCTCGGCACGAATTCGACGCTCGAGTGCGCGGTCTTTGGCCGCCGGGGCGGCATCAAGATGCTCGACTACGTCCGTCAGCTCGAGGGGCACGACGATCTGCCCGAGGGAGCGGTCGACAAGGCCCGCGAAGAGGTCGAGCATCTCCTGTCGACGGCCGGTACCCAAGGGGGGCTGCGGCCGGTCGAGCTCCGCGAGCGGATGATGGAGACGATGTCGGAGAACGTGGCCGTCTTCCGCAACGAAGCGGCACTCAAGAAGCAGGTTCAGATCTGCCAGGAGCTCCGGCAGCAGTACCGGAAGGTGGCAATCGATGACGGCGGCACCTATGCCAACACCGACTTGATCGAGGCGATCGAGCTGGGTCACATGCTCGACTACGCCTATATGATTACCCGGTGCGCCCTGGAGCGGCCCGAGTGTCGCGGCGCGCACTGGCGGATTGACCATCCCGGACGCAACGATCAGGACTGGCTCAAGCATACGCTGGCCTGGTTGGACGGCGATACGATCCGGCTCGACTACAAGCCAGTCGTGATCACCCGGTTCCAGCCGGAAGAGCGGAAGTACTAGACGGGGGAGATGGACGATGGAGAGGACCTTTCGGATCTACCGTTTCAATCCGGAAAAGGACTCGGAGCCGCACTACGACTCCTTCACGATCGAGGTCAAGGACTCCTGGACCATCCTCGATGCCCTGAACGCGATCAAGTGGCACCATGACGGTTCCCTCAGCTACCGCCGCTCCTGCCGTCACGGGATTTGCGGATCCTGCGCGGTCATGATCAACGGCAAAAACGACCTGGCCTGCGAAACGCAGATCTCGTCGCTGAAGGGCGACATCACGATCGAGCCCTTGAAGAGCTTTCCGGTGGTGCGGGATCTAATGGTCGATCAGGAGCGTTTCTTCGACAACCTGCGTTTGGTCAAACCCTGGCTCATCAATCATACCCCCCCGCCCACCGACAAGGAGCGTCTGCAGACACCCGAGGATCGGAAGCTGCTCGACGGGACCTGGGAGTGCATCCTCTGCGGCGCCTGCACGTCGTCCTGCCCCGCCTTCTGGGACAACGACGCCTTCCTCGGGCCGGCCGCGCTGATGAAGGCTTACCGCTATGTGGCCGACACGCGCGATGAAGGGTTGGATGAGCGCATCGGGATCCTCGATAGCAGGCTGGGGGTGTGGCGCTGTCATACGATCTTCAATTGCGTGGAGGCTTGTCCGAAGTCACTCAATCCGACCGAGGCGATTGTGAAGCTGCGGCGGCGGCTGATGCAGGAGAGGCTGTAGGGATCCAGGCGCACGCCGGCTGTCCGTTTCCTGCTGGGGTATGAAAAGGACGACCTGTTGATGTCGTGCCCGTTTCGGTCGTGACTCGATGCGCACGAAGCGGACATGATGCGTTCCTGAGCAGTTCCGAGCGCCGGCACTCGACGACGGTTGTGGTCCCCGGCCAAGAACCGGCTAACTTCTTTGCTTGGTGAGGATAATCCTGGTCTGTCCGCCGATCGTGTCCGGCGACAGGTGAGTGATCTGTTGTGGATAGAGGATTCGGGACCAGGTATCCTTAAGCTGTTAGATCCGGGCAACCGCCAGAACCCCATGTTGGAACCCACACCGCAGTCGCCCGGCGTCGTGGTCTGACCTCGCGCCGAACTCTCCGCACGCAGGCACTCCGCAAAGGAGGGCAACGCCATGAACCGCCTCTCGATTGACCCTTGGCCCAGCATGTGGCTCCGCTTCCTCATGGGGCTCATCCTGGGCATCTTCGCTGTCGCCCCTCCGACCTACGCCGTCGGCGTCTATAACCTGCTGGACGAGACCGTCGCCCGGGACACGCTGTTCGCGGAGTACGACGTCAGCGACGAGGTCGTCGTCTACTTCCACCAGCGGATGATCGGTGAGGTCGTGGTCCAGGGCGACTACGTGAACTACCAGTACGCCAAGGCCACGGGGGAGCTACTGGCCCGCAAAGCGGTTTGGAGAGAGGGCCTCCCCGAGACGTTTCCGCCCCTTCGATACACGCGGCCGGAAGCGGAAGCGTTCGTCGAAGGGGAGGTTCTGGGCAGCCGGCTTCTTCTCATCTCGCCGGAATCGGACGTCTTCCCTCTCGAGCCAGCTCCCGGGAATCCCTGCTGGGTTGTCAGGAGCAGGATGGGAGGAGGTTTGATCGTCAGTGTGATCGATGCGATGACCGGGGAGTTCCTGGGCTACGGCGTGCCTCCTCCGTTCGAGGCCGTTTCGACCAGCGGGCCCACCGATTTCGATCCTTGTGACGGCTCGTGGTCGGCCCGCACCGGGAACGCCAAGCAGAACTTCGAGGCCATGGGCTACGAGACCCAGGAGATGGTCTGGCCCTCGCAGACCTCTATGCAGGCTCACATTGGATCCCAGGAGCCGCTCTTCTTCGAGATGGGACACAGCGGAGGCGACAACCAGGTTCAGTTCAAGAGCGGGTGCGTGAATGGAGAAGATGAAGAGATCACGACCGCCTCGGAGATCGAAACCTGGATTGAATCCTATCCCAAGAAGGCGTTTGCCTTCTTCGGGAGTTGCTGGTCGATGTGTTCTACGGGAGAAGGCACCCTATCCTACGCGATCCGGAAGGGATCGAATGACAACACGACGACGATTGGCTTCTGCGGCATGTCGGCCGACTACTGCGAGAGCTGCTGGTACGATTACTCCATGGATTGGCAGAGGGCGCTCTTCCGATACATGCGCCTCCGCTACTCCGTGAAGGAGGCCTTTGATCAAGCCAACGCCGACTACCCGGTGTGTGCGGACAACGAGTGTATGCGCTTCGCCGGGGATGAGGACTACATCGTTCCCGTCACCTTGGCCCAGGTCTGGCACGTGAGTGCCAGCGGCCACGGCGACTTCCCCACGATCCAAGCGGCGATCAACGCCGTCGCGGACGGGGACACCATCGAATTGGCCGACGGCACCTATCCCGGAGGGGGATCGCATGGCTACAATTACCGGGGCAAGGCGATCACGATCCGGTCCCAGTGGGGCGATCGGGAGAGATGCGTCATTGACTGCGCCGGATCGGGCCGAGCATTCATGTTCAATTCGGGCGAGGATTCGGAATCGGTATTGGAGGGGATCACGATCCGCGGGGGCAATCTGACCTACGGATCCGGCGCCGCGATTATCTGCAACAACTCCTCACCGACCATCCGCAATTGCATCTTCGAAGACAATCATGACGCGGACTATGGCGGAGCGTTCAGCGCCGTGGATGGCGCCGCCCCCACGTTGACCGACTGCGTCTTTCTCAGAAACAGCGCCGGCTACGAGGGAGGGGCGGCCCGGTGCTGGAATGGATCGTCGCCGGAGTTCCGGGGCTGCATCTTCGCCGGCAATTTCGTGACCTCTGATGCCGGCCGCGGGGGAGGCGTCGCCTGTCACCGCAACTCGCAGCCCTTCTTCCATGAGTGTACCTTCTATGGAAACGACGCGCCCGTGGGTGGAGGCATCAGCTGTGTCGACAACTCCAGTGCGAATCTCCACAGCGTCATCATCTCCTTCAGTACCGAAGGAGAGGCCGTCAACTGCGATCAGGGGTCCATCCCGAGTGTCGTCTGCAGCGACTTCTACGGAAACGAAGCAGGCAACTGGGTCGGTAATGTCGGGGGACCCGAGATCGCTCCGCCCATGTACAGCAACAAGGAGCGCGATCCGCTCTTCTGCGATCCCGCGGCCGACGACTTCAGCCTCTGCGCCGATTCCCCCTGCCTGGTTTCCGGCGGACCCTGCGCCCCGCACGACGGGGCGTTGGGGGAGGGGTGCGACGACTGTGGCGGCGCGTGCTGTCATGCGGGAGCATGTCAAATCACGACCTACGAGACTTGTCAGCTCCTGGGCGGCACCTATCACAGCGGCTCCAACTGCTACCCACAGACCAGCCCGTGTGAGGCCGTCTGCTGTCACGGTCCGGATGAGCAGCAGTGTACACTCACGACGCAGTCGGGCTGTGACAACCTCAGCGGTTCCTGGTACCCGGATTGGCCGTCCTGTACAGGTGATCCCTGCTATTCACCTCCGCCCGATGCGGCATGCTGCGATGAGGATACGGGTGCCTGCGAGCTCATGACGGAGGCGGAGTGCGCGGCCGCGGGCGGCACGTGGCACTCAGGGTGGGACGACTGCACGCCGAACCCCTGCACCCAGCCTCCCACGGGCGCCTGTTGCTTTGCCGAGGGGGGCTGCGGGCATCCCTTCTCCGAGAGCGTCTGCCAGTCGATCGGGGGAGTCTACTTCGGGGACGGAACGTCATGCCTGCCGGAGAATCCGTGTCCGCAGCCACCGCTCCTGGCGGTCTGCTGCAACGATGGCGCCTGTGACCTCACCGACTCCACGCAGTGCAGTGACCTTGGAGGGATGTGGCACCTGGAGTGGGACGAGTGTGTTCCCAACAACCCCTGTCCGGGACCGGCCCGGGCCTGCTGCTTCGAGAGCGGGGATTGCCAGGTTCTGACGGAATACGAGTGCAATCAGAGTTCGCACACCGTCTGGCATGAGGATCTCATGACCTGTGATCCGAATCCCTGCCCGCAGCCCGTCCGCGTCTGTTGCACGTCAGAGAGCGACTGCGTGATGCTGACGGAAGCCGAGTGCAACGCTCAGGGAGGAAATTGGCACGGGGACTGGCTGACGTGTGACGACGGGAATCCCTGTCCCGCCGTCTGCTGCAATGTTGGAGCCTGTTCCCTGATTCCCGAGGGCGATTGTCTCTCCGCCGGAGGGGAGTGGCATGGCGAGGGGCACACCTGCGACCCCAACCCCTGCTCCTGCATCATCCATCCCGATGGCAGTGGCGACTACGCGACCATCCAGCTGGCCATCGACTCCGGCATTGAGAATCTCATCCTGCTCGCCAACGGGACCTTCACCGGTGATGGGAATCGGGACATCATCTACCGAGGGGGTGACGTTACGATTCGCTCGCTCGCCGATGATCCTGGCCTGTGCGTGATCGACTGCGAGGGGGGCGATGAGAATCCGCACCGCGGCTTCAATTTCATCTCCAGCGCCGATTCGAGTTGGACGTTGGCGAGCGTTACCGTGACCGGGGGGGTCGCGCCCTTCGGCGCCGCCGTCTTCTGTTCCAGCGCGAGCTGCAATATCGAGGGATGTCGGTTCATGGGGAACCGGGCCACCATGCACGGCGGGGCTCTCTACTGCGATGCAAGTTACCCCACGCTCCATGATGATACCTTCGACGGCAACTCGGCCACGGCCGACGGGGGCGCCATCTATACTGAGAACGGATCACGTCCTTTCCTGACCCGCTGCACGTTCACTGGCAACAGCGGACAATACGGCGGTGCGATCTGCGGCGGCGTCACGGCGTCACCGGGGGCCGAGATGTTCGGCTGCACGTTCTACGGCAATTCGGCTGCTGCCGGCGCGTGTCTCTTCGCCTATCCGTACGTTTCTTTCCAGATCTACAAGTCCATCCTGGCCTTCAATAGCGGGGGCGGGGCCATCGGTTGCTCGCCCTCGGCGACCCCCTGGCTCCAGTGCTGCGATGTATTCGGTAACATCGGCGGCGATTGGGTGGGCATGATCTACCCGTTCTTGACCATGAACAACAACCTGTGGGAGGATCCCCTCTTCTGCGA
>Ga0180432_10012070_pt1 | contig 10094 bp, 7 predicted proteins | sample SS_ome_10_FD_132414 | JGI IMG/M metagenome (GOLD analysis project Ga0180432, IMG submission 132414) | Hypersaline lake sediment archaeal communities from the Salton Sea, California, USA - SS_1_MS_2 metaG | ecosystem: Environmental > Aquatic > Non-marine Saline and Alkaline > Hypersaline >...
GCATTTGCCCTCCTGCCTTACACCAGGTGCCCGTTGTGCTCCAGACCCCCACCTCATCGGGGGGGCCAGACCTTCCGACACACTATCTTGTCTGCCCCCAACGTCTCAAACCCTACAACACAATCCGCCGCTGACCCCGATCATACCGCGCCGTCTTACCCGCACGATACGCCAGCATCCCCATAATCAACGCCGTCTGCGTCCGAACCGCCAAATCCGGCGGACTGAACGTCGCCCGGTCCCGTCTCTGGCAACAACCCAAAAAGTTCAGCCAATGCGACGATATATCCTCGCCATGATCGATCGCAAAACTCTGCTCCTTGGCCTTGTTCCCCTCCGCCGGAATAAACGCAATCTCCTTGCCCCGCACCGTCAACGACCCCTCCCAACCCCGTATCACCGGCACCCGCTGGCCCGATCCCCGCGCCCCCGTCGCCTGGTAATTATTCCCCTGCGTACCCTGCACACTTACCGTCAACCGCTCCGGATAATCCATCAGCATACTGAACGTGTCCGGCACCTCACGCTCCTCATAACGAAACTTGCCCCCCGTCGCCACCACGCTGCTCGGCCACGTCAGCCCCAAAATCGCCGCCACCGGCGTCAGCGAATGCGGATACAAATCCGTCACCGGCCCGCCCGCGTAATCCTCGTACATCCGCCAACGAAAAAACCGACTCACATCAAAATCACGCGCCGGCGAATCTCCCAAAAACTCCTCCCAATCCAAATCCGCACCAGGCTTGGCGTTCGCATCGTCGATCGGCATCCCTCGCTCGCCCCAGTCGCCCACCCGGAAAAATCCCGTCTCCGCCTGGATCGGCTGCCCGATCATCCCCTTGTCCACCATCACCTTCATCTGATGCCACGCCGAATCGCTCATCCCCTGCGTTCCCAGCTGAAACACCTGCTTCGTCTCCCTCGCTACCTCCTCAAACTCCCGCACCAGAGCAGCCTGCCGCCAGTGACTCAAAGGCTTCTCGCAATACACGTCCTTGCCTGCACGCAACGCCGCCATCGCCTGAGGCAAATGATGATGGTCCGCCGTCGCCACACACACCACGTCCACCTTCTCGTCCGCCAGCAGCGCGCGATAATCCATATACCCCTTCGCCTTGTAATACTTCGCCGCCTTCTCCATCCGGGGACGATACACGTCGCACACCGCCACGATATCCACCGGCGCCTTCTTCTGCGTCGACAGCCAGTTCACAATATTCAAATGAAAATTACCGCGACCGCCCGTCCCGATAAAACCAATCCCCAACCGCTCATTCGACCCCGCCGTCTGCCCCCAACTCCGCGCCGACAAACCCGTCGCCAATGCCCCCGCTCCCACCAGCGAACGCCCCATAAACTCACGCCGCGTCAAACCCTCGCCCGTCTCCGACACCATCTTGTCTGTCGCCATGTCAATTGCTCCTTCTTGTCATCGGCCCCGCCAGATCCCTCGCCAGCGACTGCCAGTGCGTGTATGCCTTCTCGATCCGTGCCCGCTCTACCCGCCCATCCCACAACACCACCCCATAACACAACGACAAAGCCTTCCCCCGCTCCACCACCAAAGGCTCCCGATACGTGTTCAGCGTCGCCGACAAGTACGCAAAAGGCTCCGTCATCATGAACCACGTCGCCTCACGCACATTGCCCGGCCCCGCAAACATCGCTACCGTCACCTCCCTGCCCTCTGCCGCCGCCGTATACGCACACCAGCTGCCCCGCACCAGCCGCTCCGTCCCCCGCACCACCTCGCCTTCCTCACCCGCCGCGTTCATGAACACTCCCCCCTTGTCCATCGACGCGACAAGACGCATCCCCAATCCATGATAATGCGCCCCCGTCAGCGTCGCCGACTCCCTGCCCCGCCCCACGCCCAGACGACTTTGCCACACCGCCAGCGTCGCCCCCATCTCCCCCCAGGAATACACACCCACCTGACGCCACTCCCGAAGCATCGGCCTCTCCTCCGTACCCATCCAGTTGAGTCCCACACCAAAGTCCGCCCCCACCAACCCCTCCTGCTCTCGTACCGCCACCGGACCAAGCCACCGCCCCACCTCCTTGCCCGCACCCGACCCCTCCTCCCAAAAATTCACCCCATCCACCGTCACCCCATACATCAAACCATGATGATGCTTATGATCCGTCGGCCCGTCGCGCAACACATTTACGCCACCAGGAGTACACAACCTCTCCAGGTAAGGCTTAAATGCCACCCCCTCGTACCGATACCGCCCCAACATCGCCTCCCCCCGCTGCACCGTCACCGATTCCTTCTCCACCACCAGCCGCGCCCGGCTTCTGCCATCCGTCCTGGCCTGCTCAACCCCCTGCCCCAGCAACGACACTGCCAATCCCACACTGGCCACCACTCCCACCATCCATTCCCGCTTGCCGCGCCACGTTCCAGACATCCTGTGACTCCCAATTCCCCCGGCTTTCGTGAACTTCCGTTCCGCTCAACAGTGTCCCGCCACCATGCCTTCGCGGTCCGCCTATTCTACGCACCCCTCCCAAACATGCCAGACCCTTTCCTTCTCACGCAATCGCCCGTCCCGCGACTTCCTGAATAGACCCCATGAAAAAGACACGGCTGAAAAATCCACGCCTGACTACCACCCCTCCACAATCTCGATCATCTTTTCATAATTCCTCAGCGTCAACGCCCCCAGCTCCCGCCCGTACGGACACGCCGAAGGCATCAGCACAAACCCGCGCCCCTCGCCCGCCGTCCCTTCCTCTAACGCTTGCTTCACCTTCTCCGCAAACTGCTCCGTCGGCATGTTCTCTATGTCGCTTATCTCCAGATTGCCAAACAACACCAGCTCCCGCCCGTAACGCTCCCGCACGTAACGCAGCGATACGTCCCCCTGCGGCACCGGCTCGATCGGATCGATCCCGTCCGCACCCATCCCCACAATATAATCCAGCACCTGCCGGATATTCCCGTGTGAGTGAATCCGCGCCAGCCCCCCGTGCTTGTGTATCACCTCGATCATCGGCTCCACATACCGGTTCACATACGCCTCAAACAACCGTGGCGGTAGATAGGGCGGCGTCGCATACTCCGGCCCGTATATCCGCCACAAACGACCCGGCAACGCCGCCGCCACCGCCGCCGTCTTCGGCAGCACGTCCGCCGCAAACCAGTCCAGCAACCGATGAAACAACGCCTCCTCCGTCAACGCCGTCACCGTGTAATCCGCCATCGAAAACAACCCCGCAGCCAGACACAACGGATCCGGTGTGTCAATCATCACGATCCCACTCTCACCCAACGCTGCCTCCGCCTCCAATACGCTCGCCGTATCCACCGCCAAAGCACCCCCCGGATGCGGCAACTCCAAAAACCCCTTCACGTCCTCCACACCCTTAAACAAATGCTCCTCCACCCAAACCGTGTTCACCTCACGGTCCCGACGCGTCCGACTACGCAACGTTCGCTCTCCCAGCCGCAGCGTCCGCGTCGTATAACGCGAATCACCCTCCGTCCACGTCTCCTCCTCCGCAATACCCACCAACGGATCCGGCGTGATCGCCGTGTACGCCACCCCACGCATCACGATCCGATCCGTCTTCTCCCGCGTCAACGCCAGCAAAGGACCCCATGACGAGTGCGAAAAAATATTGTACGCATCCCCGTCCGTCGGATCCTCGTCCAGACCGTTCAACTCGTAAAACGACACCGCCGGCCGATCCACCCGCTCACCCCGCAACGTCGCCATTAGCCTCTCACGTCGATTCACACGCCATCCTCCGACACTCGATTCCAATAGAACAACAACGCCCCCCCTTGTATGCCCCCAAGACACCTCTGCCGCGTCGGCCTTGAGCACACCTCACGACATAACTACCTAGCCCAAAGCAGCGAAAAAAACAAGGCCCCAGTCCAGCAAGACCACCGCAATCGCACCTGAATCCTCTGCCCCGATGCCCCGCCCCGAATCCCATTGACTCCTCCGCACCCCAGCCCCCAGTGTAAAACCGGCGGATTCTCCCAACCGCCCTCTTCTGTAAGAGTTCACGCTTCAGCGTGCTCTTCTGCCCTGTGCACACCAAAGTGCGAACTCGTACCAGCTTCCGTTCCTGACCGCTCCAGCTTCACAACCAAGGCCTTGCCCAGGTCCTTCCGGCAAAATCAGTCACCTTTCGCCGCCTCATAAAACGCCATGATATGCTCTACCGGCGTATCCGCTTGAATATGATGAGCCGGCGCCAGGATATACCCCCCCTCCTTGCCACACCCCTCCTTCAAGCGATTGACTTCCTGCTTGATCTGCTCACACGTGCCAAAAGGCATTGTCTGTTGAACACACATGCCACCAAACAACGCCAACCGTTTCCCGTACTTCTGCTTCACCATCACCGGGTCGATCGCCAGAGGCTGTAGAGGATTCAATACGTCCAAACCAATCTCAATCATATCGTCAAGTATCGCCTCACAATTGCCGCAACTGTGATAAGCAATCTTAACCGCCGGATTCGCCCTCTTTACCTCCGCAAAAAGCACCGCGTACCGCGGCTTGAGAAACTTACGCCACATCTCCGCCGATATCATCATTCCCCGCTGCATCGAAACATCATCGCCAAACCAGACCATGTCCGCCCCCAGGTCAACATACTTGCCACTGGCCCCCAGAGGAAACTGCATCACCTTGTCCATCAACGCTTCCGCATACGCCGGTTCTGCCGCCATATCCATGAAAAACTGATCCAAACCACGAAGATACCACGCCGCCTCAAAAATGCTGATCTGCGACGAACCCACCATCCACTTGTCCTGGCCGTACAATTCCTTCATCCTACGGAAGTTGTCATACTGCCCATCCTTCTGCGGATCAGGAATCACAAAAGAATCCAACTTGGACATCTCCCCCGCCAACGGATGCTCAGCAATTTCCGTATAAACACCAAAATCATTCTCCTGGTACCGCCACCGGATCCCCCACGCGTCCGTATATTCCGGATAAGGCTGCCCATAAAAACTTAACTCCAGCCCCACGCAATCCTTCACCATGTCATTGCCCAGAAAAACACCAATGTCCGGCTCCTCGCTCCCCGTCGCCGCACGCAGCTTCTCCACCGTCTCCGGCACAAAACTGGCGAATACCGGACAGCGGTCCGCCCGCTCGTGATTCAACGCACATTGCACTCTGTCCCGCGAATTCATTACACCATTCCATCCTCTCTTTGAGGCAAATACCCCAATATCATCAACCTGCAGACTCCTGTCACTGCCATTCTTCCAGCCAGTATTGGGTTATTATGCTCAAATCCAATATATTGACTACGCCATCACCGTTGATGTCTGACAGACTCGCACCAACCCATTTGGGTACATTCCCCACCAAGGTCACACATCCCGCTCCCCCGATGGCTGTACCATCAAAGAGTGTCCCCGTCAATTCCAATTCATACTGGCCCCCTTTGAGCAGCACGCCTGAACTCCTCAGTAGCCCTGCTGCTATGGCCTCCGTGTGAAACTTGAGTGTCAAATCCGTCCATCCGTCAGCACCCGTCACGGCACATTCACATTCGTTCGCCTCATTCGACGCTGACGCCACATCTTCATAGCCGCTTCGCACCGCCGCCACTCCTGCCAGGCGAATCGAAGCCGCGTCTATCGCCGCTACATCAAAATCTTCCCTCCCAAGCACCGCCACCGGCAGCACTCCCCGACTCGCCAAATTCAGACCGTTCGGACAAGCGCCCGGCTTTATATCGACCTCTACCGCCCCGACCCGATGCGACACCCATATGCCGGCCCCTGCGTCACCCCGATTGCTGTAATAGTATAGCGTATTCTCGTCCGGCATCACATGGACCCATTGCTCCGTAAAGTGATCCGTACTCACCCCGACCAGCTCAATATCGCCAAACGGTTCGTCTCTCGCAGCCCGTCTCGCTACATAAATATCATTAGTCTCTCGCCCGTCCCGCATATCGCTGAAATATATTGTCAACCCGTCCGGCATCACACAAGGCCCCAGGGTGCCCCCGTCGTAATTCAACTCAACAACTTCCATACGATTGGAAAACTGCTCGTCTATCGATGCACGCGTTGCTGTGTATATTCTATCATACCTGTTCCCTGTGCGTCTTGTGTAAAACATGGTTAATTCATCCTCGGTCAACGAGGCCAGATAGTCGTATGATAAGTCTGTATGTATATCCTCAAAAGCCATAACGTCCGTCCATGGCCCCGCAGCCTCCCAACGGCCAGCCTGCCGGATCACGGTCTTCGTATGAGAGTCCTCATGCCGCGAGTAATACAACCTCAGCCCATCGGCACTCACCCATGCGTTATGCAGGTGTTTGCCCCAGGACAACTCACTCACCTCGCCCAATCCCCGCTTGACGTCTGGCAGCCATGACGGGTCTGTGCTCTCAGACAGCCCACTCACTCCAGACAATTCACTCAATTCACGCACGTTGCCGAAGGCCTCACTCGTGCAATTACGCTGGGCTTGCCACAATTTCCACATGTCATCTTCAATTCTCAAAAAATAGATCGTCAGCCCGTCGCGAGACAGACTTGGACGATAGGCAATGCTGCCACTCTCAGAATTGTTCAACTCCTCCAACAACACCGGCTCCGACCACTCCGCCCCAATCCTGCTCAATCCACCGGTGACCAAACATAATGATACGACACACAATAGGCTGATCTTCATCGTTCTTACCTCCGCAAAGACTCAAGACGGATTATATACGCCCGTTGGCACTTGCGACCTGAGTGTGCAGTGCAACAGGCCAACACAACAAACTACAAGAGAACATCTTGGAATCATTAGCATCTATTACCCAAGGCCATACCTCTCAACGAGCAGAAGCGCGACACTCAATACACGTTCCATTCGCCCCGTCAATATCCTTGACGCACCGGCCATAGCCCCTTGAGCCTCCTGCCCTCCCTCCTCTTAGACGATCAGACTATCCCGCCGTTGCAAAAAAAATACCGCAAAAAAATGTTTTTACAAACTCGACCGATCGCCGACCAAGGCTCCTGACCGATGCTGGCCACGTCCTCTGTCGTCTGGCACCCTCGGCGTTGCGATTGGGCCACACTGCCGCCATTATGGTACTCCCCACCCGCGCGATTCGCCCGCAAACCGTACAAAATACCCGTGTCAAGATAGGCAAGATAGGCAAAATGAGCGCGTGCGCACTCCTGAAAATCACCCCTCAAAAACCCCCAAAAAACACCCTGCTTCTGCCCCAAAACGTCCAACTTCTACGCAAAACCATCCCATTTCTTCCAACTTCTTGCAAGTTTTTGACGGTCGCCGACCAGTGTGCGCACACTATAACCCGCACAAATTACCCAGATTAACATCTTTTTGAGAATCCCCGCCGACACCTTCGCGCACGCACCCCCGTTTTTCGCCCGGAATCAGCCCCCCCCTTGTCCGCACTTTCGTCAGCACCCCGGTTATGGCCCTGCCGAGCCAATGTCAAAACGCTAAATGGCCCCCACGGCTCCACCCGCCCCGCTTACCCTGCCGCCATCGTGCGCAATCGCGTCCCGCCCGCCTATCGGTCACATTCGCGGCACGCCCGCCCGCCCGTCATCCGAATTGTACGCCGCATGCCGCGTCTCCCCCGCCTTGACGCAAAGCCGCTCGGCCGATACCGCCAGGCCCGTGTTCGAATCCACCGTCACCAACAACCCGTTGATACGCACATCCCCGGTGGCAATGCTGAACGTGCTGGGCATTTGCGTGGTCAGGTTCTTGAGCACCCGCTCGGTGTTGCGTCCCAGCACCGAATCGTGCGGGCCCGTCATCCCCACGTCGGTGATATAGGCCGTCCCCCTGGGCAACACCGTCTCGTCCGCCGTCGTTACGTGCGTATGCGTGCCGAACACCGCCGATACCCGCCCGTCCAGATACCGCCCCATGGCGATCTTCTCGCTGGTGGCTTCAGCATGCACGTCCACTACGATCACCGACGTCTGGTTGTGCAGCCGATTGAGCACCCGATCCACCGCCACAAACGGATTGTCGCTCGGTACGGGCATGAACATCCGCCCCAGCAGCGATATCACCGCCACCTGAGGCCCCTTCTGCGTGGAAAACAGGGCAAACTCCCGCCCCGACGCCTGCGGCGTCAGATTGGCCGGCCGGACGATGTCGTCGGCGTTTTCCAGGACCTCGACGATCTCACGCTTGCGGTAGATATGGTCGCCCAGGGTCACCAGATTGACCCCGTAGGTGTGTAACTTCCGATAGATCGTCGGGTTAAGGCCCGAGCCGCCCGCGGCGTTCTCCGCGTTGACGATCACGCAATCGACCTCGTGTTCCTTGACCACACGATGAAGCTGTTCCGCGAGGACCTGCCGGCCCGGTTGGCCGACCACGTCACCTACGCACAAGAGTCTAAGCTGCATCCTGGCTCTCGTTTCTAGTCTTGGACCGGCGACGAACCCGGTTGCTAAGCCCGGATCCTGCCATCAGTTCTCTAGCGGGCGTATTCCACGCAACGCACTTCACGCAGCAGCGTTACTTTGATCTCGCCGGGATAGGTCAGTTCTTTTTCCACCTTGTCGGCAATGTCCCGGGCGATCTGCCAGGCCGAGCCATCGTTGACCTTCTCCGGATCGACGATTACCCGCACCTCACGACCAGCCTGGATGGCATAGGCCTGCCGGATGCCGGTAAAGCTCGTGGCGATCTCTTCCAGCTGCTCCAGACGCTTGATATACCGTTCGAGCGTCTCGCGGCGGGCCCCGGGACGGGCGGCGCTCATGGCGTCGGCGGCGGCGACCAGCGGCGTATAGGGCGAGATGGGCTGCACGTCGCCGTGGTGGCCCGCAGCGGCGTTGATCACCTCGGCCTTCTCATTGAAACGCTTGAGCAGGTCGGCCCCGATCTGGGGATGGCCGCCTTCAATCTCGTGGTCAGCTGCCTTGCCGATATCGTGGAGCAACCCGCAACGCCGCGCCAACGCCCCGTCCAAGCCCAGTTCCTCCGCCATGGTCTGGCTCAGGTAGGCCACCTCAACGCAGTGACGCAGCAGGTTCTGGCCATAACTGGTGCGGTAGTTGAGCCGGCCCAGGTAAGGCAGCAGTTTGCCGTGGATGTTGTTGACGTTCGCTTCCAGCGCCACCGATTTGGCGATTTCGAGGATGTGGGCGTCGACCTCTTTCTTGGTGCCGGCGACGACCTCCTCGATTCGGGCCGGGTGGATGCGGCCGTCCTGGATGAGTTTCTCCAGGCTTTGGCGGGCCACTTCCCGCCGGATGGGGTCAAAGGCGGAGATAATGACCAGCCCGGGCGTATCGTCGATAATGACGTCGACACCGGTGACGTTTTCAAACGCCCGGATGTTGCGTCCTTCACGGCCGATGACCCGGCCTTTCATATCGTCGCTGGGGATGTCCACCGAGCTGATGGTGCTATTGCACGTGTGGTCGGCGGCGTAGCGTTGAATGGCGTTGATGGTGATTTCCCGGGCCCGAAGGACCGATTCTTCTTTGGCCTTGTTGACGGTCCGTTCGATCAGGCCTGAGGCCTCATGGCTGACCTCGCTTTCGAGGCGTTCCAGGAGCATTTCCTTGGCTTCGTCGGCGGAGACGCCGGCGATACGGAGCAACTGGGCCCGCTGCTCCGAGAGGGTATTGGAGAGCTGCTGGTCTTTGTTTTTGAGGTTGCGGTCTCTCTTCTGGAGCGATTCTTCCAGGTCGGCCAGGCGTTGTTCTTTGGAATTGATGCCGTCCCATTTTCGGTCGACGGCGTCTTCGCGCTTGGTGAGGTGCATTTCCTGTTCGCGCAGCTCGGTTCGGGTTTTGGCGGCCTCTTTTTCGAACTCGTCGCGTCGCTGAATGGTTTGGGTCTTGGCTTCGAGCTCGGCGGTCTTGATGACGTTTTCGGCTTTGAGTTTGGCGTCTTCGATGGCCAGTTGTGCCTGTTGTTCGGCGGCGCGAATCTTGGATTTTCCCAGGAAATGTTCGACCACGATGACGACGACGGCAGCCGCGACGGCGGCGATGAAGGCGATAAGGGTCGTGGCGGCGTTGGAAAGGGCAATCAGAGTGTGATAGTGCATACTGCAGTCTCCCAGCGGTTATGTTAAGCGGTCGAGTAGCTCCGACC
>Ga0180432_10012071_pt1 | contig 10094 bp, 4 predicted proteins | sample SS_ome_10_FD_132414 | JGI IMG/M metagenome (GOLD analysis project Ga0180432, IMG submission 132414) | Hypersaline lake sediment archaeal communities from the Salton Sea, California, USA - SS_1_MS_2 metaG | ecosystem: Environmental > Aquatic > Non-marine Saline and Alkaline > Hypersaline >...
GCAGGCCGCCGCCGGTCTGCTGGCCAAACTCGCCCGCAACGGCCTCGCCCCGGCCGAACTGGCCGGCCCGTCGATCGGTCTCAAGACCGGCTGCCGCCTGCTGGCAGAAAAACTCGATCAGCTGCTCACGCCGGACGGCCTGCCGCTGCCCGACCGCCTGACAGCGGACGACAGCAGCCTCCCGCTCCCGCTGGTTCGGCAGTTTCTCTGGGATCCTGCCACCGGCCGACCGACGGCAGCCTTCCTGCCACCGGCAGCGGCCCGCTGCCTCCGGGCCCGGCAGCTCGCCAATGCCATTGCCGGCAGCGGCTGCACCGATCCGGCCGCCGTGCGGCTGGTGCTGCTCGCCCAGACAGAGTCGCTGGCCCGGTTCGGCGCCGACCCCCGGGCGACCGCGCCGGTGCCGACCCCCACCGCGGCCGTCGCGACCCTGCCAGCCGAGGCGGTCTTGGCCGGCCTCAGCGGTCCCGCAGGGTTTTCCGCGGCCACGACCGTCGAGGTGCTCGACGAGGCGGTTGTCCGCGAGTTGCCGCTGGCAGCCGCGATCGCAGCCAGGGCCCTGCGGGACGCCGCCGCGACGCCGGGCCCGTTTGCGAGCATCCGGTCGCCGCTGGTTCGAGCCCTCTCGGCCGCCTCAGACCTGGTGCAGTTCGAGGCCGCCCGGACCCTGGCGACGCTGACCCCGGCAGCTTCCTTTCCCGGCGGCAGCCTGATGATCGAACGGCTGCGGTATTTCGCCGAATCGACCGGCCGCGACCGGGCGGTGATCGCCCATCCGAATCGCGATGTCACAACCCTGCTCGCCTCGGGATTGTCGAGGTTTGGCTTCACAACGGCTGCGGTGACCAGCGGTCGCAACTGCCTGCTGGCGGTGCGGCAGTCGCCCGACACGACGCTCGTGCTGGTCTCCTCGCGACTGGGCGACCTCGCTGCCCGCGAGCTGGTCCAACTGCTGCGGCAGCCTGCGGTCGGCGACCGCAGGCCGGTCCTCGTCGTTCTCGATCCACTCGACGACGACCGCAGCCGACCGCACCGCACCCGACTGGTACTGACCCTGGCCGACTGCGAACGCGTGCTGTTGACCGACCGGCTGGAAAGCCTGCTGCTGCCGAGCCTCGACCCTGACGACGAAGCCGTCGTGCGGCCCCCGCGGTTCCCCGAGACCCTAGCCCGGGTCGCCGGGCCGCAGGCGGCCGACGACACCTGGCGGCAGCAGCGGGCCGCCGCCAGGCTCGAGCGGGCTGCGGTTGCCCTCGACCTGCTCGGCAGCCTCGGCGAACGCGGCTGGGACGTTGCCGAGGCCCTGCCGACAGCCCGCGCCGGGCTGCGGCAGACTGCGACCTTTGCGGCAGCCCTCCGGGTGCTGGCGATCATGCCGGTTCCCGACGCGCAACGGTCGCTCCTCGAACTGGCGATGCAGTCCGACCTGTCAGACCCCCTTCGCGACCAGGCGACGGCAGCCCTCAAGCAGAGCATCGCCCGTCATCGACTCCTGCTGGCACCGAGCGAGCGGCTGGCCGTTCTCAGCCTGTACACTGTGGAGGGTGCGACCGCCGACCCGCGCAGCCGCATCCTCACCTCCCTTCTCGCGCCGTCCTCCCGCCCGACGGTGGCTGCTGATGCTCAGGAATCCCTCTGACGATGCCGCTGCGGCCATTCCCGGGATTATCGGCACCAGTCCGGCAATGGCCGAGGTCTATGCGCTGACCCGCCGAGTCGCCGGTTCGAATGCCTCGGTGCTGCTCGTCGGCGAGACCGGCACCGGCAAGGAGCTGATCGCCCGGGCGATCCACGAACTCTCGCTCCGCGGCAGCGGGCCGTTTGTCCGGGTCAACTGCGGGGCCCTCTCGGAAAGCCTGTTGGAAAGCGAACTCTTCGGCCACGTCCGGGGCTCGTTCACCGGGGCGGTGGCCAACCGGGCGGGGCGGTTCGAGTCGGCCCACACCGGTACGATCTTTCTCGATGAAATCAATTCGACGACACCCAAGCTGCAGGTCAAACTGCTGCGGGTGCTGCAAGAGCGGGAGTTCGAGCGGGTTGGCGACACCGAGACGATCCGGGTCGACACCCGCGTCGTCGCCGCAAGCAACCGGGAACTGCTCGACGAGGTGGCCCGCGAGACCTTTCGGGAAGATCTCTACTACCGGCTCAACGTCGTGCCGATCTATCTGCCGCCGCTGCGCGGCCGCCGGGAGGACATTCCGACGCTCGTCCGGCATTTTCTCGAGCAGTACAACCGCGAGAATAACCGTCACGTCACCGACGTGCAGCCGGCCGCCCTCGATGCCCTGACTCGCTATCACTGGCCGGGCAACGTCCGGGAACTGCAAAACGTCGTCGAACGCTGTGTCATCCTTGCCGACGGCGACACGATCAGCCTCGAACTGCTGCCCCCGGCGGTGCGGGGAAAGCAGCCGGCCGTCTCGCTGCCGGGCCGCGGTGGCGACCTCGACAGCCTCGCCCGCGACCTGGTCGAGCAGGGCCTGGCCTCGGCTCCCGAGGGTGATGCCAACCTCTTCGATCGGGTGGTCAGCCGGGTGGAACGCGAACTGATCGCCCAGATGCTCGCCGCCTGCGACGGCGTGCAGTTGAAGGCAGCGGCCCGGCTCGGCATCAATCGCAACACGCTGCGGAAAAAGCTGCTCGAACACGGCCTCGACGAGTCCGACGAAGGCTGACACCCGCAGCCGTCGGCCTTATGAGACGCGGCACCGCGACCTGCGCAGCAATCACGCCTCGGCCATGTCGCGGGCGTGGTAGCTCGACCGCACCAGGGGGCCGGAGGCAACCCGGGCAAAGCCCATGGCCCGGGCGAGTTCGCCCAGCTCGTCGAACTCCTCCGGCGGCACGTACCTTACCACCGGCAGGCTCTCGAGGCTGGGCTGCAGGTACTGGCCCAGGGTGAGAAAGTCGACACGCCGGTCGAGCAGGTCGGCAAAGACCTCAAGCAGTTCGTCGCGAGTCTCACCGAGGCCGAGCATCAGGCCGCTTTTGGTCTTGATCTCCGGCCTGATCCGCTTGGCGTCGGCCAGCAGCTGCAGCGTCCAGGCATAGACGCTCTTGCGGCCGCGGACTTCGCGGTAGAGCCGCGGCACCGTCTCGGTGTTGTGGTTGAAGACCTCCGGCCGGGCTTCGAGCAGCCGCTCGAGGGCCCCGTCCTTGCCGATAAAATCGGGCACGAGCACCTCGATCGTCGCTCCGGTCGCCCGCCGGACTGCCGCGACCGTGCGGCGAAAGTGGTCGGCCCCGCCGTCGGGCAGATCATCGCGGGTGACGCTGGTGATGACGACATGGCCCAGCCCCAGCCGCCGGGCCGCCTCGGCCACCCGCTCAGGTTCATCAGCCTCAAGCTGCTCGGTCTTGCCCTTGGGCACCGAGCAGAAGCCGCAGGGACGGGTGCAGACGTTTCCGAGGATCATGAAGGTCGCCGTGCCGGCCGACCAGCACTCCAGCCGGTTGGGGCACTTTGCCGACGAGCAGACGGTCTCGAGGTCAAGCTCGGCGATCAGCCCGGCGGTCTCGCCATGGCCGCCACCGGCGCCGAGATTCTGCCGCAGCCAGGGTGGCAGCCGTCGCGACGCCGGCGGCAACGCGGCGGGGGGAGCACCGCAGCCGGCCGCCTCGGCCCCGGTTTCGTTGAGAATCGGAAACAATTCGGCATTGCTCATTGAGTCATTCGACACGGGGGGCACCTCAGGCGGGTAGGTGTTCGCGGATCGACCGCCGGCGGCCGACCGCCGGCAGCGGAAGCCCCGACTGGATCGAGACGTCTCCGCAGCCGAAGGCGTCGGCCAGCGACCGGACGATGGCAGTGCGGGCATCCTGCAGCCGCACCCGGCGGCGGAGGTCAGCCTCCACCGACCCCATCGTACGCACGGGGACGCCGGCTGCGACCGGCACCGTTCGCACCCGGCGGGCGAGGCTGAGGTCGGGGCAGACATTGAGAAATCCGCCGTGCCAGACGATGCCCCGCCGCACCGCCAGGCTGACTGCCGCCAGCAGACCGCTGCGGCCAAAGATGCCGGGATACCGCGAGTCGCGGGCGGCCGTGCACCGCAGCTGTCGCACCGCCGCCTCGAGACCCGCCTCAAACCGTTCGACGAGCCCGCCGATCTCAAATGGCCCGAGGCCAAGCCCGGCCAAGGGGGCGAACAGGGCAATCCCGACCTGCCCGGACGCGTGGGGGACCGCCCCGCCGCCCCGGCCGACAAACCGCAGGGGAATCCCGCGGGCGGCGAGCTCCTCCGGCGGCAGTTCGATATCGGTCCGCGAGCCAAGCCGGCCAATCGTGATGCCTGCGGCCGGCTCGTAGACAAGGAGGGTCGGCGGTCGGCCCGCGGGCTCCGAAACCTCCCAGGCCAGCCGTTCTGCCAACGGCTGGTACCGCTCGTGGTCGAGCCGTCCGGCCAGCCAGACGGCCAGCGACCCGACCCGGGCCGCAGCCGTGCCGGCGTCGGTCTGCGGTTCCATCAGGCCCGCCCCTTCCGCGGCGACACCGCCGTCAGCAGCATGTTCCAGGGCAGCTGGCTCCAACTCAGAGAGTCGGCCAGCCCAGCCGGCAGCAGCGGCCGGCCGCCCGCCGCCTCGGAGCCGCCCACTTCCGCTTCTTCAACCGCCCGGTCGACGCTGGTACTGAGCTGTTCAAGCCAGTCGGGAACCTCGACGCCCGAGCCGCTCGCCGTGCCCAGAAAGCCCTCGGCCCGGTTCTCAAGCCGCTGCCCCGCCCCCGCCGGGCAGCCGGTGAGCAGTTCCGCGACCGCGGGCTCGACGAGGGAGTCGAGTTCGTCGAGTTCCAGCATGGCGGTGAACGGCCGCCGGACGCGATCAGCGACGCTGGCAAGCCGCACCCCGGTCGCCTGCTGCACGGCGGCGAGCCGCGCGATCAGCCCGTCGGCTGCCGCGGCCGTCTCGTCCTGCATCCGCTGTCGCCAGGCCTCCGCCGCGGCATTGGCCCCGCAGCGAACCAGCACGCGATGGGCCATGCTTACCGGCCGCAGCGTCCAGACAATCCGCTCATACTCCGCCTTGATGCGCAGAAACTCCAGCAGCATGTGCAGACACTCGCCGCGGTCCGACTGCGTGGTGGTCGAATTCCAGTCCCGGTATTCCGAGTGGTTTTCCGCAACGCTTTCAAGCACCAGCCGCAGCCGGCTGGCCGCCTGCTTCAGCGGCAGTTGGCCAGTTGCCAGGGCCTCGATCAGCCGCTCGGGATGACTGCCGCCGGGTCCGCCCGCGGCGGCCTCGGATGCCGACCGCCAACTGGGCTCGTTGTGCTCCTGCTCGACGAGTTGCTCCAGGAACGGTCGGACACCGCTGCGGAGGATTCCCCGGAGCGACGGCGGCGTGAGCAGGTGCTGGGTGAATAGCCCCGAACCGTAGCGTTCGATGAACTCCTGAACCGGGGCGAAGGCCTTGTCGTCGCGGACCCGCTCCAGCACCGAGAGCCGCAGCTGGCGGGCATGCGTCGTCCAGGTCTCCAGCAGCTGCGGCACCAGGATTGCCAGCCCGTCGAGAATCCGCTGGGTGACCAGTGACTCTGGCGGATTCTCCTCGCCCGGACCGGCCACCGGGGCGCTGGCGACGATGCGGCCGACGAGCGCCGTGGTCGCAGCCTCAAACACCCGGTCGAACTCGCTCACGCTGGCAGCGCCACGGGGACGCCGGCTTTCGAGCCCCTTGGCGAGCCGGACGAGCCTGATCGTCTCTTCCACTCTCCCGCGCCGAGGCAACAGGCTGACGAGCCGTTCCAGCAGCCGTTCCCGCGTGCGGGCCGCCACGATTCGATCGGGCCGGCCGCCCCGGGACAGGGGCACGTAGAGCACCGGTTTGCCCCGCAGGTGCCGGCTGATCCGGTCGAGTTGGTCGTCAATGGTCTGCTGGTCGTCGACGATAATCGCCGCAAGCAGCCGACCGACTGCCGGCTTGCCGCTGCGGCGGCCACCACGCGGCGCCGCCGGAGACCGCGGCGATCGCCGGACCAGCCCGCGGGCAAGCGCCAGTCGGGCCGACAGCATCCAGATCGTTTCGCCGGTCTGCAGGGCCGCCTCGATCAGCCTTTCGGCAGCCGCGTCCCGCTGCCAGCGGAGGCGGTCGAACTCCGTCGGCGACATGCCGGGAGACGGTTTCTGGTCGCGGGCAACGATTTGGCCGGCAGCCTTGATCATCGCCTTGCGGAGCCGGCGCAGGGTCTGCCGCCAGCCGACGAGGGAATCTGTTTCCGCGGTCAGCGGCTCGATCCGCCCGGCGGCGGCGTCGAGGCAGCCGGTGGTCACCACTTGTCGCAGCATCACGATGACGCCGGTGAGAAAGTCGGCCGCCTCCTCCACCGCGACCACCGGATGCCCGTTGCCGCCGGGCAGATCGACGTCGAGCATGCCGCCGTCGGTCCCGTCGTCGGCCGAGTCCTGCCAGACCATCGACTCGTACGCCGAGGCGACGCTCTCGTCAGCTGAAAGCTGCTCGTCGTCGGCGTCATCCGGCAGCGAGAAATCCTGCTCGTTGCGGATCGCCGACTCCTGGCCGGCGGCCGCCAGTTCAATCACCTCGTCAACGCCGGTGGTGTTGGCTTCGATCAGGTCGAGAAAGCGGCGGACCCGGTTGCGGCCGGCCTCGGTCAGATCGGCGACAGCCGCCCGCAGCCAGCGGTGCGACGCCAGCAGCCAGGACGGGCCGGATTGTTCGATCTCGTCCCCTTCCAGCAGCGAAGCCCAATGAATCAAAAGCCCCATGGCGGCGTCGAGGTCTCGCTCCCGCAGCAGAGCCTCGGCGGCGGCGGCGTGGGTGCGGGCGGAGGAAAAGCGGGCGACGGCCTCCCGCCAGAAACCGGGGGCGAGCGGCGCCGGGGCTGTCGCCCGCCGTTCCTCCAGCACCGCGATCACCTCGCGGGCCGACTGGAGCAGTTCGTGGCCGGAGAGCCGGGGCACCCCGGAAACGCTCGACGTGGCGAATTGATCCCACCAGGCGGCGAGGTGCTCAACCGTTTGGCCGGCGCGGTCGGCGAGGACCGGGTCGGCCTCGAGCCGGGCCCGCTGCCAGACGGTGCAGCAGCCTTCGAGGAGATTGCTGACGCTGCCGACGAGATCGTCGACCCGCGGGTCGGGGAGCGACTCGCCTCCGGGTTCATGAAGCGGGAACTGCCCGGCAAGCCCGAGGATGTTCCAGGGATCGACCAGGGCCCCGCAGCCGATTCCCCGCAGCAGCAATTCGCGGGCCTCGTCGAGGCTGGCGATCGCCGCGACGAGACTGTCGGGCTGTTCACGACGAACCGCCCGCTGCGCTGTCACGATCCGGCTGGTGATCCGGGCGAGCGTCCGGGCGCTGGCTGCCGGCACCAGGCCGGCGAGCCGCTCGGCTGCCTCCGATCGCCCCAGCCGGGCGAGGACCGAGGCGAGGGTGACGCTCTCGACCTGCCGGGCCCGGCGGGCGGCGAGCAGCATATTGATGTGCCGCCGGACGCCGCCGAAAGGCTGCCGCAGGCTGGCCGCCTCGGCTTCCAGCCGGCGGCGGTGGCCTGCCGGCAGCCGGGTCATCAGCCACCGGTAAAAGCTGTCGCGATAATTGGCGATCCGCGGCAGCAATTCGGCCAGCGGCAGGCCGGCCTGCGGCGCCCCGGGGCCGCGGCCCGAGAGGCCCGAGGCCATCAGGATCACGCCGGCGAGCACAGCGGCCGACTCTTCCCGCAACTCGGCAGGATCGATCTCGGAACCATGAGCCTCCGGCCACGACTCGATGCCCTCCAGGGTCGCCTGCTGGATCACCAGCCGCCGGTAGCAGCCCGCCTCGTCGATCAACGAGGGGTCCCAGAGGCCGAACAGATAGTTCGGCCGGCTTGCCGCCGGATGGAGAAAATCGAACGCCCGAGGATCGATCGCCAATTCGGCCAGCAGGTCGGGGTCGAAGTCGGCCTGCCGCAGCAGGTCGGTCGGGGCCTCGGAAAGGATCGCGACGGCGCGGTCGATCAGCCGGGCAAACCGGCCGTGGGCCGTTCCCGCCCCGGCGACATACAGCGGCAGCGGCCGCACCCGCTCGTGCGGATACGGCTCCGAGAGCTGACCGTTTTCGAGGACCGCCACCGGCCGCCAGCCGAGGTAGTCGTTGAGCCGCGAGATCGCCCGGTCGACAAGCTGCGGCTCGTCCTCTTCCCAGGGGCCGCCGGTGGCAAGCACCGCCTGGGCGGCCGCCATGACGAAAAACGGCCGCTCCAGGGCCCCCGGAGGCTGGTGCTCGAGCAGATCCCGGTGGTACTGCCGGTACGCCGGCAACAGCCGGTCGAAGACGAGGCCGATGACCGCCGCCGCCTGCTGACCGTCGCGAAACGCGGGGTCGGTGCCGCCGAGCGTCGCGAGCGACTCCCGCAGGACAGTTCCCACCCGCGATGCGGTGTCGGCGGCCTCGACGACCCCGCCGTCAGGATCGCTCGGCTCAAATCTGGCGAACAGGGCATTGGCCGCCTGCCAGGCGGCGGGATCGACCGCCCCGGACGAAAAATTGAGGTACCCCAGCAGGGCCGCAAGCGGATCGGCGGGCGGGTCGGCGGATTGGGAAACCTTCGGCATCACCAGTCGACGGGGTCGGTGGCGACACCCTTCGGCCGCCAGGAACTTTTCAGGGACCCTCCATTCTATCAGCCGTGGGCGGCTCCGCAGGGGGGCCGGCCGCAGCCCGAAGGTTGCCTGGCGGTTTTCGCGAATTAGCCTGAAATCGTCGGATCTGTTGCCTGCCGCCGCCAGGCTGCGGCGGTCGGCAACCCGGCAACACCGCGGCGTTTGCGGGAAGCGACCCGCCGGGCCCCTGTCCGCCCGCAGACCCAAAGGGGGCGAGGGCCGGCGAGGGAGGTTTTTGAAACGGCCTGCGGCAGAGCTGGGCGGGTCTGGCAGGGGTCGTCGTGGAAGCACCGGGGCGGCCGCCGCAGAATCGCTCGCTCCGCGAGACCGACAGACCCACCCCGATAGTGCGCAGGGTTTTCATCTTCCGGAAGAATTTTGCCATGAACCGACTTACCGATCGCGAGATCACCCTTCGCCTGGCGGTCCTCTTCGTGCTGCTGGCGATGGCCGCCACCATTCCGCTGGCCCGCGGCGAATGTCTTCTCAACACACCTGCCGATCGGTTTGCCGCCGAACGGGCTGGACTGTCGCGGGAATGGATCGTGCAACTCCCCTTCGACTCGGACGGCTACCGGCTCGATCGGGTCGACGTCGGCAGCTCAGTGGTCGTGGCCCAATCGGGCGACGGGAACGTGCATGCGGTGCAAGCGGTGACGAGCGACCCGCAGCCTCAAGGCCCCGCGGCCGGACACCTGCTGTGGTCGACAAGCCTCGGGCTGCCCCTGGCGGATCTCCAGCCGGTCGGCCTGGGCCGCGACCTCGTCGTCGTCAACCGCGACATGGACGTCGTCGGGCTCGATGCCCGCAACGGATCGATCTTCTGGCGGCGACGGCTCTCGGCGCCGCCGGCGGCGGGCAGCCTGCCGGTCGGCAACTGGGTCTACGTCCCGCTGCGAACCAGGGTGATGCTGCGGCTGCCGGTCAACCCGTTTCGCCAACCGCCCGCCGGGACCGCCAACGACGATCCCGACGTGGCCGCCAGCGGCGAGAAGCGACAACTCGTCAACCTCAGCCCGATTGAAATCAACGCCCGCGGCCTGATCGAGCAGCAGCCTGCTCCCTTCGTCGGCGGTGTCGTCTGGTGCACCCGCAACGGCCATCTGGTGGCGATCGAGCCCGCCAAAACCTCTTGGGTGCGGAACGAATTCGAGCTGCAGCAGCCGGCGGGTGGTCCGGTAATCGTGCAGGACCAAACGGTGTTCACCACGACCGCTTCCGGCGAGCTGATCCGGCTTGACGACACGCCGGGCGGCCTCCGAATCGTCTGGAGAAGCCTGCTGGAAACGGCGGTCTCTCCGAATGCGAACCGACCCCAGATGCTCTTGGCCGGAGACCGGCTGATCGTCTCCCTCGGCGCGGAAGGCATCGCCGCCCATGCCGTCGATTCCGGCCGCCGCAGCTGGCGGACGCAGGTTCGCGGCGACCTCCTCGCCGTCGTCGGCGACCGGGTGTGGTGCCTCGACCGCAAGAACATCCTCACCGGCCTGA
>Ga0180432_10012072_pt1 | contig 10092 bp, 13 predicted proteins | sample SS_ome_10_FD_132414 | JGI IMG/M metagenome (GOLD analysis project Ga0180432, IMG submission 132414) | Hypersaline lake sediment archaeal communities from the Salton Sea, California, USA - SS_1_MS_2 metaG | ecosystem: Environmental > Aquatic > Non-marine Saline and Alkaline > Hypersaline >...
TCGGTAATATTGAAGCTGAATCATATCCTCCAGTAGTTCGTGTTGAAACACCCACAACAGATATTACCTCTGTATTTTTCCCTTGTTTCTTGATGGGTCGCCCTGTATTTGATGAAGAATATAATGCTGGAAGATATCAACCACTACGATTTGAAAGAAGTTTGAGTTTTGTTAGTTTATTGTACCCAAGTTATGAAGTATATAAAGAACCGACCGATCCAACTATTGATAATAACAATAAAATAGAATGTCAAGACTTTATGAATCGTGGAGGAGAGCTTATTGGTAGAGTCTTTTATCCTGTTGGAGCTTGTAGTAATATTGGTGCATGTACTGTTTCTTGTAAATTTAATTGTAAAGAGAATTGTGAGCCGGATAATACTGCTTGTGAAGATGAATGTGATACTAATTGTGTTGATAGGTGTGAATATGATTGTTTCATTGAACTCGGACAGGCGACCGGTCTTGGACTTACTGGATTAGAAAAAAGATACGTTGTTCAATATTATAAACCAGATGGCACAATTAATAGCTATGTTACAACTGAAACATTTTTACAATTATTTACTGAAGGTAAAATTGTTGAAGAAATATACTTTTATCGCGTGGATAATAATGTAGAAAGTGATCAAGTCGCTATTATTAAACCACAAACTGGAAGAGCTGGTGGATATACTGTTTGTATTAATGAACAACTCGATCCTGTAGAAAAACAACTTTTGTTTGGAACTATTATTGCTATTGATCAACACAGATTTCAAAAAGAAAGAGAAAATTCTTAACTTGGCAAAAGTCTGATATCTTTTATACAATTTTTTTATCAAAAGAATTACGATTCTTAACCAGAAGGTGTTTCACTTGTTCTTAATCTATTTGTTTCGGGTAAATCATAAATCATATCATTATCTCGTACCATTGGTCTACGAAACCAAATTAAGTCAATATTTGGATAATATTTAAACAAATTATCAAAGTAGTATCCTGCCAAAACTATTTGAGAAACATTTACTCGTCTTTTGATTTCTGGAATCATCCAAAAATCGGATCTAACCTTTTTTTGTACCTTTGTATCAAGTGGTTCTTGAGTGAGTGGATCGTGAATTATCATTTCTTTTAATTTAACAATATCATCAACTAAAATAATGTATTTTGTGTCTTTTTTACATTTATTTAGACTGAAATTTTCAAGAAATAGTGCAGTATATTCTGGTTTATTTAGCATAATCCATTCTTTGTATAATTTAAGTATAGTTGTTTTGCCAGTTTGTTGAAATCCTGTAATAAACAATGATTTTCCATCAATTAAGTGTTCCATTACTTTTGTTTGTGGTGTTGTCAGCTTCATTTAAAAAATAAATATATTTATTTTTCATTTTTTGACTGATCCACTAGCCCATAATAAACAGTCTTTGTATTCATTCGGAACTACCATTATCATTTCGTGTTCTTTGTAATAATTTTCTATTGCCATTGACCAAAAATAATTATCGATACCATTCTTTTTTTCATCTACAACTGCATATATAACATTTTTATATAATTTAATTATGGGACAAACTTTTGAAACCCATTGTTTGTAGTCTTTGGCATCATTTATTCTTTCCAATAGAATTTCTGGAATACCATTGACATATTGTCTATCAATAAACAATGAAACCAGTCTTATTTTATTATAATCTGGAAATCTGGATGTTTTGCGTGCTTGAAATCCAATTTTTTCAATAAGGAAATAAGACATATTCTATATTATTAAAGTAACAATAATTATGGAATCAATTTTATTTGTGTATTAAGAATATATACAGAGTATGGGACTTTATAGTAAGTTGCGCATGATATTTGATATTTCTTTATTAGTACTTCTTTTATTATTAATTACTTTAATTGTTCTCATGATTGTTAATTTCAATGGTTGGTTACTTAGTGGTGCCATTTTGGTTTTATTACTTGGTGCTGCAGTTTGGTTTGGACGAGCATGGGCTGACGATCAATATATTGAATTCGAAGCACCTGCTGAACTTGATAGATTAATGAATCAACCATATTAAAAAAGATCATAATAATTAAAGATATAATGGAAAAAATTTTATTTATTTTTCGACGAGGACTTCGTATCCACGATAATACTGGATTAATGGCAGCATTAGAAGATAGTAAAACAGTTATTCCAGTATTTATTTTTGATCCAAATCAAGTTGGTAAAAATCCATATAAGAGCAACAATAGTATTCAATTTATGGTTGAATCACTTGAGGATCTTGATAAGTCTTTGCGAAAACGTGGATCTAAATTGTGGTACTTCCATGGAAATCCTGAAAAGGTTGTTAAAAAATTACTGAAGAATGATGAAGCAATTGATGCAGTCTATGTTAATATGGATTATACACCTTATTCAATTAGTCGTGATAAGAAATTAGCAAAAGTTTGTAAGAAAATGGATGTGGAATTCAAACAATTAGAAGACTATTTATTAATGCCCGTTGATAAAATCAAAACAAAAAGTGGGACGCCTTATAAAGTCTTTACTGCTTTTTATAATGCTGGAAAACGCCAGTCTGTAAGAAAATCAAAGAAGAATAATTATAAGGGATATCTAAGTGGAAAAACCAAATTGGTTGGGCAAATAAATAATGCCAAAATCAAACAATTTTACAAAGAAAATGATGAAGTTGTTGTTCGAGGCGGTAGAAAAGAGTGTTTACGCATTCTTAAGAGTGTTGTACCAAGTATTGCAAAAAAATATAACAAGGATAGAAACACACCTAGTATTAATACAACCCATTTAAGTGCATATAATAAGTTCGGTTGTTGTAGTATTCGTGAAGTTTATGAAGCTTTTGTTAAGGCTACCAATAAAGGAAGTATGATTGTTAGACAATTATGGTGGAGAGATTTTTATACTTATGTAATGTATCATTTTCCATATAGTGCTAGTGGTGCTTTTCAAGAAAAATTCGATAGAATTAAGTGGAAGCATAATAGTTCTTGGTTACAAAAATGGAAAACAGGAATGACGGGATTTCCAATTGTGGATGCTGGAATGAGGCAAATGAATGAAACTGGCTGGATGCATAATCGTGTCAGAATGATTGTTGCTAGTTTTCTCGCAAAAGACTTGTTAATTAATTGGCGTCATGGTGAACGATATTTTTCTCAACAACTTGTTGACATTGATTGGAGTGTTAATAATGGAAATTGGGGTACTGTTGTTGGTGTTGGTGCTTCCGCATTAGCATGGTTCCGTGTATTTAATCCTTGGGATCAACTAAAAAAATATGATCCTGAATGTGAATATGTAAAGGAATGGATTCCTGAATTAAGGGATGTTCCGGCTAAAGACATTCTGAAATGGTATGATACATATGATCTTTACGACGTCGATTATCCAAAACCAATGATAAACCATAAAGAACAAAAAGAAAAGGCATTAAAAATGTACAAACGTGCTGCTTAATTTATATATATATATATATAAATGTATACATTAATATTTATTTTGGCAGTTATCATTGGTACAATAATGTATTATCAACCACCTGAGAAGTGTTTTATGACTTATAATGGAGCAGGTTTCTTAATAGGATATATTGGTGTATTTGGTCTTGTAGTTAAATTATTATTGTGGTACTTTAATGATTATGATAAAAACATCCTAATTGGAGGAATAAGATATTAAATAATATATAAATGAATTCTTTATACATGTTAATTTATAACTTCATAATATTAATATTTGGTATTACGTTATTGCGTTTAAATTCTCCTGAGAATTCATATGAATTATTAAAAAGTACGGCTTGGTTAATGATTATTGTTGGTGGAGGATTGATGATTTTCCACTATTTATATCCAAATAGTGAAGAACCAAATGTTGTTCCTTATCGTAGATTTATAAATAATTAAAATTAATATTTTTATCACTATATTAACTATAAAAGGAATGGTTAAAGTAACAAATACACTTATTCTTGGTCTTGTGCTACTATTTTTCGGAGTTTTACCATATATTGTTAATTACGTACCATTTATTAACTTTGCATTAATGTGGCTTGCACTACCTGGTGTTATTTTAGTAGCTGCTAATTTAGGATATCAATTATTTGTAGAAAAAAGATCACTATTTGAAATAGATGCTTAAACGAATGGAAAATGACGTTGATGAGGAACCCCTCTGAAAATTAGATCACTTAAAGTGAAATTTCCACCTGGAAATAGTCCTGGTTTTGATTTAAGATATTCATCAGTTTTTTCATTGACAAACCCTTTTGATTTCAAGTATCCTTGCAATTCTTCTGGACTCAATAGTTTATCAGATTCAGAAATAGGAAGAAGAACAAATGGATTTAGTGTATCCTGATACATACTTATTAATAATGCTCTATCTTTTTCTGATTCAGTAATATTATATTTTTTGTCCCAATTGAGAAATTGATTCATAATATTGTAATTAATATGTCTTGTCATTGCACCGTATTTCAATAGATCACCATATGCAGCTGCGTAAACGCAGAAATAATATAAGTATGCTCTAGCAATTTTACCTTTGTCTGCATCAATAGGTTCAAATCTACACATCAAGAAATTAAAAACACTTGGATTTTCTGCATTGTCAACACCGAAACAATGATTGCCAAATCCAAGAGTAGGATTTCCGAGGTATCCTGCACCAGGAGCTCTACCTTCGTTAATTTTATTCCAGGTTCCATGATCCTTTGGTGCATTTCTTGGTCTAATTGCTTTAGCTCCTTCATTAGAATCATATTTGGCATATCCTGAAGTGTGCCATGATTTTATTTCACCAATAGGGAAATTACTTCTAGCTTCATTAATACTTGCAACTGTACTATAAATATAATTGAAGTCTGTGCTTAATGGATGAAAATCGCGAACTAAATGATGATTACTATCTGAATATCCTTTTATAACACTAACAGGGATTATATGTTCTTCATTTACAAAGTATTTAGATGGTTCAGGAAATTGTTTTACTAATTTTTCAGCACCACCATATTTAGCTTCCTTTTTACAAAATTCTTCACCAACATAAACCATACTTGCATTACAATATTGTTTATTAGTTTGCATTACATTGTTGAATTTCAAAACAGTATCCATATTAAAACATCTTCTATTTTGTGTATATTCAATTATTCCACGAATACATTGATGACATAATTCAATATTTGATTCTGCAGATTTATTAGGATTTTTTTCAATATTGAATGTTGTTAATGATGCTGTTTGTGTTCTTGGTAGAATATGTTTTAATAGTGGAAAGTCGTGTTTAGAGACTAATCCTTTTTTCTTTTTATATAATTGTTCCCATAAAACTGGTGCTATTGGAATTGTATTCACAAATTTTCGCATTTGTTTTTGAAAATCAAGAAATTCTTGTTCAGATAGCATTTATTTAATGATTGAAAAAAATAAAAATTATGTTCATTGATTTCGTGAACTGGGGGTAGGGATATGATTGTCTTATGATAAAGCAGCAAATACATCCCCTATGTTTCCTGCATTACCTCTTGGAGGACCGACGTATGGGTTTGGATCATTCAGAGCAATAAGTATAAATGATACAACTCCAACAATTCCAGCTAACCAACGATGACTATTCCAAGTTGTCATGGGTCCTTCCCATATTGCTATATCATCTTTAGTACATCCATCTAAGTTACCATTAAGAAATTCATTTCTACAATATTCTTGTGCAGTATCTGATCCAATTTGATCCTTCAAACATTGTCTTTGAGCACTAGAACATTCTTCTGATATTTTAAGTCTTTGTGTGAAATACATAATATTTGCAACAATAAATCCAATAACAGATAAAATAGCTATTCCTATTGCTCCGTAATAAATAACTAACATTTATTTAATGAAAGAAAAAAAATTATGTTCATTGATTTCGTGAACTACGTTATAAAGATACGTTCGTTGATTTAACCAATAACTAAAAATTAAGTGCGTTTTAACGGTCCCTGTTAATAAATATAAATAATTAATAAAATGGACGGAGGAGCTAAAACAAAGACTAAGAAAACATCTAAGAAGGCAGCTGTTGCCAAAAAGGTGCCTGCAACTAAAAAGAAGGTATCTGCAGCTAAAAAGACAGTTGTAGCAAAGGCACCTTCAAAGAAGGTAGTTGTTGAAGCTAAGGGTCCTCCTAATTTCTATACTTACATTGCTAAGATTAGCAAAGAAGTTAATGATGGTGTTGGAGTTCGTAAGAATGTGCGCGAATTTCTTGATACTGTTTTGAAGACTTTGATTACTGAATTGACTCAACGCGCTACTCAAAACTTGAAGAAACGAACAACTCTTCAAGAGCGTGACATCGAGGCTGCTGTTAATGCTTATCTTCCTGAAAATAAAGTACGTGAAATGGTTTTGAAGGAAGCCAGTAATGTACTTAAGGAGTTTGGTGAAAGTGGTAAGGTTGAACTTCTTATGTCTGTTCCTCGTACTAAGAAGAATATGACTGAAGGTCTCGGTGATAACATCAAGATTTCACGTAAGGCAACAATTTACTTGGCTGCTGCTTTGGAACAAGTTGTTATTGAATTGACTGAGGCTGCTAATGTTTACTCTAAGCAAAAGGAAAGAAGTAACATTACTCTTCCTGATCTTCAAAGAGCTATTAAGAAGGATGCTGACTTGAAGGAATTTATGGCTCGCGCTGATCCCGCAGCTGTTCGTGTTGAAGCTACTGTTGGAAGTGGTGATGAAGAATCTGGTACTAACAGTGAGTAAATCAATAAATTCTTATTTTTTACATCAATTTATAATAAATATGTATGAAGGAACTCTTGATAATGGATTACGCTGGTTAAGTATACCCGAAAAAGGTGACCTCATAGCAGTTTTAGTTATATTTGGTGTAGGTTCTAGAGATGAACCCACAAAACATAGTGGAATAAGTCATTTTCTGGAACATATGTTTTTCAAAGGTAGTAAAAAATATCCTGACAATGTGGAAGCTTTTAAGGAATTTGATGCAATTGGTGCTCGATTTAATGCTTATACGAATAATGATCAAACGGGCTATCATATTAAATTTTACAAGGATCATGTTGATAAGATTTTAAGTATTATATCAGATGCTGTTAAGAACCCTTTATTGAGATTAAAAGATATTGATAAGGAAAGAACAGTTGTTTTTGAAGAACTTGATATGATAGAAGATGATCCTAATCTTCAAGTACATCAAATGTTTTCTAAAGCTATTTTCGAAGGACATCCCTTAGGACAAAGTTTAGGTGGTACAAAAGCCACATTAAAAAGAGTTGGCAAAGCAGAATTACATGACTATCATGATAAATATTATTGTCCAAGTAATGCTATAATTGTCTTAGTAGGTGATTTAAATAAAAAAACAAGTGAATCACTAATAAAAAAATATTTTAATTCTGGTTGGAAAAATAAAGATTGTAGAAATTATAAACCAAGGTTTTTCGAAAGTAAAAGAAAGAAGCCATTAATTTTGTTAGAAAAAGATAACACTGATCAAGATCATATTATTCTCGGATTTCCTTCTTTTGGATATTATGATAAACGACGCTATCCTACAGAATTATTAAATGTAATACTTGGATCTACGTTTACTTCACGGTTATTTGTGGAGGTAAGAGAAAAACGTGGTTTAGTTTATGGAATTCGTAGTGGATTAACATTTTTTGAGGAAGGTGGTTATTTTTATATCAGATCAGCCACAAATAAGAAAAATGTATATAAAGTACTAGAAATCGTACTAAAGCTCTTACAAAACATTAAGAAAAAACCTGTCTCAGTAAAAGAATTAAAAAGAGCTAAGACACATTTAGAAGGTTCCGGTAGAATTAATGAAACAAATATTATGAATTTGGCATTATTTTATGGTATACAAAAAATGTATTGTCAAACCGGCATCATAACATACGATGAATATATGACTAAAATAAATAAAGTAACAAGACAAGATGTTCAAAATGTAGCTAATGATATCATTGATTTTAATAAAATAGTTATTGCTATTGTTGGCGAATCAAATAAAAAAACTATTGAAAAAATTATTTCTAAATTTGTATAAATAGTACTGTTTTGAGTGTATATAAAGAGGGGTTTAATTTTTTTGTTGACGTTTTATTCTTTTTTCATGATTATTTAAAGTTTCGCATCTACCATTTATATGATTTAATAGATAACCTTTTATGTATATTCCCTTGCAAATAAAGCATCTTTGGAATACACAATTATGTTTTTCACTTCTTTTATATTGTGTCTTGCATATAACACAATCTATAACTCTTTTTGAACAAACAGAAATATGTTGACGTAAATCTTTTCTATGATATATTTCATTGCAAAAAGTACAAGTTAGTGGATACATTTCACATTTTAATGAATTGTGAATAAAATTATCTTTGAATTTAATTCTGGTTCCACAATATTGGCAATCGATTAATCTATGTGAGCACGTTTTGAGATGTTTTTTATTGTCAGATTTTCTAATTAATGAATTACAATCTGGACAAGTTGTGTATTTGCATTTATGAAGCTTGGTTCTTTCCTTTTTCCCACATAAGACACAATGAACTATTTTACCAACACAAATATCAAGATGATTATTATAATTACTGTATTTAATCTTTTCATTACAGTGATTACATTCTAATTCCATTTGTCCTAAAACTCTGGTAACGAAAGGATTTTCATAGAACCTACTCGTAGATCGACAATGGGGACATCTGATGCGATAAAATTTATCGTGCTGAATACTTAATCTTTCATAATATTTGTCTAATTCAGTTATACATTCAAGACAAAATAAACAAGAACAATTATAACACTCTACATTTTTAAATACAGGATCATAACAAATTCCGCAAATTACTTGTTGTTTAAAAAAGTCATACATACTTTCGAATGAGTATTCCATTCCTTTATTTAAGATCAAAAAATAAATAGATTGTATTTTATTTGAAATACACTCTTTTGTTTCGATGATTAGCGGGTTTTAAATGTGGAGGACCATTTATATTGGTAAAAACGGCATTAGGACGTTTAGTTTGTGGATAGATTCTTAAATGAGGTGGTAATAAATTATCCATTGCTTTACTTCTTCTTTTTCTAAGTTCCTCTATGTTAATGTTACCATTACCATTAACAACATTTCCTCTGGGTTGTAATTGTTGTTGAGGTACTGGAGGTGGCCAGACGATAGGTTGTTGTTGCATTAAAGGACCATTTTGTGGAAATTGTTGTTCATTTTCTCTGGCAATTCGCAGTGCCATTTGATGATCCAGGTCTATTTGTGACGCAATCTTAGTATTATTTGTATCTGGTTCAAATGCACTAAATGCTGGTCTGTTTGGACAAACATTCATATGCCGTTTTAATTCAGAATGGGGTAGTTCTTGTTCACAATCAATACATTTAATTGTAAATCTACCAATTAATTTTTGTACAAACATATTTGGGATAGTAATGGATTTTTGTTTACAATTAGGACAACTAAACGCTCTACCAAATAATGAGGGTAAATTAACATCAGGTGCCGCGTAACCTTTATTTGTTTCAGTTGTTAATTCATCAACACATTCTTCACAGAATAGTACAGTACAATGAATACAACCAATGCATTCCGGCATAATACTCATACAAATAGCACAGTGAACGCTATCAATAATATATTGGAGGATTTCATCATTATTAAATTCAAAATCCTCAGTTTTTGTGCTATTTGTTACTTCAGTTATTATAACATCTTCTGAATCCATTTATTTAAGATTGTATTTTCTTTTTACTAATGTTAGCGAATTGTTTATTTTTTTCAATGTGTATTGTATATAAAGAGATGTCAAATGTTCTTCGACCTGTTGTTGGTGGACCTGGAAATGATATATTATTTGGAAACACTGTTCGTGCAAGTGTTGCAATGATTGCTTATAACACTTGCAGTCAAAAAATTGTTAGTCATGGAGAATCGCGTGTTAATGTTAATGCACTTGTTGCTGCTGGTGGAGGATTAAAGACAATTGAAACATTTAATGCTCCTGTTGTAGTTTTGACTGAAGCAGATACTGAACCAAACCTTGCTCTCGGTGTTCCTAA
>Ga0180432_10012073_pt1 | contig 10092 bp, 15 predicted proteins | sample SS_ome_10_FD_132414 | JGI IMG/M metagenome (GOLD analysis project Ga0180432, IMG submission 132414) | Hypersaline lake sediment archaeal communities from the Salton Sea, California, USA - SS_1_MS_2 metaG | ecosystem: Environmental > Aquatic > Non-marine Saline and Alkaline > Hypersaline >...
ACATCCGCTTCCGGCCATTCCGGTTCAACGATTTGCCCTTGCTCATCATAAGTCAAGATTGCGTCCGTTTGCAGGATCGTGTCTAAAGGCTTCAGGATCGGCTGACTTGGGACGCCAAAGCCGTTCTCCCGCAACCACTGTATGTATCCGATCCAGATCGTCGCCTGAGCTAGTTCGTGGGCGTAAGGGTTGATTTCGATGCCGTGGAGTTGCGCCGGCGAGGGGGCAGTCTCCGGCAGGGGCAGCATACGCGGCAGGCCCAACTCACTGGACAGGATAGAAACCTGTTTCCACAAGTCGAGTAGCTGCTTCAGAGCAACGTAGAGAAAGTTGCCGCTACCACACGCCGGGTCCAGCACCTGCACCTGGGCGATCTCGTAGGCAAAGCCAGTCAACAGGCTAACCAGTTCCTCCTGTCGCCTATTACGGGTGCGCGTGCTCTTGGCTTCATCACGCCGGTGGGCCAGGTCTAGCGCTTCCTGCCGTACTTCATCCCAATGGCGACGTAACGGAGCCATCAGCACTGGTTCAACGATCAGCAGGATGTCCTCTTTGCTGGTGTAGTGCGCTCCCAACTGTGATCGCTTCGAGGGGTCAAGGCTGCGCTCAAAGAGGGTCCCGAAGACCGAAGGCTCAATATTGGACCAATCGAGAGTGCTAACCCGTGCTAGAATGTCCAGACTGTCGCTGTCCAGTTCCAATACACTGTCATCGTCAAAGAGCCTTCCATCGAAGTTGATGATCTCATCAACGCCGAACCAGCCACCCGTGGTCATTGCCTGAAAAAGCTGTTTGAGTTGTCCCGCAAAGGTCGAAGGGCGCCTTTGTGTTTGCCTGACCAGACGGGTGAACAGGTTTTTGGGCAAAAGCCCGATGTCTTCAGCGAACAGACAAAACAGCAGCCGTATCAAAAAGTGGGCTGCCCTTTGTGGATCTGCACCGTACTTGCGCAGTAGATCGGCCAGGTGTGCGAACTCGCTGGCCGCCTCTTGTGTTACTTCTTCTGTTGTCTGGGGTGTACGGAAAGTCTCAGGCTCAAAGAACACAGCGCGGAGTTGCGCCAGTCCAGCAGGCTGCAAGAGGTCATCCAGCCCAATCTCGACCACTTGCTTGACGGTGTTGGTAAAGTTGGTATGGATGACGATTTGCTCCATGTCCGAGACAACCAGCAGCGGAGGGTTCAGCAGAGATTCCCGGTACTGAAGCAACTGCTGGTAGGCCCGGTCAAGGTCTTTGTGCTTGCCCTTGTACTCCCAGGCAAAGTAGTTCTTCTTCCATACGTCGGCCCACCCTTGCCCCCCGCGTTGCTTGGTGGCACCTTTTTCAAAGGTGAAGGTCTGACCGGCTGAGTCTGCCTCGACCGGTGTGGGATGACCGACCAGATGGCAGAGATCGATGAAGTGTTCTTGTGAAGCGGAACGCTCTTTGAGCGTGGCTTTGCGCCACTTATCAACAAACTCTTGAGGAGAGAGAGAAGGTTGCATTGTAATGCCTTTGTGAGCTAATAGAAACGAAACGCCACCCTTGACCGGGTGGCGTCTCTGTGCTACCATACCAGCGCCCGGCTGGGTATCTGCCTACCTGGTCCAGGCCAACCCCTCGCTACCATCGAGGGGTTTTTGTTTTGTGCAAGTATACAGGCGTTTTTGCTTGCGTGCAAATGTCCTAACGCCCGTTAGCACCTTTGCCGATCGTGACCACCGGGGCGGAAAGGATGGATGTCAAGGGGGACGGTTCGTAGAGAAGGTATTGACGCCTAAGAACAAATGTGCTAATATGATGACAGCTATGAACGCTCTACAGATGGACAAATTGCCCCCTAGAATCCAGCGAATCGTTCAGTGGCTGCTTGACAATCAAGATCAAGTAGTCCGACCTCGGAACGTCCAGATTACTTTCGACTGTGGAGGACGCGCTGTGTGGGCTGAGGTGAAAGAGCGACAGAAAATCAGGGGTGATACCGGTCATCTAGGCTGATTTAAGAGCAAGAATAGGCCGCGCAGGCCCCGGCGTTAGCGTAAGAAGCGCGCCGTCACTATCCCAAGAGGGATGTGACGGCGCGCTTTGTTTTTACTCACCATCAAATAGGAGGATAATCGTGGACTTTGCAATCGGAGGTATTACGGTGGCGCTCCTCATCGTGGGGATCGTCGAGGCGGCCAAGGGTTTTGGAGTCGAGGGGAAGGCCAGTCAGGCGCTGGCCGGGTTCCTCGGCTTTTTCTTTGTCGGCCTGGCCCAGGCCATCTCTCAAGAAATGGTTCCCTCGGCCTGGGTGCCCTGGATTGAATTGGTCGTCGTGGCCATCGCCGGCGGGTTGTCGGCGATGGGATATTACGACCTGGGAAAGAAATTCCTGGGAAACGGAAGCTAGCACATCCCTTTAACGAGCTTGGGACAGGCGACAGGGTCTTGGCCGTTTGCTCCTCCTTTGTCACGCCAGGCAGGGACTTGCCCACCCTGCCTGGCCAGGGAGCTTTCGATGAACGTGGGATGATTTCAACCTGATCAGGGGGGAGTGAACGAGGATGACCGATCGGGATCGGGAACTTTTAAAGCAACTCGTACCACACATGATGCACATCCCGGCTCGTCTCGATGGCCTGCTGACCCAGGTACTGCTGGTGTGGCGCGCCTATCGCGCAGAAAACATCGAGCTAACGGATTACGTGCAAAACCTGGAGACAGAGCTCTCCAAGCTGGAACAAGACGTCCGCGCCACTGCTCAGGTGACGGCGATGATTCGAGATCTGCTCGACGAAAAACGAATGGATAGCCTGATAGAAGTTCATCGCATCGTAAATGAGGCGCTGAACGGGAGAGATGGCGATGAGTAAGAACCTCGGCCTATTTGAATGCCACCATCTCGACGATGGCACGCTTGCCTTCTACAAGATCCAGCCCCGAGTCGTTATGCCACCGGGCTTGGAGCCCCAGCAACAATATTGTTCGCCGGTGGGAACAGACGAAGAGCGTGCATCGGGCGAGATCTGGCCGGGCCAGTGGGTAGACGCCACCGGCTATTTGCGTTGGTATGCGTTCGGCTGGCATACCGGCGCGGATCTCAATCTCAACAGCCCGCATTGGGACGCCGATCGCCACCGGCCCATATATTCGATAGCGGACGGCGAGGTGTACGCCGTCCGAACGGGCGTTGAGGGATGGCACACCGTCGTCTGCATCCGGCACGGCGAGTGCCTGTCGCGTTACGCGCACTGCGAGGACATCCAGGTGCGCGAGGGGCAACAGGTCAAGATGGGACAGTTCATCGCCCGCATCGGGAACGCCGGCGGGAGGTATCCCTTCCATCTTCACTTCGACGTCACTCGCCTCGACGCCCGGATGGCCCGCTATCCCCTGGACTGGCCGGGAAAGGCTGATGACGCCAAGGCACGGGTGGAGCGGGATTACTATGATCCGCTGGTATTTCTGCAATGGGGACGATAGGGTCAATACCTATGCCAGCGATTCACAGGATTACCTGGGAGGACGTGGAAGCTGCCTTGCTGCGCGTTGAACGCGGGGAGCCAGGACCTGATGACGCGAATCTGCTGCGGGCGATAGCAGTCGTCGCCAAGGGGTTATTGACCGGCGATGCGCCTCCTCTGGTAAGGGAAGGCGACGCCCCGCTGTTTATCGACGATTGGGAGGAGCGAGAGTGATGCCCGGTGTCGTGACAGCCATCGAGATGGGCGCCGACATCGGCAAGCTGCTGGCGATCGTCGCACTAAGCGCCCTGGTGGCGCTGGTCGTAGGTGGTTTAGCGACCTGGCTACTGGTGAGGACGTGGCGTAATGGCTAGGGCGCGCGCGATCATTCCAGTTGCTGCGATATCCCTGCTCATCCTATCGATTGCGGCGTTCTCATCCGGCCCGGCGCGGAGTGTAGCAGATTCTCCGTTGCCATCACCGACGAAGGCGGAGCCGTGGTATTCGGCGTGCCCTGGCGCGCCGAATTGTCCCACGCTGACGCCGCTGCCCACGCCGACCTGTTTGCCGACGCCGCCCTGCCCGACGTTGCCGACACAGACGCCGTACCCGCCACAACCGACCTTCCCGCGCGTGACGGTCGTAGCCTCGGCGACGGTAGAGCCGACGAAAACGCCGCAACCGACCGAGACGCTAGAGCCGACCGGTACGGCGACGCGCACGATAGAGCCGACGGCGACGAAACTACCGAAACCGACGGCGACGAAACTACCGAAACCGACGGCGACGGCGTACGATTCACCGTTGCCGACTGGCACATCGCCGATATCGCCGCTAGAGTTGCCGGAGTAGTCAGGATGTGGACCAGGAACAGGTCTGCCGGCTGTTGCGCCAGGCGCTCGTTGAATGTTTTAGCGAGAGCGAATTGCGCACCCTTTGCTCCGATCTGGGCGTTGGCTATGACAGTCTGCCCGGCGAAGGCACGATGGACAAGGCGCGTGAGCTGGTCGGGCATTTCTGGAGGCGCGGTCATTTGATTACATTGTTGCGGATGGTGGAGTCGCTACGACCAGATACGAAATGGAGTAGGCGGTTTCGTGGGGTGCTGCGCGACGCGACGCAGCAGACGTTGGAGATCCCTTATGAGGACGTGCTAAGATCGATGGGGAAGACGGGGCCGTTGGGGATTAGCAATAGCGCGCTGTTGGCGATGAGCCAGCGGATTGAGCGTCAAACTCGCCTGGTCTATGTATCGGTAGGGGTCAGCATTCTGTCGCTGTTGGCAGTGCTGGCGGCATTGGTGCTGGGATGAACGACGAAATAGCCGCGCCGGGCTGGTTGAAATGCGAGCGCCATTGTATGCTCAATAGTGACAGGCGCGTGAAAGACTGCGCCTGGGCGATGAAGAGCACGCGGGTTAGGTGGCGGCGACCGGTGCGGGAGCCGGACGTGGAGAAGTGACAGTGTGGATAGGCAACCCTGGAACAAGGACGATCCTCTCGCCCGCTACAAGGGCGAGTCACGGCGCGCCAACGACGCCCTCCAGGATTACTACCTTATGGGGTCGGGACGTAGCCTTGCCAAGCTGCTGGAACGTTACCGAGGGCAAAGCGAGGGTAAACCGGGGGTGGGAGAGCCGCCTACCCGGCGCAAGGCCACGCTCGAGGGCTGGTCGGTCAGGTATCAGTGGCAGGCCCGCGTCGACCGGGCCAAGGAGCTCGACGATCAGCGCACCCAGGAACTCTGGGAACAGCGTCAGGAAGAGACGCGCCAAACGGGGTGGGACAAAGGGCAGGAATTGGTCAGGAGGGCAGGGGAGTACCTCAAGCTACTTCCCACCTTTATGCGCACCACGGAGCAGGAGGTCATCGATTCCAAGACGGGTGAGCGCGTACGCATCATCACCACGCAACTCAACGCCTCGTTCGCCCAGATCACCGGGGCTATCAAAACGGGCGTTGAGCTGCAGCGCCAGGCGGCGGGGATGGAAACCGAGCACAAGAAGATCAGCGGCGAGGTCACGGTAACAGGCGTGACGTCGGACGACCTAGCCAAGGCCAGGGACAGGGCCAAGGCACTCGAAGAGGAATTGTTGGGCGACGATGAATGACACCAGATCAGAAAGAGGAATGGCTGGCGTGTGCCGAGTCGCCCCTGTACTTCATTCACAACTATTGCGTTATCTATGACGCCACGGCGCTGAAGTGGATCCCTTTCCGGCTGTGGCGGGCGCAAGCTAAAACGCTGCGCACGATCCTTTACAACCTACTTGTCGTTATCCTGAAAGCCCGCCAGCTTGGGCTCACCTGGCTGGTGCTGGGGTTTGCACTGTGGCTGATGCTGTTCCACCCGGCGGCGACCGTTCTGCTGTTCAGCCGACGCGACGACGAGGCGGTGCACCTGCTGGACTTCCGGCTCAAGGGAATGTACCAGCGCTTGCCGGACTGGATGAAGTGCCGGGCGGTGGTCACCGACAACGACCACGAGTGGGAATTGTCTAACGGGTCGGTGGCCCACGCTTTTCCCACCACCGCCGGCGACAGCTACACCGCCACGCTGGCCATCGTGGACGAGGCCGACCTGGTGCCCGACCTTAACCGGCTGATGCGTGCCGTCAAGCCCACCATCGACAATGGTGGCCGGATGATCCTGCTCAGTCGCTCAGAAAAGCGCAAGCCGGCCAGCGAGTTCAAGAAGATCTACCGGGCGGCCAAGAAGGGGTTGACGAACTGGGAGGCGGCGTTTTTGCCCTGGCACGCCCGTCCAGATCGTGACGAGGCCTGGTACGAGATTCAACGGGTGGACGTCGAGGCGCGCACGGGGGCGCTGGACGATCTGCACGAGCAGTATCCAGCCACCGACGCCGAAGCGCTGGCCCCCAGGACGCTGGACAAGCGCATCCCGCCAGCCTGGCTACAGAAGTGCCTGGACGAACGGGACCCGCTGGACCCACTACCCGCCGGCGCCCCGGCCATCCCTGGCTTGGCGCTCTACGAAGTGCCAAGTCCTAACGCCCGTTACGTGGTCGGGGTGGACCCGGCCGAGGGCAACCCGACCAGTGACGACTCGGCGTTGACGGTGCTGGATCGGGACACAGGCCGGGAGGTGGCGAATCTGGCGGGCAAGTTCCAGCCCTCCACGCTGGCGGCCTACGCCGACGAGATCGGGCGCTATTACAACGACGCCAGCGTGATGGTGGAGCGCAACAACCATGGTCACGCGGTCCTGTTGTGGCTGACCGACTATTCCCGCCTCAAACGGCTGGAGGGGCACGACGGTAGGGAAGGGTGGCTGAGTAGCACCAAGGGCAAGGCCATCCTGTATAGCATCTGTGCCGATGCGTTCAAGAACAAAGAGACGACGGTGCATTCATTCGAGACTTATCTGCAGCTGGCGAGCATCGAGGGCTCGACACTACGCGCCCCCGAAGGCGAGCACGACGACCGGGCGGACAGCTACGCGCTGGCCCTCGCCGGCGCCATCGCCGCCGAGTACAGGGTCGTGTACGACGAGTCCGTCCGAGTCGACGTCGGCTATTAGGTAGGAGGACTGATGGACGAAAAAGGAAATGGGAAGACCGTAGCGCAGGAAGCGCCCGAAAGCGTGATCGTGATCACGTTCAACGGCCCGAAGAGCGCTGAATGCAACATCCAGCTTCAGGCCGTGATGCCGACGCAGATTCTGGCGGCGGCGCACCTGATGCAGATGATGGCCGAGCGCCAGATTCAGGAGCAATGGACGCAGGCCGCATTGGCACGGGCGCGCCAGGCGCAGGAGATGGCCGAGGTGCAACAGATGATCAGTCAGGGGAAGGTGCAGTAGTGCCCTCGTTGCGTGAGCGTATCTGGGCGCGTACCGCCCCGCGTAGTTTCTCCGAGACGATGGAGGCGCTCGTCTCAGATGTGCGCGCGTTGGCTGAGGCCGTCGAGTTCAACGAGGAGCCCGGCTGGTGGCAACTCGGCGGCGAGGGGCTATCCGGCGACGTCACGCCGATCAACCGACTGACCGCGCTGGCGAACTCGCGCTACTACTGGCGACGTGACCCGCTCTATGGTCGCGCGGTGCGTCTCACGCGCAACTACACGTTTGGTCGTGGCGTGTCCTGGCGCGCGAACGATCCCAAGGTCGCCGAGGTCCTGGAGCGGTTCTGGAAAGATCCCGACAACAAGCTGTTCGCGCGGGCCGCCGGACAGTGGGAGTTGTGCGACAAGCTGATCGTGGATGGCGAGCTGTTCCCGGTCTTTTTCGTCAACGGTTACGATGGCGCGGTCAAGGCGAGTCTGGTCGAGCCGGAGGAAATCAATCAGGTGATCCCAGACCCCGACGATCGGCGCAAAACGCGCTACTACGAGCGTGAGTGGGTGCGCTACGAATTCAACTGGCAGAGCAAGGCGTTCGGCGGCGGGGAGAGCCGGCGCGACTACTATCCCGACTGGGGATGCCAGGAAACGCGGACGCTCTCCAAGAGCCGCGCAGAGCGGCTGACCGCAGGGGATGACCCCTCCGGGACAGAACATTCCACCGTAACCGTCCAAGACAACACCGGACACACGATCACGCAAACCTATATGGCCCACGTGCACGCCAATCGGTACGGGCTGCGCGCGTTGCCAGCGTTCTACGGAACAATTGTGTGGGTCAGCGCCTATAAGGGCTATATGGAAGATCGGGCCACGTTGACGCTGGCCGCGGCGACCTTCGCGTTCAAACAGAAAGTGAAGGGCGGCGCCCAGGCGGTCAGTAGACTTGTCTCGCAATGGGGTAACAAAATCCTGGGCCGCTACGGGGGCAGTAGCGGCCGGGAGCGCCGCGAGGGCGCGCAGACGATCATCGAAAACGAGGCCGTGGATCTGCAGCAAATGCAGTTTGATACCCGGGCCGGCAACGCTTACCAGGATGGCCGGATGTTGCGCCAGCAGGTGAGCGCCGGGACCGACATCACCGAGCCCGACCTGACCGGGGACCCCAGCGTCGGGAATCTGGCCTCGATGACGGCGATGAACGGGCCGCAGCTGAAAGGATTCGAGAGCTGGCAGCAATTGTTCAAGGACGTCTATACCGACATCTTTGATTTTGTCATCAGGATGGCGATCAAACACGGCGACCTGGGATTGATCGGCGAAAACGGCAAACCACGCGATTTGTCCGTGGAGGTCGATTTCCCGCCCATCGTGATCAAGGACTTGCCCACATTGATCAGCGCCGTGGCGGGGCTCATCAGCGCGCAGTCATTGGCCGGACGGGATTTCATCAGCCCGCGACGGCTGGCGGCGTACATCGTGCAGGCGTTCGGCGAGACGGACGTCGAGGCGGCACTGGCCGAGCTGAGCTTCGACGACGTGAGGCGGGCCGTGGGTGATTTTGCCGACGCTAAGGCATTGCCAGATGAGCACGCCGACGCGGTACAGACGGCGATCGAGGCACTCAGGGCGGCGGTGGGAGAGGATGGAAAATGAATTCTATCATCGACCTTATGTTCAGGAATATGTTGAGCTGGCCGGCGATCCCCCCGGGCGGGAGCTATCCTGTCGTAGACGATAGCACGATAACAGGTAGGCCCAATGGGGAGAGCGTCAGGGAGGCTGTCATTGATTTGCTGGCCGACGGTTGGCCGCTGGCCGAGATCCGCTTCGACACATCTGTGAGAGTTGCAGATCCTGTTTCTGGCGAGGCTGGCGGATGGAGAGTCCGCCTGACGTTCATTTTTGGCCTCGACAACGAACATAAATTCATCAGAACTGGCGTAATCGCCGATTCATACGAACACGCACTTGAGGCGTTAACCGGTCTGTCGGTAGAGAGTGACGGAGATGATCTAGTGCTCAAGGTCGCTGATGATGGGAATGAATGAATCAACAAACCGCACTCCGAGAGATATTGCGCTGCGTGCATTTGCTGGAGGCGCGCACCTATCGCCATCAGGCCAAGGCTATTATCGACGAGGCTATCCAGTATGTTTTGGACGCGGCCGACGTACTGCAGCGCAGCCGTTTTTCCTCGTCGGCGATCGTGACTTTCCGGCAGCGGGTGAGTGGTGCCCTGATGCGTTCTGCGCCACAGATCGCTCAGCTCGGCTGGTGGTCGGGTGGGGGTACGGACAAGCCGCCGTCAGAAATCCACCGGACCTACCTGGACGAACAGCAGGCGTATCTGAGCCGCTGGATTTACGAGATAGGAACTCATCTCAGTATGCCCGGTGGTCCGAATCGAGCGCGGATGTACGCGCAGAGCCTGGAGACGGTCTATCAGCGCGCGTACCACCAGGCCAAGAGCGAGGATATCGGTTTGCCGGAATTACCCGCGTATCCACGCGATGGGTCTACGCGCTGTCGGATGAACTGCAACTGCTACTGGGAGGGTCCGATCAAAAAGGACGAAACGGAGTACTGGGTGTACTGGCGTTTAAGACCCGGTGAGAGCTGCGAGGATTGCATTGCAAGGTCGAAGCGCTGGAACCCGCTCAAGATCGTGAATGTCAACGGCGTGTGGACGTTCGAGAATTTGTGAGGTGAAATATGGCAGGAATCGCACAGTTGTCCTCTCCGAGTGACGTGAAGATCGTAGACGTGGCGCTGACGTTGGATACCAACGCCTACGCGTCTGGCGATGTGTTGGCCGATACACAGGAGATAGCATCAGCGATGCCGGCTAATGGCGGTGTGGGGAT
>Ga0180432_10012075_pt1 | contig 10090 bp, 8 predicted proteins | sample SS_ome_10_FD_132414 | JGI IMG/M metagenome (GOLD analysis project Ga0180432, IMG submission 132414) | Hypersaline lake sediment archaeal communities from the Salton Sea, California, USA - SS_1_MS_2 metaG | ecosystem: Environmental > Aquatic > Non-marine Saline and Alkaline > Hypersaline >...
CGATTCGCTCTTCACCCTTTTTACCGAACTGCGCGAAGCGGCGGCGAGCGACTCGGCCGCGGTGCAGGCGGTCCAGCGCCTGGCCCCGGGCGTGGCCGAAGAATCGCTCATCTACCTTTTCGCTGCCGAACTGCCCGGGCGCGCAGCCGAGCGCCGGGCGACCCTGGCCACAGGGCGTTATGACAGTCTGCGCACCGCCGTCGAACGGGTCGTGAACCACTACTTCTCGGTCGGGATCGTGGAGTCCAAACCCCGCTTGCGCGAGATGTCGCGTGAGACCATCACCGTCATCGGCCCCGAGGGCGAATCCCCCCTGCCGCTCGCGATCGTGGTGGATATGGAGCAGGTACGCGATTCACTCGGGAACATGCTGCGCGAATACCTGCCCGGGGCCGAACCCCGCCTGGTTACCCTGGCTTACGAACTCTCGCTCTTCGCGCTGGAACCGAACCTCCTGCTCGATACCGAACGAACCAGCCGGCGACGGGCTGATGCCGAGAACGGCGTGCCGACCTCGAAGGCCTTCGTCATGGCCGAAGAGAAGATCGTGGATGCCAATACCCGGGTGACTGACGAGGTGGTCGAGAAACTCGCCAGCTTGAACCGGGCCCTGGCCGAGGTGGAATCGGAGCGCCGGTTCCTGCCCGTCCTGCGGACCTGGCTCTCCAGGGCCGTGCTGGTACTGCTGGTCCTGGCCGTCTTTGTCGTCTGGCTCAAGTTCCACCGGCCGCGCCTGCTCAAGGACAACCGCACCCTGATCTCGATGGCGGTCCTGATCGCGATCGAACTGCTGATCGCCTACCTGCTGCGCGAGAGCACGGTCCTGAGTGTTTACCTGGTGCCGGTGGCCGTGGCCACCATGCTGCTCACGATCCTCTTCGATACCGGGGTCGGGCTGGTGACGGCCTTCACCATCGGTCTGCTGATGGGAGCGATCCTGGGTTTCGACTATACCACCACGCTCATCCACACCGCCGCCGGTTCGGCGGGGGTGTTCGCCGTGAGCCGGGTGCGCAAACGCAGTCATTTCTACCGGGCGCTGTGGGTGGTGCCGGCCGCCTACCTGCTGGCCATCGTGAGCGTGGAACTGCTCCGCCTGAGTACCTTCGACGAACTGGTGCGCGGGGCGGCCTACGGGGTGGCCAACGGGATGATGGGGGTGGTGATCACGATGGGGCTGTTGCCCATCTTCGAGAGCCTCTTCAATTTTTCGACCGACATCACCCTGCTCGAACTCTCCGATTTGAATCACCCCCTGCTGCGCCAGCTGGCCATGCGCGCGCCCGGCACTTACCAGCACTCGCTCATGATCGGCGAACTGGGGGCGGCCGCGGCCGAAGCGATCGGCGCCAACGCCCTGCTCACCCGGATCGGGGCCTACTTCCACGATATCGGCAAGATGAACAAGCCGGAGTATTTCGTAGAGAACCAGCAGGGGTACAACCCGCACACCCGCCTGAGCCCGAATATGAGTGCCCTGATCGTCGAAACGCATGTCAAGGAGGGGCTCGAGCTGGCCGAGGAGCACCGCCTGCCGGCCAAGATCAGGGATTTCATCCCCGAGCATCACGGCACCACCGTCATGAACTACTTCTACCTGCGGGCGATCGAAGAGGCCAAGGAGGGGGAAAAGGTCATCGAGGACGATTTCCGCTACCCCGGGCCCAAGCCGCGCAGCCGCGAGACGGCCATCGTGATGCTGGCCGATACCATCGAAGCCGCCAGCCGGGTGCTCGAAGATCCCACTCCCCGGCGCATCCGCCTGACCGTCAAGGAACTGATCGAGAACAAGTTCGGGGACGGCCAGCTCGACGAATGCCCGCTGACCTTCCGCGACCTGCGGCTGGTGCGCGAGGCCTTCGTCAATGTGCTCACCAGCCGCTTCCACCAACGCATCGATTATCCCGACCGGGACGAGACCCTGAAGAAGGCCGCCGAGCGTGGCGCCGAGGCCCGACAGCAGCCGCGGGAGGGATCGTGAGCGGATCGGAAGATGACACCGCGTCCGGACCCGTGCCGGAACCCGAACTCCCATCAGATACCGGGTCCGGCCCGGCACCGGACCGCCCGACCGGCGAACCTCCCGATCGGGAGGGGGAGAGTGTAACGATCGGGGTGTACCGCGACGAGAATGGTCCGCTCCTTCCGATTCCCGATCTCGATCCGGCCGTCGTCGAAAGGCTCGCGCGCCGGGTGCTGGCTGCCGAAGCGGTCACCGCGGCCGAAATCGACATCGTTTTCTGCGGTGATGAACGGATCACCGCCCTGAACCGGGAGTGGCTCGACAGCGATCGGGTCACCGATGTCATCGCCTTCGGGCTCACAGGCACTGAACCAGGCCGGCAGCTCGAGGGTGAGATCTATATCGATCTGGAACAGGCCGTACGCCAGGCGCCCGAATTCGGGGTAACGGCGGAGGAGGAGATCGTCCGTCTGATCGTACACGGCCTCCTCCATCTGGCGGGGTATACAGATACCGGATCCCCCTCCGAGGTGGAGGCGATGATGAATCGACAGGAAGAACTCGTGAAGGATTGGGACGAACCCATACGGGGAGGTCAGAACTGATGCCGGGGGCGAGCGTGGCACCCGTTCTAGAAATCATCATCATCCTGTTGCTGGTGGTGATCGCCGGCGGTTTCACTGCGGCCGAAACGGCCATCCTCACCCTGCTGCGGGCCATCAGGGCCGAGAAACCCGACGAAGAGGACTACCTGCCCGAACTCGAGGAGACCGCCCGCGAAGAACTCCCCGCTGCCGTCAAGCGCCTGGCGGCCCATCCCGGCCGGCTCACCGCCACCATCACCTTCGGCCGCCTCATGGCCCGGGTTCTCGCCGTGGCCCTCACGGCCCTGCTTGCCTGGCGCTGGGTGGTGCAGCTCCGAGCTCTTTCGCCCTGGTTCTGGACCGTCGTCGGAGTGCTCGTCACCCTGCTGCTGCTCCTGCTGCTGGGCGAGCTGCTGCCCCGCATCATCGGCACCCGTCTGCCCCGCGTCACGGTAACCTGGACGGTGCCCCTGCTGGCGGTGGCCATGCTCCTGCTCCTGCCCGTCACCCTGGCGGGCAATCGCCTGCTGCGCCGGTTCGCCCGCAGCGAGCACGGGGAACCGGCGTTCCTGACCCTCGAGGAACTCAACCGCCATCTCGACGAACGGCAGGATGCCGGCACCCTCGAGGCCGAAGACCGCGAGATGATCGAGGATCTGCTGGAATTCGGAGAGACCATGGTGCGCGAAGTCATGGTGCCCCGGATCGATATCAAGGCCATTCCGGCAGACGCCTGTTATGCCGAAGTACAGGCCCTGGTATCCGAGACCGGTCACTCCCGTCTGCCGGTCTACGACGGCGATCTCGACCACATCATCGGCATCATGCACGTCAAGGACCTGCTGCGGCGCAGCGAGGGTGAGGAAATGCCCATCCGCGAGCTGATGCGCAAAGCCCTCTTCGTGCCCGAAACGAAGATGATCGACGACCTGCTGCGGGAATTCCAGCACGCCCGGCTGCATATGGCCATCGTGGTGGACGAATACGGCGGCACCAGCGGTATGGTCACCCTCGAGGACCTGGTCGAGGAGATCGTGGGCGAGATCCAGGACGAATACGACCGCGAGGCTCCGCTCGTGAAAGAGACCTCCCCCGGGGTGTGGGACGTCAACGCCATCATCGACCTCGAGGACCTCGAAGAGGCCACCGGCATCGCGCTGCCCGAGGACGGCTGGGATACCCTGGGCGGCTTCATTTATTCCCTCGAGGGACGCGTGCCCGAGGCCGGCTACACCTACGAGTGGGAGGACTACCGTTTCACGGTCCTCGAGATCGAGGGGCGCCGTATCATCCGGGTCGAGATCTCGCGGTTGTAGGTCTCTGCATCCTTGCATCCGGTCCTGTTTCTCTATACATTACTTTCGATAGTTCTAAACAATCCAGGAGGAAAACCGTGGAGGCCACCCGGGAACGCATGTACCGCCTGCACTCCGATGTGTGCAAGGCGATGGGACATCCCAGCCGGCTGGCGATCATCGATCTGCTGCGCGAGGGCGAGGTGACGGTCGGTGCTCTCTCCGAAGCTCTGGGTCGGTCGATCAGCAACACCAGCCAGCATCTCTCGGTATTGAAGTCGGCCGGTCTGGTGAAGTGCCGCAAAGAGGGCACGACCTGTTACTACCGGGTCTCCACCCAGGTGATTTACAAGGCCTTCGACTGCATGGGCGAGATTATATTTGAAGGTTCGAAAGACCGGGCGGCGCACCGCGAATACCTGCGCCGCCACGTCCTGCAAAGCACCTGAACAGCAGGCATAGTACTTGATCAGCAGGGGGAACGACGACCGATGCCGATGTACGACCTCAAATGCACGCACTGCGGACACGAGTTCGAGGATCTGGTCTCGAGCCGGGATGCCGTGGCCGAGGTGGCGTGCGAGAAGTGCGGGCAGAAGGGTCTGGAGCTCAAACCCAGTCTTTTTGCTTCATCGGTCTCCGGTTCCTCGGTCGGTTCCTCTTCGGGCAGTTCCTGTGGACCTGGCCCCTTTACATGAGCATCCTGACGATCCCGCCGGGAGCGGGAAAGACAACTGAAGCGTCAAGGGTGCACGCGACGGCAATAGAAGAAGGAATGATAGGGGTAACGGCAGCAAGAATTTCAATTCTGTAACACATATCGGGACACGCTTCTTATTTTCGGTCTTGCTGAAACTTGACGCGTCGGGCAGTTCCGGTATCTTGAAGAGTGACACTGCGGGGTGGAGCAGTCAGGTAGCTCGTTGGGCTCATAACCCAAAGGTCGCAGGTTCGAATCCTGCCCCCGCTACCAATCAAACCTGCGACGCCGGCCGGGCATGACCTGAGCCGGCGTCGTTGTTTTATCAGGGCCCATGAGGGATATGTGTTCACTTAGATTGAGGGCGGAAGAGGGCATATCAGGCTCTCCAGTGATATCTGATCGATATTCCGAGATCCTCTCCTGGATCTCTCAGCATGTATGCAAGGCCGTGTTCTACGCGGATTCTGCGTCCCTAGAGCACGTCGCAGGTTGGTATCCACTGCCGACTACTTGACCTGCGACGGGGGAGCAGGGGATCTCGGCGGCCGGATGGGGCCTTGTGTACATACACACCCCCTCTCCGGCCACGGCACCACAGCAGGTACTCAGGAGGGTCTCAGACTCCTCTCAGATACCTCGAGCATATCTGCGGACATATCTCCGAGGCTTTCGGATTTATCTCGGAGGCTCTTGAGCATATTCAGTGGTATTTCAGGGGGTATTGAGGTGCTCGCGTGTCTCCCGTGGCCTTCCGTGATGTCAGCTGCCAAAATGAGAGTCGGGGTGTACCAACTATCGGGGAGCAGAGCCTTATAAATCAGATTTTCAGTTGATCTGTAAATAAATCTGGGGTAGACTCGTTATTGTAATAAAACACTCTTATCATTTTCGCTTCCACACTCAACGGATTATTACAGTTCGCTACTACTTTTGAAATGATCTCAATTATTAGGCTGAAACCAATTTTTAAATCCACCTTAATCGTTATTGTTCTATTGTCTTATATAAGCTGTACATCGCCAACGGAAACCACTCTTGATTTTACATCACCACCAATGATCCCTTTACATGATATCGATGCTGTATGGTCCCCAGATGGTTTGCAAATTGCATACTCACATAGCTCAAAAATACCTGCCGGATATTTCGGGATTAAGTTGCTTTCAGTTGAGAACTTAGCCACAACAGAGCTCGGTGTTAATGGAGAGTTTCCGGCATGGTCTCCAGATTCAAAAATGTTAGCAATCAACAACCTGACATCATTCCAATTATCGACTATAGATTTGGAATCATATTCAACCATAAATATTCCGACAATACCCCTCAACTTTCTATATCCATCTTGGTATCCGTCTGGAGACAGTTTGTTGTCGTCTGTCAATTCTGGTTCTACGAGTGAACGAGGATTATGGACTATTCATATTTCAACAGGATATAGTCGTTGTCTATTATCGGCAAATGTAGTTGATCCTACTTGGAATAGTAGAGAAGATACTATTCTATTTATAGAATGGGTGGATGACATTCAATACCTATCTCTTGTTTCTTACCCGTCTATTAGTGTTGAACGTATTACAAAATCAGATGATTATTATTCAATACTTGACAGGAAGCCAGCCATCCACCCGTATTTTGGTAACCCTTCATTTCATCCAAATGATACGTCTCTGCTATTTCATACTACTGCTTTAAACAACCATGAAGCATCAATATGGATTTACGATATTAGTACGAAAAATATATCTTTAGTTTTTAGTGGTGGTCTCTGTCCCAGCTGGAATTTAAAAGGAGATATATTAGTATATACTAAATCAGTTGTATATGGTGCAAATACCAGCGGTAATGGATATTTATGGTTATATGATACAAAGTCAAATCAACACACACAAATAACGTTTCATAATTAAAGGAGATAATGAAATGAAAACATTAATAAAATTAATGATTTCAATTATTTGTTTAATAATGATTGTAAATACTGATGTATATTCACAGGAACGTAGCAATAACCGGGAATTATTAATAATGTTAAAATCAGGAGTGCGGAATACAGATTATTCATCAAGAGTTGGGAACATACAAGAAAGCATTAACGATGAGTCAATCATAGCAGTTTTAAATGGTGTAAAAATTAACTATATATCCCCGTTTAATCCGGAATTTAGCGCTAGAGATACAGTTAGAATCTTATCTGGTAATAGAATATATCGTAGTCCCAATTACGAAAATCTTATCGTAGTGGATGTGCCGGTTGATATAAATATTAACGCACTGCTTCAAACATTAAACGATCATCCTATGGTAGAATATGCTGAGAAAAATACATTATTAGATTGGAGGTCTCCGGATATCTATTCACCAATTCCAACAATAGATATTCATTACAAACAATGGAATATGGATAATTCGAATCCTGGGGAGTACGATATAAATGCTTTACAGGCATGGACATATTCAGAAGGTAACACAGATCCGAGCTTTCGAGTCGCTATTATTGATAGAGATGGAATTGACTGACCAGCACCCAGATTTACTTAGTAGGAATGGTTCAATTAGGATATTAGATGGGCGTAGCTTTGGAGCATCTACAAATCACCCCTACAGATATACAATCGGAGGTGACCCAGCCAACCATGGAACAATGGTAGCCGGAATCCTGATGGCACAAGGACAAGGTAGTTATGGAATTGCAGGAGTAGATTGGGATGTAAAAGTGATAAATGAGTTTATCCCAAATGGGACAGCCCAGCAAGCGGCCGAGGCCTTAGATCACGCTGTGTTAAATAATGCGATGGTTGTAAATATGAGCTTTGGGGGCGCTTGGAATATTACTTTTAGGAACCATTTGATTAGCGCACATGATGCCGGAGTGCTACTAGTTGCAGCGGGATGTGAACAAACAACAATGTATCCTAGTGGGAATCCAGACACAAATCACTATGGTTCTTTTTTAACTAATGTTGGCTCAATTAATAGGCATTTACAGCAAACTAGTTTTGCTATTCCAAGCTTTAATGTGGATTTGGCTGCTGCAGGAGGTGATACATCTATCAATGAAGCAATCTTTACAACCATCGTGAGTGAGTATCCGATTCCTTGGGCGTACTTTGGAGGTACATCTGCTGCAACTCCTCACGTTGCGGGTACAGCTTCGCTTATTTGGTCAGTACGCGAAGAGTTCACCAACTACGACGTAGAGTGGATACTGAGAAAAACTGCTATTCCACTTGGTATTAGTCAACAGCTTGTTGGTGATGGTGCCTTGGATGCAGGTGCTGCTCTGAGAGTCTCTGCGGAGACTGATACTTTCAAGTTGTATCATCTCCCCGCATCTTTGATTAAGACTTACAATAATGTCACTATTCATTTTGGGTCATCACCGTTTCCACCGGGCCATCCGATGAGCTGGTATCAGGGTGATATCTACGTGTGTGATATATATAAACTGGCTGGAAGCGTACAGTTCGGCCTTGAGTTTGATGACGAATACACTAACTGGGATTTCCCTTGGGGGTGGCTAAGTCAAACCGGATATCTTGCACCATCAGGTGTCTGGATTGATCCAGAGGATTTTAATTACGAAGCAATGGAGTGCAATATTAGTAACAGTTCAGTCGATCTTGAAACCTACTTTTACTATGTAGAGTACATTCCTGATATATACGGAAACCCATGGGCGTATATACAGGATTGGGCTCCATACAATCCTAATTCGCTCCAAGTTGGTATGAGTGTTTTTGGAAAGCTCTCAGATGTTGGCGTAGCCCCTTCCGCACCCGGTTATATCTATGGCGAGTACCACGCTGCCGAGCCACCATACGTTTCTTACATTGAAATAACTTGGGAACGAAACCCAGAATCTGAATGGGTCGATATTTATCGAATACAAAGGAATGACGATGGTGGCGGATGGTATAATTGTGCTGCTGTAAATGACCCGGGATCAGGAAATACTGTTTCATATCAGGATATCAAATTGAGAGAAGTTGAGTATCACGAATATCGTGTATGTGCGCACAATGAAGGTGGGTATGGACCTTATTCAAATCCTACTGAATCGATCTACCTTGAGGAGGGTGGACCAGGAGGACCTGAAAATGAAGATGTGGAGATTGTACAACTTCCCCAGCAGTTAACGCTTATACAGAATTATCCGAATCCTTTCAATCCGACTACGACAATCCGATATGGTCTCCCTCGTTCTTGTCGAGTCAACTTGAGAATCATAAACACTCGCGGTCAGACTGTACGTACGCTGGTTGATGAAGAAAAAACAGCTGGCTGGTACACAGTGACCTGGGATGGGAAGAACGAATCCGGTCAGCAGGTCTCATCCGGGATCTACCTCTACCTTCTTGAGACCAACGAAGGAAGCATTCTGAAGAAGATGACGTTGATTAGATAGGAGTTGCGTAACGATGCAGAGAAGACCCCGCCTGGAGCCTCTCCAGGTGGGGATTCTTCTATCAGGACATTTTGATGCCGTGTGGTGGTATGGTCAGATGGTTGTAACATGGTTGCTCATGAACAGAGATAACAAAGAGGGTGATTTATCATTCTCCTATAGAGTTAAAATTGAAGGATATCAACAGCTATTGGCCAACCTGAATAGAGAAGTAACACCATTCGGAGAAGTGGCCTTTGCGATAATGGATTAAGTAGCCCGGTCTTGGCTGGCAGATCGTTAGTATCTAAAAAGTCATATAGTAGGATCGATGCAGTAAGGACGGTCAGGCAAGCAGGTCTGTCTAATGCCGAGGACAACCAAGTCAAATTCCCGAGTTCTTCTTTGCATTCAGCCGTTAGTCTGCGTCTCTCGGGTACCGATCCTAGGTGGGGCAACCAGTCGCAGGTATAATACGGAGCAGGCCCCCGCTACCAACTTTACCGTCAAAACCCTGGTCGGGAGAAATCCTGGTCAGGGTTTTGTTCTTTCTGCTCCGAGAATAAGAAACCTGACGTTATGTGAGTGATTCTCTGATAGCTGTATCTATTCCCATAATGCACGGATGGGAATAGCATAGAGTCCATCTCCGAAGCTTGCACCGACCTCACCATCGTACAGTATGACACCGGATGTGAAACGATTGCCGGCAGCAGTCTTCAGCTTGTGCATGCCACGGAAATCCGCTGTGGTAACGGTACCTCCTGCCTTGACTTCCACTCCTGCTATTTCACCGGCCCCTCGCTCGAGAACAATGTCAACTTCAGCTTGGTCTCTGTCACGGAAGTGGTAGAAACGGATCTCCCGTTCATTCCAGCTCGCCTGTCGCCTCAATTCCTGGAATGCGAATGTCTCGAGCAACTGGCCGAACAGGGAGCGATCCTGCCAGAGTGATTCTGTGTCCAAACCCAGCAATGCACTGGCAACACCGCAGTCTCCCAGATGGAGTTTGGGAGTCTTGACCAGGCGGCTGAGCCTGTTGCTGTGCCAGGGGGGTAATTCCTCCACCAGAAAGACCCGCTCGAGAAGAGTCACGTAGTCACGGATTGTCGGTCGGCTCAATCGAAAGGGGCCGGCAAGATCGCTGATATTTGTCAGACG
>Ga0180432_10012077_pt1 | contig 10090 bp, 18 predicted proteins | sample SS_ome_10_FD_132414 | JGI IMG/M metagenome (GOLD analysis project Ga0180432, IMG submission 132414) | Hypersaline lake sediment archaeal communities from the Salton Sea, California, USA - SS_1_MS_2 metaG | ecosystem: Environmental > Aquatic > Non-marine Saline and Alkaline > Hypersaline >...
AGCATCAGCGACACCGACGCGAGGCCGGCGCACAACTCCACGAACAACGCAGGACGCACCGCGTTCGTCTTCTTGCTATCGTCAGTCCCGGGCATAGCGGGCGTCTCCTTTCCGTCTGCCGCGCTCGGAGGCTGCAACCTGCCGAGCGGTGCCCCCACCCTACCACCAGCGCGGCCGTTGTGGTCAATCACCGAACCACCGACCCGGCTCATAGTGAACCATCGCCGTGCCGGTCGCGCCGTCGCGCTGCTTGCGGATGATCAACTCCGCCGAGTGGTCGTCCTGCTTGCCGGTGTAGTAGCCGTCTCGGTAGACCATCATCACCGTGTCGGCGTGTTCCTCGATCTCGCCGCACTCGCGGATATCGCTCATCATCGGTCTACGGTCTGTCCGCTGCTCGACCCCTCGGTTTAGCTGCACCAGCGGGATCGCCAGCACTCCGAGATCGTCTGCCAGGTCGGCGATCACCGACGCCGCATAGGCGTATTGCACGCGCTTCTCGGCTTTCTCCATGCCCTTAGGCGTCGAGAACTTCTGCAGGTAGTCGAGTCCGAACGCGACGATCCCATACTCGGCGTGCGCCACCCGCACCATCCGCGCCATGTCGTCAATCGTCGCCATGCCCGAGGCCCGATCGGCGATGTGCATGTTGCGCGGGATCCACTCGGTGCCGATCGCCGACTCCGACTTCCCCGCGTTGCGGTCGTAGGCGTCGGCCCGGTTGCCGATGCTGGGCTTGCTCGACTCGCGGGACGCGAAGAACGTGGGGCCGTGGTTGTCGCTGATGTGCTTGAGGATCCCGAGCAGCAGCGTCGTCTTGCCCATACTCGGGCGGCCGCCGATGAAGAACTTGTCTCCGGGCCGAGTCATCTTGAGCAGCGGATCCTTGCCGCCGTCCAACTCGCGGATCCCGGTCCCGTAGCGCGGCAAGTTGTTGGCGTCGTCGGGGTTGAGCCGCGCCGCCTGGGCCGCCAGCACGTACTCGGAAAGCGGCTCGATCCCAGAGTCCAGGGCCCCGTCGAACAGCGAGCCCGCCAGCTTGGCCTCCGCCTGCAGCGCGCGGATCATCGCCTCGTCATCGGTTTCGCTGGCGTTCGCGACCGCCATCAGACGCCGCACCGCCGCCGCGGATTCCCGCAGCCGCCACGCCGACAGCACAGCCGCCGAGTGCCGCCCCACGTCGGCGACCATGCCGGTGAGGCTCGACGGATAGCCGTAGCCGCCGATCTGCCCCAGCACGTCCCGGCGCTCAAGCTCGGTCACGACCGCCACAACGTCGGGATCGCCTCCGGCCTTGACGACCGCGGCGCACGCCTCCCAGATCGCGCGGTGCGCCGAGTCGCCGAACAGCGGCCCGGACATGCCGGCGGACTCAGCGAGCCTGAACGCATCGCGGCCGGTGACGAGGATCGCGCCGAGGATCGCCGCCTCTGCCTCGCGGTGGTGGAACGTTGCAGCCCTCACGATGCACCCCCAAACAACCCGGGCTGCTTCGGGTCCTCCGGCTTGACCCCGCGCCCCTCCAGCACTCGCACAACGGCGTCGAGGTAGCTCCGCCCGTCCTGGTCGATCTCGGCGGTCACGCATTCGCGGGCCTGCGACGGGTCGCGCTGGGCCAGCAGCTTGCACGCCAGTGCCTCGCGGCAGGTCCCGCCGAACGGGGCCCACACGCGCTCGCCGGGGCGGCTGCTGGCGAGGACCATACGCTCCGCGAACATGAGGGGCTTCTGGCAGGGGTGGAGCGTCTGCCCGCGCTCGTCCCGCAGTCGCTCGGCGCCCGCGACTTGCCCGTGCGTCCACACGTTCGACACGCCCTCGGGGCAGGTGAAAGCGGGGCGGCTCGCTTCGTACTCGGCGCGGAGGTGGTCGTAGGAGGCGCGGAGCCCGCCGCCGGGCCACACCGACGGATGCACGAGGTAGGGGCGGTCGGTCGCAGGGTAGGCTTGCTCCATCGCCTCTGCGGCGACCCGAACAACGTCCCACGTCGGGAAGTTCATCCCGCCTTCCCAGTTCGCCACGCAGCCCGTTAGGCCGCCAGTCCGGCTGGGAAAGTGTGCGGCGAGCGCGCGTTTGCTCATGCCGGCCCGCTCGCGTTCAGCCCGGAAGAACGACGGCATCGGGTTGCGGGCGTCAGCCCCGGCGGCGCTGGCGATCTCCTGCCCGGCGCAGGTGTTCGGCGCCCATGCTTCGCGCTGGTAGAAGCCGCAGACCTCGGTCACGTCGTACCAAGTCCGCAGCCCGTTCATGTCGCACTTGCCAGCCATGAACCCGAGGCCCTTGTCCCACACCACCAGCGACCTGAACGTCCACCCGCGCGCCACGATCCCCGGGTGCAGCGTCGCCCACCCTTCCGCCGTGTTCCACAGGTACAGCGACGCCGACGGGGCGCACAGGCGGTCGATGTCGTCGAGGTGCGGCGCGTACCAGTCGGGCAGGTCGGCGACCTTCATGCGGTCCCACTCGGCCTTCCGCATGGCGTAGGGGCCGTCGACGATCGCCAGCGAGAACGAGCCCGCATCCTGCATCGCCGCCACGTCGCGTGCGTCGCCGTGCCAGACCTGAACGCCGTGGTCGTCGTATCGAAGTCGGGGGTTCACAGCAGCCTCTCCGCAATCTCGCGGACCAAGGCAATCGCCTCGTCCCGCAGCGCATCCGGCGGCGAGAACTCCGCGCCGCGCTTGGTGGTGTAGTTCCAGATCGCCTCGTCCGTCGAATCGCCGTGGAGCCGGGCGACGGAGTACAGCCACTGCTCCCGGCGCGAGTCGTTGTCGAGCCACTGGCGGACGGTGGGGGCGTTGTCAACAGCAGCCCCCACGTGCGCAGAGCGCCTGCCATCCTCCGACAGCGTCTCATACTCCGCGAACTTCGACGCCCGCCACAGCGTCTGTCCCGTCAGGTAGTCGCCGTCGCGAAGGTGCCGAGCACGCTGGTGCGGCGAACGAGCCGCCCACGTCACGACCCGCTTGCACGTCGCAAGGTCCGAATCCTTGAGCCGAGGCGACGCCCACGACCGAAACGTTTTCGCCTTGGTGCGCGGCCGCTTGCCGGTGACGCGCTCGACCTCGTCTTGCCAGTGCGCGAACAGGGTGTCGATCTCAGACGGGCCCCTGGGGGCCTTTGGGGGTTCCTGTTCCTTTCCCTGTTCCCTGTTCCCTGTTCCTGTGACAAGGCGTTGCTGTCTCGGATGATCATCGGGAAGCGACTCGGGAAGCAACGCGGTGTCACCCGCGGAAGCGTTGGCGGTTTCCCGCGGCGGGCCCGGAAACTTCGACCGCGCCTTAGCCTCACGGCCGGCGAGCCGCTGGTGCTTGCGGAAGTTCAGCACGGCTAGGTACTCGATGCCGTCAACTTCGTAACGGCGCAACCACCCGGCGCCCTGCAAGAGATTGCAGAGCTTGATCAGGTCAACATCGTCCTGCGGAAACACATGCCCGTCGATGAACTTGCGGTTGAAGACCATTCGCCCTTGGCAGTCGGCGAGGCCAAGCAGGCCGATCGCCAGCAGCCGAGCCGCGAAGGGCAGGCGGCATAGCCGCGGGTGCTGGAAGAACTCGGGCTTGACGGTGCGGATGCGGGCCATCAGGCGGCCGCCATGCGAAGGACGGCGTCTGCAGACAGCGTTGGCAGAACGTCGCGGTAGGTCGATGCGAGGTCGAACCACTCCCCTCGCACCCGCATGCTGGAGAGCGCGCGGTGAAGCCCGCGCTCGGTGTCCGCCGCGGCCAGCCACCACCGGGTCAGGACAAGTCGCGAACCACCGCAGACGCCGCCGGCGCTCCGCAGGCCCTTGAGGCGCTCCAGGGGGTGCTTGCGCGTCATTCCGATCTTGGTGAACCCGGCGCCGATGTCGTCCACCATGTAGACGTAGACGGCGCCCGTGTTGAGCATCGGAGCCGGGCCACGGGCGGGCGGAACAACGCCGTAGGACAGGCAGTCCAGCTCGTGCGACACGCTCAGCTTGGCGTGTGCAGCGGACCATGCCTGCATCAAATCAAGATCGGGTAGGGGTTGACCTCGCCGCACGACAACGCCAGCGACCACGGTGTGCGTGTCGGCCGGAACAAAGGGGCTCACTTCGACCCCCGATCGGCCGCCCCGTGCGCGTCCACAAACCGAGCAGCAGCGGCGCCAATACGCTCGCGCTGGTCCTCGGGCATCCACATCGACGCGGGCACGTCGCCGTCGGTGATCCGCGACAGCGCGACGCGCACCCACACGGGCGGTAGCTGGTAGCCGCGGAGCCACTTGGACACGGCAGCAGGTGTGACATCGAGTGCGCGCGCAAGGTCCCCCTGGCTGCGGCCATTGGCGCGCAACCATGCCGAAACTGCGCGTGCGGCGGTCGGTCGGTTGGTGTCAGACATGCGAGTGGTTATGCGCGCTTGCGGCCCGCATGTCAACCATCAAGAAATATTGCTTTTGGGTTGACCCGCCCTACCCCCTCCCCTACAGTCATCGACACCGGCCGCACGGAGCGGCGAGGGAGGATGAGATGGAAACCCGCAACTACCTGACCCCGAAGCCCGACCAGAACAGCGCCCCCGGCGTTCTGCTCAAGCGTGCGTGGCGCGCCGCCGGCCGCCCCGGTTCGCTCAAGTCGTTCGTCCGCAGCCTGACGCCCAGCGACGACCCTCGCGGTTTCGCGTCCGTGTGGCTGACCAACAAGGCCAACAACTAGCCGCGCGGAGCGGCGAGAGGAGACGAGGATGCCCAAGATCAACGTGACCATCGAAGTGCCTGAGTTTGCTGACGGCGAACTGCGGAAGGCCATCATCAACAAGGCGGCGAGTCTCGTGCTGGAGCAGGAGGAGGTCGTCCGCTACGACGCCGACGACAACGAGTGGACGGAGTTGACTCCGGGTCTGCTCGGGAAGATGCGCGTCGAGGCTGGCAACCAAGCGCAGGCGGCCGTCAAGGCTGTGGTCGACGCCGAGGTGCCGCAGGTCGTGCGCGAAGTGCTCGACGGGACGTTCACGCCGATGAGCCGGTGGGGCGAGCCGCAGGGCGAGCCGACGACCATCCGCGCGATGGCTGGCGAGGAGGCGCAGCGGTGGCTGACGGAGCAGACCGACCGGCGCGGCCGGACCGGCTACTCGACTGACGGCCCGAAGAAGCCCCGCCTGCACTGGATGGTCGCCGAGATGGTGGACTCCGCGTGGAAGGAGCACCTTCGGTCCGAAGCGGCCGAGGTCGCCAAGCAGGTCAAGGCCAAGCTCAACGAGAAGCTGTCCGAGGACGTCGCCAAGGCGGTTCGCGGGCTGTTGAACCTGTGACCCCCGCCACCTACCTCCGCACCGCCCTCTCCCTCGCGCGTCTGTCCGGCTGTGCGCTGACCGACGCCGAGGTGCTGACGCTGGTGCGCCGGGTGGCGGAGAGGTTCGGGGTTGAGGCGGATGCGCTGGTTTTGGAGGTGGTGAGATGAGTAACGAAAATGTCGAGTCGGGCATCTACCCCGACCTCCCCGAGTCCGTCTACCGCGCCGCCCCGTGGGCGCCGCTGCCCTCGTGGTCGAGCGTCGGCAAGTGCGCCACCGACTCGCCGCTGCACGCTCGCCATGCCGCGGACGGGCGGACCGTCGAGACGGACGCGATGCGGCTGGGTACGGCGATCCACATGGCCGCGCTGGAGCCCGAGCGGTTTGCCGCCGAGTATGTCGTGCCGCCGAAGGTCGACAGGCGCACGAAGGCGGGCAAGGCGGAGTGGGCCGAGTGGGTCGAGGCGCACCCGGATGCCGCGCACGTCACCGCCGAGCAGCACGCGACGGCGACGGAGTGCGGCGAGCACGCGCGGTCGGTCCTCGACCGGCTGCTGCCCGGCTGGCCGATGGCGATGCGCGAGGCTTCGGTCTGCTCCGACGTGTTCGGCGTGCGCGGTCGAGCCCGCCTGGACCTGTGCGAGCCGGGGGAGTATGTGATCGACCTCAAGACCACCCACACCCTGACGCCGCGGGCCATCGAGCGCGCGTGTTGGGATCGCGGCTACGCGGGGCAACTTGCCTCGTACCGGGCGATGCTCGACTGCGAGGCCAGCACGACCACGCCGCGGCTGGGGATCTTGTGGGTCCAGACCACCGCGCCGCGGTTCGCTGCGCTGACGTGGCTTTCCGACGACTACCAGCGCCGCGCGGACCAGATGGCTCGCAAGGCGTGGGGTCTTTGGGTAGAATGTGAATCCGCTGGGGTGTGGGCGCCGCCCGCCATTCCGGCATACATCGACGCCCCGGGATGGGCGTAGGGAGACGAGATGACCGACAAGCGAACCATCGGCGAGCGCCTGTGCGCCGCCCAACTCAAGATGCAGAACCCGCTCAAGGTGGCGATGAACGGCCACTTCAAGAGCAAGTACGTCACGCTGGACGTTCTAAGGGACGCCGTCGTGCCGCACCTCGCCGCCGAGGGACTGGCGCTCATCCAAGAGCCCGGCTTCGCTGACGGCATGGTGACGCTCCGCACCGTCCTGCTCTGCGACGGCGACGAGCGCGACTGCGGCACGCTGGCTGTCCCGCTCGGCAACAAGGGCAACCCCAGCCATGCGGTCGGCTCCGCGCTGACCTACATGCGTCGGTACAGCCTGGAGGCCGTGGCGGGTGTCTGCGGCACCGCGGACGACGACGGCAACGGCAACCACCGGCAGGGCCAGCAGGCGCCGCAGCAGCGACGCCCGGACCCGTACGGCGCGATGGTCAAGCAGGCCGGAATCACCGCCGCCAACGCGGGCGACGTGATGGCGTACCTGCAAGCCAACTTCAAGCTGCCCGCCAAGCCGCAGCAGGCCGACAAGTCCGCCGCTCTGATGGCGTTCGACGCGCGCCACGGGCTGCAGAACCTCGTGGACGCCGCCGCCGAGTGGAAGGCGCGGCAGGAAGGCGGCGAGTGATGAGCGCCCCCGCCTGGACCCGCAGCCCCTACCCGTCGAAGTTGCCGCCCCTCCGCACGTTCAAGCGGGCGCAGCGGCCGACGGACGACCGGGACGAATACGGACGCGACGAGGACGAGGCGCGCGAGCATCGGCGGAATGTGCGCGAGTGGGAAGATGCCGACTGACCCCCTGGCCGACCTCCGCCGGACCAACCTGCGGATCGCCTACCTGACCGAACAACTGGCCCGCACGCGCGGGACGAAGGCGAGCGCCGCCGCATTGGTTGGCGAACGCGACGAACTGAAAGAACACCGGGCGCGGCTGATCCGACGCCTGCGGGAGAACAACCATGGATGACCTCGACTTCCCCAGCCTCAACACCGTCACCCTCGTCGGGCGCGTCAAGCACCGATGGGACCCCAAGAGCGACAAGGCGCCGCTCAAGCTCGTGGTGACGACCTACAAGGTGATCCGCGACGGGCGCAAGATCCCCCGGTCCGACGTGGTGGTCCTGTGGGGCGACTTCCTCAAGGACAAGGCGCGCGACGCCGTCGAGGGCGCCGTTGTGTCGCTGACCGCGAGCATCGACAGCAGCAAGGACAAGAACGGCGAATGGAAGGACGAACTGCGCTGCGAGACGATCGGCCCGGTGTCCGGCGGCATGGGCTCGCAGCCCAGCAACTCCGGCGGTCGGCAGGGCGGCGGCTACTCCTACGGGGGTGCTGGTCGGGGCGGCGAGTCGCTGCAGGACGAAACGATCCCGTTTGCTCCGCCCGGCCTGTTCTAGACTGATCCACCCGCCCCCGGATAGGCCGAGGGCGGACCGCAGCGGGCGTCTGGACAGCGCCTGCGTCTACACACCCACCGTCAGCGCGAGGCGGACCGGCCTTTGACCGCTGGCGGTGGGTGTGAGGAGGGACCGATGCTCAAGCCCGTGATCCCAGACTACAAACTGACCGCGTTGATCGACGGCGAGGAGTCGCCCGGCTCGATCCGCGACGTGGACATCGCGCGGGAGTACGGCGTCGCGCCCTGCACCGTCCACTACCAGCGCAAGCGGCTCGGCCTGCCGTCCGCGAACCAGCGCCGCGAGGCCGCCATGCAGGCGATGATCGCGCACGAGCGGCGGCCGGGATTCCTGACCGATCCAGTGCTGGCGCAGAAACTAGGGATCCGCGAGTGGGGCGCGCGCCAAATGCGGCGGCGCCTGGGGATTCCGAACAGCTTTGAGCGGCGACAGGCCGCGAGCGAAGGGGGTGGGTGATGGCTGCGCCTGATTCGGTCCACTGGCGGGGCGCCTTTTGGGGCGGTGAAGGCGTTCGCTGCATCGCCAGATACCACCGGCTCGACGACGTGCCGCGCGCGATCGAGGAGGGCTACCAACTCGGCTACACGCTGCGGCTGGTCATGCCGCCGTTTGTGCCCGACGGCGCCTGCCTGGTTGTCATGGAGGACGCTAGCGGCTGCGAGCCGGGCGAATAGTGCTCCACGCCACGATCCCCGGCCTGCCCGTCGCCAAGGGTCGCCCCCGAGCAACCACGGTCGGCGGGCGGGCAAGGCTCTACACGCCCGCCAAGACGCGCCGATGGGAAGCCAAGGCCGCCGAGTGCATCCGCGCCGAGTGGGGCCAGCAGGCGCCGCTGCAGGGCCCCGTCTGCGTGTCCGTGCTGGTCGTCCGCGCCCGCCCGTCGAGCAAGACGTGGAAGCGCAAGCCGATGCCGCCCGAGTGGGCGCCGACGCGGCCGGACTTGGACAACTACGTCAAGGCGGCGCTCGACGCTGTGAGCAAAGCTGGCGTGTGGGTGGACGATTCACAGGTGGTCCGCCTGACCGCGACGAAGCGCATCGCCGCGGGCGGCGAGTTGCCGCGGGTTGAGGTCTGCGTCCGACCCGCCGAAGGGGGGCCCGATGGCAGCCCCTGACGCCCCGCTCCTGCTTCTAGTCTGCGGCGGTCGCCACTACGCCGACACCGACGCCGTGAACCGCGCGCTGACTACGGCGAACCCGGCGATCGTCGTAACGGGCGCGTGCCCTACCGGCGCGGACAGACACGCCGCCGACTGGTGCCAGACCAACGGCGTGCCGTTGATCCAGGTCCCGGCGCTGTGGGTATCCGAGGGCAACGCCGCGGGGCCGCTGCGGAATGCGCGGATGCTGAACTACTCGCGCACGCTGGCGGACAGGCTGATGGCGGACGAAATGCGCCTCGGCGTCTGCGCGTTCCCGGGTGGACGCGGGACGGCGAACATGGTGAAGCTGGCGATGGATGCCAAGTGCCGCGTTTGGCGGCCCGCCGGCTAGGCGTCGAATCTGATTCACCAGCCCCCGATCCGGGGCTCAATCGATCAGAAAAGCAGCGGCAGGCGAGAAAAACGCACCACGCAGAAAATAGTTGTTGCGCCCCCGGTTTAATGGCCGTATAACTACCTCACGGTCGGGGCACGGAGCCGCGCCGGGGAGACAGAGACAATGAACCGCACCCGCACCATCAACGCCAAGTACCCCGGAACCTGCAACTGCGGAGCCCGCTTCGCCGCCGGCGCGCGCGTCAACTGGATCAAGGGCGCCGGGGTCACCACTTGCCCGTCCTGCCGCGCCAAGCGCGAGGACACTGTGATCGACGGCAAGCCCGTCCGCATCTACCGCAAGGCCGGCAGCGTGGTCCGCGTCTCTGTGCTTTGCGGCTCTTGCGAAGTCGCCCCCGGCTGGCTGACGTTCGGCCCCGACACCCTGCCGCTGGTCGGCGGGTGCAACGGCCTGCACAACTTCGACCTCTGGCACGACTTCGGCGATGAGGCTCGGGCGATTGCCGGGCGAGTCATGGCCGCCTAAAGAAAAAGGTGGGGCAACGGGGCGCCCCAAGCCCCCGGCACCGCTTCGGCGGCGTGGCCCCTGCACGGATGGGGCAAGCGGCACGGCAACCGCGCGGAGGACGACGTGAATTACGCCAAACAGACACCGACCCGCCGACCAACCTGCGGCGGATGCCTTTGCCCTGTCGCCGAGTGCGCCTGCGCGTACCTGCGGCCGCGGAGCAAGGAGGGCGTCGGGCGCCCCCGCGGCCGCCCGCCCGTCGAGGACAAGCGAAAGCCCCGAGGCGGCTTCAACAACGCCGAGTGGGCCGAGGTCAAGCTCCGCGCCAGCGAAGCGGGAATGACCGCCGCCGCATGGGTCAGGATGCGGACCCTAGAACAGTAGCGGCAGCATCCACGCCGCATGACTCAGGCTAACC
>Ga0180432_10012078_pt1 | contig 10089 bp, 7 predicted proteins | sample SS_ome_10_FD_132414 | JGI IMG/M metagenome (GOLD analysis project Ga0180432, IMG submission 132414) | Hypersaline lake sediment archaeal communities from the Salton Sea, California, USA - SS_1_MS_2 metaG | ecosystem: Environmental > Aquatic > Non-marine Saline and Alkaline > Hypersaline >...
CGACGGTGTCTGCCCCGGCGAGCCGAAGGGAACGCCGGAGGGGTAGTAGCCGTCTCGGAAGTACTCGGTCACGAGCGCCGCCGACCCTGCCACGGAGGGAGCGGCCATGCTCGTCCCTTCGAGGGTTTGGTACTCGGCGTCCCCTTCGCCCGAGGCGGATGTGAGCCGGGCCGGGGCGCAGAGCGTCGGCTTGATCCGCCCATCGTCCGTCGGCCCGCGGCTGGAGACGGAGTAGATTTGATCCGCCTGGGAGCCGTTCTCCGTCCCGCCCACACTGATGCAGTTCTTGCTGGCCGCTGGCGAGGCGACGGAGTTCGTGATCCCGCCGTTTCCGTTGGAGAAGATGAGGAGGAAGTCGGAATGCTCCCAAACGAACCGGTCCACCTGCTCGCAGCGGTAGTCGTAGGCGCCGCCGCCCAGGACACCCCACGAGTTCGACATGATCCGCGGCGCGCCCCCGCCGTTGCCCATATAGACCGCCTGGAACAGGTCTCCTAGATCGACCGGTGTGTAGATGACGTTCGACGTGCCTCCGCCGTCGACGAAGAGGATCCGCGCTTCCGGCGCCATACCGTCGAAGGAACTCGTGCCGAAGGTCGAGTCGTTGCCGCTCAGAGTGGTGGTGGTGTGGGTGCCGTGATAGTCGGAACCCACATCGTCACCGAAGAGGATGAGCGACGTGGAATCGGCCTTCCAGTAAGCGGTGATCTTCCGGTGATCGGGGTAGTCGCCGAAGCCGGTAATGGTGGTGAGTGGATCGCGAAGCATCTGATGGGAGGTCCGGATCCCGCTGTCGCAGAGGGAGAGGAGGACGCCGTCGCCCCGAAGCCCGTGATTCCAAACGCTCCTGACCTGGCTCAGATCGCTCTGAACGACCCATTGGCAATCGCTGTTGAAAAGAACCGCTTCCCGGTGCGGCTCGATCCAGCGCACACATTCTTCCTCGGCCAGAGCGGGGAGAAGCGCCGATTCCATTCGCACATGAAGTATGTCGCCGGCGGCCCGGACGATCTCGCCCCCCATCTCTCTCACGCGGGCCGCCATCGGCTCTACCGGCTCGCCGGGAAAGAGGAGGAGCGCGGCCTCCGCGGGTCCCGCATTCTTCTCCAGGGCCGCGTAGGAGCGGGCGATCTTGGAGGACGGGCCGTAGGGGGCCACCCAGGCGACGCCGGGCGAGGAGAGAAGCTCGTGGGGAGAGTCCCGGTCTACGCGGACCACATAGGCGTCGTCGGGCAGGTACTCCACCGGTTTCGCCCCACGAAGAACGAGGGCCTCTCGCCAAGCATTCCGAATCGGTCCATCGAACCGGACCACGGCGTAGCGGGCTTCGGAAACGTCCCCGGCCTTGCCCGCCCCGGGCTCGATGCTCACTCCGTTGGCGAGAAGAACCGGAGTGTCCAGCCGGTCCCGCGCGGTGCGGTGGGAAGCCGCCTTCCGGATCGGCACCGGTGCGACGTCTCTCTCCGCCTCCAACCGGAAGCTCCCCTTCGGGCCGGCGAGGTAGTGATCCCCCTCGCGAACCGCCACCAGCCAGTGCCAAGTTTCCCCCTCCGCCCGGGGGAAGGGGATACGCGAGACATCGATCCAGTTGCGCCGTGCGGTGACGTGGATCGTGCCGGACTCGTCGATCGCGCCGGCCGCCGGGATCGTGAAGAGAGCCTGGGGGGAAAGAAAGAGGTGGTACTCGGAGGCTCCCGGCACGGGCGTCCACCGGAGCATCCCCTCCGATCCGCCCACGACCGATCCGTCCATCGGTTCCACGGGAATCGGCACGAGGGGGACGCGGGAATCATCGAGCGAAGCCCGGGCGGCGATAGGGAGGCAGAGGGCGCCTGCGAGAACGAAGCAGAAAGAGCGCCGACAAAGGGCAGGAAGCAAAAGCCCCCTCCAAGTTTGGCCGCTTCAGGCGCGGCGGTCTGCTCTTTTCGTGTCCAGGGACCCCCGATCTCACCGGGGATCGGCTTCATGGGAGGGATGGGAAGCCGAAGAGTACCAGCGCGGGGGCGAGGGGTCAAGGCGTTCTCCTCAAACCCTACCGAACCTGGACGACGGTCTCCATTGTCAGAATCGGCAGGCCGGGCGTCCGTCTTGAGGACCGCCGGGCCTTGCCGGGGAATCGAGCGCCCATCTTGCCGGTTTGAGTCGATTCCTTGTCTCCCCATCGGCCGTTCTGCTACAAATGGAGACCATGGACGCACGCATGAACCCACGTAAGCATGCCATTCGGTCTCTGATCCCCCTGCTTCTCGCGCTGCTCGGCGCCGCCGATGGCGCGGAGCTGCCCCGTCGCTCTGGATTGGTCAACGACTTCGCCGCCGTTCTTTCCCCCTCCGCCCGGAGCCGGGCCGAGGCGATCGCGCGTGAGCTTCTGGAGAAGAGCGGCGCCACGGTGGCCGTCGCGGTCGTTCCCGACATGGGAGGGGAGACGGTGGAACGGTACGCAACGGATCTCTACGAGGCGTGGGGCGTCGGAAGGCGGGGCGAGGATCGGGGCGCCCTACTCTTGGTGGCCGTCCAGGAACGGAAGGTGCGCATCGAGGTGGGGTACGGATTGGAAGGGATCTTACCCGACGGCAAGGTGGGCCAGATTCTCGACCGTTCGGTCACTCCCCACCTTCGGGACGATGATTGGGATTCGGGAGTGGTGGCCGGCGTCGCCGCCCTCGCCCGCGTGATCGCTGAAGATGCGGGGGTGGTCCTCGATAGCTCCGTCGTACCTCCACCGGCCGCGGGCCGGGCGCAAAGGGCGGGCAGCGGTGTGGGCGGGCTCGTCTTTCTCGTCATCCTGATCCTCCTCTTCAGCCGGGGAAGGCTCTCCCCGTGGCTCCTCCTCTTCCTGCTCGGATCGGGAGGGCGCCGGGGGAGAGGGGGGTCATCCGGGGGTGGCTTCGGCTCCTTCGGCGGTGGCGGTTTCTCCGGATTCGGTGGGGGGATGAGTGGAGGGGGAGGCGCGAGCCGCGGTTTCTGACACACTCCTCCCGGCCGGGGTTCCATGGCCGGGGGAGGGGAGAAGAGGAAAGAGAAAGATGGGGCGGGCGAGGGCCGCCCTCCGGAAGGTGGTAGGGCATGGCAGGACGACCGAAAGACCCGGACGAGATTCTCGCGCCCTTCGCCGAGGAATACCGGCGAGTCTACGGCGACGGCCTCGAGGCAATCGTCCTCTACGGCAGCGCCGCCCGGGGCGAGTACGATCGGAAGCGTTCGGATATAAACTTTTTGATTGTGCTCGATGACGAAGCAATCCTGGATCTCGAAAAGGCGTTCGACTCCGTGAAGCGATGGGAGAAGCGGGGCGTCGCCATTCCGATCTTCCTCACCCGTTCCTACATCGACGGGGTCTTGGATTCGTATCCGCTCGAGTTCTTGGATATGAAGAGTGCGTACCAGACGGTCTGTGGCGAGGACGTTCTCGCGGGTCTGGAGATCCGGCGGGAATCGGTCCGCCTGCAATGCGAAAAGGAGGCGCGTGGGCATCTTCTCCACCTGCGCCGGGGTTACCTGGCGAGTGGGGGGAAGGGAGGCCCGCTTCGAAATCTGGTGGAGGCGAGCCTTCCCGGCTACTACGCCCTCTTTCGAGGCTTGGCTTGGCTGCTCGGCCGTGGGGAGACTCTGTCCCCGAAGGAGGCGACGCGCCGGGTGTGCGACCGGTTCGGTCTGAACCGGGAAGTGTTCGAGGAGCTCGAGAGGATCCGGCTCGGCGAGAAGAGGGGCCGGCTCGAAATGGTCCGGATCGTCGATCGGTATTTAGAGGAAGCCCGCAAGCTGGTCCTCACCGTGGACCGGATGGGGGCGGAGATGCAATCGGGGGGTGATAGCGAAGATGCGAACGACAGGTAGCGCGAAGACGGTTCTCCTGGTCGTCGTGGTGGTCCTCCTTCTCCTGGGGATCGGGGTCTACTCGGCCGTCAAGGGGACGTACAACACCTTGGTTCAGATGGATGAACGGGTCCAAGGGGACTGGGCGCAGGTGGAGAACCAGCTCCAGCGCCGGTACGACTTGATTCCGAATCTGGTCAACACGGTGAAGGGGTATGCGGCGCACGAGAGGGAAGTGCTCGAAGAGGTGACCCGCGCCCGCGCGAGGGTGGGGGGCGCCGGAGGTGTGGGGGAGAAGATCGAAGCGAACAACGAGCTCACCTCGGCCCTTTCCCGGCTCCTCCTGGTGGTGGAGAACTACCCGGATCTCAAGGCGAGTGAAAACTTCATCCGGCTTCAAGACGAACTCGCGGGGACGGAGAACCGGATCGCCACGGAGCGGCGCCGGTACAACGAGTCGGTGGTCGCCTACAACACGAGGCTCCGGACCTTCCCGACGGTCTTGATCGCCGGTTTCTTCGGCTTCGCGAGGGCCGAGCTCTTCGAGGCGCCGGAGGAAGCGGAGAGAGCGCCCAAGGTCGAATTCTAGGGGCAGATGTGGTATCCTATTAGCGATGCCGAGTTCCCGGACGCTCACTTGGAGCGAGCCAAGTCGAGGTGAGCCATGCGTATCCTTCTTCTCTCTCTGCTGATCGCCGTTCTATTTACCCAGGCTTCGGCAACCATCCCTTGGACCCCGGAAGACGCGGAGCGGGCGCGCGCCGCGCGAGGAGGGGAGCGGGTCATCATCCCTGCCGGTCCCTACCGTTTTTCCGGCGTGGATCTGGCCGATTTCGCGTTGGCCGCCCAGTTCGTCGCGTCCATGCAGGTGGGGGATACTTTGGACCCGGAGTACGGCGGCATTCGAGAGGGGGAGCATCTTCCGAATATCATCCAAACGGATAACACGTCCGAGTCGATCTGGTTCTTTTCCCGCCTTTACGAGATTACCGGGGACGCTTCCATCCTCGACAACCTGGATGCTTCGTGGACCTATGTTTTGAATCACCCCGCGTACAATGAAGAAGGCGGCGACGACGCCATCGGCGGCTACTACCGCATGTACAACTGCGGATGGGCGCTTCGTGCGGAGATGAAGTACCGAGAGGTCTTCGATGATACGACGTATAAGGCGTACTCCGACTCGTGCGCGCGCTACTTGAACAGCCACAACCTGAGGCGGACCGGCATCACGCCGTTCTACGACGCAGTGAATCCCGGTGTTCTGGCGTGGGCGGCGGGCAATCTGTACGAGTACGCCGTGCGGGCGGGGAACGAGACATGGCGGTCGGGGGCGGTGACGCGCGGAAGCCGCGTGAAGAAGTGGGTGGAGGGGGACTCCACGGTCCTCGGAACCGAGGAGTGGGCCAGGTCGGGGGGGGCGGTCATGTGGGGGCTTCTGGAGTCCTACTTCCGCGAGAACCCCGCCGAGGAGTCTGCCTGGGTGGCCACGTACGCCTCGCAGATGGACACCATCGCCGATCCCGGCGACTGGGAGAACGCGTGGAACGGATGGTATGCGCTCGGCGAGAAACGCCTCGAGCAGTCGACCGGGGAACCTCGCTGGGGCAACCTCCACGCATGGATGACCGACTATCTCCGCGCCTTCGACACCGAGAACGACGGGGGAATCCAGGCGCAGCCGAGTGACGGAACGGGTCAAGACCAGGCGTGGGTCACCAGTTACCTCGCCTTCATGGGCTTCGATCCGCTTCTCCAAGAAGCCACCGATGTAACGGCGGCGGCCGAACCGGCGCCCGGCAGCGCTCCGCTTCTTCTAGCGAACAGACCGAACCCGTTCAACCCGGAGACGTGGATCCCCTTCCGTTTGAAGGAGCCTTCGGCGGTTGTCCTTGACATCTATGATATCGCCGGTCGAAAGGTCCTTCGCCTGGTCGACGAGTCTTTGCCGGCGGGAGAGCACACGGTTCGATGGGCGGGATGTGGCGGGCGGGGTGAACCGGTGCCTTCGGGAGTGTATTTCTACCGAATCCACGTGGGACGATACTCCGAGACCCACAAGATGCTCTTGGTCCGCTGAGAGCGCCGGCCTCGTGAGCCGACGAACCGAGAAAGGGGCGGCCTCCGCACGAGGTCGCCCCTTTTCGTTCCTGATTGCTCGATCGCCCTACGGTCTGTCCGGCTCGATGCGGGCGCGTATCTCCTCGACCTGTGCGCGAAGCTCGGCCACCTCTCTCTCCAGGCGTTCCTCGTTCAAGCGTTCCGCTTCGGCTCTCTCCGCCTCCGACTCGGGCCCGGGCATGCCGTTCGAAGCGAAGGAGCTCACCGCGCCGTAGGCGGTGGGGAGATAGATGAGAGTAAGTTGTTTATCATACAAAGTATATTCGTTCGTGCTCATCCCGCCAAGAAAATAGAAAGTGTGCGTCCCGGCGGTTACCGGAAAGACCCTCTGGACGGTCACGGGGACGTTGTACGATCCATTGGGCATGTACCCGGGGTATGTGAGCGAGAAGTACGGTTCGTCGATGGTCGCGTTCTGGTCGGAGACGCAGAAGTCTCCATCCGCGGCGAACGTCCCCGAGGCGAACCACTGGACGTGGGCGGTGGCGATCGCCACCACGTACCCCGATGCGGGACAGGTGATGCTCCGCGAGACGAGCGTGTGCACCGAGAGGTAGAGCAGCTGGTTGGTGCCGGTCCATGTGCTGCAGGCGACCCCCGGCTCGTCGAGAGTCTCCAGAGCGGAGACTCCGTTGTCCGGAAGCGTGATCGCCGAATTGCCGCTGCCCGCGAAGACCGATGCGCCGTTGTCGCGGGCGAAGGTGACATGCGGCCCGTACAGATTGGTGATCGACTTTCCCCACAGCTCGAGATGGTTCGTGGCACCGTTGAAACGCCACTCCATTCCGTACGTTCCGTCCGAGTCCTCGGCGAGGAAGAGCGAAGAGTTCTCGTTCACCGCATCGTTCGGCGCCACCATCAGCGCGCCGAGCGTATCCGACCCCATGACGTGGAGATCCGTCACCGGCAGGGTCGTGCCGATGCCTACGTCACCGGAGACGTTCGAGTACATGTCGTTTCCGTTGATCGTCCAGTCACCGTCGGTTCCCCCGGCGGGCGCGTGGGCCGCCGAGTCGGCCACGGCCGCACGAAGCGCCCACGGTACCGAAGTGATGCGTGTCTTCGGCAGGATCTTTTCCGATCCGTCGACGATGATTCCGAGCCACCGGGCGGGTCCGGCGAAGAGCGTGTCGGGGAGTGGGTTCGTGCTTCCCAAGATCACGTGAAAGAGGCCGTCGTCCACGTCCACCCCGGTGTGCAGCTCGGTCCATAGCATGGGTGCGCCCAACGCGCTGTCCGGATAGATCGTGAATTCGAGGTCGTGCGGTCCGCTGATGACCGCTCCGCCCGTGTCGGTTAGAATCCCCTGATAGTTCACGAGGCCCGGCGCCGCCCACACGGAAGCGGCGGCCAGAAGAACCGCGATCGATCCCATGATTCCTTTCATCGGTCTCGCCTCCTCCTGATTCACCTCACCAGAATCATTTTGCGTACGTCACGGAACGATCCGATCCGGATCCGGGACAAGTAGATGCCGGACGGCGCGTCCTCCCCCGTGCCGGTTCGCCCGTCCCAAACCGCCTCGTGGCGGCCCGGAGAAGCGATCTCGTTCACGATCCCCCTTACCCAGCGGCCCCGCAGATCGTAGATGTCGACCTGTACGGGTGAGGCGGATTCGACTTCGTACCGAATCGTAGTGGTCGGATTGAACGGATTCGGAGCGTTCGGCAGGAGGGCGTTTCGGAAGAGGCCGGGGAGCGCCGTCTCCAAAACGTCCGTCACGACGGAGAACTTCTTCCAGAAACCGGCGAACAGAACGAAGGAGTCGCTCGCCCCGACGCCGACCGGGGTCGGCTGTCCGAGGGTGCCCACAAGAAGGAGCTTGTCTCCGGCGCCGGCAGATCCTCCGGCGCTCATGACGGCGGAGGGAACGTCGTAGCCGCCGCGCGGGTCCTCGTTCGCGGCCGGCGGGCTTGCGAAGAGATGCGCCGCGGCAACGAGGAGTAGCAGTGCGACGAGCGGCGCGGGTTTCTTCATCGGTGGCCTCCTCTCTTTCGCGGCGGTGGGAGCCGCCTCAGAATGAGTCGACCGCAGCGGAAGAGAAAACCGCCGGCAGGGCCGGAGGGTCTCGCTCCCGCGGAGCGCTCGATTTCGCGATCTGGATCGATTCGGCTGAATGCGTTCTTGATGTGCCGAAATTGTATCTCCGGTGCCCGGCCGTGTCAAGCGGGGGGCGAACGGCCGTCGGCCTACGGCGGATCCCCGCGGGCCATCGCGGGAACACGGCCGCACGAGGGGGGTGCCCCACAGCAGAGACCAGCGCGAGGTTGAAGTGACGGCCGGCAGATCGGATAATGGCGAGGCGAGCGGTCTCGTCCCGAAAGCGGCTGTCGCCGCACGGGTCCGTTCGCTCCGTGGGACGGGCAGGGGGATTAGGAGAAAGGGTTCTTGCCGATGAACGAGAAAGCCTCTAGGAACAAGCCCGTGAGAGATTTCCCGTCGCTTCGCGCCCGCGCGCGCGAGCTGGGGCCGAAGAACGTGGCCGTCGTCGTGGCGGACGACGAGGTGGCCCTCTCCGCGATTTCGAAGGCGGTCTCTCTCGGGATCGCGAAGGCGCTCCTGATCGGGGACGAGTCGAAGACACGGGAGAGACTGAGCGCCATGGGAGAGGCGGAAGTCGCCGAGCAATCCCGCTTCCTTCCCGCCGATGGACCGGAGGAAGCGGCGGCGCTCGCCGTCTCCCTCGCCCGGGAGGGAAAGGCGGATGTTCTTCTCAAGGGGCACCTTCGTACGGATCAGCTGCTAAGGGCCGTGCTCGACCGGGAAAAGGGGCTCCGGACCGGCCGGCTCTTGAGCGACGTCCTTCTCTACGAAGACGTGTTGGCCGATAAGAAGCGGCTCGTCGGAATGACCGACGGGGGAATCAACGTTCTGCCGGACCGGAACCAGAAGAAGCAGATCGTGGAAAACGCGGTTCAGGTCTTTCACGCCATGGGATTCCGGCGTCCGAAGATCGCTCTGATGAGCGCCACCGAGGCGGTCACCGAGGCGATCCCTTCCACCGTGGATGCCAGGGCCCTTACGGAGATGGGGGAGAAGGGGGAGTTCGGTGAGTGTGAGGTGTTCGGTCCTCTCGCTCTGGACAACGCTCTTCTGAAATCCGCCGCCGAGGCGAAAGGGGTGACCTCTCCCGTGGGAGGACGGGCGGACGTCATGGTGGTGCCCAACATCGAAGCGGGCAACCTGCTGGGAAAGGCGGTCAAGTACCTCGGCCGATCCGATTGCGGTCACGTGATCATGGGAGCCCGGGTTCCCGTCCTCATCCCCTCCCGCGTGGAGAGCGCCGAGGACAAGCTGAACGCCGTCGCGCTGGGGGTGATTATTCATGGTTGAAAAGAACGAACCGAGGATCTTGGCGCTCAATCCCGGTTCCACATCGACCAAGCTCGCCTGCTACAACGGGGGGAAGAAGCTCTTCGTAGAGGTCGCCCGGCACGAGGACGCGGAGATGGAGGAGTTCCGCGACCGACCGATGGCGGACCAGCTCGACTTCCGGCTGGAGAAAGTGGACGAAGCGGTGCGGCGGAACGGCGTCGATCCTCTCTCTCTCGACGCCGTCGTCGGCCGGGGAGGGCTCTTGAAGCCGCTCGCGAGCGGCACCTACCGGGTCGGCGGAAAGATGATCGACGATCTGAGAGCGGCGAAGCGGGGGGAGCATGCCTCCAATCTGGGGGCGCTCATGGCGGATCGCCTCGCCGCCGCGGCCGGCTGCCCCGCGTTCATCGTCGATCCGGTGAGCGTAGACGAATGGCCTCCGGTGGCGCGCCTCTCCGGCCTCTCCGGCCTCGACCGGGAGTGCCTGTCCCACGCGCTCAACACGAAAGCGGTGGCGAAGCGCTTCGCCCGCGAGCGGAAGAGGAAGTACGAGGATCTTCGTCTGATCGTCGCCCATTTGGGGAGCGGCATTTCCGTATCCGCCCACCAGGGCGGCCGGATGGTGGATGTCACCAACTCGCGCGAGGAGGGGGCTTTCTCCACGGAGAGGGCGGGGACCGTGCCGGTCATGAAGCTGGTCGATCTCTGCTTCTCCGGAGAGCACACGCGGAAGGACGTGGCGCGGATGATCTTCCGCGAGGGCGGCATCTTCTCCTACCTGGGCACGAAAGACCTGACCGAGGTGCTTCGGCGGATCGATGAGGGGGATCGCGAGGC
>Ga0180432_10012079_pt1 | contig 10089 bp, 7 predicted proteins | sample SS_ome_10_FD_132414 | JGI IMG/M metagenome (GOLD analysis project Ga0180432, IMG submission 132414) | Hypersaline lake sediment archaeal communities from the Salton Sea, California, USA - SS_1_MS_2 metaG | ecosystem: Environmental > Aquatic > Non-marine Saline and Alkaline > Hypersaline >...
GAAAAAATCCTGCCAATCCTGTAAATCCTGTCAAAATACTAGCCAAGCAATTACACCCAAGGAGAAACTACGTGAGTGAGATCAGGGTCCTATCAACACCAGAGTTCGACGCGTTCGTCGACGTCCTCATCAACGCCTATCCGGGCTTCAAAGTCGCCTCCCCTGAGGAGAAAGAGCGGCTCAAGCAGCGCTTGCTCAAGATAAACCAGGAAGAACCGACGGTCACCTTCTACGGCCTGTTCCGGGGGGGGCAACTGCAGGGTGGGATGGCCCTGTGCGATTTCGAGATGAACTTTCTGGGGAGCCGGGTCCCGGCGGGCGGTGTGGGGCAGGTCGCCGTCGATCTCGTGCACAAGAAGGAACACGTGGCCAACGAGATGATCCTCTACTTCCTGCGGCATTATCGGGAGCGCGGCGCGTCTATCGCGATGCTCTACCCCTTTCGCCACGACTTTTATCGCAATATGGGCTTTGGCTACGGGACCAAGGTGGACCAGTATCGGGTAAAACCTGCCGCGTTTCCCAAGGGACCCTCCAAAGACCACGTCCGCTATCTGGGCGAGGACGACCGCGAGGCGCTGCTGGCGTGCTACAACCGCTACGTGGACAGGACCCACGGCATGATCGCCAAGTCCGAGTACGAGCTCACCAGGCTGTTCAAGCGACCCCGGCACCGGATCGTGGGTTACGAAAAGGACGGGCACCTCCTGGGCTACATGGTCTTCACCTTTGAGCACGGTGACAACTTTATCGTCAACGACCTCCAGGTCCGGGAGTTCATCTACGAAAGCCGCGAGGCGCTGGCCGAGTTGTTGACCTTTCTCCACACCCAGGCCGACCAGATCCGCCGCGTCATCTTTAACACCCAGGATGCGACCTTGTATCACCTGCTCCGGGACCCCCGCAACGGCTCTGATCGACTGATCCCCTCCGTCTACCACGAGACCAACGCGCAGGGATTGGGGCTGATGTACCGCGTGCTCGACGTCCCGGGGATTTTCCGCTCGCTCGGGGAGCGCGACTTTGACGGGCAAACGTGCCGGCTCAAGCTCACCATCGAGGACACCTTTTTGCCGGAGAACGCAGGCAGCACGCTCCTGGGCTTTGAGGCCGGACGCCTACATTTACTACACGAAGACCCTTACGACGTGGAGCTACACCTGGACGTCGCCGCCTTCTCCTCGCTGCTGGTCGGGGCGGTTGGCTTCAGGCGTCTCCACATGTACGGCCTGGCCGACATCTCCGACCCGGCGTACGTCGACACCATCGACAGGATTTTCGCGGTGGAGCAAAAACCGGTCTGCACGACCGAATTTTAGACAGTCAAATCCTGTTAATCTTGTCAATCCTGTCCAAAAACCAGCCGGTTACGATTTCCCTTATGTGACGACCTGGTGTAAAATAAGCACTGGTCAACCCCAATCCGTTACATCAAACCTCCGACGAGGAGACAATCGTGAGAACCATGTACTTGGAGGTCTCAGTCCCGCGTATGCTGCTCACACGGATACTCGGGCGCATCTCTCAGAGGGCCTATTTCGCGTCCACCTCCCCGCTGCACCTGACCGATTTACCCGACCCGCCGTTGCCAGCCCCTGACTGGGTGCGCGTGCGCAACCGCCTGTGCGGCATCTGTGGCAGTGACCTCCACCAACTGTTTCTGGACGTGGGTCTGGACGTGGCCCCGGCCGCCCTGCCCTCTCACCGGCGCATCTACCTGGGGCACGAGATGGTCGGCGACGTCGTCGAGGTCGGCGCAGCCGTGACCGACCTGCAAGTCGGGGATCGCGTGGTACGCTGGGGGCGGGCCGACGACTGCCGGGCGCGCGGGCGCGCTGAACTCTGCCCGGCCTGCGCGCGCGGGCATCGCGTGCTGTGCCAGTTCGCTTCCGAACCCCGCGAGCACCACCCGGTGGGTGGCGGCTACGGCGACGCCTTTATCACCCCGGCCAGTACGCTGCTGCCCGTCCCCTCCGATCTGACCGACGAACAAGCGATTCTCGTCGAGCCGGCGGCCGTCGCCATCCACGCCGCCTGGCGTTGCGTTCCCAAACCCACCGACCGCGTCCTGATCGTCGGATGCGGCACGATCGGTTTTCTGCTCATCCAGGCGCTGCGCGTGTTGCAGCCTGACTGCGAGATCACGGCCGTCGCCCAGTTCCCCTGGCAGGCCAGGATAGCAGGGGCACTCGGCGCGGACCACACCTTTCTCAGCAGCGACGACGGCTTTGCCCAGGTCGCCCGGCTGACCGGCGCGCGCTCCTACACGTTGCGCGCAGGACGGGGGGCGAACCGCATGCTGCTGGGCGGCTTTGACGTGATTTTCGACGTGGTGGGCATCGCCGCCACGCTGAACGACGCGCTGCGTTGGACGCGGGCCGGCGGCACGGTCGTCCTGGTCGGCGTCAACCTGCACCGCATGCGCGTTGACCTGACACCGGTCTGGTATCAAGAGGTGAATCTTGTCGGCGCGGTCGGGCACGACGTGGTGACGTGGGAGGGAGAGACGCTCTCCAATTTCGAGCTGGCGATGCGCTGGATGCAGACGGGCCGGTTAAAGTGCCAGGGCCTGCTGACGCATCGCTTTCCGTTGCCGGCTTATCGGGAAGCCTTTGCCACGGCGATGGACAAGCGCACCTACCGCTCCATCAAGGTGGCGTTTGAACTGAGTTAGTCTCAGTAGATCCGACTGTGCTCGGCCAGGATCTAGCGATCCTGGCCAGAGACGGGGATCTGACGACACCTGCCCAACAAAGCTGTGCGGCGCTGGGTCCCCTTTGAGCAACTGTGGATTCCACCGATCCCTTGATCGGTGGTTCGATTGTTCCATTCCGGCCTGGCCGGGCCAAGGAAAAAAGGAGAGAGAAAATGCAAGCCACACCATCGGTCAAGTGCACCCGGCGTGAGCGCTGGGCCTGGTACATGTACGACTTTGGCAATTCAGCCTACGCCGCCGTCGTGCTACTGGCGGTCTATTCGGCCTACTTTCAGGACGAGGTCGTCGGCGGGGCCAGAGGCTCCTTCCTGTGGGGGCTGTCCGTCGGCATCGCCATGCTCGTCGTGGCGCTCACCTCGCCCGTCCTGGGAGCCATCGCCGACTTTTCCGGGTCCAAGAAGCGCTTTCTCTTGTTTTACACGGCGATGGCCTGCCTGTTCACCGCCTGTTTGTTCTTTGCCGCCAAGGGCGCGGTGGCGGTCGGTATGCTGTTCTTCATCCTGGCCGAGATCGGCTATCGCAGCGCCCAGGTCTTTTACAACGGACTGCTGACCGAGATCGCCGCGCCGGAGGAGATGGGGCGGGTCTCCGGCACCGGCTGGGCCGTGGGATCGGCCGGCGGCATCGTGTGCCTGATCCTGATTCTGCCGCTGATCGTGCTCATCGAAGGCACGTTGATCGTTCGCCTGTCGCTGGTGATCACGGCCGTCTTTTTCGCCCTCTCGGCGATTCCCATCTTTCTGTGGCTGCCCGAGCGCGCCCAACCCCAACCGCTGCCGGCGGGCGAATCCTATCTGAGCGTCGGCTTTAAGCGGCTGAAACTCACCATTCAAACCGCCAGCCATTTCAAAGAGTTTCTCAAGTTCATGCTGGCCTTTCTGATCTACAACGACGGCGTGATCATGGCGCTGGACTTTGCGGCCATCATCGGCGCGGTGTTGTTTGGCATGGAGCAGGAGATGCTCATCGTTTTTGTCATCATCGTGCAGGCGACGAACGTGATCGGGGCATACGTTTTTGGGGTGTTGACCGACCGCATGGGCGGCAAGCGCGCCCTGATCTTTTCCCTGCTGATGATGATTGGCATGGTGATCTGGCTGTTCTTGAACCAATCGCAGTTCGGTTACTTTCTCATCGGTGCGGGCGCCGGCTTTGCGATGGCCGGCGTGCAGTCCATCAGCCGCACGATGGTGGGGATGTTCAGCCCGCCAGGGCATTGCGCCGAGTTTTATGGTTTCTTTTCCGTCGCCGGCCGCACCTCGTCCTTTATCGGCCCGGCGGTTTACGGATTGATGGCCAGCGTGGCCGCCCGGTGGTATGAGAGCGGGGGGCAAACGGCGACGTTGGCCGAGCAATCGGGACAAAGGATCGCCATCCTGACCATCGGCCTGTTCCTGGTGGTCGGCCTGGTGTTATTGTGGTTCGTGGAAGAGGCGCAGGCCCGCGCGGCAGCAGGGATGCCGGCAGGCGAGGCCTCCGCATAACGTCGCAGTAGGAGGGAAGAATCGATGACGAGCATCACCGGTGGTGAGTTGTTACTAAAGTGTCTCCAGGCCGAGGGCGTCAGCGTCATGTTTGGCGTCCTGGACGGGAGTTTCAACCCCTTCCTGGCCAAGCTGGACGAATACGGCATACGCTTCGTGTGCGCGCGCCACGAGGCGGCGGCGGCGCACATGGCCGAGGCGTGGGCGCGGATTCGCGGTGAGCCCGGCGTGTGCATCGGGGGCATCGGGCCGGGCGCGGCCAACATGGTCTCGGGGATCGTCACCGCCTACGCCGAGGGCAGCCCGGTCATCGCCCTCAGCGGCCAGCGCCGGCGCAGCATCATCTACCCCGACCGTGGCGGCGCGTTCCAAAACGTGGAGCTGCTGCGGCTATACGAACCCGTGACCAAATGGCGCGCCGGTCTGCGCGACTGGCGTCGTTTGCCCGAGTTGATGCGCCAGGCCTACCGGGTGGCGACCAGCGGGCGGCCCGGGCCGGTCTACCTGGAGATTCCCGAGGACCTGATGCGCGGGACCGGGGACCCCGCGTCGGCGGCGGTCTGGCCGCCGACGCGCTATCGGGCCGGACGGCCGGGCGCCGGTGACCCGGCGGCGATCGCCCAGGCCGCCGATATGCTGGCGGGGGCCGAGCGCCCGCTGCTGCACGCCGGGATGGGCGCGGTTTGGGCCGACGCTTCCGGCGAGTTTCTGGCGCTGGCCGATCACCTGGCCGCCGCCGTGACCACCACGCTGGGCGCGCGGGGCGTCGTCCCCGAGGATCACCCGCGCTACTTTCACCTGCTGAACCAGGACGCCTTACAAGCGATGCGCGCCGAGGCGGACGTCGTGTTGGCCGTCGGAGCGCGCTTTGGCGAGCTGGACGGCTGGGGGCGACCGCCGATGTGGGGTGACCCGGCCCAGGGACGACTCATCCACGTGGACGCGGACCCGACCGCCATCGGCTTGAACCGCCCGGTGGACCTGGGCATCCTCGGCGACGCCCGCGCCACGCTGGCGGCACTGCTGGAAGCGGTCAAGGCCCGCACCGGGCCCCGCCAGGAGCACGCCGGGTTCAGCCGCTACCGCGAGTTGACCCAGAAATGGCGAGCACAACTGGAGAGCGCGCTGCGAACGACAGGGGCCGGCGCGATCAACCCCGGCCAGGTGGTCAAGGAGATCAGGGATTTCTTCCCGCGCGACGCGGTCATGGTGATGGACGGCGGCTGCACCAGCCTGTGGGCGGCCAGTTATCACCCCGTCTACGCGCCGCGCAGCTACCTCTACACCGCCAAGTTTGGTCACCTGGGCACCGGCCTGCCCTACGCCATCGGGGCGAAAATGGCGGCCCCCGACCGGCCGGTCTACCTGATCACGGGCGACGGCGCGCTGGGGTTCAACATCCAGGAGCTAGAGACCGCCCGGCGTCACGACGTGCAAATCACAATAGTCGTCATCTGCGATCAAGGCTGGGGCATGGAGCGCCCGTCGCAGATGATGTCGGGCATGGGCGACATGGTTGAGACCGAGCACTATGCGGGCGCGCGCTACGACCGGGTCGCCGAGGCCCTGGGTTGCCACGGCGAAATGGTGGAAGAGCCGGCGCAGCTCCGGCCAGCCCTGGAACGGGCGGCCGGCGCGGGCCGGACGGCCCTGATTCAGGTGATGGTCCATCCCGATGCCAATCTGGCCCCGCCGGGGTTGTTGGTGTTTGGCTCGATGGTGTACCGGGCGGAAGATTGAGGGTTCGTCAAGAAATGACTTCGCGCACCCCAAACAAGCAAAAGTCATCCTGAGCCGTTCGGCTGAGCTCTCGCCTAAGCCCGTCGAAGGAGACTTTTGCGGCTCTGGGAGCGTCAGCACCGCTCAGAATCACCCTTCGACAGGCTTTGCGCAAGCATCCAGAGCGCAGCGGAGGACAGGGTGATTCCTCGCTAGACACGGGCCGGAAGTCATTCTTTTACGGTCCCTAGGAAATTTCGGACGAGGATAAGCCATGTATAATCTCGAAAACAAGGTCGCCATCGTGACCGGCGCCGGGCGCGAGGGGGGCATCGGGGCTTCGATAGCGTTGCGGCTGGCGCGGGAGGGCGCTCACGTGGTCGTCGGCGACCTGTGCGCGCCGCCGGCCGCTGACCTGCCCAATCCCGGGGGCGGCGGATGGGAGGCATTGGAGGCCGTCGCCCAGGCGATCGAGGCGCTGGGCGTGCGCGGTCTGCCGCTGCGCGTAGACGTGACCGACGCGGCACTGGTGGAGGCGCTGGTCGCGCAGACCGTCGCGACCCTGGGCCGGCTGGACATCCTGGTCAACAACGCCGGCGCGGTCATCGGCCCCGCGCCGGTGGTGCAGATGGCCGAGGAGGCCTGGCGCAAGACGCTGGAGATCAACGCCACAGGGACCTTTCTGTGCGCCAAGGCGGCCCTCCCGGCGCTGATTGCGGGCGGAGCGGGACGCATCGTCAACATCTCGTCCATCGCGGCGAGCAAGCCCCGGCCCTATATGGCGGCCTATGCGGCCAGCAAGGCCGCCATCATCGCCCTGACCCGCTCGCTGGCGCAAGAGGTGGCCCCCTTTGGCATCACGGTCAACGCCGTGCTGCCCGGCGACGTGGACACGGCGATGAAGCGTTGGGGGATGGAGCTGGAAGGACTGGTCACGGGCAAGGGCTACGACGCGGTCGTGGACGAGCTGGTGGCGCGCATCCCCGTGGGGCGCATCGGCACGCCGGAGGACGTCGCCAACCTGGTAGCTTTCCTGGCCTCGGACGAGGCGAGTTTCATCACCGGCCAGGCCTACAATTTGACCGGCGGGCGCGAACTGACCTGAACCTTGGACGCGACTGTCGAATTAACGCAGAGAAGCAGAGGCGCAAAGTGAATCAAAAACCTCTGCGTCTCCGCGCCTTTGCGTCTCCGCGTTAAATCTCAAACGAGCCGCTCTGCGTTAAATCTCAAACGAGCCGCTCAACTCTCGGGCCGGGTCAACTGGTCCAGGATATCCAGCACCAGCTCGTTCAAATCGCTCCGGTTGGGCAACTCGGCCATCATGCCGTACATCGCCGCCGAGCGTTTGGGCAACTGCGAACCCTTGACCCCCGTCATCGAAGAGGCGGCCGCGGTCAACTTGCTGAGCAGCCTGGGCGGCAAAAACCTGGCCGCGCCCCGCACCAGCCCCAACTGCAGCGTGGTGGAGAGTCTGTTCAGGCTGAACCGGCGCACCGCCGACACCGCTTCCTCCAGGTCCTGCAGGAACGCGTCGGCGACCTGGGCGTGGGCGTGGGTGACCGTCAGGTGCAAGCTGGGCGGGAACTGCTGCCGGTCCAGGTGCCACCCGCGCAAGGTCAACTCATCCGCCACCTGGTAGACGTCCAGTTCGTCGGCGCCGATGGCCAGGATGCTCATCGCGGGGTCGCCCAGCACCCGCAGCCCGTGGATCGCGTTGATGCCGTCTCTCAGTTTCACCACGGTGTCCATCACCGTCTCGGCGACCTTCAGATACCCCTCCTCGCCCAGGTAGTGCATGATCGCCCAGGCGGCCGCGATGGCCCCGCCGGGCCGGGTGCCGGTCATGGTGGTCGAGGGATAAATGCCGCCGGGCCAATCCGTATACACAAAGAATTGGTGGCGGCGCAGCGCCGAATCGCGGTACAAGATCACCGAAGCGCCCTTGGCCGCGTACGCGTACTTGTGCAGATCCACCGACAGCGACGTGACGCCGGGGACGCTGAAATCGAACGCGGGGACCAGGTATCCCAGTTTGCGCACAAAGGGCAGCATAAAGCCGCCGACGCAGGCGTCGGTGTGAAACAGGATGCCGTTCTCTCCCGCCACCTGGGCCAGATCGACGATGGGGTCCACCACGCCGTGCGGATAGGCCGGGGCCGAGCCGGCGATCAAGATCGTGTTGGGCGTCACGGCCGCTTTGACCGCCGCCACGTCCGCCGTAAAATCCGCCTTGACCGGCGTGTGCACCGGCTTGACCGAGAAATAGTGCGCCGCTTTTTTTAAGGCCGGATGAGCCGTCACGGGCAGAACCATCTCGGGGTTCGTGATCTCGGGCCGGGTGGCGCGCGCCCAATCGCGAGCCGTCTTGACCGCCATCAGGATGCTCTCCGTCCCGCCCGAGGTCATATTGCCCACGACTTCCCCATCCCCGCCCAGCAGGTTGGCGGTCATGGCGACGACCTCAGTCTCGAATTTCCTCAGGCTGGGAAAGGCGGTGGGGTTGAGGCCGTTCTCGGAAAAAAAGGCCGTATAGGCACGCTTGAGAAATTCCGTTATCTCCGCGCCGAGGTGATAAACCAGGCTCCAGGTCTTCCCCTCGCGCCAGCGGACGTCGCTCTCCCCTAGTTGGCGCATCGTTGCCAGGATCTGTTCCGCGGGTGTCCCCGTCGGGGGTAATTTGATGGCGTCGCTCATTTTTTCTCCTCCTTGGGTTCGGGGGGGCAGGCCACCCTGGCACTCAGTTGCGGATGGTGTTTACCAGCACAATGACAACCACCACCGCGACCAGCAGCCAGATGGCGATGACGATCGCCGCGGCGACCCGGTTCGTCGGCCTACCTTCCGCCAGTTCAGTCTGCGCCCTGTCGCGGCATTCGGCCAGCACAGGCGCCGGGATCATCTTGAGGGCCAGGGCGATGCCCAACGGCACCAGCAGCAGGTCATCCAGATAACCCAGCACGGGAATAAAATCGGGAACCAGGTCTATGGGGCTGAACGCGTAGCCGACCACGCAGGCGGCAAACAGCTGGGCATACCACGGTGTCCTCGGATCCTTGTAGGCCAGGTAAACCACGTAGCTCTCCAGCTTTAATTGCCTGGCGCGCTCTTTCCATTTGACCATGATCACCTATCCGCGCCCGCCACGCCGGTCCCGCCGGCGGCGGTGACGTTCAGGCCGGCCTGGGGCGACGCCGGCCATCGCCACCCGCTCCCAGGCTGTTGCGTCACGTTCTCGTCTTGAGCCTCTGGTCACCGAGTCGCACGTCAAACACCGGCGTCTCGCGTCGTCTCGCTTGAGACCGCGCACCCACACCTCTTGGCGCGGGTAAGGCAGACCGACGCCATCCCGCTCCCACGCAGCGAGGACCCATTCAAGTTCGTGGGCGATTCCCCACGTCAAACTGAAACGCCACCGTCGCGTGGTCGTCGCGATTGTAAGTTGACGCTTGAGGCGGATCTTGAAAGCCAACCTGTTCTGGCATATTCTCGATGTACGGGTAGAGGGTGTCAGAACCACTGCTCTTGGATGCGTAATATGGACGCCCTCCGTCGTCAGAAGATTCAAGTCAACCGCCTGACGGCGATGCTTGCGTCTGGATTATACCACATCCAGCTCCAGGTGGGAAAATTTGGGGTGCAGTGGCGCGTAGCCCGACTGGACGCCGGGGTTGCCCTCTGCTACTGGCCGATGGAATTGGCACGACGCGTCGTCGTCCATTCGCTCGACCAGCGCGTCAATTTGCGCGGCCAAAGATGGCACGCCGTGGGTGACGTTACCATCCGCTTCGGCCAGATAGTCGGGCGAAAAAACAGCCAGGTTGGGCGTGAGGGAGAGGCGCGAGCCGAGGTTGCCAATCCGAACATACGCATTGTATGGATCGGGTACGAGACTGGGTTGGCAAGCGCTTGCATGCCTTGCAAGAATTGACCGGACAAACGCTTACAGAGTTCGATTTTACCGATGACCGGTTGGCACTATGCTTGCGTATGTTGAGCCAAATGGATCATTGGGTTGAGATTGAAACGCTACTGGGCCGCCATTTATTGAGAGTGTATCGGCTGACACTTGGGGCTCACGCTAGCTGATGAAGCCTATCTGTTGGCAGCCATCCAGCGCATCGAAGAGAACATCTTCCGCCGTTTGCAGGGCAAAATCCTCTCCATTAC
>Ga0180432_10012081_pt1 | contig 10087 bp, 7 predicted proteins | sample SS_ome_10_FD_132414 | JGI IMG/M metagenome (GOLD analysis project Ga0180432, IMG submission 132414) | Hypersaline lake sediment archaeal communities from the Salton Sea, California, USA - SS_1_MS_2 metaG | ecosystem: Environmental > Aquatic > Non-marine Saline and Alkaline > Hypersaline >...
CTACCGCTCGTATTACTTCACCGACGGGGCCGACGGAGAACTTAAGCGGGTGGATCTAAGCGGCAAGTACGGCCCGGCCGAGTTCACCACCGTTGCCATGGATTACATGGACCGGGCAGCCAAAGGCAACAAGCCGTTCGCCGTGTTTCTTTCCTGGAACCCGCCGCACGATCCTTGGATACAGAAGAACGTGCCGAAAGAGAACTACGCGAAGTTCAAGGACGTCGAGTTCCCACTGCCGGAGAACTTCAAGCCGATCGCCGACGCCTACATGGACCGCTACCCCTGGCTGGCTTTCGACCGCGAGCGGAAATGGAAAGAGAAGTTTCTCGACGGCGGGCTGCAGGAATGCCTGCGATGCTACTACGGCATGGTCAACAACCTGGACGAGCAGTTCGGACGTATAATCGAGCGGCTCGATAAGCTGGGCATCGCCGAAGACACCATCGTGGTGTTCACCTCCGACCACGGCGAGATGTTCGGCGCGCAGGGGCGGATGTACAAGCTGACGTTTTACGACGAGGCCGCCCGAATACCGCTGTTGATTCGTTATCCGAAAAGCGTCAAAGGCGGAACTTCCGACGCATGCATCAACACGCCCGACATCATGCCCACGCTGCTGGGGTTGGCCGGGCTGGGCAGCGAGATACCCAAGGGAGTCGAAGGCGCCGACCTGAGTTTCATCCTCCGTGGCGAAGACGGCCAGCAGCCGGCCGCTGCCTTTTTGCAGGGAATGGGGCACACGTATCGATGGATCGACGGCTTCGAGTGGCGGGCGTTGCGCGACAAGCGGTTCACTTACGCCAAATACCTCCGCGACGGCAAGGAACTGCTCTTCGACCGCCAGAACGATCCGGAGTCGAAAAATAACGTCGTGGACGAGCCATCGTACAAGGAGGACCTCGAGCGTTTGCGAGACCGCATGACCGCCAAGATGAAGGGCCTGAACGACGGATTCCATCCGTGCAGTTGGTACCGCGACAACTGGATGCATAAGAACTACAGCATCAAGTCCGCCGCCCGCGGGGAGTTCGGCCCGCTGAAGCCGATCGAGCCGAAGAGGAAGTAAGAGAAGTGTCATAACGCAGAAGAAGGGTGGCACGGATGTTTTTTCCGCGGTAGGCCATCCACGCGTGTCGGCTCGTTCGGAAAAACGTCCGTGTGCCGTCAGGCACAAGAGGATTCGTGCCAGTATGCCGATTGGCCAAACGTGTGACGCACCAGACTACTTCCGGATCCTCTTGTTGCTTCGCAACACCGACGAGTTTGCGAACTAGATTTCCGGCGATAGCACGGCTTATTCCACAAAATCATCGGTGCCACCCAGCGGCGCCCCACGACTCACAGTGTGGCAGGCAAGAATGCCTGCCCTACTGTGAGGCGATCACACTCGACTGATCTACGACAAGTGTCCTAATACGGGTTAGACGGCATCATGTCCCAGGCATTGATCTCGGTTGCCTTGGACGGTCCGCCCTTGGAGAAGAGAACGACGTTGGCCTCGTTTTCCTTGGCGGGATAAATCCGCCGGGAAACCGCCTGGCGGCCGTCGTTTCCAAAGACCTCGACGATCGACTTGTCGACGAAAATGCGAAGCTTCAGCGGTTCGCCGTCGGCCAGTTCGAAGGGGCCGCCTTCGATGCGTTTGGTGCCTTCTTCGCCGGACTGCGTGGCGTCTATCTTCAGCTTCTTCTCTGCCGCGTCGTAATAGACGGACGTGTACTCCTTGCCGTCGGCCGAACAGCAGACCTTCACGCCGAACTGCGTGGCGCCGTCGCCGGGGGCCATGTCGATGTTAAGCTCGATGCTCTTACCGCTGATTCCTTCAAGCTTGACTTCCGAGTCGGCCTCGACGGTCATGGGATCCTTTTCGACGTGGTTGTATCGCAGCTTCTCGATTTCCGCCGGCGGGTTCATCAACAACGAACCGTTGTCGGCCAGGGTCAGCACGCGGGGTAGTGACATCGTGCCCGACCAGCCGCTGGCCCGTTGCGTTTCCCGCTTGCGGCGGTCGAAAACCCACGCCCACATGATTCGCCGGCCCTTGTCGTCGATCAGGCTCTCGGGGGCGAAGAACTCGTTGTCGACCCAACTCATTCTTTCGTGGAAGGTGGGATGGAACTGCTCGTCCTTCCACTGGCCGAAGTAGTACCGCGCGCCCAATCGATGGCTGATGCACAGCAGCATGCGTTTGTCGCCGATCTTGAACAGGTCGGCGCAAGAGACGTCCTCCTTGATGTCGACGCCTTCCAGAGCGTGGGCGAACAGGTCGCCGCAATATTCCCAATCCCCGTCGATCTTCTTACACTTGGCGATGCCCGGGTTCTTGCCGCCGAAGATGGCGTAGTGATTGCCGTCCTCGATCCAGCCGTACGGGTCCCAGGAACTGTATTTGCCGTGGTGCTCGTCGCCTTCCTTGGTGGCGGGCGTGATGAGCTTCTCCTGCTTCTTCCAGGTGTTCAACTCGTCGTCGAGAGCTATGGCCATGGCGTTGTTTTTCCGCTCTTGGTCGTGGTAACACATCGTCGGCGTGCCGTCCTTGTTGAGAAACGCGTTGCCGCTGTACATGCCGCCGTACAGGCCGGTTGGATGGTGGCGCCAGTGGAACAGGTCGGTGCTCGAGGCATGCCCCCAGTGATGCCCGCCTTTCTGCCAAATGTAGAACATGTGGTAGCGACCGTTCCAGTAGATCGCTCCGTTGGGATCGAAGGGCATGCCGAAACCTTCGCAGATAACGAAGTGATAACCGGGCCGATGAGGATCGGTCAACAGCTTCTCGCGGAAGTTGCGGTTATGGTCGATCAACTCGCCGACGGGCGTTTCTTCCGCGCGAGCGGAACTTGCCGTGGAGAATAGCAGAGCGGCGAGGATAGCGGTCAAGAGGCAACGTGAGAGTTTCATGGTGATACCTTGTCGTTAGGGAATTGGAGAATCCTGTGGATGATCTACTTCTTCCGCATGTGATTGTCGGCCAAATCAAAGTATTGCCGCTTCTTCGCGAGCAAGCCGTCGCCCACCGGCAAACGACATGCTGGCTCGGCGCCGCCTCATGAACCACCCTTCACCGCGGTCGTCTTCTTGAATCGCATCTGGTAATGCCGATCGGTGGGCAGCGACTGGTCGACCAGTTCGAAGCCGGCGGAGGTTACTTCCTTGATGACGGCCTTCTGGTCGGCGCGGACGTGGCCGTTGGCCTCCTTGCGGTCGACGATCACCCAATGGCCGCCCTCGCGGAGCGACTCGCGAATCGAGGCGATCATCTTGAAGGGGAACTCGAAATGGTGGTACGTGTCGCAAGTGAACACCACGTCGACCGACTCCTTGGGCAACTCGGTCGAGGCCGGTTTGCAGAGCACGCCCGACACGTTCTTGATCTTCTGCTCTTCACAGGTCTTCAGCACGTGCTTGATGAACTCGGGCGTGATGTCGACCGCGATGACTTTGCCTTTCGGCAGAACTTTCTTGGCGAACACCCGAGTGTACAAACCGGTGCCGGCACCGACGTCGGCCACGACCATGCCCTTCTTCAGTTTGCAGGCGGCCACGATCTCCGGCTGCTTCTTAACCACGTCCCGCTCGGGATTCTCGAACCGCTTGACGATCTTCTCGATGTCGGGCTTCTCGTATCCCTTGTTGATCCCCGGCTTGACGCTCTTTTCCTGCGCGACAACCGCCTCGGCGGCACACAGACCGGCAAGCAAAACAAACAGAACGCGGCGGGAGATAGTCATAACGAAACTCGTGGGTTGAAGGAGGGGTGTGGTCAGCCCTTATGATGGCCGATTCGGCGGCGGAAATCAAGAGGGTGTGCGAGGCTGTGATCCGGCCACGAGCCTATGAACTCGGGTGCCATGTCCCACGCTTGCGTGGGCATGCTCGAAACGGAGCGAACACTGCTGCTCATGCCCACGCTTTTCGTGGGGCACGGCGCCCAAACGCGCCCGGTCAACGGAGGCTTATTAACTCACCCGTCCAATCGAATCTTCCCACTCAAAACAAGTGCCAGAAACTCTCGATTGCTGGGCAATAGTTCGTCGAGTTGGGCCATTTCGGCCGGCGTGAACCAGTGGACGGATTCGACCTCGGCCGGATTCGGTCGCGGATGTTCGCCGTCATCCATGATGGCCAGCCACCAGGCGAGTTCCACCTTCCAGGGCGTAACGCTCTCCCAGATGCGTCGCACGGGCCGAATCTCGACGTCCAGTTCCTCGCGCAGCTCGCGGACCAAGGCCTCGCGCTGCGACTCGCGTCCTTCCAGCCCTCCACCTGGAAAGCAGAACGCCCCCGGCGCGACAACCTCTTGCGAGCGCCGAATCACCAGCATCTTCTCTTCACGCAAAATTATCGCCACCGCGCCACGCCGGCCGGGATCATCGGGAGGTTTTTTCATGCAACATATGGTACAGGAATAGCGACGAGAAGGACAGGCGGGGCATTGAATGAGAGCTAGCAGAGCGGCCGCAACCATTGTCGCCTTTCGCTCCACAAAAGGCGACAATGGCCGCAAGCATGTCGAAATACTATCGCAATTCCGCGCCGTGCTTCTTACCGCAGGCGGCGACTATTTTGTCGCGAAGGTCGTCGGCCTGTTGGTTGGTCATGGTGCCTTCGCGCCAGCGGAGTGAGATGCTTAGAAGGAGGCTCTTCTTATCGACGCCGAGGCGTTCGGGGTCGCGGTAGGTGTCGAGGTAATCGAGCCGCTCGAAGTATTCGCCGCAATTCTCCCGCACGGTGGCGGCCACGTCGGCCCAGCGGACGGATTCGTCGACCACCAGATTCAAATCCCGGGCGACCGCCGGATAGGGCGATTGGGCCGTGTATTGCGGTATCAACTCGGCCGCCTCGACCAACGGGGCCAGCTTGATCTCGGCCACGGTGGTCGTGTTGCGCAACTCGAACTTTTTAAGCCCCTCGGGCAGAACCTCGCCCACGATGCCAAGCGGCTTGCCGTCGAGCGACAAGCGGCACGACCCGGCCGGATCGAGCAGGTCGACGCCCGCGTCGTCGGCGGCAAGTTCCAACGCAGGGTTCAGGTTGCTCACAAGCCCTTCGATCAAACCCTTCACGGCCGCGAATCCCTGGCCGCTGGTTATGCTCAAAACGTATTGCTCGTCGGGCAGCTTCTTCCCGCGGGGCAGATATATCTTGGCGATCTCGAACAACTCGATTCGCGAGTTGGCCAAGGCCTCGTTGGTTCGTCGGGCAGTGAGCAGACTGGGAATCAGACTGCAACGAAGCCGATCGGCGCCGCGCAACACGGGCGTCAGACTCCGCAGCGGTTCCTGGTCGGTCCAAGGCGAGAACGTCCCGGCCGCCTTTTCGTCCAACACGCTGATGGTGATGGCCTCGTCGTAGCCGGCGGCGGTCAGGATATGTCGCAACTTGCCGACCACGCGGTCTTCTTCCCGCACGGTGGAGGCCGCCATGGGCACGCCCACGTCCTCGGGAATCTTGTCGTAGCCGTAAATCCGGGCAACTTCCTCGACGAGATCTATCTCGCGGGTAAGGTCGCCTCGCCACGATGGCGGAACGACTTCGACCTTTTCGTCGTCGGCCGACTTCTCGGTGTTACCCAAGGCGGTAAGGATTTCGCGCACGCGGGGCGGCTCGACGTCGATGCCCAGGATACGGGGGACTTGCGAGAAACGCAGGCTGACCGGCTCGGCCTCGGTCGGTTGCTCTCCGACATCGACGCAACCCTCGGCCAACTCGCCGCCGGCCAATTCGAGAATCAACTCGCAGCAGCGTCGGCTGGCCCAATCGACGCCCTCGGGGTCGATGCGTCGCTCGAAGCGATAGGACGAATCGCTGTGCAGGTTCAGCGCCCGGGCGGCGCCGCGAATCGCCAAGGGAGCGAACCGGGCGGCCTCGATCAGCAGATCGGTGGTCGCCTCGGAGACTTCCGACTTGGCTCCGCCCATCACGCCGCCGATGGCCACCGGCTTGGCGGCGTCGGCGATTACGCACATGTCGGGCGTCAGTTTGTATTCCTTATGGTCGATGGCTTCGATGGCTTCCCCTTCGAGAGCCCGGCGCACGATGATCTCCGCGCCGCCGACGTGAGCCATGTCGAAGACGTGCAGCGGCTGGCCGCATTCCATCATCACGTAGTTGCTGATGTCGACAACGTTGTTGATCGAGGCGATGCCCAAGGTCGCCAGCCGACGGACCATCCACTTGGGACTGGGGCCGACCTTCGCGCCGCGAATCACGCGGGCCGTGTAACGGTCGCAAAGCTCGGGGCAGTCGATCCGTACCTTGACAAGCTCGTCGGCGGGCGTCTTGCCGGCAACCGGAGCGGCCGGGGGAAGCTTCAACTCGCGGTCCCAAAGAACGGCGATCTCCCGCGCGACGCCGATATGCCCAAGGCAATCGGGCCGGTTGCTGGTCACCTCGAGATCGATGGCCGGGTCGCCGCCGATCTCCTCGGTACCCTCGTGATTCAGCCCGGACATCATCAACCGCTGCTCAAGCTCCTCCAGCGGCATGTCCAGCAGAACGTATTGCTTCAACCAGTTCCAGGAAACGATCATGGTATTTTCAACTTGATGTTAGGTGACTTGGTCCTTGGAAGTTGTTGTTTAGGAGTCAAGGCTTCTCGTCTACCAGTGGGGCAGGAATGCCTGCCCTACTGTGAGTTGATGGAAGGGACGAGTCCGCTGGCTCTTCAGTCGCGGATGCAACCTCAACTAAAACTGTTCAAGGAATCGCACGTCGTTCTTATAGAACTCGCGAATGTCGGTAACTCCGTGGCGGCGGGCACAAACGCGCTCGATGCCCAGGCCGAAAGCCAGACCGGTGACTTCTTGGGGGTCGTAGCCGACGGCCTCCAAAACGGCCGGGTCGACCATGCCCGCGCCTCCCATCTCGATCCACGTGTCGTGCCAACTCATGTCGACCTCGACGCTCGGTTCGGTGAAAGGGAAGAACGAAGGACGGAAACGGATATGCACGTCGTCCTCGAAGAAACTGCTGGCGAAAAGCCGCAACATGCTCTTCAGGTCGGCCATGGTCACGTTGCGGTCGACCAGCAGACCCTCGATCTGATGGAACATGGGGTAGTGCGTGGCGTCGGCCGTGTCGGGGCGGTACACCCGACCGAGCGAAATAATTCGCACCGGCGGCTTGGTCTTCTCCATCACGCGAATCTGCACCGTCGACGTCTGGCTTCTAAGCAACCAACTCTTATCCGCGGGCGCTCCGCCTATTGCCTTGGCGGCCGTGGCCAGATAGAAGTTGTCCAAAGGATCGCGCGCCGGATGGGCGGCCGATATGTTCAGGGCCTCGAAGTTGTGCCACTGGTCCTCGATCTCGGGCCCCTCGGTCACGCTGAACCCCAAGCGGCCCATGATGTCCTTGAGCTCTTCGATGGTCTGCGTGATGGGGTGCAGATGTCCCAGAACGGGTCGCGTGCCGGGGACGGTGGGGTCGAAGCCGCTGGTCTTCTCGCCGCCGGAAGCTCCGCCGGCCAATCGCCCGACCGCTTGCTCGAGCGCGGCTTCGATCTGCTTCTTCACTTCGTTGAAGCGTTTGCCGGCGACCGGTTTGTCGGCCTTGTCGACTTTGCCGAGTCCCTTTTGCACGGCGCGAAGCCGACCGCTCTTAGCGCCGAGGAACTGCACGCGGGCTTCTTCGAGCGAATCGTCGCCGTCGGCCGAGTCGAAGGCCGCTTGTGCTTCGGCGACAAGTTGGTCCAGTTCCGCGAGAAAATCGTTGAGTGCCATAAGACCGACATCCGGATGGGCTGGGGCAAAAGGCGCGGCGGCGCCCCAGTAGTTCGCCTTCTGGAGCACCGCCGCGCCATGCCCCAGCCACCCGTGAACACCTTTTCCAGTGCCGCTTTGAAGCGAGGGTGTTGCGGAAGCGTTAGGAAGCCGCTGTCAGTTGGCCCTTGGCCAGTTCGACCAAATCGTCGAATGCCTTGGGGTCGGCGACGGCCATTTCGGCCATCATCTTGCGGTTGATTTCGACGTTGGCTTTGGTCAGTGCATAAATGAACTGGCTATAGCGGATGTCGCGCTGGCGGCAGGCGGCGTTGATACGGATGATCCACAGCTTGCGGAACTCGCGCTTTCTGACGCGACGATCGCGATAGGCGTATGCCTCGGCCTTAACGAGAGTTTCCTTGACGGTACGCAGCAGATTGCCGCGACCACCGCGATAGCCTTTAGCTTTCTTGAAGAGACGTCGTTTGGCTTTTGTCCTTGCGGAACCTTTGATGGTTCTCATATTCTTCCTTCACTTTCATTCACGGCGAATCAAGGCCCTTCCCGCTTGGATGGGGAAGCGTTGTACTGCCCGCCCGCCGGCTGACATTGTTTGGTTGTTGAATTCTAACGCGGTGCTTGCTTCAGGCATGCCCACGCAAGCGTGGGACATGGCACCCGAATATTAATCAGTCCGCGGAAACGCGGCGATTAATAGCCGTTTCCGCAGAGTGCTTTGCGAATTCGCTTGGCTTCGGTTTCGTTGACCGATTCGGTGCCGCGGAGGTTTCGCTTGCGTTTGTGGCTCATTCGGGCGGCCAAGTGGCTGGTGCCGCTCTGGCGATGTCTGGCTTTGCCCTTGCCGGTCAAACGGAAACGCTTCTTGGTGCCCTTGTGGGTTTTCTGCTTAGGCATGGCTCTTGAGTTACCTTTATCTGAGTCTTGCGTCGCCGGGGTGCCGCTCGGGGGCAAGGCCGGCCGATTTATATTGGATTGCGGATTTCGCTCCGCACCGGGTGCATTCGGTCCAAATATGGTAATCCGCCATTATAAACCCTAGACCTTCCCGGAAAAGGGGTATCGGACAAAATCCCCCGCCGAGACCTGCAAAAAACGGGTGGGCAACTGCTCGCGTCCGTCGTCCGTGCTGGTTGACACCCATCCGGAGGTGGCTGTTTGTGGCAACACAACGTCTCATCGACGCTAGCGAGGCTTCCCCTCAGACCGACGAGTTGCCGTGGGGCAGGCATTCCTGCCTGCCTTAAGAAGCCTACGTACACCGTGGCAGGCAGGAATGCCTGCCCTACTGACAGCGAAGCAGTGGCACAGCATGGCCGAAAATGGCGACCAACAATACCGATCTGGGACACCGATGCTCGTGCCTCGTATCTGAAGCCCCAGCCACCCGAGGACAGGCTTCGCGGTCCTTCTTCCATTCGGCCGCAAATACTTGACCGTTCAAGTGCCATCGGCGAAAATGCCGTTCTTACACTCGTGCGTTCCGTTCGGCGTATGGACAAGTTGCCCGGAATGGTTCCGAGACCCGTCGGCGGTTACCAGCGAAGCTCGTAACATCAAAAGGGAATACCTTGAAAGCCAAACTATTCTTTGCCTCGCTCATCGCCGCGTTGGGCGGGCTTCTCTTCGGTTTCGACACGGCGGTTATCTCCGGTGCCGAACAAAGATTGCAGCAACTCTACGGTTTGACCGGCTTCTGGCATGGGCTGTTGATGGCGACGGCCCTGATAGGTACGGTTGTCGGCTCGATCGCGGTCGGTAAGCCGGCCGATATATTCGGACGCCGAATTACGCTGATGCTCATCGCCGCCTTCTACCTGATTTCCGCCATCGGCAGCGCGATGGCATGGGACGCGTGGTCCTTCGGTATATTTCGTTTCCTGGGTGGGCTTGCCGTGGGTGGTGCCTCGGTCGTCTCGCCGATGTATACGGCTGAAATCTCGCCGGCACGATTCCGCGGTCGGCTTGTCGCGCTGACCCAGTTCAATATCTGCTTCGGCATTATGCTGGCCTATATATCGAACTATGTGATTGGCTTGCTCGATCTCGGCGCGATCGAATGGCGGTGGATGTTCGGCGTCGAGGCGATACCCGCCGGACTGTTCGCGGTCCTGCTGTTCCTCACACCCAGAAGCCCTCGTTGGCTGATGGCTAACAATAATGAAGACGAAGCTCGCGGCGTGTTCCGTTCCTTGACCAAAGCCACGGAGGAAGAGATCGACGCCGAGATCGAAGATATCCGCGAATCGCTCGACATGCAGCACCACAGCCTGCGGGAACGGTTCTTCCAGACGGCATACCTCAAGCCGATCCTGCTGGTGGTGGCAATCGCCACGTTCAATCAACTCTCCGGCATCAACGCC
>Ga0180432_10012082_pt1 | contig 10087 bp, 10 predicted proteins | sample SS_ome_10_FD_132414 | JGI IMG/M metagenome (GOLD analysis project Ga0180432, IMG submission 132414) | Hypersaline lake sediment archaeal communities from the Salton Sea, California, USA - SS_1_MS_2 metaG | ecosystem: Environmental > Aquatic > Non-marine Saline and Alkaline > Hypersaline >...
GACATCGATTGCAGCCATCTTCCGCAATCCATGCACGGGCATCTCCACCAGCGTTGGCACTCTCTTGCCCCTGACGGAACAGTCTTCAGTGGTGTACCACAGTTCAGCATCTGCACGCATGGCCATATAGTGTGTCCGCCCTTGCGCACTCGTCAGGCGTAGGGATTGCGTCCCACTGAGACCTGCAGTCGCTTTCTGGTTCCACCGTTGAGCCGTGTCCTGGTCTCGATGGAGTGCGAGTGTATTTGACAACAACGTATTCGTATGCGACCATGGTTACAGGGCACATTCATCAACGCTAGTACGTCGACCGGTTCTGATTGTCTGCGCCCACAACGCAGGTGATTGGAGGAGGTGGGTGTGGAATGCCGAGGTGAGTGTGCCCGTTCTTGTTCGCCACAGACTGAGCACTTCCTCGTACTGAACGATAGTCACCACGGATCAATAGTCGCGCCCCAGATTGTAGTTCACTTCAGTGTCCGGCTGGACTGGCCCTTCCCTGAATAGTCAGTCGAAATGGCACGCACCCGTAGAATATGAACAGCATCGGAGGTACCTGAGATGGAGACAGAGCAAGAGGCAACTAGCAAACCGGATACGTTCATCGAAGCCCGTGCGCTACTGGACGACGCATGGGACCGAGCCAAGAAGGTCTACAAAGAGGCCAAGGAGCAAGCGGACACGGTCCACAAACAGGCAAAGAAGGCAGCCGTCGACAACGAAGGCAAGCAACGGGCCGATGAAGCTCACAAGGAGGCCTTGGAAGATGCGAAGAAACTCCGTGACTCAATTGTCAATGTAGGCATGGCCGCATTCACTGAGTTCTGGCGACAGCATGACTCGGATCAACAGGACGCCCTCGCCAAATCGAAAGAGCGAAGCGAACTGGCGCACAAGACCCTGACGGACGCCAGGGAACAAGCGGACTCCGATCACCGCGAGGCCATGGGCAAGGCTGGCGACAGTCAAGCCAGAAGAGAGGCTGACGAAACACGGAAAGGCGCCCGAAAGCAAGCCAAGACGGACTACGACAAAGCTAAGAAGGACTACGAAGCAGCCAAGAAAAGGTAGCGCTTCTGACCTTGTTCTGGAATGATTCCTCCATCTTCTTTCTGGGGAGTGTTTCATCGGTGCAGCCGATGGTGGCGTGTGCGTTTGCGTCATTCAGGGGCGATGGATGCGCGGCGCGAGACGGTGAAGGCGGCTACCAAACATTTAAGACCCTGCAGCAAATGCTTTGGAGTTATCCCCCTTCCACAGGACTCCATCGTCTTCGAGCTGGATAGACCACATCGGATGACGAGTCTGGCCATGGCCGAGTGCAAGTCCGTGCGTCGTTCAACAATGTACAATGTCACATGCACCGGAGAGGGCGGCTGTATGTCTATTGAACTCTGGCTCGCCTTCGTCGCCGCGTCAGCGGTCCTGCTCATCATACCCGGACCCACCATCCTGACAGTCATCAGCTACGCCATCGCACGTGGCCGACCTGCCACAGGAGCACTCGTCGCGGGCGTGGCATTGGGCGACTCAACAGCACTGGTGGTCTCACTCATTGGACTTGGCGCGCTGCTGGCAGCCTCGGCCGTTCTTTTCACGGTCGTCAAGATTGTGGGCGGTCTGTATCTGCTCCACTTGGGCGTACGAATGCTGCGTGCAGGATTCTCGGCAAGCGAAGTCTGGACACACGCGGCCCCCGAGTCGCATCGCCGACTGTTCTTGAACACGTACCTGGTGACGGCATTCAATCCAAAGAGCATCATGTTCTTCTTAGCCTTTCTTCCCCAGTTCGTCGATCGGTCTTCCGACGTGACGCAACAGTTGCTCCTTCTCGCAACAACGTTCGTCGTCATGGCGGCGGCCAACGCTGGGTTGTACTGCGTATTCGCCGGGTCAGCTAGCCGCCTCGTGGGGTCGGCACGTGCGCAGAGACGACTGAACCTGACGGGCGGCTCATTGCTCTCCTTCGCCGGCATGTGGGCACTGCTCGCGCGACATTCCGCCTGAGCGAGGATGCGACCCACTCAGGTTGAAGCACCTGCAGGTATGGCGAGTTACCCGACGGGTACAAGGCGTAGCGGCGCTACGCGGAACCGGCGTCCCCGCGCGAAGCGACCGTCTTTGGCGACTTCGGCATGATCAGGATGGCCGGTATGCTGGCGAACAAGGCCACAGCCAGCGCAATGAAAACCAACTGAAAACCGGCAGTGATAGTTGTGGACTGGTGCAGGGTAAGAGTGGCTACGGTAACGCTAACAGCGCTGCCCGCCTGTCGAAACATGCCCCTCACGCCGGTGATGGTGGCGACTCTCTCGGGCATGAGTTCGATGCACGCGTTGTTCGACGCAGGCGCCGCCATTCCGACTCCGACACCCATCACCAGCAGGATAAGTGACAGCATCGCGATGCTGTCAAGGCCACTTCCCAACATCGCCAACTGATCTGGCTTGAGACTGAGAGCGACCAGGCTCAGGGCGGCAAGGCAGGTGCCCACAAGAATGGGCCATCGATAGCCAAGACGCATCATGAGGATACTAACCAGAAACGAGGTCACCATCATGGCAACCCCTCGAGGAACCATGATGAGACCGCTCTCAAGATAGGTCATTCCGTACGCGTTAACCGCAAACAGCGGAACGAGAGAAATGACCCCAATAATGCCAGCCCCAAATATCACGTTATAGATGTTTGCAGCCACGAACGGTCTTCGTCTCAGGATATCAAGTTCCATTATCGGCTCCGTGGCTGTGGCCTCGTGCCTCAAGAACGATAACAGCAGGAACAAGCTGGCTCCGAGGAGAACGCCGACAAGGACGCGCAGTTCAATTGTCTCTGCATAGGCAATGAGACTCAGTCCTCCCATAAGTGAGGCAAGCGAACTGGAGAGCAGTCCCGCTCCTTTCAGGTCGATGTGTCCTTTTCTCGGTGTCCCGGCCGGAAGCAGGACCCATGCGAGGACAAGCACGAGCAGGCCCAATGGCACGTTCACCCAGAAGACGGAACTCCAGCCGAAAGAGTGTATTAGCCATCCTCCAATGACCGGACCGATTATCTGCCCGATGGGGAAGATACTGCTGAAGAAGCCGACCGCGCGCTGGCGGGATTGGGGAAACTCCTCAGCAACAATCCCGACTGCCGACGGAAGAAAGCCTCCTCCTCCCAGGGCCTGCAGGAAGCGGGCCGCTATCAGCAGGCCGATGTTGGGAGACAGTGCGGCCATGGCCGAACCGATGGTGTAGAGACCCACACAGGCCATGAACGTGAGCCTTCGGCCGAGGACATCGCTGATCTTGCCTATCACGGGCATGCTGGCGGTCAGACCAAGCTGGAAGATAGCGATAACCCAACCTACGAGAATGACAGACGTACCGAAGAAAGCTCGTATCGCCTCAAGAGCAACAGCAATTGAAGTGCCCGCCACACCTGTCATCAGCAGGGAGAGGCTGACAGTGGCGAAAACAAGATAGCGGGTTATCCCTCGCTGTTGGAATCGTATTGCACTCACGTTTTGGTCCGTTTGATTCCGGCAACAAGATACGCGCGACAGCAGGTCCGCCACAAGGTAACAAACCACGGGCATGGCCAAGGAGCGAACCGCTACGTCCGGGTCACAGACACTCGCCTTGGCCGCTATCAATCACAGCGTGTCACTGGCTCAGGCAAGCGTAGCGCCAGCATGGGAAGGTGACAAGCCACGCCAGCAGGATACACCGGGATCGCGAGATATCACCAGGAACGCCAGATGTGCGACAACCCAGTATAGACTGAATCCTGATTACGTAGTGCCGACGGCAGTCAGCCACCGCGGTCAGCTTATCGCACTATGGACGGCACTCCCAATCGGTGACGGGAGGCCATGGATAGCAATAGGGAATACAGCGGTCTACGAAGCAGTCATCAGGCCACGGACACGGAGGGTAGTGGTACCACCTATCGTAACAGTCGCACCAGTCATCGCACCGGTCCAAAGACGGCCAGCAATCGCACCACGATGGACTACAGGCATGCCAACTCCACCAGCGCGACCACCTGAGGTCGATTCCCCTGACGTCGTATTCTTCAACCGCCACAATTTCATCATCGCCCTTGTACGTGACGTACAGATAGTAGGTGCCACCCTCAACATCCTGATCTTCTTCGCCATCCCTCAGCCAAGCCGGTACAGTGAAGCTAACCCGCCATTCCCCGTTCTTATCGACTCTCTCTGAATTGTCGACAATCTCATAGTCGCGGACCTCCACGCCTATGCTGTCGCCTGTCTCTGCCGCATCGCAGGAGAAGTACAGTCGAACGTACACGCGAACAAGGTCCCCTGACCGCTTCTCATAGCTGGGATTGAAGTCCTCGCCTGTCACGCGGACGTTATCACCAGTGCTGCCCGACTCAGGGTCAAGGTCGATCCACTCGCCTTGTCCGAGGAGTGGGGTAGGAACGATGGCGAGCAAGGCTACTAGACACAGCGCTGCGCCGATTCGGTGAACAAGCAAGAGGCCTCTCATCACGGCTATGCTCCCATAGACAAGTCTACTCCACTCGTTCTCTGGAGATCCACGTCCCGTGCGAGTCGGAGTCCCTTTTCGCAGGTATGCTCAGAGCGCCCACTGTAGAGTCAGAAGACACCCTCTGTGTTCACAGGCTGACACGCGCATGTATGCGCACTGCGCCCGCAGAGAATCTCCTCAAAACGGCGAGTCATTGCTTCAGGTTGTCAACGACATGCAATGAGATAACGTTCCTATTCGAGTATCATGTACCCACTAAATCCACAACAGGAGGTCACTACAATGGGCAAGCAACTACAGATCTGGGAAGACTACCTGAAACAGCGCGATGAGAATGCGAAGGCGCTCGGCGGTATCTGGGACGTCAAAGACGCGTTGACGAAAGAGGTCTACAAGGAAGGCGCGCTCGATTCCAAGACCAAGCGGCTTATGGCGCTGGCTGTCGGAATGCGCGCGGGCTGTGAGATCTGCATTATCGGCCAGACGCAGTTCGCCATTGCTGCAGGGGCTACCAACGAAGAGATATTCGAGACTATCGGCGTCGCCACCGCCATGGGCGGCACGCCTGGCATGGCCGAGGCCGGCAAGGTCCTGGAGTTGCTCAAGGAACTCGGCAGACTCTAGTCGTACTCGAATAGCGAAGGCCGCGGACAGCAACCTCGCGCTGGCAGCGTGAGGTCCTGCGTGCGGGCGCAAACCCCGGGTGGGCGCGCCCGCACGCGTCGCAATTCGCGCACGAAGGACGGGACGATGGACGACGTTATCCAGCGTGTACGCCGCGAACTCTACGCCAACGCCGACGAACAGAAACGTGTGAGCGGAGAGCGCTTCTTCAAGGAAGAGGTCAAGCTCTACGGAGTGACCATACCCGCCGTCAATCGAATCGCCAGGTCACACTTGCGAGAGCTCAAGAGCCAAAGCAAGCCGCACATCTTCGCGCTGTGTGAAGAGCTCTGGAAGTCCAACTACATGGAGGAGGCCATCATCGCCTGTATCTGGTCGCACTCCATTCACAGAGTCTACGAGGCCGAGGACATCGAAGTGTTCGAGCGTTGGGTTGACGACTACGTCACCAACTGGGCAACGTGCGACACGCTATGCAACCACACCGTCGGCGATCTGATCGACATGTATCCACCACTTGTGGAGAGGCTCAAGGCGTGGGCGCGGTCGCAGAACCGCTGGATGAGGCGCGCAGGCGCGGTGTCACTCATCGTGCCAGCCAGACGTGGCAGGTTCCTCGAAGATGTGTTCCAGATTGCCGACATCCTCCTGCGGGACGCGGATGACCTTGTACGTAAGGGCTACGGTTGGATGCTGAAAGCCGCCAGCGAGGCACACCAACAGGAGGTCTTCGCCTACGTCATGAAGCACAAGCGTGAGATGCCACGGACCTCGCTTCGATACGCCATTGAGAAGATGCCGCCGAACCTCAAGTCGCAGGCGATGGCGAAGTAGGCACACATCCCACTAGTCCGCACCGATCGACTATCTTGAGAATTCCCTCTTGACTCTCAAGTGACTCGAGGGTCCATACTGCCTGCAGGATGCGCATTCCGAATACGAAACGAGGAAGGAAATGCTGAAGATAGGCGAGTTCTCCCGTCTGAGCATGACTCCCGTCTCCACTCTCCGATACTACGACGAAATAGGCCTTCTCAGTCCGATCGATGTGGACAACTTCACGGGCTACCGCTACTACTCGTCGGAGCAGCTACCGAAGTTGAACCGCATCACGGCATTGAAAGACATTGGGCTGTCGCTAGCGGAGATAGTGCAAGTGACCACGCGCGGGGCGTCGAACAACGAACTGCGGGAGGCACTAAAGCGCAAGAAGGTGGAGAGGGAACAGGCACTGAAGGTGGAAAAAGGTCGTCTGCAGCGACTAGAGGCCTGGCTGGAGAACCTCGCCGCGGATACGACAATGGACGAATACGAGGTCACGATTAAGAGGATCAATCCCCAGAAGGCTGTGTGCCTACGCCGCGTCATGCCCAGCTACCATTCCGAGGGTGAGCTGTGGGGCGAGATATGTGGCTACCTGGGCTCGCTGAAGAATGTGCAATACGCCGGACCGGCAATGAACATCTGCCACGACAGCGAGTACCGCGAGAAAGACGTGGACATCGAGGTGGCGATTCCCGTCGCGAACGCTGTACCCGAGTCAGACGACATCCGCGTACGCGACCTGCCCGGCCACGAGCAGGTGGCGAGCGTCGTTCACAAAGGTTCATTCGATACCATCATAAAGGCGTATCAATTCCTGATGGGCTGGATGGAGACGAACGGATACAAGATGGCCGGGCCTGACCGGACGCTATACTTGAACGACCCGACCGAAGTGGCTCCCGACGAGATACTGCAGGAACTTCAGATACCCATCACGAAGTAGCGGCCACGCACTCAGACCCTCGACGCTCCTGTACCCGGCGTCGAGGGTCTGTCTTTGTCTGAGTTAGCTGACTATCCTCTGCAGCTTCACGTCGATGAGTGACGCGCAGTCGGGACACGCAAGCGCCGACATGGTTCGACGCATCTCAGCGCTGAGCAACTCGACGAACCGCTTCACTCCATTCTCCCGTCCGGCACCCCATGCGAGCAGGATGGAATTGGCAAACCCGACCGCACGGGCTCCCATGGCGAGAGCCTTCACAATATCATTGCCGGTTTTGAAGCCGGTGTCGACGTATACCTCAACTTGATGTCCGACGGCACCAACTACCTCTGGCAGTGCGACAACCGCCGGCGTTGCCGCCTCCAGTGAAGCCATCCCGTGGTTGCTCACAATGATTGCCTTTGCCCCGAGGTCGACCGCCTTTCGCGCGTCATCGACTCCGAGAACTCCCTTGATAATGAATGGCAGCTTTGTGTGGGCGATGGCTTTGCGAAGCGTCTCCTCAGACTGTGGCCCGAATGTATCAGTAAGCCCCACGACATCACCCACCAGCCTCCCGAGGCAATGGTCGATATCCATACCTACGGCCACACAACCACGGCGCTCGGCGTCCTCTAGTTTCTGGAAGATGAGGTCGGTGTCCCGATACGGCTTGACTATCTTGGCTACTGGCACTCCCGTGTCGACTGCCTTCTGCACATCGTCGCTACCACCGATGCCCAGTGTCATCATCCCTCCCGCGGCCTTGAGGCCGCGACAGGATTCCACGAGAGCGTTCTCACTCAACTGGTTCCACCCTGCCATCGGCCCACAGAACATCGGAACCTTGACCGGTGTCCCAAGAATGGTCGAGCTGCAGTCAGCTTCTACCGTGGACAGAAAACGTGGCGTGAAGAAAATGGAGTCCAGGTAAGCCCTGTTGGCCTTCAACGGCGTACCCATAGCTGCGTCCGGCGGCAACGGTCGTTCGTAGCCGGCGGCCCGCAGACCTTCAAGTCCCTTTGCGTACAACTCAGTCATGTTCATTTGCTCTGTCATAGTTACACCTCCATCATCGCCTGGCCGTTCCGGGGGCTGCAGTGCCTTGCACGTAAGCATTCTTTCACGCTCGAGAATACACGAGACGAATAGAGCGCGCAGGCGCCCTCACTTCTGAAAAGAGCGACAAGATAGGTCAAGACATCCAGAGTCTCGGCACGACTCTCTCAACCAGGGACGGGGGCTACTGAGTCAGGGCTTGCACATCATACATTTCGAGGCAACGCCGCCTACTTGAGCAGCTTCGGACTGGGCGTAATCCCAGGCCGCATCCTTCTTGTCAAACGGACCCTCCCACCAGTCTTGCAGGCTGGAGCGTTCCCTCTGCCTGCCCTGCGCAAACTTGCACATCTTGCACTTTGACGTGTGGACCTGGGCCTTCTTCAGCGAGTTACTGACGTAAACGAAGTACTGAGTTCCCATGTGCTGCCACCTACAAATGTGCAGCTAGTATAGGACTACGTGGTGGAGCAGGTCGAGACCCTCCGTAGGCATGGGACAATCTTATGGGAACCTATTGACACGCAAAATTGGCAGGTCTAGGATGGCAACTATACCTGTTGTCGTCGCTCCAAGCCTTCTGGCGAAACAGGCAGCTTGGCGGTACGTCCGCCCCCTAAAGTCCTTCAAGTTAGGACGGCAACTCTGGTTTGTCCCAAGACGACCGCGTCCGCCAATCTATTGGAGGAGGAAGAAGATGAGAACAAGAGCCCCGTTCGTTGTTGTCCTTCTGCTCGCCCTTACCGCACTCCTGGTTAGCGGTTGTGCTCCTGAAACGGCCCCATCCACCGGTGTGCCTGACGAAGAGACAGGAGCAATACCAGCAGCGCCAGCCGGGGACACCTACGACATGGACCTGCAGGCTTGGCCGGGTGGTGGCAGCTACCTCGATCAAGTGAAGATGTTCGCTACGCGAGTAGAAGACATGTCTGCTGGGCGCATCGACGTGACTGTCCATGCCGGTGGCGAGTTGTGTCCGAGCACAAAAGAATTCGAAGCCCTGGAGTCAGGAGCCATCGATTGGGGTGCCACCTGCTTCAACTTCAACCTGGGCCGCTTCGGCAAAGTGGCCGGCCTGTTTGGGGCCATGCCTTGCGGACCCAATCCCACTGAACTCTATTCCTGGCTTGAAGAGGGTGGTGAGCGCGAACTCATCAACCAGTGCATGGAGATGTCGGACACTGACGTCATAGTAGTTGGTGGAATGCTCCACCTCGCCGGCGCAGAGTCGTTCGGTTGGTTCAAGGAACCTATCAACAACCTTGAGGACTTCAACGGAATGAAGTACCGCTGTATGGGTCTATACGGTGATGTGGCACAGAAGCTGGGAGCGTCCGTCGTGAACCTACCTGGGGGTGAGATCTACCAGGCGTTCGAGCGTGGCGTCATAGATGGTTTCGAGTACTGCACGCCCTCCATGGATTTCGCAGCGGGATTCCAGGACCTTGATGCCGTGATGCATGAGCCAGGTCTGCAATCGACGAACGCCATGTGTCGGCTTATGGTCCGCCAGGACACTTGGGATTCAGTCCCGGACGACCTCAAGCCCATAATCGACGCTGCTTCTCGCATGAGCATGATTGACCATGCATGGATCCACATGCAGGACGCCGCAGCCATGCTTGAGTTTCAGGCGGCTGGCGTCGAGATACACGAACTCCCTGCAGACGTGCAGGAAGAGGTATACAAGCTCGTCGACGAAGTACACAAGGACAACTGTGCGGCGGACCCCTTCTACAAGGAGGTCTACGAGGCGCAGCAGGAATTCTTGGACAAGTACCGCATCGTCGAGTACAAGGTACAGCCATCCTACGAATGGAAGTATCAGTAGCAACTGTGGCAAGGCGCGGTCGGTAGCCCACCCGCAGGCGGCCCGTAACAAAGGCCGCCTGCAGATAGTAGATTGGAGTAACACATGAAGACTGTTGATGTAATCCTGGTGCGAATCGAGAACCTCGGAGTATTGACCGGTAAGTTTGCGAGCTGGCTGTTGCCCATACTCATCGCCTGCACATCCTACAATGTATTCATGCGTTATGTCCTGAACGCACCAACCATCTGGTCGTTCGACGTTAGCTACATGCTGGGAGGGGCCACGTATGCGCTTGGAATCGCCCGGGTCCTCCCAAGAGACGAGAACGTACGCGATGAC
>Ga0180432_10012083_pt1 | contig 10087 bp, 7 predicted proteins | sample SS_ome_10_FD_132414 | JGI IMG/M metagenome (GOLD analysis project Ga0180432, IMG submission 132414) | Hypersaline lake sediment archaeal communities from the Salton Sea, California, USA - SS_1_MS_2 metaG | ecosystem: Environmental > Aquatic > Non-marine Saline and Alkaline > Hypersaline >...
CCGTGCGCCGCATGCGGAGGACTGCTCGATACTTCTCCATTTCGTAGTAGGCGGTCAGCAGGGATAGCCGGAGTCCGTGGAGTCCCTCACGCACGCCTCCCAGCTTCACGAAGCGCCACCAGAAGTGGCGCACAAACTGGGTGTAGGGCGTGTAGGGCCGGGGCGCGACGCCCTCGTCATAGAGGATCTGGGCGTCGAGCTTGTTGTACCGTTCCTGGCGGGCTTTGAAGTCCGCCACATCCGCGTAGTTGTAATGGATGAGGGGGTTCTGAAGGTAGCCCTCCGGGCCGTTGGCCACGGCCACCTCGTGGACTGGCCGCTCCCAGTGGACGCGTCCCCGCCGCAAGAGCCGGGCCTGGTAGTCGGGATACCACCCGGCGCCCTTGGTGAGGCGGCCGAAGATGTGGTTGTGGCGGGGGATCCACCAGAGAACCTCGGGAGTGTCCTCGTTGGTGACGGCCTCGATCTCGGCTGCCAACTCCGGCGTCACCCGCTCGTCGGCGTCCACGAAGAGAATCCACTCGGCTTCGACCTGCTTCATGGCGGCGTTGTGGAATTGGGCGAAGTTCTCGAAGGGGTGCTGGAGCACATGAGCCCCGGCGTCGTGGGCGAGCTCGACAGTTCGGTCGTCGCTGTAGCAGTCGAAGACCAGGCGCGCGTCGGCCCATTCCAGGCTCCCGAGGCATTCGACGATGTTCTGTTCCTCATTGAGCGTGGGGACGATGGCGGTGACGCTCATCGCGCGTTATCCCAGGCCCCGATCACGGTCTGACAGGCTTGGGCCACGTCGGGAGGCGCGTCGGCCATCTTCCGCAGCATGCCGAGGCGGACGATGAGGCGCGCGAATCGCCAGGTGACCGGGCCGTGATAGCGGGCGTAGAGACGCGCCCGACTGACCCAGAGGTTGGTGAACGAGCGGACAGGCACCTGAGCGGTCGATTGTCCGGCGTGATGGACGACCTTGGCCCGAGGCATGCAGAGAGCGTCCCATCCGGCCCTGCGCATGCGCCAACACCAGTCGATCTCCTCACAGTACATACGGTAGTCCTCGTCGAGGAGGCCGACGTCCTCGATAGCAGCCCGGCGGACCATCATCGAGGCGCCCAGGGGGTGATCGATGGGGAAAGGGGCGTCGCCCTCGTACAGCCGGCGTGGGTAACGCCCATTGAGGCCCGTCTCGTAGAGGCGTGGGGGCAGTGGGAAGAGCTCAAAGAGGAGCTGCATCAGGCCCGGAAAACGAAATGCGCCCTGTTGGAGGGACCCGTCCGGAAAGACGAGGCGTGCACCGGCGACCCCGATAGTGGGCCCGGCCTCCATCACCTCCATGAGCGCCCTGGTCGCGCCGGGCTGCACCTCGGTGTCCGGGTTAAGCAGCCAGACGAGTCTATTGGGCGTGCCCCCGGGTTTGCTCTCGAGAATCTGGCGGAGGGCGACGTTGTTGCCAGCCGCAAAGCCACGGTTCTCCTTGAGGGCACGGAGATGGACGTGAGGGAACACATCCTCGACGAGTTCCGGGGACCCGTCAGTCGACGCGTTGTCCACGACCCAGGTTGATGCCTTCACCCCGGCTCGCTCTAGATCAACAGAGAGGGAGCGCAGGCACGAGGCCAGCAGCTCCCTCACGTTCCAACTGACGATGACGACGGCCAGGCGCGGCATACCGGTCCGATCCGCTAGACGAACCTCTCCCTAATCTCCGCGCTCACGTAGTCGAGGATGGCCACCGTGATGGCGATGAACCAGACGGCGATGCCGGCTGCCCGGAAATTCAAGAGGCGGATGTACTGGATCAGGATGAAGCCGATGCCGCCGCCTCCGACGAGACCGACGACGGTGGACATACGGACGTTGATGTCCCAGCGGTAGATGGAAAAGGAGACGAAGGGCGGGATCATCTGCGGCACCACTGCGTATGCAATGGTCTGGAGCCGCGTGGCCCCCGTCGCCTGGATCGCCTCGATGGGGCCGGGATCGATGCCCTCGATGGCCTCGGAATAGAGCTTACCCAGCGCCGCGATGGTGTGCACGGTGAGGGCGATGATGCCCGGGAAGGGGCCCAGCCCGACCCACTGGACGGCGATGGTGACCCAGATGAGGGGCTCGATAGAGCGGACGATGTTCATGACGCCGCGGGTGAGATAGTAAACGGCCATGGAGAACCAGGAGCCAGACATGAGATTCCGGGCGGCCAGGAAACTGATGGGCACGGCGAAGATGATGCCGAAGAAAGTGGCCATCATGCCGAGGAAGATCGTCTCGATCATCCGCTCGATGCTGAGTCGGAGCGGCTCGCTGGCTATGGGAGGCCCGACGTCGGAGACCTGGCGGGCCTCTACGTAGTGAATCTGAGGGCCCTCCGCGCTGGGCGGCAGGAGACGATAGGGCAGGACGAGGTTGACCTGGAAGGAGCCCTGGTCGTCGGTCTCGAAAGTGACGTACTCACCCTCCTGTCGTGGGCGGAATTCGTTGCCGATGGGGTCCTCCCACCAGAGCTGGGTGTCAGTGTTGGGATCAAAGCCCTCTCCAAACACCGTGATCGTCGTGCCGGGCACAACCCTATTGTTCTCGTCCAGGTCCGAAAGCTCACCGCAGGTTGGCTCCGCCCATACGTAAGGCTCGTCGGCCTTCTGCTCCAGTGCCTCCGGCGGATCCTCAGTACAGGGGACCTGGATGGGAGCGCGGGCGCTGACAGTTTCCGTCCTGCGCGTGACGGCTGCCTCCCACGGCCACATCACGCGGGAAAAGAGAGGCCAGGTGTCCGAAAGCTCCGAGACGGCCTTGTAGAGGTCGATCTGGCTGATCTGCCAACCCAAGGTGAAGAAGAGCACCAGAATGAGGACGAAGACCCAGAAGACACCGCGATGGTCTGGATGCGCCAGGCGGTAGGCATCCAGTGCGCTCACGAGCCAGAGCACGAGGGTGGCGCCGATAGCGAGGCCGACAAAGAGAGGCCGACGCCCGAAGGCGTGGCTCAGCTTATCGATGGCGGTCGGCTCGCGATGGGCGAGGCCGTCGATGCGCCAGGCGATGAGCCCCACGATACTGATGACTGAACTGAGGATGAGCAGCCCGCGCCAGAACCTGCGTGCGAGGACCTGACCGGTGCCTGGGAGGATGAGCGAGGCTATGCCGGCTATGGGGGCCGGGACCAGACTCTTTGCCGATTCTTCTTGCGTGGTACGTGTCACCATCACTTCAGCCCTCCCTCGCCCGGCCCGGCACTGACGCGGACAGCTTCTTCGCCGTAGATATCCTTGAACTCCGCATCGGTCATGGCGCGAATCTGTTCCCGGGTGCCGCGGTAGACGATCTCACCCGCGCGCAGGCCCACGACGCGGGAGGCGTATTTCTGAATGAGATCCAGGTAGTGGAGGCTGCAGAGAATGGTCATATCCTCCTCCCGGTTGAGCATCTCGAGATGGTCGAGGATGGAGTGGGCGAGAACGGGGTCGAGGCTGGCGACCGGCTCGTCGGCCAGGATCATCTCTGGATCCTGCATCAAGGCCCGGGCGATGCCGACGCGCTGCTGCTGGCCGCCGCTCAACTCATCCGCCCGCTTGTGGGCCTGATCGGCGATGCCGAGGCGGTCGAGGGCGTCTCTGGCCTTCTGGCGGTCTTTCTTGGGAAACTGCCTAAGGACGCTGGGCCACTGCCTCACGTAGCCCAACCGCCCGCCCAGGACATTCTCCATCACAGTTGAACGTCTGACCAGGTTGAAGTGCTGGAAGACCATACCGATCTTGCGGCGGATCTTGCGCAACTTCTTCGGGTCGGCTGCTGTGATATCCTCACCGTTCCAGAGGACCTGGCCCTCCGTGGGCTCGATCAACCGATTGATGCAGCGCAGGAGGGTCGACTTGCCGGACCCGCTCAGACCGATGATGATGAGGAAATCGCCCTCCTCCACTGTGAAGCTGACGTCGCGCAAAGCGACGGTCCCGTCATCGTAGATCTTGGTCAGGTTCTTGACCTCAAGCATGCGTCCTCCGTTTTCAATACGTCGAGGATCGACGATGGGGCAGGAGCGGTGGGTTCGTTATGCGTGTTGTGTGTGGTCTCGCTCCCGCACACTCGCCGATGAAATGGGCTGTTCGGCTAACCTCCGCATATTCTGGGCTTGTAGAAGCCTGCGGTCAGATGAGCGCAGGCTTCTACAGACTCACGATATCGAAGGGCCCCAGTTACCACAAAGGGGGGCGAGGCCCCCCTTTGTGCAGACAGCAGTGTGCTGGAACGTCAGTCGGATTGTAGATCCTGGATGCTCACGCCTGAGGCCTGCAGCACCTGGCGGAAGGGATCGTAGAACTCGTCTCCGTGCTGCTCCAGGCCGGCCCAGCTGTAGGCCGTATCCAGGGCGTCCTGGCCCTCTTCGGTCTCGGCGATGGCTAGGAGGCCCTCGACGATCTGGTTCTCCAGTTCCTCATCCATTCCGGGGATGAACTGGACGCCATCATTGGGGATGTCGGCGGTCACGTGGAAGATGACCACCTTCTCCATCACGTCGGGCTGCTGCTCCTCAAGGGTTCCGCGGGCGTCCACGTAGGTGGCTCCGGCGTCGCAGTCCCCGTTGTAGACGGCGGCGACCACGGCGTCGTGGCTGCCAGCGTCGACGATCTCGGCTAGATCCTGCTCGGGGTTGATCCCCTCAGCCCGCATTGAGAGGCTGGGGATGATCCAGCCGCTGGTGGACAGCGGGTCGGGGCGGCAGAAGGTCTTGCCCGCCAGGTCCGCGATGCTCTCGATGCCGCTATCGGCCTGGGTGATAAGCTGACCGTTGTAGGTCGGGCTACCGAAACGTGTGGCTACGAGGGCGGTTTCAACGCCGCAGCGCTCGTTTGCCAGGACGTAGGCGAAGGTGGCCAGGGAGCCCATGTGCGCTTCGGGCGGATCGCTGCACATAGCCTCGATCACGCCGGCGTACTCCGTGGCGACGTTCGTCTCGAAGTAGAGGCCGGTCTCATCGTTGAGCAGGTCGGCAACGGTTTGGGCGCCGGTAGCGACCTGTTCCGTCTCACCGGAGGGCACGAACGACCAGATGATGGGGTTCTCCTCCGACGAGCCTAGTTCTCCCCCTCCGCCGCAGCCGGTGAGCGCGACCACCGTGCCTACCAGGGTCAGGGTGAGTAGGGTTAGAAGAATCTTCTTCGACATGTCTCTGCTACCTCCTTTGATTAGTGTACCAAGTCCAGAGTTGCGGTTGTGAAACTGCCTATGTGGTGTGTGACGTCTTGCCTGGGCGATGCTGTCGAGGTGATTCCTTTCCCCTCCCTCCTTTCTGACGCTGTGGCTGCGGCTCTGAGCCAACAAATCCGCAGTCAGCGAGTCCTCAGCTGCGTCCGGAGGAGTCGATGCACCCTCTCCTTAATTGTCACACCTTCGCCTTAACGGCGCATCAACAACGCGTTAAGGCAACGTAAGACGGCTCATCAGTACCTCGTCCAATCATATCTCCGATGAGGGCGGAGCGCAAGTTGAGACACCTGAGGGAGACGACACTATGGGACCTGGATGAACAGAGAGACGGGATCGACCCGGTCGTTGACGGCCGAGATCTCTACGTCCTCGTGAATGAGCCCGGCCCAGCAGTACTGCGGGTTCCTGGCCCCCACCACGTCGTCGAAGCGGATGCCGCCGGTCACTACAGCGCGCGTGAAGGCGGGCAGGTAGAGGTGTCCGTCCCGCTCCTCCAGCACGCTCTCGTCACCGACGGCCCAACGCCAGGGGTAGTTGGTGGTCGCGTTCTCGCAGTGGATGCCCACGCGGAAGGCCCCGGACTGGATGTACTCCCCCAACGTGGCGTAGTTCTGATCGCTTCTGTACACCGTGCCAGGCGGCGGGCCGCTGGTCCGAATTGGCGCAGGGCTGTCGTTCTCCACGGTCAGCGTGAAGAGGAGGGTCTCACCGAGGGGTACGCTGGAAGAGGACCATGCGACCGCGCCATTGTAGATGTAGGCCATGGGCACGCCGCCTCCGTCGATGGTGAGCGTGGTGGTTGCGACCGTGCGCTGGCCGACCGCGTCCTCGGCCTCGGCGTGCACCACGTACGCACCGTCCGGGGGCGGCTGGGCGCCGTCATCCACGCCGGCGTCGTAGTCGAAGGCGTAGAGCCCGGCCTGCCCCTCCCGCGCGAGGGTCTGCTCGTCCTTCTCCACCGGATAGCGGGTCCCATCCTCGTCCAGAAGATAGACGGACAACGCGGTGTCGTCCTTTGAGAGGGCGACGTTGATCTTGGCGCGGTCGCTGATCCCGTCCCGATTGGGGGTGAAAACGGGAGGCGAGACCGAGAAGTTTCGCAGCTCCGGCAACGCTGCATCCGCATCGTCGACGGTCAGGGTGCCGGATACCCGTTCCGTATGTCCGGTCTCGTCGGTCCCCCTCACGGTCCAGACGTATGCGCCATCTTGAAGGACCCGCTTCGTCACGTCAAAACCGTTGAAGGACTCGCCGGGGAGAATGTAGCCATCGACGACGCCGGCGAAGAGGACCTGATAGGGCTCCTCGACCGAGGGCCCCCGGCGAGCTCCTTTGCGGAACGTGAAAACGCGTCCCTGCTGGTCCTCAAACGTGATATCGATCGCAGCGGCGCGGTTGAGGTCGTAGGTGATCTTAAGGACATCGGCGTCGCCATCAGCGTTGGGTGTGATGCGGTCCCTGTCGAAAGAGACGTTGCCCAGAAGGGGGTCCTCGCCGCACCCGGTGAGCGCTGCAGCAAGTACGAGGGTCGAGACAACTATCCAATACCAGTTTCGCACGTGATTACCTCCTCAAGCGTCGGAGAGTGTACCATGAATCACCCGATTGGTAAACCATGCCCGCCGATACTTCGGGCGGGCAGTATCTCTTCGATGAAGGGTGCAGGGGACAGGATCCACCTATGTGCGCCCCCGCAGCCACTGCCGGGAGCCGAGGCCGAGACTCCGCGGGGGTGAGAGACCCCCCGTGTCCAAGTAACACCATGTAGGAAGCGGTGCGGAGGTACGACGGGGCCCCTTCGGTAACATCATGGATGAATGAATATGGGGACTTGCACTTCATGGCGGAGACGATACAATCGACCGGCGAACAGAGGGGCGGGAGCGGCACGGGAGCGTGGGCACCTCAAGATGGGCACCGCATCGGAGGGCACCCACTCTTGGTGGGTCTCAGGCGCGCTCTTGGACTATGATGATCAACTTCGTTGATCAGGACGTAGGTGAACCAGGACGAAGGGATTATGGACTACGTAGAAGCTATAGCCTATCTTCACAGCCTCACGGACTATGAGACGAAGCGCGTGAGGCGCTATACGCCGGAGGCGTTCAATTTAGGGCGTATCGAGCGGCTGCTGGAGGCTGCCGGCAACCCCCATCGGGACTTTCGCTCGGTTCACGTCGCCGGCACCAAGGGCAAAGGCTCGACGGCGGCGATGATCGAGGCATGTGTTCGAGAGGCCGGGTACCGCACTGCCCTGTATACGTCACCACACCTTCACACCTTCCGCGAACGGATTCGCGTCGGGGGCGAGAAGATCGGACGGGGAGAGGTCGTCGCGCTGGTCCAGGAGCTGCGTCCCCTGGTCGAGCGCATGCCAGAACTGACGACGTTTGAGGTGATCACGGCGATGGGGTTTCTCCACTTCGCCCGGGCTGACGTCGAGGTGGCGGTGGTGGAGGTGGGACTGGGAGGGCGGCTGGATGCGACGAACGTACTGAGTCCCGAGGTCGCGGTCATCACGTCGATCAGCCTGGATCACACGTATTTGTTGGGGGACACGCTGGGCGAGATCGCCGGGGAGAAGGGTGGGATCATCAAGACGGGCATCCCGACGGTCAGCGCCCCTCAGCGCGCCGAGGCGATCCAGACCCTGGAGGCGATCAGCCTCCGCCGAGACTCGAGGCTGGTAGAGGTGTGCCGGGACTGGGACTACGACGTTGGGCCTGCGGACAACGAAGGTCAGTCGTTCAGCGTCCGGCGTATCTCCAATGGCGGGTCGCCCCTTGATGGAGAGTACTGGATTCCGCTGCTCGGCCGCCATCAGCTGGAGAACGCGGCGACGGCCGTCGCGACGTTGGGCATTCTGAGAGACACGGGGTTCGATCTACCGCTCGAAACTGTCGAGAGAGGCCTGCGCGGGGTGCAGTGGCCGGGACGGATGGAGATCCTGAGCCAGGACCCCCTGGTGCTGGTTGACTGTGCTCACAACCCTTACTCGGCCCGAACGCTCCGCGACGCTTTGGAGGAGTGGTTCCCCGACCGGGGGTGGGTGATGGTATTCGGTGCCTCCGCGGACAAGGACATCGCGGGTATGCTGAAGGCTCTGGTGCCCATCAGCGAGTATACCATCGTCACCCGGGCGGATCACCCGCGAGCGATGGCCCCTATCGAGCTGGCCGACGTGGTGGCCGACGTTGGGGGAGGGGCCGAGGTCAGTCTGAACGTGTCGAAATCGCTGGATCGGGCGCTGGCGATGATGGACCCCGACAACGGCCTTCTGGCGACAGGGTCGATCTTCCTGGTGGCCGACCTGCGGGAAGCGTGGGCGCGGCACACGGGGTGTCCGCTGCCGGAGAACGACGGCGACTGATCGACGGATCGACGTGCTGGCTGGACCACGAGGGCCTCAGGGGGCGAATCTCCTGGGGCCTTTTTTTGTTGCCTGACGTCGCGTCCGTCAGGGTCTTCTTGCTAGTACACGGACGCGTAGATCCCTACCCAGTTAAGGGTTGGTGGAGAGCGCCGGCTAAATAGCGTTGCCCTGAGCCTGTCGAAGGGTAGCGGAGCGACTTATGGAAGCGAAGCGACTTATAGAAGCGAAGCGACTTATACTTCATTTCGACGGGCTCAATGGAAGCGACAAGCTCAGTACGGCGTCGAAGCCAAGCGGCTTGCAGAAGTCCTTTTTGGTGCAGAAGACGCTTGGTTTCGATACACTTCTCCGCTGGCGCTGCAAAGGTACTCAACCGGCGCTTGTTCCGCAACCGGCGGTGGGTTTTCGCCGAAGAGTACTAGGTCCCGCGCTGATGGGGTATCGCCCCACGAGCAGGCTGGGTGCGTTGACGACTTATCGCGGAAGTGATGGGCGGTTGGAGATAGATGGCGCGGAACGAGGGACAGAGATGCGCGCACTGCTGTCCTGCGCTATCCGCGGCGCACCTAGAAGACGTTGGCGCAGCCAGACGGGTTGCGTCCGTTGGGTGACATGACAGGGTGTGATAGGCGAGCGTGATAGGGGAACGTGACAGGCAAGGGCCCAGCAGGGGCAACGCACCTGGAAGGTGCGTCGTACCGGAGGGTGGGCGCGAGAGGGTGTAGGCGTTTCGGAACAAGGTCGTGCGCTTGACGTCCGCCCAGGCTTGTTGTACAATATCCGCTATTGCAACGGGTTGCATTAACTACCGAATTAGAAAACCATCTGGAGGGGCCCTGTGTGTCTTGAGTGTGGATGTGGAGAGCAAACGGCGCTGACGTGCCCAGAATGTGGCGGGCGCGTGATTCTGATCAACGAGAAGGCGAAGTGCCTGTCCTGTGGGGCATCGCCGTCCCTGGAGGAAGCGTCGCCGGCGGACGAGGTGCATCATCATCATCACGACGCGGGCCACGCGCACACGCATCATCATCACGATCATCACGAAGTAGACTCTGTCGCGCGTGACGAGTTGGTGGCGAAGCTCCAGGTGCTCCTGCCGCATTGGATCGAACACAACGCGGAGCACGCCGAGTCGTTTTTGTCCTGGGCGGGGCGGGCTCGGGCCGCGGGAGACGCCCACTTGGCCGCGCACATCGAGACGGCCGCACAGAAGATCACCGATGCGAATCGTGACCTGGAGGGGCTCATCGAGCACATCGGTGAGGCTGAGGGCGACCACGGCCACCTCGGTCACGACCATCCCCACTGAACTGCCAGACGACAAGCAGACAACAAGCGAGTCGCGCCGAGGTCCACGAGAAGATAGGGACGCCGGGGCAATCCCGTCTGCCCTCTGCCCTCTGCGCACCATGAGACATGACGACAGGAGGAACGATGACGAACCCACTACCGGAGAATCCCAGAGCGCCCATTGAGGCGATGGTCCGAGACGGCGATCTGGAAGGACTGCTGATGAAGGCC
>Ga0180432_10012084_pt1 | contig 10087 bp, 10 predicted proteins | sample SS_ome_10_FD_132414 | JGI IMG/M metagenome (GOLD analysis project Ga0180432, IMG submission 132414) | Hypersaline lake sediment archaeal communities from the Salton Sea, California, USA - SS_1_MS_2 metaG | ecosystem: Environmental > Aquatic > Non-marine Saline and Alkaline > Hypersaline >...
ATAGAAAGAATAGTAATTCTTACGGGCGTATATCTTCTATCTTCTTTGATATTTACTTTTTGGTATTATTTAACTACGAAGCGTAGTTTTAGTCATATAACATTTAATTATTTAGATGCCTGGATTGATATTCTCAGGGGTATGTTTGTTCCTGGCTTTACGGTCAGATGGATTGATTATTTGGTGTTTTTCTTTGTTATATTGTTGATGTTAGTTTATTTGGTTCGCCCTAATAAAATCACGATTTCTGTAAGTATTTTGGCGATTCTTTTTTGGCAATTTATCGCATTTACGGGGCTATTTGTTGGGGTATAACTATGTCAGTTGGGATTTGGAAACGAAAGCCAATCGTTAAAATAGTGCGGTAAGGTTGTAAGACTTTTTAAGGAGAACGACTATGGGAGAAGAAACAGCAACAATAATATGGCAAGCAATGCAAGCAATATGGGAAGGAATATGGCAAGGAATATGGCAAGTAATTCCTGAAATTGCCGTCGTCTTTGCAGCCATTGCTGCCTATGGGGCGTGCTTGTCAGCAGTTGCAACCAGACGTGCAGTACAAGGTCAGCTATTTGCCAATTTGCTGCGTGATTATTCGTCTAAAGATATGCACGAAGCCTTGAAAAAACTGCAAGAGGTGAAAAGAAAGAAAGAGAAAGATGTTGATTATTGGAACACGATGATAAAACATTGGAACGACAATCGCAAGGATATGACAAACATTGAAGCGGCTTATCCTGATGTTAATGAAGCACGCCGCCGTGTTTCACATTATTTCACAACGGCTTTAGAATTGCATCAAAACAAGAATTGTATAGGTGATTGTTTTCTCAAAGTAATTTGTAGAGGTAATGTTGAACTTCTGTATGGAATTGTTGAACACCTTGAGTATGCCTTAAATGAAAGATACGCACGCGACCAGTTTACAAAAATTCTGGATTTTTGTGAAAGGGATATTGTTGCACATTTGGAAGCTATAAGACCGAAGCAAAAATAAAAATGCTTAAAAGCGACCAAAACAATAAGCAAGGCAATCGTTAAAATGGTGAGGTAACTCCGAACTTACAAAGCGCGAATCAGAAAGGAGTCCTGAATGCTTGATACAGACTCAAAAGAGGGAGAGGTCAAATGGGTTTTCAGGTGGGATAAGGAGAAGGAAAACACTCTTGTCTTAGCTGAGTGCGGCTCATGGGAGGCACAGTTGGCCCGAGATGTATACTCTAAAGGACAGGTCTTTATATTCCCGAAGGAAAAGGCTCCTGATTTCTTAGGGGACGAGACAAGGGAAATCCCAGAACCAAAATCGCTGATAAGCTTAATTGAAGATGTCTCAATTGCGATGGTCAAAGCCTTGCCAAATTGCGCAAAAGTATACTTAGCCTCTCTTAACGAAAGCTCCTCCACACAGTTGCATTTTTGGTTAATACCGCGGAATAATTCTAAGCATCAAGACTTCTTGAACATTGAAAAGGCTGATGTCAAAATTAACGACGGGTTTACGTTGATAGCAAAGTTGCGAAAGAAGTTCGTAGATAGACAGAGTAGTGGAGAGTGGGGTTCCATGCCGCCATACCCCTTTGGCTCTGAAGTGGACCGGAAAGAGTGGTGTAAGTATGCGGAGGATTATGAAGGAAAGTTCAAAACGTACGCAAGCCAAAGGACGAGCAAAAAGAATAAGTAAGGCAATAGTTAAAATGGCGTGGTGAAAAAGATAAGCAGAGGGAAAGACAGGGTATGTGGGGCATCATCTCTTTATATCAATATAAGCGTGATAATAATTGCTCCCACCGCCAAAATAATAAACGCTATGAATAGTTCTTCCCTGCTTGTACCTTTTCTGCAAGGGGTCGGCTTGTTCCTTCTTAAGAATCGCTTGGGCTGCTTTTTTAAATCCCCCGAAGACATATTACCACCTAATTAAAGTATAACAAATATTTGATGGATATGAGAAAATCCAATTATAAAATTGCTAAAAGCCATTGAAAAACCCCTATAAACGGCTTTTCAAGTGCTGATATTCTGAGGCTCTTAGTCTTTTAATAAGGAGCCGGCCTAAACTTTATATTGAGGTTCGCAGGATGAAGGTTAAAATGGTTTGGTGAGGTTTTATGGCTGGTAAGATTTATATCGGAATTGCGGGCTGGTCGTACCCGGACTGGAAGGAAATCGTCTATACAAGCAGCGGGATGGACCAGCTGAGATATGTCAGCGGCTTTGTTGACTGTATTGAGATTAACAGCACTTTTTATAGACCACCTGTTGAGAGGAACAGCGAATCCTGGCTGGAGAGAACAAAGACCAAGCCCGAGTTTTTCTTTACTGCAAAGCTTAATCGGGATTTTACTCACGAGGGGAAAATAGATGAAAGTTTGGTCAGGCAATTCCACAAAGGCTTCGAGCCGCTTCTGTCAGCAGGCAAATTGAAACAGCTGCTTGTCCAGTTCAAATATGACTATTGCGACAATAAGGCCAACCGCCGACATTTATCGGAGATAGTGAAGAATTTTTCCGATGAGTTCAAACTCACTGTAGAGGTAAGACATAAATCTTGGGAAAAGAAGGATGCTTTGGATTTTTTAAGCGGGCTTGGCGTTACAGTATGTAATCTGGACTATCCTACCGGCAGGAACTCATTTGATATGCAGCAGTGCACCATAGGCAAAAATGGTTATCTTCGGATGCACGGCAGGAATGAAGAGAAGTGGTTCAGCAAGGCCGGCAGAGATGAGACTTACGATTATTACTACAATAATACCGAGCTAAATCAGATAAAGGAAAGGATAGATAAGTTAGCGGAGAGTTACGAATCGCTTATCGTTGTTACCAATAATCACTACAGGGGCGCCGAGCTTGCCAACGCACTTGAGTTAAAGGCGCTGCTGAGCGGTCAAAAACAGGCTGTACCAGAGGGGCTTTTGAAGGCTTATCCAAAACTTTCGCAAATTGCATTATAAAAATAACCGGCCTTCCAATTTCTTAGAAGGCCGATTATATCTTCTCCAAAGCCAGCCTTGTTACTTAGTTGTTGTCAATCGGTATATCCCTGGCTGTTTTCTGAGCTTTTCTGCTCTTGGGTAATTCTACGGTCAGAACACCTTTCTTAAATGTGGCTTTTACTTTGTTTTGCTCTATCTCTGCGGAAAAAGGTATAGTCCTGCGGAAGGAACCGTATGAGCGCTCGATATGGGTATATCCTTTTTCATTTTCCTGGTGTTCTTCTTTCTTTTGCCCTTCGATGGTAAGATAGTCTTTTTCAAGTGTCAGATGTACATCTTTTTTGGCTACTCCGGGCAGTTCAACGGTTACAAGAAACTCTTTCTCGTTCTCGGTGATATCCATACGGGGAGAAAATACTTCTACTTCCGTTCCAAAGCCTTCGAAGAAGTCATCAAAGAGCCGGCCCATTCTGCCGTTTATCAGATTGAACGGTTCATCGAAAAATCTTCTGACTCTGAGCTCATTATTTTTCTTTCCTGGGATTATATTGTAGAGCACCATTTTACTCACCTGCCTTTCTTTTTTCTTTTCGGTGTTAACTTTTTTCATATCCATTAGGATGGTAAGCAAGTCCTGTGCCAGCCTTGCGTTTAAGTTGCTAAATATTTATATTATAAGGACTTGCGAATATAAAAAGAAAATTTAAACTGTCCGGTCAATGTCATTTTTGCAAAAAAATCTGCCGAAATGGCATTCTGCTTAACCAATTTCAAAAGGGGTTGAAAAATTGGATTAGAATAACCCTTATATGATAGGCTATAATGGTGTTATGGAAACCAAAGTTGAGATAATTTACAGCCCGGACCGAACGACGAAGCGCAGCCAGCCGTTATTTATAGCCAACGTTCCCGCCGGGTTTCCTTCACCGGCAGATGACTACAAAGAAGAAAAGCTGGACCTGAACAAGTATCTGATTAAAAATCCGGCAGCCACGTATTTCGTCAGGGTTGCGGGCGATTCAATGGTTGGTGCGGGAATCCATTCGGGAGACCTTTTAGTGGTAGACCGCTCGGTCGAACCTGTAGACAAGAAAGTTGTGATTGCCAATATCAATGGCGAGCTTACGGTTAAAAGAATCAGGATACGAAAAAAGAAGATAACTTTAGAGTCGGAAAATGCCGATTTTTCCAGCCAGGAAATACAGCCGGAAGCAGAATTTGAAGTATGGGGTGTTGTTACCAGCGTTATCCACGAACTATGAAAGAGATATTTGCACTTGTTGATTGTAATAATTTCTATGCCTCCTGCGAGAGGGTATTTAATCCCATATTAGAGGGCAGGCCGATAGTTGTATTATCCAATAACGATGGCTGTGTCGTCGCAAGGTCTAACGAGGCCAAAGCACTGGGGATTGGGATGGGAGTTGCCGCCTTTAAGGTAAAAGATATTATAGAAAAGAACGGCGTTGAAGTTTTTTCTTCAAATTATGCCCTCTATGCAGATATGTCCAATCGCGTAATGCAGACTTTATCAACCTTTACACCTGATATAGAGGTCTACTCAATCGATGAGGCTTTTCTAAACCTTGCCGGTTTTGCCTGCCCATTGACAGATTATGGGCGAAAAATACAAAAGACTGTTAAGCAATGGACGGGTATGCCTGTTTCTATAGGGGTGGCATCTACCAAAACACTTGCAAAGATAGCTAATAGAATCGCCAAGAAAACACCGCAAGCAGAAGGCGTTTTTTATCTAAAAGAATCCGCTGCCCTTGATAATCTGCTGGAAAAAACAGCGGTTGAAGATGTATGGGGCGTAGGTTATAGGAACGCACGGAAATTAAGAAAAGTCGGAATAAAAACAGCCCTTGCTCTAAAAAATGCCAACATCGAATGGATAAGAAGCAGGTTCGGCGTTACGGGAGTAAGAACTGTTTATGAATTAAGAGGTATTTGCTGCTATGGGCTTGAAGAAAATCCGCCAGCCAAGAAATCAATCGCCGTATCACGCTCATTCGGCAAATCTGTCGAATCCATTGACGAACTTAAGGAAGCGGTCGCTACTTATGCAGTAAGGGCTGGTGAAAAATTGAGGCGGCATAAACTTGTTGCCAACATTTTAACGGTTTTTGTCAGAACCAGTTACTTTGATAAGCGGAAAAGATACTTCAATTCAGAGACAATCAAACTGCCATGCCCGACAAGTTATACTCCGGAATTGATTTCTTACGCAATCAAAGCGGTTGAGCAATTGTACCGAAAGGGCTGCAGTTTTAAGAAGGCCGGGGTGCTACTTACCGGTCTTGAGCTGCGAAGTAAAACACAGCTTACATTTTTCGATGAAGTTGACCGGCAAAAATCGCAGAGACTTATGCAGACTATAGATATTGTAAAAGCTAAACTCCCGGAGGCGAGTTTACGCTGGGCTGCAGAGGGATTGAATCAGCCCTGGCGAACTCATTTCAAAAGGCGTTCTCGCAGATATACGACAAGATGGGACGAACTGCTAAAAGTAGGATAGAATTTAGTTGCAGTCTATAAATGCCCTTCTTAACACCACCGCACTGAGTCGAGTAAAAAAAGAGGGTGGAAATTGTTTGATGTGTATTTCCGGCTTGATTACTTTTTTGATTTAGGTTTTGCTGCGAACTTTAACATCGAGGTTTCTCACGCCCCATTTTAGAGCGTCCTCGTGAGATTCGAAGAATACGTCAAGGCGGTTTCCTCGAATGACGCCTCCCCTGTCGAGGACTTTTACGGGCTCGCCGCTGCCGTAGCCGGGGACAATCATTTCGGTCCCAAACGGGTATTTTTTGTCAGCGGCAACAAAGGAGTCTCCCGGTCGTATTTTGCGGCCACTTGCTGTTATACCATCTGAATATTTGCCGCAGCATTTTGGGCAGGGGCAATATGCGGTTACACGCATTCGTACAGTTTGCCATTCATCAGTGCCCTCGCAGCCGAAGCTCACTAAAGGCTTTATATCGTGTTTGAGGACGGCACTGCTGAGTAAAGCCATTCGGCTGTTACCATTTGCATAGCTCGTACCGACGATATAAGCGAGGACACAAATAATTGTTACGAGAAAAATCATAGTGAGAGCGGGCTTTGAATTTGCAAAAAGACTGCAAAAACTTTTGGCCTTAGCCTTTTTCATCAAACGTCCCCCTTCGAAGAAATTTACTACACTTCTATAATATAAAGCTTGTCGATATTGCAGCCCCCATCTTTGAACTATGTATAGAATTATACCAGAAAGAGTCTTTCAATTCAAGTATATAACTGCAAAACGGTGCGCAAAAGACCATTTACGGGCTTTTAGCGGAGACGGTGGAGTTTTTATAGGGCCAGGGGGAAAAGAAAATCAGGCCAACTTTTACGACGTGAAATGAAAAACGGCTGTAAGTTAGGGTTCAGCCAGAACTGGTGACCATTCGAACATACGAACCATATTTTATACGCCAAGGACACTTCTTAAGATTACCACAGGTAGTCACCTGCTTCTTCAAATACGGTTCGGGCCTTAAAACACTTCATCATTCTATTCGACGACTATCACCTGCGATACACCGGGCATAAGCAAATCATACAGCAGTATAACATCATTATTGTAAAGGCGAATACATCCCTGTGACCCCGCAGTACCTATTTGCTCTGCATTTTTCGTACCATGAAGCGCAAATCCGGTCCTGTCTTTAGCGGCACCTTTGATACCTTCGAGCCCTATCCATCTTGCTCCTAAAGGGTAATTAGGATTCTTTGCCTCGTATGTTTTACCGGTAGCCGGGTCGGTCCAGGTAGGCGAAATCAATTTACCGCCGGTCTTAACCACCCAAGAGCCTGTTGGAGTTTCCATACCGGGCTTGCCAAGGCCTACAGAAAAAGTGCGTATGAACGTGTCCTGAAGATACAAATCCATTGTAAAAGTCGAACGATATATTTTGCAATGGAACGGGCCGTTAATAATTTTTATCGTGTCTCCCGCCCGCAGAGCTTTGGGGTTGCTGATTTTGTTAATGCGCATAAGAGTTTCGTATGGCACCTTAAACTTCTTACCAAGAACTGCAAATCGGTCTGCCAATTTGACCTTATAATTGCCGCAGAGCGTATCTTCGGGAAAGACGGTCCTGCTGAACAGCCATGTATTCGAAATCTCTGAGATTTGTTTTTTAACAAGCGCCAGCTGCTGTTTACTCATAGGCGTCGACAACATTTTGTTCAGCTTGTCACGTGCTTCTATAATCCGCGGAGGCTTTGCATTGATGCAATCTGTAATATCATCAATAACCGTGTTCAATTTGCGGTTGGATTTGGAAAGTGAGGCCGGAATTTCATCAAAGCTCGCCTCCTGTACAGGCCTGGCAGGGGTCAGTACCGCATTGTTCTCTGTTTCAGTGCTGTCTATAGAGCTGCTGAATTCGCCAACATTGCCAACAACAGAAGCAGGCTCAGAACCGCCGGTGAAGATTTTCAGTGCAAGAATAATCAGCAGTGCTGAAATAATGTATGTCCATTTTCTGCTTCGGCGTTTTCGTCTGCCGGAATAACTCATAGGATAACGTTCCATCTTAATTCTCCTTATCGATTGTAAAAATAGTTTAGTTTTTTCCTTTACCACCTAAGAACCTGCCGGCTGCCCGGTCTGATTCTGCTGCTGTGAATTCATTACAAGCACGACTACACTGTTTAGTCTTTGTATATCACATGCCGGCCTGATTGTTATATCCCAAAGCAGAGGATTTTCATTATCCGCTTTGCACTTCTCCACCGTCCCTGCTATCAGCGGGACATCCAGAAAACCGGGTTTTTTTCGAACATAAACAATATCACCAACCTTTATTTTATGCTTTATCGACAGCAGTATAATCTTGGCCAGACAATTGCCTTTGCCCTGCATTATGCCCTGCAGATTTGATTTTCCTATCACTACCGCCATCCTGGAATTGAAGTCCGTAACCAGGCAGACCCGAGCTGTCCGGGAATCAAGTTCGGATACAGTTCCAACGATACTGTGTTGGCCCAGGACAAACTGTCCTTCCGTCAATCCATCGTCCCTGCCCCGGTTGATGATAAGCTCGCTTCGTGAATTTTCTATAAATGCCGTGATGACATCAGCCAACACAAAATTTGCGCCATTCCAGATAGACCTGTCGCGCAATCCGGATAACTTTTCGACCTTTTGATTTTCCTGATATAACCATTGCATATTATTGGCAAGATGATTGCGAAGTTCAATGTACCTATTCCTATCGATAACATCTACCATTGACGGCTGTTTAGATATTGCCAGTTGAAAATCTCTACAGATGTTTAATGGCCTGTTAAAAACGCGCGCAAAACAAAACTGTAGTTTGTTTGTCAGACTTGATGGGGTAAAAAGGAAAATCAGCCCGGCTAATATAAGCCAGGTAAATAACTTCCGCTCACAAATTCTGGTGTGTTTCTTTACCATATCAACTCATCACACCTAATCTCCGCAGAGACATACAATAATATTCTCCGGTGAGTCAGCCGCATTCTTTACACAGTTTCATGCTCGAGGTGGGTTATTGTGTCTTTCCACATATCCAGGTTTTCTATGTATATTTCGGTCCCTTTAGCTACAGAGTTCAGAGGCTCTTTGACTCCTTCGACCTTCAATCCTGTTGCATTCGCCAGAACAGTGTCCAGTCCCCTTAACAGTGAGCCGCCACCGCAAAGATAGATGCCATTGTCAACTAAATCGGCGGCTAATTCGGGTTTGGCTTTTTCAAGCGTTCTGACAACTACATTTATGATTGCCCCTACCGGCTCCTTAAGCGCTTCACGGATTTCCTCGCTTGTTACAATAATCTTTCTCGGCATTCCACTGATGGTATCCCTGCCGGCCACTTCCATTGTCAATTCTTCTTTCAGAGGTGAAGCGGAGCCAATCTCTATCTTGACTTTTTCGGCTCTTACTTCTCCGACAAGCAAATTGTAAGTTTTCTTTAGATGGTTGATTATCGCCTCATCCATTGCATCACCGCCAATACGAAGCGATTCACAGGAAGCGATATCGGCCAGGCATATTATGGCCACTTCCGTAGTTCCGCCTCCAATATCAATTATCATTGATGCAGTGGGGTTTGCAACCGGCAATCCGGAACCGATTCCCGCTGCCATCGGCTCATTAACAAGATAAACCTTGCGGGCTCCTGCACGTTCGGCACTCTCTACGACGGCTCGTCGTTCCACCTGTGTTATTCCACTCGGTACGGATACTACCACTCGCGGCCTGGACAATCCTATATTGCTCCTGCCCTGGGCCTTTTTGATAAAGTAACCCAGCATCGCTTCTGTGGCCTCGAAGTCGCTGATTACACCATGCTTTAGAGGCCTTATGGCACTAATTGAGCCGGGTGTTTTGCCAAGCATTTCGTGAGCAATTGAACCAACAGCATTGCCGTTGCTTAGAACAACATTGGTTTCTTTGTTAACGGCAACTACAGACGGTTCTCTGAGGACAATACCTTGGCCTTGCACACTTATCAAGGTAGTGCAAGTACCAAGGTCAACGCCGATATCAGCACCGAACCAGCATCCAAAGCAGCCTAACGTTTTATTAATCAGTTTCCTTGTTTTGTTCAATAACATTATACACTCCTTTTTCCAAATTTCGGCTCAATGCTATTACTGCTTTGGCCTTATACAAGTTGTCGGTTTATCGAATTGTCAACTCAATGCATGATTGGCATTTTTCTCATATGCCTGAAATGAATTCCCTGTCACGAGGTTTTTTCGGACTAATCAAGTTTTGAGTCCTATAAGATGTGGGATAGAGTAAAGTCGGCTTTGTGCACTTTATTTTTAAGTTGCATGTACTACCAGCCCTCGGAATAACAGATGGATGCAGGCTGAATATTGAACTTTCTGGAGAGTGCTTCTACCAGTGCATCTGTCCTTTTTACCTGGAAGTCGGTTGGTCTGGAGGTTTCACCCTCGGCCGTAACGCAGATGTGGATTGTCTTTTTGCTGGTTTGACTGTGGACAATTGGCAATTGTCTCTGCCAATTTACGGTTGACTGTATCCGGCCATCGTTACCAGTTAGAGAGTTGCAGACAATAAAGTGATAATCGAGATTATCCGGACCGGTCGGGACATTCGGCGGGGCCGGCTGGTCTATATTTTA